>Ga0209913_1000151_pt1 | contig 71235 bp, 56 predicted proteins | sample PersoiDNA2013203_FD_185805 | JGI IMG/M metagenome (GOLD analysis project Ga0209913, IMG submission 185805) | Permafrost soil microbial communities from the Arctic, to analyse light accelerated degradation of dissolved organic matter (DOM) -... | ecosystem: Environmental > Terrestrial > Soil >...
GAAACGATGCACATGATTAAAAAGGGACAGCTCAATTGTCCCGATGGTCAAGTTGCGTCTGCTGCAGATCAATTCTACTCTTTAGCTTTCTGATTTTTCCGCTACCTCGCTGCTTCAGCTAAACTTTAGTTCCTTATCGCGACAGAACCGGAAAACGTAAGCCTTTGGTGTTCAACGTCGCCATCAAAAATTATCGCTTGTATCAAACGCCTTAGTTTAAGTTAATCACTCTCTTTTCAAAATTAATGCGACCAAATCTTTTTTCTTTTGTCATCGCCTCTTTAAGAGGGAATTAGCATGTTGATCTGCGTCAAGATTGTCATCAGCTGATCTGACTACAATCGCATGACCTATTTTGAGGTCCAAACGGACGGGAGATCACTTGGCTATAGAACTATTTAACGATGGTAAGCATGTCTGCGTGATGTTTAATGATCTGCTAAAGGACGCCGGCGATCATGCCATCCAAGCCAACCAGTTTCTGATTGTGTCTGACGGCGAGGGGGCGCTCATTGATCCATCCGGACATCTGACCTATAACTCGCTTGTCCTTGCAATGCATAAGTATCTCCCTAAGCAGCAACTAAAATATTTATTCGCATCCCATCAGGACCCAGACATTATCGGCGCGTTGGATAAATGGTTATTCAGTACCGAATGTAGTTTGTACGTTTCTAAATTATGGTCGCGGTTCGTGCCGCATTTTTGTAATCTGAATCGGGCTGAAGGCCGTATTATTGGTATTCCTGATGAGGGCATGCCGATTCGTTTGCGTGATACGACGTTGTACGCTGTGCCTGCACATTTTTTACACGCCGAAGGTAACTTTCAATTTTACGATAGCAAATCTAAAATTCTTTTTTCTGGTGATATGGGCGCATCGATGGTGGATGCCGCTGATATTCATCATCCGATCACAACTAAAGAAGATTTTTATCAGGAACTGCACACCATGAGCGGTTTCCATAAGCGCTATATGGTGTCGAATAAAGTCTGCCGCTTGTGGGCAAATATGGTGCGTGAGATGGACATTGACATGATGGTGCCGCAGCATGGACGCTACTTTGTCGGTAGAGAAGCGATTCATGCATTTCTGGACTGGATTGAAAATTTACAGTGCGGTATCGATTTATTTACCCAGGAACATTATCGCTTCCGTGAGTAAATACGAGGGGTAGATACTGTGAGTAGAGGCTATTTGTGTTTGTCATCGAATCAATTTCCTTTTGCCTGTTTGACGATCGCATAGTCTAGGGGCAGTGCGGTTGTACTCTTAATCACCTCCATCACAAAGCTCGAACTGACGTCTTGTAAGTCAGCGACTTTCACCAGTTTTTTATACACTAGATCAAAACCAGCCATGTCTGGTACATGTACTTTGAGCAGGTAATCAATATCGCCGCTCATCCGCAAAATCTCGACAATCTCGGGAATATCTCTGACGCCGGTAATAAATTTTTGCATCCACTTCTCATTGTGTTGTGCTGCCTTGAGCGTGACCATTACCGTCAGGCCCAGATTCAGTTTAACTGGATCGCATAACACCACCTGTTTCCGAATGACGCCGTCTTCTTGTAGCTTCTGCAATCGACGCCAGCACGGTGTCACTGACAGATGTACAGACTGCGCGAGATCGGTTAATGCAATAGATGCATCTTTTTGTAGAAAACTCAGTATTTCTAGATCTTTTTTATCCATGACTCAACAATAGTAGAAAATTTTTCTAAAAATAGCATATTTTTCTAAACTATTTGGTAAAAAATTTCTGTTCATGATTGCTACGATGGAGTCCTTGCTGCCAGCGATTGGCTGGCGCACCGAATGAGTAAAAAACCAACATCAGGAGTTTCCATGAACCAGCACGAATCTACCCTTCTAACCGCGACCCGTCTGACCCATGCTGGGCGTAAGGGCAAAGATCATCATGGTCCTGTGAATCCGCCATTGGTACGTGCTTCGACGATGTTGTTTCCTGATTGTGCCGCGCTTCAGGAAGCGAACGGCACACGCCGCGTGTATGGCCGCCATGCGACCGAGACGACACTAGCGCTGGAGCAGGCCTTGTGCTCAGCAGAGGGCGCTGCCGCATGCATGCTGACACCCTCCGGTCTCTCGGCGATTACCACTACGCTGTTGGCGCTGTTGCAGCCGGGCGATCACTTGTTAATGGTTGATACCGCCTACGATCCAACGCGTTTGTTTTGTGATGGCCTCCTTAAACAACACGGTATCTCGACCACCTACTATGACCCATTGATTGGTGCAGACATAGCACGAATCATGCAACCGAATACCAAGGTTGTTTTTGTTGAGTCTCCTGGATCGTTGACCTTTGAAGTGCAGGATATCCCAGCGATTTCCGCGGTGGCACATGCTGCTGGCGCTGTGGTGGTGTCTGATAGTACCTGGGCGACGCCGATCGGCTGGGCCTCGTTTGAGTTGGGTGTGGACGTCTCTATTCATGCAGCGACCAAGTATATCGTGGGCCATTCAGACGCATTGATGGGAGCGATTCTGACCAACGAAGCCTTGCAGCATAAAATCCGCGACACCTATAAACAATTGGGCATGTCTATCGGTAGCGATGATGCTGCGCTCGCTTTACGTGGCTTGCGGACCATGGCAGCCCGTCTTGCCGTTCATCGCGAAAGTGCACAGATTGTGGCGCGCTGGTTGCAAGCACAACCGGAGGTTGCTGAGGTGTTATACCCACCGCTGGAAGGTACGGCGGGACATGACATATGGAAGCGCGATTTCCGCCCAGAATATGCTTGTGGTTTGATGGGTGCTGTATTTCGAAGCGACGTCACAGAGCAACAAGTTGCTGCCTTAATTGATCGTACGCGTCTCTTTGGTATCGGCTTTAGTTGGGGCGGTTACGAAAGTCTGATTTTGCCGACCAAGCCTGCCCGCTGCCGCACAGTGAATGCAGAAAAATGGTCAGCACCGATGCTGCGCTTGCATGTAGGGCTGGAGGCTATTGAAGATTTATTGGTCGATCTGGATGTCGGATTTAGTGCCTTGCGCACGTTGCCAACATTGGCGTCTGTTGCCTGAGTTTATTGCGTGGTGTTGATGACGACTGTGTATACGGACAACAAAATTTGCCGGCACAGTCTAGATGATACCGTGTAGTATTTTTTTTGATCGTAATCAGTTGGCAACCCACTCAAGTGCTTTTCTAAAAAAGCTTGGCGGTGGGCTGAAAACTGCGTTATTTGCTGGTTCTAGATCCGGCAGCAAGTGGCGCATTAACTCGGGTGCGTGTTGCTGTCTGAGGTTGGCTTTTTCTACAGCAATGGTGTTGATTTCTGCGATGATACTGACGATCGTGTTACTCGCTTCTTCAAGATCTAACAGGAAAAAATCGAGATTTTTTTTGCCGTGACGACGGGACTCAAATTTTCTGTAAATCACATCGAGTGCCATGCCGCAATCTTTGCTGTGTAATTCAAACACACAGTCGTAATTACCGGGCAACATGTTCTGTGCATCGCGATTAAATTCCATTGCCTTTGAGACGCCAGAGCGGCGTGTTGCTCCAATACGATATAAACCAGGACGCAGCCCATCATTTTGTAAAATGAAGATCGTGCCAGGCGTGCCATCCAAAAATTTTGGCTCTTGTGGCAAGGTGCGGTAATTGCGGTATCCGGTTGACATGGCTGTCTCTGAATCTAATTTCGGTACCGACAGTGTACAAACAGTGGAGTCAAAACGAGTGCATGAACAGAGGGGGAATTACCCCTTTATTTGATACTCTTTGGGAAGAAGTCGTAGGAAAAATGCCGGTTGTCATCATCTTGTCATGCCTAATGATTATGATGCCCCCATCCTACTGCTTCTCCTCCAAAGGTCAGGATATTTGCCCGCAATGTTATGTTGCGGGCTTTTTTTTTACTATTTGACTAATTGACAGGCTGGGTGGTAGGTGCTGTCTTGTCCGCATCACCTGCTGGTTGGACATCGAGATCGACGGATTTTACGCCTGCACCGTTGAGGAATTCGGAATACATCCAGTCACCTTCAGCATTGCTGACGCCGTCAGGGGCGGTTCGTTGTGTTTCAGGCTTACCGGCTAAGCTCACACGCATACTGTCGATCCAGATGGGTAAGGCGAGGGTTGCGCCGAATTCACGGCCACCGAGCGATTTAGGATCGTCGTAACCCATCCACGCAACGCCAACAATATTGTCTGCATAGCCTGCAAACCATCCGTCGACGGCCTCACTACTGGTACCTGTTTTTCCTGCGAGATCGCGGCGCCCTAGGCGTTGATCGGCAGCTGCCCCTGTGCCCCGCAATGCCACTTCGCGAAGCATGCTATCAGTGATAAAGGCATTTCTGCTATCGATCACACGATCACTATCCTGCGCAATTGCCGGTGCTTTGGTTTCACTTAATACTTTGCCACGCGCATCGGTGACTTTGCTGATCAGCCATGGTGCGACTTGATATCCACCATTCGCAAAGACCGCATAACCAGCCGCTAACTGAACAGGTGTGACTTGTCCTGTACCTAAGGCGAGGGTCAGATTGCTAGGATGCTTGTCTTTATTGAAACCAAAATGTGGCAGCCATTCCAGTGCAGTACTGACACCAATCGTTTTCAAAATACGGACGGAAACTACGTTCTTCGATTGCGCCAGCGCAGTGCGCATGGTTACAGGGCCATCGTATTTTCCATCGTCATTGCGCGGATCCCACTTGAGTGATTCTTCGGTGGTTGCCGACAGTTGGACGTCATTGATTAAGGTCGATGGTGAGAAGCCTTTTTCCAGTGCAGCGGAGTAAATAAACGGCTTGATACTGGAGCCGGGTTGACGCCACGCACTGGTGACGTGATTGAATTTTTTACGATTGAAATCAAATCCACCGACCATTGCGCGATAGGCACCAGTTTGCGCATTGATGGCGACATACGCACCTTCAACTTCAGGTAGTTGGGTGATGCTCCAACGCATTTTGGTATCTTGAATAACGCGGATGATCGCACCAGGGATCACCTTCAGATCCGATTTTGCTTTACTTTGAAGTGCGCTACTGGCAAACCGCAAGCCATCGCCATTGATCTCAATACTTTCACCCGATGCTAAGTCCGCTTGTACTGTTTTGCTACTGACCTTGGTGACGACGGCTGCGATTAATTTGTCATTTGCGGGATGTTTTTTTAATACTTCATCAATTGCATCATCACGTTCATCTTCGTCGGCAGGTAAGCTGATAAACGCTTCTGGTCCGCGGTAGCCATGACGTTGATCGTAATCCATGACATTTTTGCGCACGGCTTCATAGGCTGCTTCCTGATCCGCTTTGAGTAGTGTCGTATAGACTTTAATACCAGCGGTATATGCCGTGTCTTTGTATTCTGCAACGATACTTTGTCTGACCATCTCAGCGGCGTAATCAGCATGGGCATCGTACATTTGTTTTCCTGTGACTGTCAGATGCTCATGACTGGCGGTATCAAATTGCGCTTCGGTAATCATACCTTTGTTGAGCATGCTCTTAAGCACTAACATCTGGCGCTGTTTTGCCTTGGGAAAATTGACAGCCGGATTATGCCGTACTGGATTCTGCGGAATACCAGCCAACATCGCCGCTTCTGCTAAGGTGATCTGATTCAATGATTTGCCAAAGTAAGTTTTTGCCGCGCTCGAAAAACCATGGGTCCGTTGACCAAGATAGATTTGGTTCATATAGAGCTCAAGAATCTGATCTTTGCTCAGTGCGGCTTCAATTCGGAAGGTCAGTAAAATTTCTTTGATTTTCCGCGTCACTGTTTTTTCTTGTGACAAGAAAAAATTTCTGGCGACCTGCATCGTAATCGTCGAAGCGCCTTGATGAAAACCGCCACCAAGATCGGCGACAAAGGCGCGTGTGAGGCCAATAAAATCGACGCCATTATGTTCATAAAAACGCGCATCTTCAATCGATAACAGGGCGTTTTTCATCACATCCGGAATGTCTTTGATGGGAACAAAATCACGGTGCTCTTCGCCAAATTCACCAATAAGCGCGTTGTCAGCAGTGTAGATACGTAGTGGTATTTTAGGCTGGTAATCGGTAATCGCATCAAGCGCAGGTAAGCCTGGCGCGAGCCCTAAAAAAATATACGCCAGCGCACCGATGATGAGCGTGCTCAATAAAACCACGAGGGCGAGTATCCATTTCATTCTTATTCCTTAGTCTTCCAATGTTTGCAGCAAATATAGTTTTTGATAAATGCCCTGATCAATCTGCATCAGTTCCTGATGTTTTCCGCGTTCTGTCAGCTTGCCGTGATTAAGTACAATGATGCAGTCCGCATCACGAATCGTTGATAGACGGTGGGCGATAGCGATGATCGTGACCTGATGACGTAATTCGTTTAACGCAATTTGAATAATCTGTTCGGTTTCACTATCAATATGTGAAGTGGCTTCATCTAAGAACAAAATACGTGGTTTTCCAGCCAGTGCACGGGCGATGGCGACCAGTTGTTTTTGACCGGTAGAAAGTTTAGCTCCCCCTTCGCCCAAGGGCGTTTCATACCCTAATTCCAAATCGAGAATCAGTTCGTGCACATGCGCTGCTTTGGCGGCGGCAATGATATCGGCTTCACTGATATCTCTGCCCATGGCGATGTTTTCTCTGGCGCTGGCTGCGAGTAAGAAGGGCTCTTGAGGAACGAGTCCGACGCTAGCTCTGAAGTGATCTTCCGAAAAGTCTGCAATACTTCTGCCATCAATCGTAATGCTGCCGGTTTGTGCTGTATAGAAGCGTAATAACAGGCTCATTAGCGTTGATTTTCCGCTGCCTGTATGGCCGACGATACCAAAAAAAGATCCTGATGGAATCAATAGGTTCACGTCGTGCAAGACCGGATGCGCTGGCGTATAGCCGAAGGTCACGTGAGAGATATGGACCTCGCCCGATTCCATGACGGCATTCGTGCTGGTGTTGGTGGTGATAGGCTCATGCAACAGCGTATTAACGCGTGCAGCAGAGACCACCGCCTGTTGAATCTGACCGAATTGCAATGTGATTTGGATCAGTGGGTCGACGACACGTGCAATGTAGCTGACAAAGGCATACAAAATACCCACTTCAACGCCAGAAAAACTACGTTGTCCAAAACAAAAAATCACCACAACAAGTAGTACTGAATTTAAAAAATCCAGCGCTGGTCGTAATAACCAGGCATTCGCTCTTAATTCATCGAGCCTTGCCCGATAATGTAATTGATTGGTGTTGGCAAACCGTTCGCCAAACCGCTGCTCCGCATTGCTAGCCTGTAAAGCGCTCATGCCGCTGATGCTCTCCGCGACCTGGGCATTGATTTCGCTGCGCAACTGGCGCGCTTTACTGACAGCGGGTGCGCTCCAGCGTTGGTAGAACCAGACGATAATAACGACTGCCGGAATCAGCATGGTGACAATCAGCATCAAACGCCAATCGAGCCATGCCATCGCACCTAAGGCACCGATGACAACGATAGAACTGTCGAGCATCACAAATAAAACTTGGACGTATAGATTCTTCACCGCCTCGGTATCATTCGTGACGCGACTGACCAGTTGTCCGGTCATCGCTTTATCAAAGAATGCCATCGGTAAGCGTAAGACATGCGTATAGACTTGTTCACGTAAGCGCCTTACCGAACGCATAGCGACGCCCGCCAATCGCGTTAACTGGAGGTAGCGCAGCCAAGTAGCACCCCAGCCAGTGAAGACATAGGCAGTGAGCAAACCAATCACAATCTGCATGTCCATCTGATGGGGCAGCAAATAGCGGTCGATAAATGCTTTGCCTAGTAAAGGGCCCAGTGCTTCCAACGCTGCGGCGATGAGTAAAAAAATAACACCTCGAATAACCTGCGATTTTTCAGGGCGTGCAGATGAAATCAGAAGCTCCACCGCCATTTTCTTTTCTGAGGGGATGTCTTTTTTTTCTGGGATATGCTGATCACGCGGCATTTAAACTTGCCTCCAGTTGTTGATAACGCCATTGAGAGGCGTACCAGTGATTCGCGGCCAGCAGGTCAGCATGGGTTCCCTGTTCAACGATTTTTCCTTCGCGTAAAACCACAATATGATCGGCACTGGCGACGGCGCTTAAGCGATGACTGACAATCACCGCACTGCGGTTTGTTTGTTCTTCACGTAATGTCGCCAGATGCTGCAGGATCCGGCTCTCCGTCTCGGTATCCACCGCAGACAAAGCGTCATCCAGAAGTAATAAGGGACTATCTGTGAGTAATGCGCGGGCAATGGAGACGCGCTGGCGTTGACCACCAGATAAGGTCACACCGCGCTCACCGACCGGTGTGTCATAGCCTTGCGGGAAGCGCACGATATCATCATGCACCGAGGCTAAAGTCGCTGCGTGGATGATTTCTTCGCGTGTGGCGTCTGGTCTGGCGAGCGCAATGTTTTCTGCAATGGAGGCGGAGAACAAAAATGGTTCTTGCGCCACCCAGTTAATTGCGCGCCGCAGCGTATGCAAGGGGTAGTCATCAATGTGGTGATCACCCCACCGTATTTCGCCTTGCGTCGTTTCAATCTGACGCAATAAGAGTTTGATGATGCTGGATTTGCCCGCACCGGTCGGACCCACGATGCCCAAGGTTTTTCCGGGTAGTAGCGAGAGTGAAACACCATCCAAAGCAGCACGTGTTTGTGATGGGTAGGTAAAATAGATCTGGCTCAGCTCGATAGCACCGCCAGGAAGTTGCTTTACTGCGCCATGGTCTTCAATGGACAAAGGCATAGTCAGAACAGGCTCTAAACGGTTCCAGGCTGCCTTACCGCGCTCCAGCAACGACAAGACCCAGCCGGCAGCAAACATAGGCCAGATCAATTGGCCTAGATACATCGTAAAGCTGGTCAGCATACCGATACTCATCTCACCATGCCACACCAGATAACCACCCATCGCCAGTGTGAGTGCGCCAGCGGAGGTCAGTGTAATGCCGACCGCAGGTTCATACGCCGCTTCCCAGCTCTGCGCTGCCAAGCTGGCATCGGCTGCTTGTTCTGCTAGTGCTGCAAACTGAGTTGCACTACGTTGCTCAAGACCCAGCGCACGTAGGGTCCGGACGCCGGCGAGGGTTTCCTGCACCTGATCATTGAGTGCGCTGAAACGCTGTAATGAGTCGCGCGAGGCTTCGTGGACATGGTGTGTAATACGTTTGAACGCCCATCCCATAAACGGGAAGGGTAGTAACGCCACGAGGGCCAGACGCCAGTCGACACCCAATAACATCATGCCAATCACCAGCGCAAACGTTAACGAGCCATCAAAACCCGCTAGTGCGGCTTCACCCGATGCCAGCTCGATGGCGTCTGCATCATTGGTACCTAGCGCCATCAGATCACCGGTGCGCTGTTGCTGAAAGAAGCTTTGCCCTTGCAAGCTGAGGCGTTGATATAAGCGCGTGCGCAATTCAGCGCCGAGTTGGTAGGAGGCGGTGAACAGTTGCATGCGCCAGCCTACTCTTAAAAAGTAGATAGCAACGCCCATGAGCAACAAATAGCCCAGTTGTACCATGAGTCCATGCTGATCCAGTTGGTGGGTAACCATGCCGTCAATCACCGCACCGACACGGCGCGGGATTAGCACCGTCATGACAGCAACGGCGAGCAACATCGCGCCCGCAGCACAATAATGCTGCCAATGACGGCGGATAAATTCTCTAAGTAGTTGAAACAGTGTCATGCCAATTCTTTAATAAATCTTTTGTAAAATCATTTCAGCGTCGTCGCGCCGAAGTGTCATACCCTGCCGGGATCATTTTTATCAGTCCCGTCGAATAAAAAATCCGTTATCCTTTTTGAGGATAACGGATCGTCAGTGTAAATCAGCTTTGAATGGCTGACTTGAATGAGCGATCAATGGACAACATAGGCCGTATTATCCCACTTCAGCATGTTCCACAAGAAAGAATACGTAATGGCGCTCATATCGGCACGTTGGGTATTATTTGCTGCACCACCGTGACCACCTTCGGTATTTTCAAAATACCAGACATGCTGATGGCCTTGATCAAGCATCTTTGCTGCCATTTTCCGCGCATGACCGGGATGGACACGGTCATCGCGGGTGGACGTGATAAAAAGCACATTGGGATATGTGACGTTAGCTTTAATATTTTGATAAGGTGAGTAGGCTTTAATATACGCCCATTCATCGGCTATATCAGGATTACCATATTCTCCCATCCACGATGCTCCTGCCAGTAATTTATTAAAACGTTGCATGTCCAGTAATGGCACCTGACTGACGATGGCATTAAATAGTTCAGGATGCTGGGTCAGTGTCACGCCCGCCAACAAGCCGCCATTACTTCCTCCCATGGCCCCCAAATGTTGTGGGCTGGTAATTTTACTCGTGATTAAACTCTGAGCAACTGCCACAAAGTCATCATAGGCGCGTTGGCGGTATTCTTTTAATGCTGCCTGATGCCAGCGTGGTCCATATTCGCCGCCACCTCGAATATTGGCGACAACGTAGACGCCGCCTTTCTCCAGCCAAGCTTTACCCAACGTGCCAGAATAGGAGGGCGTCAGGGAAATCTGAAATCCACCGTAACCGTATAGCAGGGTAGGGTTGTTGCCATCGGCCCGCAGATCTTTTCGCTTAACGATAAAGTAAGGAATTTTTGTACCATCGTTTGAGGTAGCAAATTGCTGAATTGTTTCGTAGGGCGAAGCATCAAAAAACGCAGGCGCCGATTTTAGCGTGTTGCGCTGATCATTGCCTGCATGGGCTAAGAGATACACACTGGGCGTCAGATAATCAGAGTAACTGAGCAGATAATCGTCTGTTTTTTCCGGATTCATCGGGCTGATCAAAACGCTGCCCAGCGTTGGTAATGTCACCTCGCGCGTTGACCATTTGCCGTCTTTTAACGACCATTCATTCAGTTTGCCTTTGACATTGTCTAGCGATTGTACAAGAAGGAAATGACGCGTTGCCGCTAAACTGGTGAACGAAGTACTTTCGCTTGGTGCAAATAAAATATTGAACTGCCTGTCACCTTTTTCAAACGCTGCAAAATTAATCGCCAGAACTGCGCCTGAAGGATACGTCTTGTCTTTTAACGTCCACGCTTCTCTCAATGTGACGATGAGTTGATCCTCAAAAAAGCTCAGGTCAGACTGAGATGGTACATCGAGTTTTTGTAATTTTCCATGGTCGCGCAGATACTGCTCTGAACTGTAAAAATCAATTTGTCTTTGTACTAATTCGTGATGGTAGCCACCGTGATTGACACTCTGGGCTGCAACGGACAGATCCGTGCTTTTACTTTCCAGTATCAGTTTTGCAGTGGTGATCGGCGTGCCACGCTTCCATTCTTTGACCTGGCGCGGGTAGCCTGAGTCTGTCAACGTATCCTTACCAAAATCGGTGGCGATGAAGACGGTGTTGAGGTCGCGCCAATCCGCAGTGAGCTTTGCTTCAGGTAAGTTAAAACCGTTTTTTACAAACTGTTTGGTGCGCAGGTCAAATTCACGCAATGTCACCGCATCGGCACCGCCGCGCGACAATTCGATCAAGCAACGGTCATACACAGGTTCACGACACACGCTGTTTTTAAATACCCAGTTTTCTTTTTCATTTTTTGCCAGCGCATCAATATCTAACACGGTGTCCCATTTTGGATTGCTCTTACGATATTCTTCTAGGGTCGTTTTACGCCATACACCGCGCGGATGCTCTGCATCCATCCAGAAATTGTAGACCGCATTACCCATCTGAGTAATGCCAGGAATTCGATCTTTGGAGTCTAAAATTGTTTGCAATTGACCGCGCAATTGTTGAAATCCAGCATCATTATCGAGTTTGTTGCGTGTTTCCTGATTACGTAACTTGACCCAATCCAGTGCTTTATCTCCGGTAACGTCTTCCAGCCACAGAAAAGGGTCTTGGTTCTGTGCAATACTTAAACTGGCGACACTACACAGGCAGATTGCTGCAAGGATATTGGATGGGTGTCTCATGGTTTCTCCGATTGTTGATCGTTAGACGAATGATGATACGGTTTGCTTACTTTTTAGGTCAGCTGGTCGTTCCCGCCGCGAAGATGTGGATCTTTGGCGATGATGAATCATAATCGAAACCAGAAGAAAAAGGCCGCTACATTTTCAGGCAGCGGCACTTTGTTTTCGAAGCGAAAAAAGGAGGACTGAGGAGTAGTCCTGGTGATCAGTCGTGGTTAATAGCTAGCGACCAGACTGGCGTCTTTGACCTCACTAGCAGCATAAAAAAGGAGGTAGTATGTTGCAGCTGATGGTGCCAGCAGGTTGATCGTTTCTGTATTACCCGCACCCGATGATTTGACATCATAGCTTGTGAGCGTGGGCGCGACGGCTAACTTCACGTATACTTCTCCACCACTACCGCCTATTCGTTTAATCGTCAGTTTTTTAGCACTAGCCGGAACTTGGATTTTATACAGCTGTCCCCTACCTAGAGGTAGATTAATGTGATCGACGCTGACGCCTTTCTTTAAAATGATTTCTGTACTAGTCGAAGGACAGCTCACCCCCACTGTCAAAAATGCATTCGTGACGTCGGCAACATTGTAGTTACGATTCGCCGCCGCTTTTTCAACGCCGCACGCACCTTGGTTGAAGGTACTGTTACTTGTCCAGTAAAACCGGTTAGCATCTGCCATCACTTCAAATGCTTTACGGGTTGTCCAGTTTGGGCTAGTCGCTAACAAATAGAAGGCTTTATTGTAGACACCACTGGCTTCGTGTACATCAAGACTGCTGTTGTATTTATTGGCATTGTCTATTGATCGGCCATCTAGGGGTGGGTTAGAGAAATAACGTAATGCATCGCCAGATTTGATAATGTCGCTGCCAACTTTAAAATCGTTGTTTCCTTTGACGAAATACTTGACGGCTTCACCTGCCATATCAGAGAAAGCTTCGTTCATCGCACCTGACATACCAACGTACACCAGATTTGAGTTTTGTTCAGTAAATCCATGGCTGATCTCGTGTCCGATCACATCTAACGAGGTGAGTGGATAAAAACTCGAAGCGCCATCCCCAAAAGTCATGCCGGCACCATCCCAGAAGGCGTTTTCATATCCCACGCCATAATGCACCTTCATTTTGAGTTTCTGCGTGATAGGACGAATACCAAAGTAAGTCTGGTACATATTAAATACTTGATTGCCAAAGTAATGGGCATCATTCATTGGTGCGTAGGCACCATTGACTGGTAGTGCAGTATTACGTGGACAAGTAAAAGCGTGCAGCGTCCCGTTTCCTGAGGTCTTGTTAGCCATGTTATAGGTGTCAACATTCGTGCTACTGAGCTTACAATTGGCCCCATTGACGGTGATATCTAGAAACCGATAACCCTGCGTACTACCAAATTCGTACTGACCGGTTTTCTTGTTACCGCCTGGTCCCGTACCAGTCGCTGTATTGGTCAGTCCCTCCCATTGCTGCACGATGAGGCCGGTATTGGCATCGATCAAAAAATGCGGTCGTGATGGCCGGTTGGGATGTGACGTATCAATGAGTGATACCAGATAGACTAACTGAGCACTTCCTCCCTGATTGAGACGCACAAATAATTGTACTTGCTCGTTCTCAGTTGCTGTCGTCCGTGCACGCGTTTTGGCAAGGGAGAGAATTTGCTCGGCGTTGTAGAACGGTTTTATATCTGGGACGTCTTTAACAACGTCACGCAAAATTGCACCTGCCAGTGCAGGATGTTGAGCGCCGGGTGTGACGAGTTCTGTCACGGTTTCTCCCCATACAGGAATGCCTTGATGGTATTGCTGGTACCGCGTGATTTGTTTGCCATTGGCGTATTGTTGACTCCGCAAGGGACGCAGCTCTTGATCGCTTAAGCCTAACAATTGATGTGCTGTCTGGGGCGTGTCGGCATTGAAGGCTCTGCCGCTATTGAGAGGAAGAAACTGTTCCAGTTCGATCCGCTCCGCTGCTTGCGCAGACAGAGTACTAGCAACGAACAGAGCCACGAGGGATGGTCGTAGTGCATATTTATTTGCAAAAGATAAGCGCATTTTTTCTCCGGTGGTGGCGTGAAAACACACGTTTGCAGTTGGTCCCATTCTGCATCGTGGTTGCCAAAAGTTAATAGACGTTATCAGTCTCGCGCAATAACGAAGCCCACAGAGTACAGTCATGGATAGACGAAGATGTTGTCTATACGTCCGTTTTTACGTACGGTCTGATAACGATAAACAGTTGATCAGAGATCGGAGATCAGGCAGATTTTAAGTGTGTCGTAATGTTTCAAACTCATCTGAGAAAACGGCGACATGTGGTGGTGGCAAGATGAAGGTAGAGCGAGAGATGCAATTCAATCTCAGGGGTGCTAGCAAGTTACAGTTGCTAGCAAAAAAATGCGCTAGGAGTGATGCTTGGTCGCTTTAGTGCGCGTGACGATATTCTGTCTGATCCATTTCTGCATATCCTGCCAGATCCGTTCAATTTCGATATCAGGTGGCATTTGGCTTGCATTCGGCAATTCTATCGTCACGACGGGAATGTCTTTGTGCAGACCACTATAGTTGCCCAACGAGCCTGGATAGACACCGACCCGGTTATAGATCAGACGCCCAAAGCGGCTCGGTGGCGATGTCGGGCCATCAAAATCTAAGACGCCAAACGGTGCATGAACAGAGATGACGACATCGGGTTTGAATTTTTCTATCGTGTCGTACACCCAACGGCTTTCGGGTTCAGAAATCGGTGCTTTACCTGGGTAGCGGCGTGGATCGCTGCGCGTGACGCGAGACCAATAAGCTGGCGCTTCTTTTTGCCAGTCTGGGGTCGGGAAATTACGATTGAGATCAATGCCGTGGGCGTTCATGCGACGCGGTTTGGGCGCCAGCAAACCATCGGGGTTCACAACGGGTGCGACCTTCCATTGAAACTCTTGCGTACTACTTTTTTGCATGTCTCCCAGCCATTTAAAGACGATCGCCGATGCCGTCTGCTCGTCACCATGGATGCCACCAATCAGTAAAATTTTGATGGCGTGGGGATGTTTGCTATCCGCATTGATATCGCGTGACAACAAGGGAAAACCGTTAAGCGATTTCGTGCCCGTCGCTTGTAATTTGGCATTTTGGCAATCGTTGACTGAGACCTTGGGCAAACGTGCTGCCAGCGGCGTACACCAGTCTGTGACGACCTTTGTTTTTGTAGATGCAGGTGTTGCTGACCGCGCTGAGGCGGCAGGCGTGGAAGGTGCGGCGGTGGCTAAAGCCGGAAAGAATGAAGCGCACGCCGCGATCAACAACGCAGCATGCGCTTTTATGTTCACTTCTGAGTAAAACCGGTTGCAGCAAGATGCAATGACACTACTTTTCAACGGACTCCATTGCATCTCTACTTCAACTCCTTACTTTGTTTACTTTAGACCTGCGGCGGCGCGCAGAATGGCTGCTTTGTCAGTGCGTTCCCATGTGAACTCAGGCTCTTCACGACCAAAGTGACCGTAAGCAGCAGTTTTAGAGTAAATTGGGCGCAGCAGATCGAGCATTTGGATAATCCCTCGTGGACGCAAGTCAAAATGTTCGTTCACCAATGCGGCGATCTGATCATCAGGAATCACACCAGTACCTTCAGTGTAGACAGTCACGTTCATCGGACGGGCAACACCAATCGCGTAAGCAACTTGGATCTGGCACTGACGCGCGAGACCAGCAGCGACGATATTTTTCGCAACATAACGCGCTGCGTACGCTGCAGAACGGTCGACTTTTGTAGGATCTTTACCAGAGAACGCACCACCGCCGTGTGGGCAAGCGCCACCGTAGGTATCGACGATAATTTTACGACCTGTTAAGCCGCAATCACCTTGCGGACCACCGATCACAAAACGGCCAGTCGGGTTGATCAGATACTTCGTATCTTGCAACCATTCTTTCGGCAGTACTGGCTTGATGATCTCTTCAATCACGGCATCAATGAAGGATTGCTTCATTTTTGTCGCTGATTCACTTTGATCAGGGCTGTGCTGTGTGGATAACACGACTGTATCGATACTGTGTGGCTTACCATCGACATAACGCATGGTGACCTGGGATTTTGCATCCGGGCGCAAGAATGGCAGACGGCCATCTTTACGCAACTGCGCTTGACGTTCTACCAGACGATGCGCGTAGTAAATCGGTGCAGGCATCAATTCTGGTGTTTCATCGCAAGCATAACCAAACATCAGACCCTGGTCGCCAGCACCGATGTTGAGGTAATCATCGCTGGCGCGATCAACGCCCTGAGCAATATCGTTGGATTGTTTGTCGTACGCCACCAGTACCGCGCAACCTTTATGGTCAATGCCATAATCGGTATTGTCGTAGCCGATACGCTTGATCGTGTCACGTGCTACCTGGATGTAATCGACGTGAGCGTTTGTGGTGATTTCACCTGCCAGAACGACCAGACCAGTATTGGTCAGGGTTTCGGCAGCAACGCGGGAACGTGGATCTTGTTCAAGAATCGCATCCAGAATCGCATCAGAGATCTGATCCGCGACTTTGTCCGGATGTCCTTCGGACACGGATTCGGAGGTAAAAAGAAAATCATTTGCCATCGCAGGCTCCTATAAAAAATGACCGTAAAAAATTATGCCGCAGTCGAAAAGAGAACCTGCGACGCTTTAGCGGAACTTGTATACCGCCTCGCAAGTTGTCTGTTAACTCGGCGGTGGCTTGCTTTTGTGCTCCAACGGAACGTCCAAAGCAAGCCAATATGTGATATTTTACGCCTTCTATTCAAGCTGTGTCGAATACCCTTCATTTTTTCTACTACTCTTGATCAGCCTCATGCTCGTCACTCTATTCCGTTTCTTATCAATTTTCCCTCTGTCAGTGCTGCATTTTGTTGGCGCGATACTGGGGCGTCTCGTCTATTTGTTGTCAGGATCATATCGGCAGCGGTTGCAAGAAAACCTCGCACGCGCGGGTTTTTCTGACCATATCGGCGACGCCATCCGCGAAGCAGGCAAGAATGTGCTCGAACTCCCATTTATCTGGTGCGCTAAACCGGAACGGGTGTTAGCAACGGCAACAATGGAAAACTGGGACATCCTTCAAGAGGCATTAGATGCCAAAAAGGGCGTTATTTTATTGACGCCTCATTTAGGCTGTTTTGAAATTGTGGCGCAAATGATTGCCGTCAGAACGCGCTTGACTGTTTTATATCGCCCCCCGCGTAAAGACGCCCTCAAACCACTCATTGAGGGCGCCCGCGCCCGCGACAATTTATTGCTCGCTGCTGCCAACCTGTCGGGGGTGCGGATCATGGCAAAGGCGCTGAAAAAAGGCGAAGCAATTGGGTTGCTGCCCGATCAGGTGCCGCAAGAAGGTGAGGGCGTCTGGGCAAATTTTTTTGGTAAGCAGGCCTATACCATGACCTTGTCAGCAAAACTGCACAGCATGAGCGGTGCACCAATTATTCTGACCTACGCCGAGCGTTTGCCCCATGGCAAAGGGTTTGTCGTACGCTTTGTGAAATTTGAAGAAGAATTAACAGGTGACGTGACGCAACAAGCCGAAGCGATCAATCGTTCGATGGAAAAACTAATTGCTCGATCACCAGCACAATATTTCTGGAGTTATAACCGCTACAAGACGCCGGAAGGGGTGGCTGGTCCTAAAGCAACTACCGCGCGGGAGCAAGCATGAGACTAGTGCTCTTCCTGATGTGGCTCTTGCATTGGCTACCGTTGTCGGTGTTAGGCCGCATCGGTGCAGGTGTCGGCCGCCTGTTGTTTATGCTGATCCGCTCGCGCCGGCACATTACGCTGACTAATTTGCGCTTGTGTCTGCCGCATCTGAGCGAAGTCGAGCGGGAAAAAATAGCGAAACAGCACTTTGAAATGTATGCACGCAGCGTGCTGGAACGCGGCATTTTGTGGTGGGGCTCTGAAGCCCGTTTAAAACGGCTGATTCAGGTTGATCCAAAAGTGCCGCTGGAGGTGATTCAATCTGGACCGACGATTTTGATGTGCCCGCATTTTGTCTGTCTGGATGTGGCTGGTGTGGCGGTGATGCTGGAATCCTCTTTGTGTTCGATTTATACCGAACAACGCAACAAGGTGTTCGATCGCGCATTACGACAGGGGCGATCGCGTTTTCGTCCTGTCAAACTCTTTTCACGTGCCGAAGGTGTCAAGCCGATTATTCGTGCTATGACCAAAGAAGGCTTACCTTATTTCATGTTGCCAGACATGGATTTTGGGGTAAAGAACGCTGAATTTATTCCGTTCTTTGGCATTCCCGCCGCCACACTGACTGCGATGCCACGCCTCGCAGCCAGTACCGGCGCCAGAATTGTGCCGGTCATTGCGACCATGTTGCCACATTATCGTGGCTGGAAAGTGACGTTTCATCCGCCTTGGGAAAACTATCCCGGTGACGAAGATATGACCACCGCGACGCGGCGTATGAACGCGTTTATTGAGCAAGAAATTTTAAAAGCGCCGTCTGAATATTTCTGGGCACATAAACGTTTTAAAACACGTCCTGAGGGCGTTCCTAGCGTGTATTGATGAGTTGATTTGGATGCTGACTTTTCACTTTGACATGTTTGCACCATCGTTGACATAACGTTCTGAACCAATTTACAATCGACCCACAGGTGCTAAGGGGCGCCTCCCCGCACAAGAGGCTCTCACCCTGCTATTTCACGTATTTCACTTTGATTAATGTGAACTTGCCATTTTCGTTTGACGTCAGCGGGTCGTCGATAAGCGAATTGGAGCCTGTCATGTTAATGCCTTGTCGTAGTTTCTTTGTTCTCCTCCCCCAAACTGATTGTCAGTGGCCTTCTTTGCGAACCGATTTTTGTGGTCATGGAGCGTCGTTATGAATGCCTTGACGACTGAAATCAAAACCCGCGCACGGTTGTTGCTCAAACTGTTGCAAAATAAAAATGTTGCCGCCAATAAGCGAGCGCTTATGTTGAGTCGCAAGCAAAAATGGGCATTACCTGAGGAGTGGCAATTGCGCCATTGTCTCAATCTGGCTGCCGCCGATTGTGGTTTTCAGCATTGGGAACATGCGCGTGAAGTCTTAAGTGGAAGAGCCCTTGCTGGTGCAGATATGGGGGATTTCTGGCATGGTGCAGAGGTGGGTGGTTACACGAATCATTGGTTTTCAAGCTATGCGCAGGCGCTTACGCAATTACAGGCGCATCCAGATGATTATTTGTTGCCGTATCGGCGCCAGTATGTGGTTGTTGGTGTCGATTACGTTCGCGCTTTAGGAATGAATCCAGAGGACGCATCGTGGGACATCATCGGCCGCAATTTGATCGCGGGCTACAGGTCAAACAGCTGGCTAACATTAGCGCAATATCGTCTACAGGCAACACGCGTTGAACGTTTTGAAAAAATCTGGGATGTGCAGCAAAGTAAGTTGGATTTGCAATCGACTGAGGACGAAGCGCAACGCGTATTGAAATCGTTTGTACAACAGGGACGCTTGATTAAAATTCCTGAACAACGAAAAAAACGGTTGGTGATTTTGCAGTGGCTGGTCAATCAATTAGAGACGACACGCCGCTATTCAGAAGCAGAAATGAACAGGTTCTTTTTGGGTTTTCATGAAGACTATGCAACCTTGAGGCGCGAAATGATCGTGAATGGTTTGATGATCAGGCAAGAAGGGGTGTATTGGCGTCAGCCTGAAGATGTCGATATCGCCGTCTAAATAAAAATACTCCCCCTATCTGTCTCGAAAAAATGACCTTATGTCATTGCAATATAAGGACATCATTTTAATACTACGGGGGAGTATATTTTTCTCTTGGAAAGATTTACGGTAACAGCGCTACTTCACCAGGCAATAAACTATTTGCCGGAAATGCCTCGCCCAATTTGAGTTTGTCGTAGTAGGGTTTAAAATCTGGTGCTGTACCATCAAATAATTCTTGGAAATTATTGATGACAAAATAGGTTTCTTGATAGCTGTCGATTTTGTAGAGTGTATTAAGGCAGCGCTCAATATCGAGGTGGATATGACGCGACGTGGTACCGGGTGTTAGACAGTATTCGACTTCGCCACCCGACGACAAAATACCAGCACCATAAATCCGCATACCGTCTTTGGTATTGATCAGACCAAATTCTACGGTGTACCAGTACAAGCGCGCCAGTTGATCTAGGCCGCCTAATTTCATCGCCTTTAACCCGCCTTTGCCATACAACTGCATGTAGTCTGCAAAAACAGGGTTAAACAACATCGGTACGTGTCCAAAAAAGTCATGAAAGACGTCTGGTTCAACGATGTAATTAAATTCTTCTGGGGTGCGCAGCCAGACCGTGACCGGGAAGCGACGGTTGGCCAGATGTTCAAAAAACGTCAGTTCCGGAATCAGTCCCGGCACAGCAACAATCGTCCAGCCCGTTGCTTTGAATAATTCTTCTGAGGTTTTAGTAAATTCAGGAATGCCATCCGCGGCATTCATTTGCAAGAGTGCGTCGATAAACTCATCACACGCACGACCTGGCAATAAGCTCATTTGACGTTGATACAGTTTTCGCCAGAGCGCATGCTCTTCGTTGGAATAAGAATCCCAGTGTTGCTGAACGACATATTGTTCGTCAGCGTGCGTATAGTCACCACGCAGGGCCGCACCATCCGATTTGGTCGCGACGGTCGCTAAAAAATCTGCGTTCGAAACGGTAGTATCGAGAGTTGTCGTATCCATGTTTTTTCTTTGTTATTTTTTAAGGACAAAAAGCTGACCTTTTGACGTGTCAGCCTTTTGTTGTTGTCTCATTTCAGATAACGTTGATTCGCAAACGTTGATCAGGATAATCAGGCAGATGCCTTGTCCTCTTTCAATACGCCGCGACGAATCTGGTCAAGCTCAATCGATTCAAACAACGCACGGAAGTTACCTTCGCCAAAACCTTGATCGCCTTTACGTTGGATGATTTCAAAGAAGATCGGACCGATGACCGTAGTCGTAAAGATCTGCAATAACAGTTCACGTGATGTCTCTGTGCTCTTACCATCGATTAGAACGCGCAGTTTGCGCAGTTCTTCGAGGTTTTCACCGTGGCCTGGTAAACGGCGATCAACCAGATCATAGTAAGTCTCGATGGTGTCCTGGAAGCTCACGCCAGCAGCTTTCATATCGCCAACGGTTTTGTAGATATTGTCCGTACCCATTGCGATATGTTGAACGCCTTCACCATGGTACTGATCCAGGTATTCAGCGATCTGGGATTTATCATCAGAAGATTCGTTGATAGGAATACGGATTTTGCCGCATGGTGATGTCATCGCTTTTGATTTCAGGCCAGTGTGTTTGCCAGCGATATCGAAATAACGGATCTCACGGAAGTTGAACAGGGTTTCGTAGAAATCTGCCCATTCTTTCATGCGGCCACGGTGGACGTTGTGTGTCAGGTGATCGATGTAAGTCAACCCATTACCAAACGGATTAGAGGCAACACCTGGTAAGGCGACGAAGTCAGCGTCATAGATGCTGATGTTGCCGATAGCGCCTGGTTCTGCGCCATCTTTACCGTGCCAGCGATCAACGAAATAAATCAATGAATCGCCAATCCCTTTGATTGCAGGGATGTTCAATTCCATCGGACCGGTTTTGTTGTCAAAACCCCATGCACCTAATTCCAGCGCACGTTTGTAAGCGGCGTTCGCATCTTTAACGCGGAACGCAAAAGCACAAACAGACTGACCGTGCTTACGGGCAAATTTTTGTGCGAAAGAATCGGGTTCTGCATTGATGATGAAGTTGACATCGCCTTGACGGAATAAAGTTACATCTTTCGTGCGGTGTTTAGCAATCGCAGTAAAGCCCATGGTGATGAATAAATCGCCGAGTGCTTTTGGGTCTGGTGCTGCATATTCGATAAACTCAAAGCCATCGGTACCCATTGGGTTTTCCCATGTCTGTAATGTCATGCTGGTCTCCGTTATTAATAAGGTCAACGAAATTCAATGAAGTTCATTCGTGTTCATTCGTGTTCTACGCCATATTGATGCTGTTTTGATGACGATTTGACGTAGATCAAAGTATCAGTATAGTCCGTCAAACGCGCCATAAAATTTCAAAATAACCCAAGGAAAACAAAATATGAGCAATAATATTGCGTATATTAATAAATTTGTGGCAAGTTATGGCTGAAATAGTATTGGATAAAATTGACCGTAAAATTCTTGCTATCTTGCAAGCAGACGGACAACTGACAAATCAGGAAGTGGCTGAGCGCATCAATCTCTCGCCGTCGCCCTGTCTTCGACGGATTAAGCGTCTGGAAGAAACAGGTGTGATTCGTAAGTATGTTGCCTTGCTTGAGCCAGCCAAAATTGGGCTCGGATTATTGGCGTATGTGAATGTGAGATTAGAAAAACACAGCGATCACCCTGGCAAAGGCGCCTCGCGTTCGCCCCGCGACGATTTCTCTGCTTCCGTAGCACAGTGGCCCGAAGTCGTCGCCTGCTATGCGATGACGGGTGAAATGGATTACTTATTGCGTGTTCATGTGGAAGACATGGATCACTTCTCACGTTTCATGATGGAAACGCTATTGCGCCATCCATCCGTACTTGATGTGAAATCGAGCTTTGCTTTGCAGCAGATTAAAGAGACAACGGCACTGCCTGTCTTGGGGGGAGGGGCATAGTTAATTTCACACAGCAGTAAATTTGTGTTTTAGTTAAAGAGGGCGTCCATTCGATCGTAATACGATCAATCTGTACCCTGAAATTGCCGCAAACCATCCAAATCAAGAATAGTAATGCCACCGTAGTCGTGAGTAATGAGCCCCTGCTTTTCCAGAACCTGTAACACCTGATTGGCGCGCTGCCGCGTGGTTTTACACAAATAGCCAATTTCTTCCTGGGAAATTTGCAAATATAGACCGGAATTCGGATTTAAATGTGGGTGAAAAAGCGCGGCCAGACAACGTGCAACGCGAGTGTCTGTACCTAACATACGGTCATATTCAACCAATGAAATAAATAATCCCAGTCGCTCATTGATCTGCGTTAATAAAAACCGATTGAAAGCAATACTGTTATCTAATAACCAGTTAAAGGTGCTACGCGGCATGAGTGCGATACGCGTATCACGCAACGCGACGACATCGTATCGGCGCGTTTCATTTTTCAATAGCGACCCCTCACCAAACCAGCCGCCACTGAGCATACCGGTAAAAGTGACTGACTTTCCTTCGGGAGACATACTGCTCATTTTTAGCAAACCTTCTACGACACCGATCCAATGATCGACCGGATCGCCCTTACGACATACATAAGCGCCTGCAGAGATGGTGGCTTCTTTTGTTTCGTCGCACACTTTTTGCATTTCGGTACTGCTAAGGGCTTTGCTCCAAATCGTATTGGAAAATAACGAGAAATTCTTATTCTGATTTGTCATATTGTGCAACGCACCACCGAAAGATTGACCAATTGTCCGTATTGAGACAATGAAAATTTCTAAAACTATTTACTATCAAAAAATAGTAAAAACGAGACATGGCTAGTTTAAACGTGCCGTAATGTAAATAGTTATATTTCTAAGTTGCTGTAGCGTTATTACAAATGTCCCAGCAGTATTTATTCCTTTGTCGTCCGTAGTGCTGTGCGTTCACGCATGATTTAAGTATCAAATAAATATAATTAATTAAAACGAGTGAGGCTGTAGGTGGAGACAAAAAAATTTAGCTTGGCAAGCGGGCAGACTTTGCCTGAATTATTGCATGAGCATGCACGGATTCGTCCGTCGATGCCAGCATTCCGCGAAAAGCATCTAGGTATCTGGCAAACATGGAGCTGGCAGGAAACAAACAGCGAGGTTCGCGCATTGGCTTGTGGATTGGCGAGTCAAGGTTTTAAGCGCGGCATGAATCTTGCCATTATTGGCGACAATCGACCATCCTTGTATTGGGCGATGGCAGCAGTGCAATGTCTGGGTGGAATTCCCGTACCCCTGTATCAGGATGCGCCTGCTGCAGATATGGCTTATGTGCTTGAAAACGCCGATATTCACTTTGTGATCGTTGAAGATCAGGAACAAGTGGATAAAATAATCGAACTAAAATCCATATATTCTGGCATTCACCATATCACGTTTGATGATGCGCGCGGTATGCGCCATTATCATCAGCCCGAATTGATTTCTTATCAATCGCTACAAGAACTCGGACGTCAATTCGATACAGCGTATCCAGAATTCTTTATGAATGAAGTTCATGCGTGTCAGCCTGACGACATTGCCATCATGCTCTATACCTCTGGGACTACCGGCAAGCCTAAAGGTGTATGCCAGACGCATGCTGCCGTCATCGGCAGGGCTAAAGCTGTCGCCGACATGGAGGGGCTGAATGAAACAGATGTGGTGCTCAGTTATTTACCGATGGCTTGGGTAGGCGACAACATCATTTCTTATGTGCAGGCGATGGTGGTAGGGTTCACCGTCAATTGTCCCGAGTCGAGTGAAACTGTTCTGACGGATCTGCGTGAAATTGCCCCAACCTATTATTTTGCGCCACCGCGTGTATTTGAAAACATGCTGACTTCGGTCATGTTGCGTATGGAAGATGCAAATTCAATAAAACGCCGAATGTTCGACTATTTTATGAATGTGGCGAAACAAGTTGGCTGTCGACTGCTCGATGGTAAGCAGGTGTCTTGGTCTGATCGTGTTCTGTATAGTCTGGGCGATATCGTTATTTATGCGCCACTGCGTAATGTCATGGGCTTTAGCAGGATACGCATTGCCTACACCGCAGGCGAAGCAATTGGGCCGGATTTGTTGAAATTTTATCGGTCTCTCGGCATAAACCTCAAACAATTATATGGATCGACCGAGACCTGTGCATTTGTCTGTATTCAGCCGAACGGCATGGTCAAACCCGATAGCGTTGGATTACCTATTTCCGGCGTGGAATTAATGATCAGCGATGAAGGCGAAGTACTGATCAAATCTCCCGGCCTTTTCAAATGTTATTACCAACGCCCAGACGATACCCGTGCCGCTTTTAATGAACATGGTTGGTTCAAAACTGGGGATGCGGGATATTTTGATGCCGATGGACATCTGAAAATTATTGATCGTGCTAAGGACGTCGGCAAACTCAGCAACGGTCATTTGTTTGCACCTAAATGCATAGAAAATAAACTGAAATTTTCGACCTTCATCAAAGAAGCAGTGGTGTTTGGAAATGGACGAGACTACTGCACCGCCATGATCAATATTGATAGCGAAGCAACCGGTAACTGGGCAGAACGGTGTGGCATTGCTTATTCTGGTTACACCGATCTCGCTGCGCATCCTGACGTCTATAAATTGATCGCCGATTGCATATCTCAAACTAATCAGGACTTGTCAGAAGACGCTGCACTGGCCCATTTGCAGATTCACCGTATGTTGATTTTGCACAAACAGCTTGATCCAGATGACGACGAATTGACACGCACCCGCAAAATACGGCGCGAGTTTGTAGAAAATAAATATGAGGAACTCATCAGTGCAATGTTTTCAGATAAAACCAGCCAGTACGTTGAAACCCAAGTTAAGTTTGAAGACGGGCGTCGAAGTATGGTCTGTGCAGACTTAAAAATAGCCAATGTAAAAGTGTTTACCGCAACAGGAGGGGATCGATGAACGATGCGCGCGTAACCGGACCGGTCATTTTAGACTTGCAGTCTATCTCATTATCATTTGGTGGCGTTAAAGCACTCACAAATATTTCCTTTGATGTTCGCGAGCATGAAATTCGCGCCATTATCGGTCCTAATGGTGCAGGCAAAAGTTCCATGCTCAATGTGATTAACGGCGTATATCGGCCACAGCAAGGCAACATCATTTATCGCGGCATACCGCGTAAAGATATGAATACCTACATGGCAGCTTGCAGCGGAATCGCTCGAACTTTTCAGAATATCGCGTTATTCAAGGGGATGTCTGTGCTTGACAACATCATGACTGGGCGGACTCTAAAAATTAAAAGTAATTTTCTGTCACAGGCGCTGTACTGGGGGCCTGCACAAAAGGAAGAAAATTTGCAACGAGAAAAGGTCGAACAGATCATCGATTTTTTAGAAATTCAGCATGTCCGCAAAACACCTGTCGGACGTCTTTCTTATGGTTTGCAAAAGCGCGTTGAACTGGGCCGGGCGTTAGCCGCAGAACCGACAATTTTATTGCTTGATGAACCGATGGCCGGCATGAATGTGGAAGAAAAACAGGATATGAGTCGCTTTATTCTGGACGTTAATGACCAGTTTGGCACCACCATTGTGTTGATTGAACATGACATGGGCGTCGTCATGGATATTTCTGACCGTGTCGTTGTACTCGATTATGGTAAAAAAATTGGCGATGGAACTCCAGCTGAAGTGTTAGCTAATCAAGACGTAATCAATGCCTACCTCGGCGTATCACATTAAGGCGGGACAACAATGAGCTTTTTCTTTGAGGTATTAATCGCCGGTCTCTTATCTGGCGTCATGTACGCCCTAGTAGCACTTGGTTTTGTATTGGTCTATAAAGCCTCCGGCGTATTTAATTTTGCGCAGGGTGCGATGGTATTTTTTGCTGCACTCACCTGTGTCGGATTCAATGAGGTGTTTGGTTTATCACTATGGATCGCGATTCCGCTGACAATGTTGGTGATGGTTGTCTTGGGTCTGGCGATAGAAAAAATCGTGCTGCGCCGTCTTGTTAATCAACCCGAAATCACCTTGTTCATGGCAACCATCGGACTGTCATTTTTTATTGAAGGTCTGGCGCAATTATTGTGGGGATCGCAGCCGCATAAACTCACTTTACCAATCGAAGATGTACCGATCGGTTTTTTGATGGATCAGTTCAATATGATGATTTCCCAGTTTGATGTCATCGCGGCCTGTATTTGTGCGGTTCTGGTCTTGGCTCTAGCCTTACTGTTCTCTAAAACTAAAATTGGTCGCGCTCTGCGTGCTGTAGCAGATGATCATCAGGCAGCATTATCTGTCGGCATTCCGTTGCAACACATTTGGGCTGTTGTCTGGACTGTTGCAGGCTTTGTTGCTCTGGTCGCAGGATTGTTATGGGGGGCTAGAAACGGCGTGCAATTTTCGCTGGTATACATTGCATTAAAAGCCTTGCCGGTTCTGATCTTAGGTGGTTTCACATCGGTCCCTGGTGCCATTGTGGGCGGCTTGATTATCGGTGCATCCGAAAAACTCGCAGAAGTCTATCTAGGCCCCATCCTTGGTGGTGGAATTGAAGGGTGGTTCCCTTATGTCCTCGCATTGCTGTTTTTATTGGTCCGACCTGAAGGCTTGTTCGGCGAAAAAATTATCCGCAGAATCTAACGCACCGCAACGTATCCTAAAGGCAAGCTATGTTCTATCGTGAAGCAGGTCAATTTAAAACCACGTACGCAGAAGACAATCAGATTTTTCCGATCAAACAAGACCGGATTGGTATTGCACTTCTCTTTGTCTGCGCATTTATTATCGCTCCACTCGTGGCGCCGTCGTATGTCATTTCAGCGATATTAATTCCATTTCTTATTTTTTCTTTAGCTGCACTAGGCTTAAATATACTCACTGGTTATGCTGGTCAGTTATCGCTGGGTACTGCCGCATTTATGGCTGTAGGCGCTTTTGCTAGTTACAATTTTGTCCTGCGCATTCCTGGGATGCCTCTTCTGCTTGCTTTTGTGCTGGGTGGAATTTGCGCATCGCTAGTGGGCATGGCGTTTGGTCTACCATCGTTGCGCATTCGCGGATTTTATCTGGCAGCAGCTACGTTAGCGACACAGTTTTTTGTTGTGTGGTGTCTGACAAAAATATCCTGGTTTTCTAATAATAGTTCCTCCGGCGTTATTACTGCGCAAGAGATAACGATCCTCGGATTTCCTTTCCATACCCCTGCAAGTAAATATGTCCTGACACTAAGTATCGTCGTCGTACTGACTCTGCTAGCAAAAAATATGGTGCGTTCCAATATTGGTCGTTCATGGATGGCTATACGTGATATGGACGTGGCCGCTGAAGTCATTGGCATCCGTCTGATGCGGACCAAAATGTTGGCCTTTGCCGTGAGCTCATTTTACTGCGGTATCGCGGGTGCTCTGTATGCCTACGCCTATCTGGGAACGGTCGAACCTGAAGCCTATAACCTCGATCTGTCATTTCGGATTCTGTTTATGGTAATCATTGGCGGCGCAGGCTCAATACTCGGTGCCTTTTTAGGTTCTGCTTTTTTTATTTTGCTGCCGATTTTACTCGATTTTGTTACCCATGGATTGGCATTGCCAACCAGTGTGTCATCGAACCTAGAATTGATGGTGTTTGGTGGCCTGATCATCTTTTTCCTGATTGTTGAACCGCATGGGCTAGCGCGACTTTGGCAAATCACGAAAGAAAAATGTCGTTTGTGGCCGTTTCCGTATTAAATCCTCAGGAGGTTTTATGAAATTGATTAAAAAAATAATTACCGCAGTTGCAGTCTGTTCAGCAATGGCAAGTATCAGTAGCGCTATGGCGGATGAACAATATATTCCCTTGCTATCGTATCGGGTTGGCCCATACGCAGCAGGTGGCTCCGGATTTTTTGGCGGTGCCATCGATTATTTTAATTTCATCAATGCAAAAGGCGGCATCAATGGCGTAAAAATCAGTTGGGAAGAATGTGAGACTGAATATAACGCGTCACGCGGTGTTGAATGTTATGAACGTTTAAAAAGTAAAAACGGTGGTGCTTCTTTGGTAGAGCCATTAAGTACCGGCATCGCTTATGGCATTCTGGACAGATTGGCAGATGACAAAATTGCGATGACGACAATCGGTTATGGTCGCTCCGACGCTGCCAACGGCAAAGTGTTTCCATATGTATTTCCCCTAGTGACTAGTTACTGGAATCAGGCTGCGGCGATGATTAAATATCTGGGCGATAAATCCGGTGGTATGGATAAATTGAAAGGTAAAAAAATTGTCGATCTGTATCATGATTCAGCTTTTGGTAAAGAGCCGTTTCCTGTCTTTGATGCGCTGGCAAAACAATATGGTTTTGAATTAATTAAGGTTCCAGTCGCACATCCTGGCAATGAACAGCAATCGCAATGGTTGCAAATTCGCAAGGCCAATCCAGATTATGTGATTTTATGGGGTTGGGGTGTGATGAATGCGGTGTCGCTGAAAACAGCCCAGCGTAACGGATTTCCGCGTGAAAAAATTCTCGGCGTCTGGTGGGCCGGCTCCGAAGAGGACGTGATTCCGGCTGGCGAAGCAGCGAAAGGGTATTCGACGATGACATTTAATTCGCCGGGCAATTACCCTTTATTGGACGACATCCGGAAAAGTGTCTACGACGCTGGAAAAGGCAATCTGGATGACAAAAAACGTATTGGCTCGGTTGTGCACTTGCGTGGAGTAACGGCAGCTATATTGTGGACTGAAGCAATAAGAAAAGCACAGGACAAATATGGCAAAGGTCACACGATGACTTCTGACCAGATTCGCTGGGGCTTTGAAAATCTGAATGTCGATGAAGCCCGTCAAAAAACACTAGGGGTGTTGGGGATGTTCCCTCCAATTAAAACATCCTGCGACGATCATGAGGGTTCCGGTGCGGTGAAGGTGCAGGAGTGGACGGGTGATCACTGGAAGGCAATTACGCCGAACTGGTTTGTGGGCGATAAAGCCCTGACTCGGGCCTTGATTGAAGAATCATCTGCCAAGTATGCCGCTGAGAAGAAGATTACTGCGGCTTGCCTGAAGTAATGTTTAATTTCCACACGTTCGAGAGACAAGAACGTGTGGAAATTCAAGCGATCAACATGATGTAACTTAAAAACGGTTGAAATAATGAATTCCCCCGACATAACCAACTCTGCGCCAACTGCCGACGCTTTTTTAAGCGTGAATAATATCGAGGTCATTTATGATCACGTCATCCTCGTATTGAAAGGTATTTCTTTGCAGGTGCCCGAGGGTAAAATCGTTGCCTTGCTTGGTGCAAACGGCGCAGGTAAATCGACAACGTTAAAAGCTATTTCTACGTTGTTGCGTAATGAGCGTGGTGATGTGACCAAAGGCGAGATCAAGTTTAAAGGACAGCGTGTTGATCATCTCACGCCCAATGAACTGGTGAAGCGCGGTTTATCGCAAGTAATGGAAGGCCGCCATTGTTTTTCTCATTTGAGTATCGAAGAAAATTTATTGACTGGTGCCTATACCCGCTCAATATCGGCTAGTGAATTACGCCAAGACTTGGAGCAGGTGTATCACTTTTTCCCACGTTTAAAAGAGCGCCGCAATACGCTTGCCGGCTATACCTCGGGTGGCGAACAGCAAATGTGCGCCATTGGTCGTGCCTTAATGGCTAAACCATCTATGATTTTGCTCGATGAGCCGTCCATGGGAATTGCACCACTGCTTGTGGAAGAGATTTTTTCCATAGTAAAAAATCTAAATCAGCAGGAAAAAGTATCATTTTTACTCGCCGAACAAAACACGTCGGTGGCATTGCGTCATGCTGACTTTGCCTACATTCTGGAAAATGGTCGCGTTGTAATGGAGGGAGCCGCGTCGGAACTGGCCAACAATGAAGACGTGAAAGAATTCTATTTGGGTGTTTCTGGATCCGGACGAAAAAGTTTTCGGGACATGAAATTTTATCGACGCCGTAAGCGTTGGCTAGCCTGATCTCCTGAAATAGTTGAACACACGCTACATGGTGGCAATACTCGCAATTCTGGATGGGGTGCACGCTCCTCATACGCATTCTGCCGCCACATCGTGGCGGGCTAATAAATCGTTTTTTAATTGAACCGAATTTACCCCTAGTGACTGATTATTTTATGCCAACCAATTACTTTGATAACTTAGAAATACGCACCCCAGAGCAACGTGAATCCGAATTGCTTGGTCGATTGCCGGCATTGATTTCGCTGGCAAAGTCGGTGCTGGGTTGGCAGCACATTCTCAAAGATGTGTCGCCTGAACATATCACCAGTCGGGCGGCCTTGGCGTTGTTGCCAGTGACGCGCAAATCTGGTCTGCAGGCACTGCAGGAGAAGCAGGCTCCGTTTGGCGGATTGGTCACCCGACAACCACAGCAATTGCGTCGTTTGTTCATGTCACCTGGGCCGATTTTTGATCCCGAAGGTCATGGGGCAGACTGGTGGCGTTTTAGCAGACCTTTGCATGCGCTGGGGGTGCGTTCTGGCGCAATTATTCAAAACTGTTTTTCTTATCACTTTACCCCAGCGGCATTCATGGTGGAAAGTGCTGCACAGTATTTGGGCTGCACGGTAATTCCCGCGGGCGTTGGGCAAACAGAAATGCAGGTGCAGGCCATTGCGGCATTACGTCCGCAAGTCTATGCAGGAACACCAAGTTTTTTAAAGTTAATTCTGGAAAAGGCACAGGAACTAGGTGCTGACATCAGCAGTTTAAAATATGCCCTTGTCGGTGCTGAAGCACTTCCTCCATCGTTGCGGCAATGGCTACAACAAAATGGAGTAGAACGTGTTTTGCAAATGTATGCCAGCGCAGACATTGGAAATATAGCCTATGAAACAGTGAGTGATAACGAGATCAATCCAGGCATGATTCTGGATGAAGAGCTTCTGCTTGAAATTGTGCGCCCTGGTACCGGCGATGTTCTTGCTGCTGGTGAAGTGGGTGAAGTAGTGATCACTTCATTTAATTCTGATTATCCATTAATCCGCTTTGCCACAGGAGATTTGTCGGCAATTTTGCCAGGAATTTCTCCGTGTGGAAGAACCAATCAACGCCTTCGTGGCTGGTTAGGACGTGCGGATCAGACCACAAAGATTCGTGCTATGTTTGTGCATCCGTCACAGATCAGCGATATCCTGCGAAGACATCCAGAAATCAACAAAGCGCGCCTAGAAATAACCGGAAAAGTGTCGCGCGACATCATGACGTTGTACTGCGAGGTGAGCAATCCAGACGATGAATTCGCAGAGCGTCGCATCGCCAGTATTATTTCTACGATCCGCGATGTGACTAAATTGCGCGCAGACGTTAAATTACTCAACCTAAATGACTTGCCCAATGATGGTCGCGTGATTGCCGATTTGCGCGATTATACGTAAAAGCGAAGATGCCAGATTTGGCGGTACGGTCAAGTTGTCGCCTCTAGCCGAAAGCGCATAAAATGGTCGGAAAAATTCATACCGCTGTAGCCTTCGATCATTCGTTGCGCTTTGGAAGTCATACGCATGAGTTCGATCCAAGCCAAGAGATTTTTGACGGACTGAAAGGATTTGAATAGTGCATACGCTCTCGTTGCGTCATCGAAGCCCGCCAAGAGCGGGCTTTTTGCTACCTTATTTCTGTCTTATTCCTGGCAAATGCCTGATCCATTTCACCGCCGCACGGGTATTGGCTTTGATCGTGTAATCGATGGAGGCTACTTGTTCTTGTACTGCCTCCCGCAAGACGCTCGCTGGGTTAGCAGGAAGTAGTTTGAGGTAGGCATCTGCCTCACCGTATTCACGATGAATTTCCATACCTGCTTTTTTGGCAATATGGATCATGGTCTGATTCGACGACAGACAATGCATGTATAAGGTATCGACGTCGGCATTGCGGCAATGAATAGCGCCGCGCTCAAATAATTTTGCGCCAACACCTTTGCCACGGGCGGTTTTTGATACGGAGACGCCGAATTCGGCGACGGTATCTTTATCGGTGGCTTCGTCTTTTTCGCTGCGTGGAGCAAAGGCTAAATGGCCGACGCCAACCAGTCGGAAGTGGTGACTCATGACGCCAAAAACCTTGTCACGTGAGAAATCGATCCCTTCCACGTATTTCTCTACCATCGCATCAGGTAAATACGTACCAAAGCGCAATAGGCGGTCACTTTCCTCCAAGGCAAGAAAATGCCGCAGAATACGATGTCTATCTTTTTCTGATAGCTCTTTGACGTAAATACTCGCTTTGCCCGATCCGCTGGACTTACTGAAATTCATGGGGAAAATATCGATAGGATTCATTGTTGCTCCTTGCTACAGCCAAATTGGTGCAGCGCACAAAGTATTCTAGACTATTCGTCCCAATTATTCCAGAAAAGCCTAAAAATAAGAAGAAATCACTTATTTTTAAATTGCTGCACCGCAAAAATTCTAGCTTCGCGGATCGCTTCTGGGATGCGTTGAGGCTGGTCGGCATACTCGCGGGCAATCTCTCCACCATTGACTTGTTGCGCTGCATGCAGAGCCGCTTCTAAAAATGCAGGCTGAGGAAAATCGATGTGCGCTAAACCGCTGCGACCGAAGCAATCGCATTCTGCCGCACGTAGCATATCGACAAAACGTTGCGGCTTTCGAAAGGCGTCATTGCGAATGAATAGCTCAACAAGGGTGGCTGGCCGCATTTCTAGCGCCCGACCCACGTTTCCATGATCGCGTGCAGTCATCAATGCAAGATCGCGGCATTCTGCGGGTACTTTTAGGCGTTGACAGACCTGATCGACTAATTTGGCGCTACGGTCCTCGTGGCCATGATGGCGGGGCCAGAGTTCGGGAGGCGTGGTGCCTTTACCGAGATCGTGTAGTAACGCCGCAAATCGGATTGGGAGTGAATAACCTTTAGCCGCAGCATAATCAATGACCAGCATGACATGAACGCCGGTATCGATCTCAGGGTGATATTTTTCTGGCTGTGGAACACCCCATAGGGCATCGAGTTCCGGTAGTAGGCGTTTAAGTGCGCCACAAGCACGTAGGACCTCGAACATCCTTGAAGGTTTTACTTCCATTAAACCGCGCGATAATTCCTGCCATACACGTTCTGGGACCAGCGCATCGACTTCTCCAGCGTCAACCATGGATGACATGAGCGCCATGGTTTCGGGGGCGACTGAAAAATCATAAGGTGTGACCGAAAAACGTGCGGCAAACCTAGCCACGCGTAATATTCGCACCGGATCTTCTGCAAACGCATCAGACACATGCCGAAATACCCGTTGCTGGAGATCTTGTTGTCCATTAAACGGATCATGAATGACGCCTTGTTCGTCTTGCGCCATCGCATTGATGGTTAGATCACGTCGTATCAGGTCTTGTTCTAACGAGACGTGTTCATCGGTATGAAAGACAAATCCCTTGTAACCAGCTGCCGTTTTACGTTCGGTGCGGGCCAGCGCATATTCTTGGTGGGTTTTAGGATGAAGAAAGACCGGAAAATCCTTGCCTACCGGACGAAATCCTTCGGCCAGCATTTGCTCTGGCGTACTGCCGACCACGACATAATCGCGGTCTTGGATAGGTAACCCGAGCAATACATCACGAACGGCTCCGCCGACAATATACGTCTTCTTCATTGCTATTTTTCAGAACGGGCATCATGCCATGCCATGGTTTCAGTTTCAGCACAGGCTTCGCGTATCCATTGCATGACCGCTGGGTGGGCGGTAACGCGGTCTGCGTATGCTTGTAATGCAGGTGCGAGCGAGACACCGTAGCTACGGAAACGCATCACAACCGGCGCGAAATATGCATCTGCAACAGAGAAGTCACCAAACAGGTAATCATGTGCGCCGTGACTGGCAAAACACTCTTCCCAGATTTCGCAAATACGACCAATATCGGCCTGCGCGCCGAGTGTTCGTCCTTTACCATGAAGAGAGGCGCGAATATTCATTGGCATATCAAAGCGCAGCGATGAAAAACCGGAATGCATCTCGGCGCAGATGCTACGTGCATGCGCTCTTGCTGCAAGATTTTTCGGCCATAAGTGAAGCTGTGGAAACTGATCTGCTAAAAATTCGCAGATTGCCATTGAATCCCATACCTTGATGTCATTCATCAGCAGTATCGGCACTTTTCCTGCCATAGAGTAATTGGTAATGCGAGTCGTGGAATCCGGTTGACCAAGAGGAATTCGCACCTCTTCAAATGGAATGCCGAACGCCTTCATTAATACCCATGGTCGCATTGACCATGAGGAATAATTTTTATTGCCGATGACCAACACGATCGGTGATCGTCGATCATTCATAATCGCAGCCAGAGCTGGGTGGATTTCAGTGTCTTGCATTATTGTTTGCTCTCGTCAGGTAATTCTGCATCGCTGGCCGACATGCCCTTTGGCACGACGATTCCCAGACGGGCTTTTAAAGACTGTGGTTTCCTTTCGAACAGCGCTGCGTAGTAAGTCGCATTGGATAGGACGTTTTTAACGTAACCACGCGTTTCGTTGAACGGGATCGTTTCAGCAAAGATGGCACCCTCGACCGGCCTCGTTAGCTTGGCACGCCACGCACGTGGTCGCCCCGGTCCGGCGTTGTACGCAGCTGATGCCAGCGCCTGAGACCCACCCAAATCGGTCAGCACCATATTCAAATAATTGGTGCCGAGCACAATATTGGTATCAATGTCATTCACTTGCGTAGGGACAAAGTTATCCAAGCCCATTTTTTTTGCGACATAACGGGCTGTCGCTGGCATGATTTGCATCAACCCAGAGGCGCCGACTTGGGACTTCGCTGTCATGATAAAGCGTGATTCCTGTCGTATCAGGCCGTAAACCCAGGCCATATCTAAGCCCAATGTCTGGGTTGTTTTGTACATGCTTTCATTAAATGGTGTCGGAAAACGCTGGTTAAAATCAACCTCACTTTTGGTTCGGTCTGATGTGTTCACCATTCTATCGAGCAGATTATTTTTACGTGCTAATTCGGCAGCAATTAAGTGTTGACGCTCACTGAATTTACGCAACTCCCAATTCCATTCACGGTTACCTTCGGTACGTAAATTCATCGAATAAAATTTCAAGGCTCGCTGCATATTAGGGTTTTTTTCTATTGGCGCGAGTTCTTCAGCACTGACTGGTCGGGTAGCGATAGGAACACCAATTTTTTGCCCATTTTCTTCGAGTGATAATTGGCCATAAAAATGGATCTGATCGGCGATGCCCGCAAACATTTTCCGAGCTTCATCGTTTTTACCTTCGGCTTTTAAGGCGCGCCCCATCCAATAAATCCAGGTCGGATTATTTTTTAAGTTGGCAGGCATTGCGTTGATTGCATTTTTCAGTAACTTCCAATCGCCCTCACGTAATGCCGTGCGTGCACGCCATTGATAGGCCTCATAAGAGAACGTGGCGCCATCTGCCCGAACCCAGTAGGCGAGGGCGTCTGGTTCTAGCTTTAGTGCAGATTGCAGCGCAATTTGTGCCCATGCATTGCTAAGTTGTTCTTCGTTTAATCTGTTACTAAAACGTGATAACAATGCTGCTGCGTCAGATGGATCACTTTTCGCAATACGTCCTAGCGCTATGACGAATAATTCTCGGCTGGATTGATTGCTCTCCGGACCTTGCTTAAAAAGTTTTTCTGGTTTATCGAACAATAGGGTAATTTTTTTCTCAGGCAGCTCGAGTAATTTTCCTATTCTCTGGGCCAACGGTTGCGCGCCGTTTTCTGCTGCCATTCGCATCTGGGTCCAGAGATCGGACTGGGTGAATTGTCCGATGGCTGTCAAGTAGGCGACCAGCGTGTAGCAACCATCCCCATAATCACGTGGCGCATTGAGTAAATTTTGAGCCTCAATGTTGACTTTTTGACCTTTGACTGCTTTTGACAAAACTGCATAACAACGCAATTGATTATCGTCCGCCACAACAAAGAGCGGATATTGCTGATCAAATATGTCCCAGTTGCCGCGTTTGCCAAGCAGGCTTAGCCAATCATTACGCATTCTGTCGGCGATAGCACTGCCTTCATATTTATTGATAAACTCAACAATTTCCGTGTTTGATGCTTTTAGTAAATGCGCCCGGATACGGTAGTAGTCTACGTAGGAGGGAATGTCGTAGGAGGCTAGTGCTGACGCATGCAGTTCTGCGTTCGCTGCATCATCATGATAGGCTGCATCGCGCAATGCCATGAAGCGGTCATCATCGTTGATAAAGCTTCTCTTGTCGATAGCAGAGCAAGAGCCAGGAAAAGCGCTTAAACCTGCTAAGATGACCAGAGTAATTTGTGCTATTTGATATTTTACTGACATCTTGGGATCGTTATAAAAAACTAATTTCTGACAGTATGACACAGCCATCACCCAGCGCACACATGACGACAACAGAAGTTCTTAACGAACGTCGCACATTGCGCAAACACTTGTTACACCAGCGGCGTCAGATTGATCTGCAGCAGCGCCAACGCTGGGATCAGTCCTTGATTGATCATTTGCTCGCTTGGTGCGAGGAGGAAAAGCCAGCCAGTCTTGCCGTGTATTCACCAATCCAGTGTGAGCCCGATGTAGGCGGATGCTATTCCAAGATCAGTGCCATGGGGATTCAGATTGCTTTTCCACTTGTCGTTGCAAAAGAGATGCCTTTACAATTTCTTGCGTGGAGGGAAGGTGATCCGATGACAAAGGATGACTTTGGGATACCGGTACCGCTTCAGCGCGATCACTTCGTTATACCGGAAGTCCTGTTGATTCCGTGTGTTGGCTTTAACTCGCGCAACTATCGTCTTGGTTATGGCGGTGGCTTTTATGACCGTACGCTGAGTCAGTTGCCATCCGCGATCTCGATTGGTATTGCTTATCAGAATCAACACTGTGAGTTTGAGCCAGGGATCCATGATGTTGCCATGACGAAGATCCTGACCGAAAGCAGCTCGTAAGTTCGGATTTACTTCAACAATTACGATGGTAGACATGCCTATCGCTTGGGGCAGCGCGATAGTTGTATGACTCATCGAATTCTTTTTCTGTTCAATGCGTTAATTTGTGACGTGAGAAAATTCTGTTTTCTCTTAAGTTCACTTAATACATTGTCAAGTTCGGTAAATTGTTTTGGGTATATTTTCTGGACGGAATTTAAATGTGTTTGTATCGTTTCTGCGCGTGACTATAGATGGTTCAGTTGCGTGTTGAGACCATTTATTTCATTCTTCAGCGAGCCGCCAGTCGATAGATGGTTGGCGATGATTTTTCCAGCTCGTACGCATAGCCCCTTGAGTAGGAGACACTACCGTGGTTGTCTGTGTTTTCGTCGTCCATCTGAAGCGCAAGGCCTTCGGCAGCGTTGCCCTTTGCAGTAGTTAAACTCTTTCCATTGCCGGTGGCTTCGACGCCATTGATTGTTCCAGCAACAATTTTACCAGTGATAGTGGTATTGATAGTACCGAGGATAGACACGACATCGGTGTCGTTTTCATTGGAGATTGGACACTCGAGTTCGTGCCGTAGCTTTCTGAATGAGTTTTCAGATAACCATTACTATCAATAATCGGAATGAACGGTGGATTGCGGTTCAGTCTGAGGTTTAGTTTGCAATTGGGATGAGATGCGTCAATCTCATCCCAATAGGTAGCTTGAGATTAAAAGCCAGCCGCTAAACCATCTGGATTTCTCGGGTCAGAGTAACCAAAGAACCCGTCTTTTCCAATTTGAATTGTCTGAGTTTTTCCCAAGACCTGTCCTGCTTTTAAATGCTGCCCTTGCTGCCGCAGAATTGATAGCGTATCGACGCTGATCCCTTTTTCGTACCGCAACTGATCGGGCATCCACTGTTGATGAATGCGTGGCGTCACCGTCGCTTCAGCGACATTCATATTGAAGTCAATCACATTGATGATCATTTGTAAGGTGGTGGTAATGATACGGCTGCCACCTGGGCTGCCGGTAACCAGAAAGGGTTTATTGTCTTTTAATACTATCGTTGGTGACATCGAGCTGAGAGGGCGTTTGAAGGGTTGCACTTCATTTGCTGCACCGCCGATTAAACCAAATGCATTGGGTGCGCCAGGTTTTACGGAAAAATCATCCATTTCATCGTTTAAGACAATGCCGGTACCTGCAGCAACAATGCCGCTGCCAAAATTCAGATTGAGTGTGTAGGTCGTGGCAACGACATTGCCGAATTGATCTGCAACGCTGAAGTGGGTTGTCTGATCACTTTCATAAGCGACAGGCGTACCTGGTTTGATGCTTTCAGAGGCGGTTGCATGCGTCAGGTCGATTTTTTTTACCAATGTGTCAGCATAAGACTTCGAGGTGAGACCGGCTACAGGAACATGCAGAAAATCAGGATCACCCAGATACTCAGAGCGATCTGCATAGGCCAGTTTCATGACTTCGCTCAACTCATGCAGGGTCCTGGCACTATTGACACCCTGATCTGTGAGTGGAAAATGTTCCAACATATTGAGCATTTGCACAATATGTACGCCGCCGGAGCTTGGCGGTGGCATGGAGACAATTTGATAACCACGATAATTACCAGTGACGGGAATCCTTTCAATGGCCTTATAGTTTTTTAAGTCTGCTGCAGAAATTAAGCCATCGTGCTGCTGCATTTCGGTAACGATTTTTTTTGCTATTTCGCCTTCGTAAAATACTTTTGCCCCTTGCTCAGCGATCAGCTTGAGTGAATGCGCGAGATCTTTCTGGACCAGTTTTTCCCCGGTCGTCAAAGGTCTGCCATTTTTAAAAAAGATTGCTTTGCTGGCAGGCCATTTACCGAGGTGATCTCGTTCGGCATCAAGCAGTGATGCCAGATGCGGCGTAATTGGAAAGCCTTGTTCTGCGATGTGAATCGACGGTGCGATGATATCTGCGAGGCGCATGGTGCCGTACTTACGTAGCGCCAGATCTAACCCAGCGATGGTGCCAGGAACGCCGATGGCCTTATGGGTATAGATAGAACTGTTCGCAATGACGTTACCTTTGTCATCCAGATACATATCGCGGTGTGCTTTTGCTGGGGCTAACTCACGAAAATCGAGCGCAATATCTTTACCGGATTTTGCATCATGGATCACCATAAATCCGCCGCCGCCAATATTGCCAGCGTTAGGCAATACGACTGCCAGTGCGAAGCCGACTGCGACAGCGGCATCGATCGCATTACCACCGCGCTTGAGTATATCCGCACCAACTTGTGTCGCTAGTGCCTGTTCAGTGACCACCATCCCATTTTTTGTACTGACTGGGCTAACGATCGGGAAGTTAGTATCGTAGTGAACATTGGCGGCAATTTGTGCCTGACTGACATGACTGGTTACGCAGAATGCAGAGGCGAGAATGAGTGCGAGACAGATTTTTTTATTAATCAACACGGGTGGGTCGCTCCAGATAGAGATAGGTGTATTCGGTTTGTCTGCGGAAAAATGGTTCGCGATTTCACTGCAAAAAACTTAATATTGTCATATTCTAACTGCATCGTAACAGAGCTGTTTTTTTTGTTCAGAATGAGATGATGTTAGGCAACAAAAAAGCCACCCGAAGGTGGCTTTTTTGTTTTTGCCCGGAAGCAGACGTAAATAGTAATTATTTTGCGTCAGATTCAGCGGATACGGCACCAGCTGGCACTGTAGCGATAGCAACAGTCGCGTCATCACCGTGTACAACTGCTGTAACGCCTTTTGGCAATACCAGACCAGATACGTGGATAGATTGACCAGCGTCCAGTTTGGACAGGTCAACTTCAACGAATTCTGGCAAATCTGCTGGCAAGCAAGAGATGTCCAGTTCAACTGCAACGTGGCTGATAACAGCAGCGTGCAATTTAACAGCAGGGGATACATCAGCGTTCACGAAGTGCAGAGGCACTTTAACGTGGATTTTTTGGTTAGGATCAACGCGTTGGAAATCAGCGTGCAATACTAATTGTTTGTATGCGTGGACTTGGAAGTCGCGCAACAGAACTTTTTCTACTTTACCGTCAACTTCCAGATCCAGGATAGAAGAGTGGAACGCTTCTTTTTTCAATGCGTGGTACAACGCATTGTGATCCAAGGAAATGGATACGGGGGCTTCAGGGCCACCGTAGATGATGCCAGGTGTTTGGCCAGCAATACGCAGGCGGCGGCTCGCTCCGGTCCCCTGTTCTTTGCGTGCAAATGCGATAACTTTCATGGTGTTACTCCAAAATGTGCAAGACTTAACTTGCGGTTTTGTATCCCCGCGACCAGGGACACATAAAAACGCCCACACTAACGAAGTCAGTGAGGGCGCAGAAACTTGTTTTAGTCTGTGAACAAGGAGATGACAGATTCGCCCTTAGTAATGCGGCGGAACGTCTCTGCCAATAAGCTGTCGCAAGATAATTGACGAATCTTGGAACAGGCTCTTGCTGCTTCAGACAATGGAATGGTGTCTGTGACGACCAATTCATCCAGCGGCGATTGTGTAATACGGGCAATCGCAGGTCCAGACAATACTGGATGTGTACAGTAGGCCAATACTTTCTTGGCGCCACGTTCTTTCAATACTTCTGCGGCTTTAGTCAATGTGCCTGCTGTATCAACCATGTCGTCCATGATTACACAGTTGCGACCTTCAACTTCGCCAATGATGTTCATGACTTCAGATACATTGGCTTTAGGACGGCGTTTGTCGATAATTGCCAAGTCGCAGCCCAGACGTTTTGCCAGAGCGCGGGCGCGAACAACGCCACCAACGTCAGGAGAAACGACTAATAAATCGTCATAATTTTTTGCAACCAGATCGCCAAGCAGAATTGGTGATGCGTAGATGTTATCAACAGGGATATCAAAGAAACCCTGAATCTGATCTGCATGCAGATCCATAATCAGTACGCGGTCAACACCAGCCTCTTCCAACATATTGGCAACGACTTTCGCAGAGATCGCAACACGTGCAGAACGTGGACGGCGATCTTGGCGAGCGTAGCCAAAATAAGGAATTGCTGCTGTAATACGACCTGCAGAAGCACGTTTTAATGCATCAACCATCAACATGATTTCCATCAGGTTGTCATTAGTTGGTGCACATGTGGATTGCAAAACGAAGACATCTTTACCGCGGACATTTTCGTTAATCTCGACCATGACTTCACCGTCGGAGAACTTGGAAACATCTGCTTTACCGAGAGGAATGCCCAGTTGTTTGGCGACACCGGCTGCTAATGCAGGATTAGCGTTACCAGTGAAGACCATCATATTGTCATTTGCGCGCGCGTTTGCCATGGCGGGACCTATCGGCTGAATTTTTGAGGATTTGACTAATTTGCATAGCTTTTTGCAAATTAGTCAAAGATAAAAACTGAAAAAGCCGCCGCACAATCTATGCGGCGGCTTTAATTTAATGGCAGGGGAAGAAGGATTCGAACCTTCGCATGCCGGAATCAAAATCCGGTGCCTTAACCAGCTTGGCGATTCCCCTACACAACCGTTTGTCTGTCGTCCAGAATTGTCGCTATTTTAACGGCAAATCGGCATCAGACCAAATTTTTATTTCTGCATTAAATCTGCCATCGGATGGCGATTCAGCGCTTTTGCTTTCCATGATGTCCAGCGTTCAGGTATTTGTTGTATCACTTTGTCAGCTGCTGATTCGTCAGCAAAAGCACAAAAAACACAAGCACCAGAACCCGTCATCTTCGCGTTTCCGAATTGTGACAGCCATCTTACCGCTTCGTCAACCTCAGGAAACAGTGCGCAGGCAACTGTTTGCAGATCATTTTTCCAGAACATTTCAGCAGTGCTGGAAAAGTCCGCTATTCTGACGGGCTTCGTGTCTCTTGTCAACTCCTTTGCCGAAAATATTATCGGCGTCGGTACGTGAACACCCGGTTCTATGACGACAAACCAGCATTTTGGTGTCTGGATAGCATGTAATTCTTCACCCACGCCTTGAGCAAATGCATTTTCACCAAAAATAAAAAATGGGACGTCGGCGCCTAGTTGTAAGCCCAGTTGCATCAATTCTATTTTACTCAGACCGGTTTGCCATAAATGATTTAGTGCAATTAGGGTCGACGCCGCGTCAGAGGAGCCGCCACCGAGCCCGCCACCCATAGGGAGAATTTTACGTAAGGTCAGATTGGCACCCAACTGGCAGTCGGTATGTCGTTGCAATAAACGGGCAGCGCGGACGATCAGATCTGATTCTGCAGGCACGTCTGGGATATCGTTGGTGCGTATGATGTGATTATCTTGGCGGACGTCGATTTCCAGCATATCGCTGCGGTCAATCAATTGAAACGCCGTTTGAAGTAAGTGGTAGCCATCTGCTCGGCGGCCAGTGACGTGCAGGAATAGATTGAGTTTGGCCGGTGCCTGACAAAGGATGCGGGTTTGCTTCATGATGATATCTGATTGCTTTTAGGTATTTGGAGCCTGAATGAAAATACTGATACTGACATTGCCGACTTCTGTCGTGTAACGGCTTAATTCGATGCGTTTTGGCAGATCGATATCTTGTTGCCAACTGACGTAACGCAGCGTCCAGCCATCGCTATCAAGCTGTTGATCAATACGACTGAGTGCCTGACGTGTGCCATCAGCTTGCAGGGTGAACCCTTGTAACCAGTCGCGCATGCCAGCAACGGGAAGTGCCCATCCTAGGTGGTCTTGAAGCAGCTGATTGAGATTTTGCGCGTATCTTGGCGCTTGACCATCTTGTTCCAGAATTGCCCTCTGTTCGTCTTGCGTAATCCGCGCTACCGTCTGCCCAAGTGGTGACAACAGCGTGATATGCAGGTTTGATCCATTCTGGTCCCACTCAAAGCTGCCTGGCAATTGCTCTGGCTTACCATTTTTTTCGTAACGAACTGATATTTTTCCACTGAGTTGAATGGATTTCTGATAAATACGGGGGCTCAATGCAGCGACTTGGGTGGCAGCCGATTGTTGCGGCATGTCAAGCGAGCTGCATGCGCTGCATAACAACATCGTGAGCGTGCTAGCGACAAGCGTGAAAGTGCGACTGTATCTGTGCATCATTTTTTTGCTGGTTCCGATTGGTGTGCAACGGAATAACCTGCGGCGGTCTTTGTTGGTAGACGCAGGTGATTCTGGATTGCAACTGAGCGATGGCGTCTAGAAAGGTGCCGGCCTCATTGCGCCTATAAACGCACTTCTAAGCGCTTTAAGGTATTTTTTAAAGACGTATTGTCAGGGTCTTTGACACGTGCTTCACGCCAAAGTTTGATTGCTTGGTCCTTGTGCCCTGCGCGCCATAGGACTTCGCCCAAGTGGACGGCAATATCGGCATCTGGTCTCAATGCGTATGCCTGTCGCAATAAAGTTTCTGCGTCGTCGAATTTTTCAAGGCGGAATTTTACCCAGCCAAGACTATCGAGAATAAAAGGATCGTTTGGTGCCAGCTGGTTTGCTTTTTCAATGAGTGTCAATGCTTCATCTAGTTTTACATTGCGATCGGCGAATGAATAACCCAATGCGTTGTAGGCATGTTGGCTATTTGGTGCCAGTTCGATGACTTTGCGTAACAAGGTTTCCATTTGCAAAACCCGATCTTGCGATTCGAGGAGCATCGCATAATCGTAGTTGATGTCTGGACTGTCCGGATGCGCAGTGAGTCCTTCTTGCAATACTTTTTCTGCGCGCTCTGGTAATGATGCCTCGCGTAAAAGCTGTGCTTCAGTTTGGACGACTTGAATCTGCTCAGTATCGGCAGCAGGTTTTAGTTCATGAAGAAAATTAATCGCCTCTTCGGTATTTTTTTCTCGGGCCAATAATCCGGCACGCCGTAATTGCACGTTGAACCAGCTTGGATTACGTCCTTCGTAGGACTGAACTTTCGCTAACCATTCCTGAGCAGTTTTATAGTCTTTCCGCTCAATCGAAATGCCCGCCAGATTGATATAGACAGACGTAGCGTCGCGGTCTTCAGATTTTTCGTCAAGTGTTTTCAGGTAGCGCAGGAAATATTCTTCCGCCCGTTGTAACTGGTTTTTACCCAAGGCCAAGACCCCAAGCGTGTACATCGAGTTGACGTCGGTTGGGTCATCATGCAGGATCAATTGAAATTCTTGTTGTGCTTTATCGACTTGTTTTAGATCGATGAGGATGCTGGCATAGGCCAGTCGAATGTCGCGAGCGCTAGGATTTTTTGCAATAAACGCAGACAGAGCGCTTGCTGCGTCTGTTTGCGACGATGCCTGAGCAACCGTGAGGATCGCTAATTGCGAGTCTGGATGCGCAGCAAGCATTATTTTTGCTTCTGTGATCGCACGCTGATTATCACCCATGGTATAGGCGCCTTGTGCTACCGCAAGATGTGCCTCTGGCATTGCTTTGTATGGCGTCAATAATTCTTCGAGGACGTCAAACGCTGCACTTTTGTCACGCGCACGTGACAGCAAACGCTGTGCCTGTAACATGATAACCGCAGTTTGTTTGCCTTCTGACGCGGCTAACTTATCTGAAAAAACATTACGAATTTCAGATAAGTTATTGTTCATGACCATAAAGCCAAGGTAGTACTGTGTTGCCTCATTTGAATCCGGTGCCAGTTCGCGCCAAAGACGGATGGCACCCAGTGCTTCGCCTGCTTGTTTAACGCTTAGAGCGATCTCTGCTGCGCGTCTGGCCAGACGGGGGTCGCGCGTTTGTTGCGCTGTTGTCAGGAGGGTCACGTAGGCTGCTTGCCAATTACCACGTTGATACGCAATCTCAGCAGTTACGATTTTGTAAAAGAGCTCTTCAGTGAGCGCTGTGTTCGGCAACTTTTCTTTGTTTTCGATGACCGGCTGGGCGGTGCCATTCAGGTCTTTGTCTGCGGCTAATGCAGCTTGCGCAGCATCGTTGGCATGGCTGGTGTCAGCAACTGGCTGCTGAGCGCCGCCACCAAGACTGGTACAAGCGGAAAGTAGCGCAGCACAGGTGAAAAAAACCGCCGGTTTCAGTGCGGTTACAATAGTGGTAGTGACAGAAGCAGAAATAGTTTTCAAGACGAATCCGAAATGTGCGGTGATGGCTGATTTTACGCCGAAGTATTTAGATAGTGTATGTTTTTGCCAAGCGCTTATTTTTAATAAGAACCGATACAAAACCGAATCAGTAGCAAGATAGCTTGAAAATGGGTATCTAGATGCATTTACCTCATATTCATCGCGATCCCTTACCGGATTAATTGTGCCTGACTCCTATTGTATTATTGATGACGAGAAGGACACCTCTTGTGTCAAATTGTAAAGCTTACGCTATTTTATAGACACATCGGTCTTATCATCAACGATGTGCAACCGATGTAATTAGCATACATGAATCGTAGGGGCGTTGCCTTTAGCTGCGGTTCTGCATCTGTTTTTTCATCAGATTGCTATCACTGCGGCTGCATCTCTGCGAAATTAGAACAGCTTTTATTTTTAAAGTTCCTTACTATGCCAGAATTACCAGAAGTTGAAGTTACCCGACGCGGTGTCGATCCGCACGTCAAAGGACGTATTGTCACTGACGTGATTATGCGTCGTGATGGATTAAGATGGCCGTTTCCGGCTGATTTACCAGCACTTCTTCGTGGGCAAACGATGTTGTCGACTGGTCGGCGCGGCAAGTATCTGTTATTGAATTTTGCTCACGGTACAGTATTGATTCATCTCGGCATGTCCGGGCATTTACGGGTATTGCCTCGCACTACCCCAGTTGCAAAGCACGATCATATTGATATTGTGCTGGGGGATCAAAGTCTGAGAATGACAGATCCACGACGATTCGGCGCGGTATTGTGGCATGCTGTCGAGGATGGCGATATTGAACAGCACCTTTTGTTACGTCAGTTGGGTGTTGAGCCTCTCGAGGATGGTTTTTCTGCCGATGTGCTGTTTGCACAAACCCGCACCCGCAGTGCGCCGATCAAGCAAGTTCTGCTGGCGGGCGACGTTGTGGTTGGTGTTGGCAATATCTATGCGTCTGAGAGCCTGTTTAAAGCCCGCATCAACCCTAAGACCCAAGCGCGACGTATTAGTTTGGCCAGATACCAGTTGTTGGCAACTGCGATTCGGGAGACGTTGGCCGCCGCTATTGAACAAGGCGGTAGTACTCTGAAAGATTTTCTGAACGTGAACGGTCAAAGCGGCTACTTCCAGCAAAATTACTTTGTTTATGACCGCGAAGGTGCACCATGCAGAATTTGTTCAAGACCAATACGCAAAATCCTACAAGGTCAAAGAAGTAGCTTTTATTGTGTATTTTGCCAGAAATAGGCTGTATTTGTTGTCTGAAAACCTGCAACAAGAGCGTTTTGTGCGTATTTTTTCACGGCAGCATATATACTTAAACGTATAAAAATTAACCGAGAGAAACATGAGTAATCTGGTCCAAAAATTCCAAGAGTACAGCCAATGGCGTCAGGGTGTTACCCGGGCGCTTGAGCAGTATCGTTCCTGGATGAGTGGGTCGGATATGGCTGATGCTGTGGTGGATCAGCGTTTATCTCGATTGCTGGAGCGATTGGTAGACGATAAATTATCGATCGCTTTCGTTGCCGAATTTTCACGCGGTAAATCCGAGTTAATTAACGCTATTTTCTTTGCTGACTATGGGCAGCGTATTCTGCCTTCCTCAGCAGGGCGAACCACCATGTGTCCCACAGAATTATTGTACGACGACACCATCCCCCCGTGCATCCGTTTATTGCCCATCGAAACCCGATCAGAAACACAGTCGACCAGCGAATATAAAGGCCAAAGCCACGTCTGGACCGTTTTACCGTTGAATATCAATTCCGGTGACGGCATGCTTGAAGCATTCAAGCAGGTCAGTCTGACTAAAAAAGTGTCCATTGATGTCGCGAAGTCTTACGGTCTGTTTGATGAAGAAGATCCTGATGCGGCGCTGGAAGTTGACGAGCACGGCTTGGTTGAAATCTCACAATGGCGGCATGCGATCGTGAATTTCCCTCATCCTCTCTTGAAAGAGGGGTTGATTATTGTCGATACACCGGGCTTAAATGCGATAGGAACTGAACCAGAGTTGACGCTCAATCTGATTCCCAATGCGCACGCCGTATTATTTATTCTCGCCGCCGACACAGGTGTCACCAAGAGTGATATTGATGTCTGGCGTAACCATATCGGTAGCGGTCCAGGTCGTCTGGTCGTTCTTAATAAGATCGATAGTATGTGGGATGAGTTACGTACACCTGCAGAAATTGAGCAGCAATTAGTACGTCAGATCAATACCGTGGCGCATACGCTGGCGCTTGAAGAGAAGCAGATTTTCCCAGTTTCTGCGCAAAAAGGATTGGTTGCCAAAATCAATAAGGATGCACCATTACTGGCAAAGAGTCGCTTACCTGCATTGGAATATGCGTTATCTAAAGAATTAATTCCTGCGAAACAGAACATTATCCGTTCACAGTTAGCGGCTGAAATTAATGAAATTACCAGCTCTCAGCAAGCCATTGTTTCTTCACGTTCCCGCAATGTGGTTGAGCAAATGCTTGAGCTCAAAAGCCTTCGCGGCAAAAACATGAATGTCATCGAACACATGATGCGACGTGTCGATGCGGAGAAAAAAGAATTTGATGCCAGCCTGATCCGTATGCAAGGAACGCGTGCGGTCTTCACCAAGTTGTCGATGGAGGTGTATACCAGCCTCGGCATGGACATTTTGCGCGAAGAAATTCATCGTACCCGTGACGCCATGGAAAAGAGTTATCTCTCGGTCGGCTTACGCGATGCGATCAAACAATTCTTTGCGCAGGTTAAATTGAATCTTGTCGTATCCGATCAGAAGACCAATGAAATTTCCGAAATGATGACGGTCATGTATCGCAAATTTTCTACTGAGCATGGTTTGGCATTGACGGCACCAATGACTTTTTCGTTGGATAAATACATCAAAGAACTCGACGCCATCGAACTTGTTTATCAGAAGCAGTTTAACGCGACGACGATGTTGACCAATACCCGAGTTGCTTTAGTTCATAAATTTTTTGATTCCGTTGCTGCGCGCGTTAAACAGAATTTTTTACAGGCGAACAAAGACGTAGAAGCTTGGCAGAAAGTTGTTATGGCACCGCTAGAGGCGCAAATTCGCGAACATAAAGCGCAACTTAAAAATCGGATGCAATCGATCCAACGTATTCATGTGGCGACCGACAGCTTGGAAGACAAAATTGCGTCCTTCGAACAAATGCAAACCGAGGTCGATGCTCAGAAACAGTCGCTTTCTCTGCTTGAAACTAAATTAAAAGCAGCATTATCTGCAGATCTAAATACCCTCAAAGTAGCTGCTTAATCGCGGTTTAACCTACATGAAACGTCGTATTCCGGCGGCTGCGGCCGCCAATTTTATTCATCCCGAATTCGTTGATCCCACATTCTCCCATGCCGTTATTACCTGGCAAAAACAGCATGGCAGACATCTCTTACCTTGGCAGAAAAGCCGCGAAGCGTATCGAGTCTGGTTGTCAGAGATCATGCTCCAGCAAACGCAAGTGACGGCGGTCATTCCGTACTACGAAAAATTTTTGCAAAGTTTTCCGACTGTATTTGATCTTGCTGCCGCACCTGCTGAATCTGTGATGGCGCATTGGAGTGGTCTGGGATACTACACGCGTGCCCGTAACCTTCATCAGTGCGCTAAACGAGTCGTTGAACAGTATCAGGGACATTTTCCTGCGGATCCTTTATTACTCGAACAATTACCAGGAATTGGACGGTCAACAGCGGCGGCGATTACCGCGTTTTCCTATGGCACAACGGCGGCGATTCTCGACGGAAACGTCAAGCGCGTTTTTACGCGTGTTTTTGGTATCGCTGGTTACCCAGGTAGTAAGCCTATTGAGGATGGGTTGTGGCAAAGAGCGATGGCACTATTGCCCGAAACTGGTATCGAGGCATATACCCAAGGACTGATGGATCTCGGCGCGACGCTGTGCACTCGGAGTAGCCCATCATGCCCACGTTGCCCGTTGCAAGCACGCTGTGTTGCCTATGCAGAAAATCGTACTGCTGAACTGCCTACCCGAAAGCCCAAGAAGCTGCTGAAAGAAAAGCAGGCAGTGATGCTGGTGTTAATCCATCAGGGGCAAGTCTTACTTGAACGTCGGCCAGACAGCGGCATCTGGGGTGGCTTATTGTCGTTGCCGGAAATGTCGGGCATGACAGAAATAGGCAAAGACAGTGTTGCTGATGATGTTGATGAGCAACAATTGGGTGCGATGATTGCGAAGTTTGGTTCGGCAGGCAGTCGACGTCAGTTGCCAGATATTGAGCATGTGTTTACGCATTTTAAATTGCATATCCGGGTGGTGTTGGTGGAGATTTTTCAGCGGCAGTTGGGTGTGACTAATGATAATTTTGTCTGGATGGATTTGTCGGGAATGGGAGATGCTGCGTTGCCGGCGCCGATCAAGACGTTGTTGATGTCGCTTTAGTTCTCAATCACGATTTGGTTTCTATTAATCGCATGGATTGCACTTCGGGCTACTCGGCCGAGGGTGGCCGACGGCCACTCACTTTTCTTGTCGCAAGGTGTTGCTTGGAAAAGTAAGCAAAAATTGATCTAATAAAATTGCATAAATTGACACACAATCCACGGTTCGATTTACACTGTATCCCTGCGATTTTTTTATCGGGGGATTACTTTGTTAAAACACGTTTTTCAGAAACTGGCAGGGTTGTCAGGTTTATTGTTCTGTGCTGCGGTGCAGGCTGGAGTGCAGGAAGGCAGCATACCGTGTCGCTTACCTGATTTTCCACAAGAGCTTCGTTGTGGGAAGATTGCGCGTCCATTAAATCCAGATGATGTTACTGGTAAAAAAATTGATATTCACTATGTGATTTTGCCATCGCAAGATAAAAATAAATTGCAGGATGCCGTATTTCTGCTCGCGGGTGGTCCTGGGCAAAGTGCGATCAACGTTGCCAGTTTTGGTCAGGCAATGCTTAGCCGACTCAATAAACGTCGTGATATCGTGTTTGTTGACCAGCGTGGCACGGGACGCAGTGCATCGCTCGCGTGTCCTGAAGTAGAAAATGGCGGCGATATTGACAGCGAAGATCAGATAGTCAAAAAATCCGAAGCCTGTTTGGCGCGCTTGAAGACGTTACCTTATGGTGACTTACGTTTTTTTTCTACAAGCATTGCAGTACAAGATCTGGAGGCGGTCAGGCAGCAGCAGGGCTACGATAAAGTTAATTTGGTTGGTGCATCTTATGGTACCCGAGTAGGCCTAGAGTATTTACGCCAATTCCCACATTCCGTGAAACGGCTTGTGCTTGATGGTGTCGTGCCTCCCGATATGGGACTATCATCCAGTGATGCGCAGATAGCCTTAGACGGCGTGTTTGCTGATTGTACAAAGCAAATAGATTGTCATGCCCGCTATCCTGATCTGGCAAAGCGCTGGGAGCATTTGTTAGCCGCTATGCCTAAACAAATCAATGTCACGCATCCACGTCTGGGAACGCCGTTACATATCGATATGCGTCGTGATGTGTTATTTAGTCTGGTACATAAAACGCTGTATTCCGCACCAAGCACGGGGGCGCTACCTTACGCCATTAGTCAAGCAGATCAGGGTAATTTTCAGCCATTGATTACGCTTAGTGGTGCGACTAACTTGCCTGGGTCGACGGGTATCAACTACGGAATGCATTTCTCCGTCTGGTGTTCAGAGGCATTTGCTCGTCCTGTAATGCCACCTAAAGACGAGTTTGGGCAGTTGATGATGCGTATGTATGAACGCACCTGCAAAAACTGGCCGCGTGCTTCAATTCCAGATGGTTTTTTTACGATTCCAGCCTCGCAGTCACCAGTATTGTTGCTTAGTGGCGGTATTGATCCCGTTACGCCGATACGTCATGGCGATGCCGTTGCTAAAGCGCTAGGTACTAATGCATTGCATGTGACGTTGAATAATTCAGGTCACGGTTTGCTGTCACAAGGTTGTGTACGTGATGTTGTCTATCGCTTTTTGAGCGCCAAGGATGATCGTGCCGCATTAAAGATTGATACAGCGTGTGTTCGACCCATTCCAAGACCATTAGCATGGCAAGCAATGCAAGATAGTCACGAAGTTCAAAAGGAACAGCAAGGACCGGAGGACGTACGGCCATGATTATCGTCAACGATTTACATAAGAAATTTGTTCGTCACGATAAACCGGGTATGAAAAATCTGGGAGACTTGCGACGGCTGTTGGGTTTGCAAAAAACTGCTGAACAGGTCGTGCAGGCAGTCAATGGCGTAAGTTTTACTGCCAATGATGGTCAAATCACCGGTTTGCTCGGTGCTAACGGTGCTGGTAAAACAACGACATTGCGGATGGTTGCTGCGCTGTTGCAGCCGGATACGGGCAACGTGATTGTCGATGGCGTTGAGGTGAGAGCTGGAGTGTCATCGACCCAGTCCTACATGGGCGTACTCTCGGATGCACGTGGTCTGTACCCGCGCTTAACGGCCAGAGAAAATATTAACTACTACGGCCTGTTGCACGGGTTGACCCAAGAAATGACCGCGCACCGTATCGAGCAGTTGGCTGATCGGCTAGAGATGCGGCATCTATTAGATCGTCGCACGGATGGGTTTAGTCAAGGGGAACGCATGAAAACGGCATTGGCGCGTGCACTGGTGCATGATCCCCGAAACATTATCCTCGATGAACCGACAAATGGTCTTGACGTTGTCGCTACCCGTGCTCTACGTGAATTTTTGCGTTGGCTACGGTCGCCGGAAGGTGGTGCTAAATGTATTATTTTTTCAACGCACATCATGCAGGAGGTGGAGCGCTTGTGTGATGACGTGGTGATTGTCGCACAGGGTCGCAATGTAGCGCGCGGAACTGTGCAGGAACTTATGCAGCAGGCCAATCAGACTAATTTTGAAGATGCGTTTGTTAGTCTGGCTTTTTCAGAGCAGCAGACACAGTCGCTGGAGGATCGTTCATGAATGTATTGTTCGCTATTATCCGCAAAGAATTAAAGGATGCCTTACGTGATCGACGTACCTTAATGACGGCGTTATTGAGTTCATTGCTCGGCGCACCTTTGATCCTGTTAGTATTTTCGACTGTCTTGTCGCAAGTGGAGTCGCAGGAAGACAAGCGTGTCGTTCTGGCTGCGGGTATGCAGTACGCTCCACGGCTAGAAAATTTTATTTTGCGTCAAGGGTATCAGATCAAAGCCGCTCCAGCGGATTATGAGGCGAAATCGCGTAACAAAGAAATTGATCAACCAGTCTTAATCATCCCGAGTGATTTTGAATCGAAGATCATCAGTGGCGAGAAAGTAAATCTGGAAATTGCCTACGATACCTCGAACCGGAACGCCGAATTTGGTGTCCGTCCATTACGTCGCTTACTCGATGGTTATACGCAAGAACTGACTATCCTGAATCTGACGATGCGTGGCATTTCGACGGAGCTGTTGCAATTAGTGGAAGTTAAAGAGCATTATTTGCAAAAGGCTGAAGAACATAAAACCTCTGTCACAGAAATGCTGCCTATGATGGTGCTAATGGCGATTGTTGTTGGCGGGATGTATGCAGCAATTGATACCACGGCAGGCGAGCGTGAACGGGGATCATTAGAACCGTTAATGATGAATCCAGTCAGCGGTTGGCAACTGGCAGTCGGTAAGTGGAGTGCAGTTGCATTGGTCGGAATGGGCGTTGTTGTACTGACGATTGCCAGTTTTTTTCCATCACAATGGCTGATTAGAAACGATACGCTGCGTGCTGAATTCCAGTTCGGATTTAGAGATGCGCTATGGTTTTTGATCGTTTTACTGCCGCTGGCGGCGAGCGTCGCAGCAATGCAAATTGCTGTGGCACTTGATTGCAAAAGCTATAAAGAAGCTCAGGTGAGAAATCAGATTATCTCCATGTTCATTCCCTTTGTTTCGTTGATTCCGATTATGTTTCCGGGACGCGAACCAGCTTGGTTTCAATGGATTCCTGTGTTGGCCCAAAACCAGATGATGAATCAGGTATTAAAAGGCGAAGCACTCAATTCTGTCGCAGTTGTCATTGCATTGGTGGTGTGTGCGGCGATGACTTACGGCAGCCTTGCTTATATCGCACAAAAAATGCGAAAGGTTGTCATGAGTTAGTTCAATGTTGATGCTGATGAAGTAGCGATACAGCATGACAAGGCTGAATAAAAATCTCCATTTATCGTCAAACAGCGTCGAATCCTGTCGAGGATAAATGGGATTTTTATCGTGGATACGGAGATGGCTCGATACAGCCCGATATCAAGCGCTTATTGCAGACGGCGGTGACGGATCAGCACCTGTTCAGTTTGCTGGAAATGTTTAGTGAGTTTTTCTACCATATAAACTGACCGGTGCTGTCCACCGGTGCAGCCAATGGCAACAGTGACATAGCTGCGATTATCTTGTTTGAACGCTGGCAACCATTTGGTGATAAAGGCCTCAATATCTTTATACATCTCTTGCGCCATGTCTTGATTATCCAAAAAACGCATCACTGGCTGGTCTCGTCCGGTGAGAGGGCGAAGAAAGGGATCGTAATGGGGATTTGGTATCATCCGTACATCAAAAACTAGATCAGCATCCAAAGGTACACCACGCTTGAAGGCAAATGATTCAAACATCAAGGTTAATGGTGAGCGTTGGATCTGCACTACGGCTTTGACCCACGAACGTAACTGATTTGCGCGGAGATCGGTGGTATCGATGACGTGGGCCAGATTTTGGATACCAGCTAAAATTTCACGTTCTTCTTCGATACATTCCACCAGACTCAGGTCTACATTTGAAGCCAGCTCCATTGCCAGTCGATGTGACAGCGGGTGGCTACGTCGCGTTTCTGAAAAGCGGGCGACTAATGAGTCGGTGCTTGCCGTTAAGAACAGGACCCGGACATCATGCCCCTGATCGCGCAGGACTTGCAAGGTTTGCGGTAAATTGGAGAGTAGGTGGGCGCTACGCGAGTCGATAGCAATTGCTGCATTGGTGTGGTCTTCGAGTAACAGCGTTTTGATCAGATCAGGTAACAGACTCGGCGGGAGATTGTCAACGCAATAGTAGCCAGCATCTTCCAGCACATTCAGCGCCACGGATTTACCTGAACCGGAGATACCAGAGATAAGTAATATCTGCATCTTAATCACCTGCTTCCATGGCGCGTCGTTGTCTTTCCATGAAATCTTCGAGGGTATTGATGCCGCGCAATTGCAAAATTGTATTGCGTACCGCTGCTTCGAGCAACACAGCAATGTTACGGCCTGCAGCAACAGGTACGACAACCTTACGAATTGGTAAGCCCAGCACATCCTCAGTTTGAGAATCAATCGGCAAGCGCTCGTAATTTTCTTCCAGAGTACTTCTGCGGACGAGATGAACGATTAATTTGAGGCGCATTTTTCGACGAACTGCTGTCTCACCGAAGATGGCTTTTATATCCAGCAACCCCAAACCGCGTACTTCCAGCAGATTTTGCAAAAGCTCAGGACAGCGACCTTCGATCATGTTAGGTGCGATGCGCGAAAACTCGACTGCATCGTCCGCAACCAAACCGTGGCTACGGGATATCAGCTCTAGTCCTAATTCGCTTTTACCTAACCCTGACTCACCTGTAATCAAAACACCGACCCCTAACACGTCCATAAACACGCCATGCATCGTAATACTCTGGGCTAGTTTTTTGGATAAATAAACGCGCAGATAGTCAATTGCCTGGGCAGATGGGTAGGGGGTTGAAAAGAGTGGAATATTATTATCGTCGCAGGTTGTCAAAAAAGGCGGTGGAGATTCTAGTCCTTGCGCGACAATTAGTGCGGGCGGACCGCCAGCAACCAGCTCACGGATAAGATTGGCGCGTGACGCGTTTGATAACCGGTTGTAGTAGGCGAGTTCCTGATGACCTAACACCTGAATCCGACCTGGGTGAATCAGGTTCAGATGGCCTACCTGATCTGCAGAAGAAGCGGCATCGCCGGTAATCTGTTTATCGGCACCTGCAAAACCGGCAAACCATCCCAGTTGCATGATGTCACGATTGTCATCGTAGATTTTTTGTATCGTTAATTCAGTGAATAAGGGCATGGCGATAAAGTAAAAATCCAGCGACAACCACAAAAAATCTTACGGTGTTGCTGATAAATCCGGGCGCCATGCGAGAATTTTCTCGTGAATGACAGTGGCACTCGGTTCAGAATTGAGTTCATTGCGGAAGCTTTCATTGGAAAGCATTTCTGCAATTTCAGATAATATCTCAAGATGCTGTTGCGTGACATTGTCAGGCATCAGTAGAAAAATTAATAAGTTGACCGGTTGAGCATCGGGTGACTCAAAAGGGATTGCTTCTTTCAGTCTTACGAGCGCGGCGATCGGGGCTTTGAGGCCTTTGATCCGGCCGTGTGGTACCGCAACACCATGGCCTAAACCGGTGGATCCAAGGCGTTCGCGGGCAAACAAATTGTCTGAAACCGTCGAGCGTGCAATGCTGCAATTATTTTCAAACAACAACCCAGCCTGTTCAAAGGCTCTTTTTTTACTGGAAATTTCCAAATCCAGAAGGACATTGGCTAGTGGGAGAATTTTTGCAATATTGGTCATGGTGCAAGATCTGGTTACAGCAATAAAAAATCACGCGCTGATCTGAATTGAAACAAATTATAGGCTTCTTTTTGCGAACTTGTTTAAATAAACACCTAGTTACTGCTGCCTGTTGTTCTGAAGTAGTTTCTCAAATTGTTCTATTGGCAGGGGTTGACTAAAATAAAATCCTTGCATTTCCTGACAACCCGAGTCTGTTAGGAAAAACATCTGTTCTGCATTTTCAACGCCTTCAGCCGTGACGCTCATCCCTAGTGCTTTTGCCATCGCAATAATGGCGTGAGTGAGAACGACGGAGTCTTGATTGTCTGGGACTTTATGAATAAAGGAACGATCGATTTTCAAATTATCGATAGGGAAACGCTGCAAATATGACAAAGAAGAGAATCCGGTTCCAAAATCGTCCAATGAAATGCTGACACCAAGTTGTTTAATCGCTTCAAATACTGGCAAGAGCAAATCGAGTTCGCCCATTAGTAATCCTTCTGTAATCTCCAGTTGGAGGGCAGAGGGGGGTAAATTTGTTTCTTGTAATGTGCGTTCGATAAATTTACTTAAACTTGGATCCTGAAATTGTTTTGGCGAAATATTAACGCTGACCACAATATCAGGCGCCAATTGCTCACGCCAGAGACTTGTTTGACGGCAAACTTGCTCCAATATCCAGCGCCCTAGAGGAAGGATTAAGCCTATTTCTTCAGAAATTGGAATAAAATCATTCGGTGGAATTAATCCTACTCCTGGCATTTGCCAGCGTATTAGAGCCTCTGCGCCGACAATCCGTGAGGTTTGCAGCGAAATTTTAGGCTGATAGTAGACCAGAAATTCTTTTTCACCCAAGGCGCGGCGTAAGTTGGTTTCAAGTGCATAGCGATGTTGGGCGCGGACGTTTAACTCTGTCGTGAAGAACTGATAGTTATTTCGTCCGGATTCTTTTGCATGATACATCGCCGAATCAGCACAGCGCATCAGTGTTGCCGCGTCATCACCATCATGCGGAAAGACGCTGATGCCAATCGATGTGCCTAAGTGATATTCATTTCCTTCTATTACAAAGGGGTCGCGCATTTGTGCTAGGACGCGTTCGCCAAGATCTCGCAGATATTCGGCATCTGCAATATTCTCAGCAATAATCACGAACTCGTCGCCACCTAAACGGGCGAGTAAATCTGTTGAGCGTATGCATGCACTTAAGCGCTTTGATACGTCGCGTAGTAATTTATCACCCGCCGCATGGCCAGCGGTATCATTCACGTTTTTAAACCGGTCCAGATCCAGAAACAGCAAAGCAACGCGTTGTTGGTGCTTCTGCGCATCCGCTAACGCCTTAGTCAGCCTGAGGTTGAGCTGATGTCGGTTCGGGAGTCCAGTCAGCGCATCATAAGATGCCATGAAATTAAGTTGTCGCTGGGTTTCAAGCACTTCCGTTGTATCCGTAAAGGAAATCAGTACTGCAGAAATGGAAGAATTACTCTTCTTGAAAATCGGTAGGCAGTTGACCAACAACCACACAATTGAGCCATCACTGAGCTCGACACCCGTCGATAAGTTCAACACTGGTGTACCAGATTTAAAAACAAGTGACACTGGGTCATCACCTAATTTTACAGTGCGACCATTCTCATTGAATATGCGTTTGAAATAACGATGTCGACGCCCGACGTTGTTGACATCTGAAATTTTAAGAATACGTAATGCGCTTGGATTACTGGTGACAATCTGCCCGCCGGTCGAGATAACCATAATCCCCTCCGATAAATTCGTCACCACAGAGCGATAGCGTTCTTCGCTCTCCTCCAGACTTTGCTCCATATTCTTTTTATCAATTGCCAGCCCAATCAGATCGCAGGCGTCAACGATCATGGCATGTTCGTCTTCGGTAGGCGTATATGTTACGTGACAGTAGACATCGATGGTACCGAGAACGGTATTGAAGGCGGTTGTGATCGGCACCGACCAGCATGAGCGCAAACCGTGCTGGAGTGCACTGGTTTTAAATTTTTCCCACAGGGGGCTGAGTTCAATGTCCTGAACAATGGTGAGGCGATTATAGTGAATCGCTGCTGCTGCTGAGCCGCTATTAATGCCAACAGGAATATTATGTAATTGTGTAGTGAATGGTTCCGGTAAAGAGGGACCAGCGCCAAAATTCAATGTCTGTGCACTTTGATCGAATAAGCTGATGGCACACATTGATCCGTTTGCCAGCAAGCGTTCCATCCGATCGCAGACGTCTTCGAGAATGTGAGATAGCGGCTTATCCAGCGCAATCATCTCCAGAATCTCTTTTTCGTGGTGCAGCGCCTCATGAATGCGATTGGCCTTCAATTTGACGGCATCGTTTTCTGGCAAACGAATGATTTGCGCGGACTTGCTTGATGCTAAAGGTACTTCACGCACACTGAGCAAAATAGCGATGTTGGAATCATGCTGAAATGCTTTACTGTGAACGTCGATATCAATTGATAAGCCATCGAGCCTGATGCATTGAAACCGTAAAGAGCTCGGTGGATTATCTGGATTGGAATTTTCTAGTAATTGCTTGACTGTCTCGTGATGCACTGGAATCAGAAAAACTTCTGGTTTTAAGCCTAATAACTGTTCTAAGTTACACGCCTTCATCAGATCGACTCCAGCTGGATTTGCATAGGCAACGCAATCGTCAATTAAAACGTAAATGGCATCTGGATGATGTTCTAGTAAACTGGAGTGCCACGCATTATCCATTATTGGTTCACGAGTACTAGTATTGAGTAAAGAAATAGGCGATATCACGAAAACAATCTGAAAATTAAATTTAATTTATCTACGATTTTTCTGCTTTACACACGCTTCACAGGGCGATTTTTTTAGGATGGCAATCATTTTCCCACTTTGTCCACGATTGCCAATACTAGCTTTTTATTCACGTGAAGATGCTAACTGCAGTCAGAAGTCTAAGCAAGCGCTATCGCTATTACAGCGTTGAAATCTAATTGAGATCAATTCGGACAAATAATAAAAGAACGTCGCCATTCCCCTTATTTTTTGAAAGACGTGGCACATATGCGGCCATCAATTTCGTGTTTTTTGTCCCGATCGAAGCCACAGGCAAGGCGATGGGAAACGGTACGCCTTTGAAATAGTCTGTGCGACTAATCAGTGAGTAGGTGTATCCGCCGCCGATTTCAATCTTACCTGCAATCGGTTTCATCCATTGATAAGCGTAGCCCGCCATCGGTTGTGGTTTGTAATGTGAATCAGAAATGACCATCGCGTAAGCCAATTCTTCATTGTCTTTTTCATCGCGAATCGCTTTGGTAAAACCCAGACCCCAAGCATTTTCGTTCAGTTCTGCAATGCGCTCGGGTGTATAGGTATTGCGTCCATGATGCGCAAGACCCGACAAGTTCAGAGACATGTCACCGTCGTCGATGATTTTTGTCATTTTGCGTTTAGCACGCTCATACCAGCTAGGTTGTTCAGTGCTGACTTGGGCCAATGGTGCTTGTGAATCTAGTGTGTTTGCCATTTGAGAAGCCGATGCTGCAGTGCTAGCAGTCACGATTTGTGGTGCTGTTTGCGCATTCACTGCATTGATGTTCAGCGTGCCCAAAAGTAGGGCGGATAAGCTGATCAGTTTGCCGAAAGATGGCGTTCGAAAATTCATGATTGTAAAAAATGATGAGTGAGATTTAAAAATTACGGGAATAAAAATTACTGGCGAGCGTTTCTGCTATTGTCAGGCTTCTGACCTGTAGAGAAGTTGCTACGCCATGGATTGATATCGAGTCCACCGCGTCTTGTATAGCGGGCATAGACGGCCAGCTTTTGTGGTTTGCAGTGCTGCATGATATCAACAAAAATTCGTTCCACGCATTGTTCATGGAATTCGTTATGATTCCGGAATCCAATCAGATAGCGTAACAAACTTTCCTGATCAATTTGTGACCCAACGTAACGAATTTGTACACTACCCCAATCCGGCTGTCCGGTAACCAGACAATTGGACTTGAGCAGATGAGACAACAACGTCTCCTCCACAGGCGCTTCATCATGATTGGCTTTGAGTAAGGTTGGGTCTGGCGTGTAGGCATCAACGTCGATATCAAGGCGGTCAAGCATTCGACCCTCCAGTTCCCGCATCTTCAATTGACCAAAATTCTCTGACAAGCAAAGACTGACGTGGACCGAGGCACCGGCTGCTGCCGACAAATCTTTTCGCAGTAAATCAATAAGTGCATCTGGATCGGCAAGACGCGTCTGGTTAAAGCTGTTCAGATACAGTTTGAAGGATTTTGACTCGATGATATTCGGCGATTCAGCGGGTACCGTCACTGTAGCAATGGCAATTTGCGGTTTGCCGCGTTGATTTAACCATGACACTTCATAGGCGTTCCAGATGTCAACACCAAAAAACGGCAGTGTCGCACCTACGCCGATTTCAGCACGCTTTTCGGTGCGTGAAATCGGGAACAGGAGCGATGGATCATATTCCGCTTTGTAGGTGGCTACTTTGCCGAGTAAAGATTGTTCAGGTAAATTGGTGGATGGAGCGTCAGTCATTGCAAAGTCTTTGGCCTTTAGCCTAAAAATAATTGGTAAACGGGATTCTTACTTTCATCCCAGTAGCGATAACCGAGTGTGGATAGGAATTCTCGGAACATTTTCATTTCCTTTTTTGGTACCTGCAGGCCAACCAGCGTGCGCCCATAATCCGCGCCGTGATTGCGGTAGTGGAATAGGCTGATATTCCAGTTCGGTGCCATGCTGTTGAGAAAACGCATCAAGGCGCCCGGACGTTCTGGGAATTCAAAACGATACAGTAACTCGTTTTCTGCCAGCGCGCTCTTACCGCCAACCAGATGACGGATATGTAGTTTTGCTAATTCGTCATGCGTTAGGTCCAGTGTCGGGAAGCCGTTCTTTTCGAAATTTTTCGCAATCTTACTCGATTCCAGTTTGTCATTGACCTGAATACCGACAAAGATATGCGCCGCTTTATCGTCACTGATCCGGTAGTTAAACTCAGTCACGTTACGGGCACCTACTAATTCGCAGAAGCGACGGAAGCTACCACGTTCTTCCGGAATGGTGACGGCAAAGACTGCTTCACGCGCCTCACCGACTTCCGCGCGTTCAGCGACAAAGCGCAAACGGTCAAAATTCATGTTAGCCCCACAAGCGATGGTCACCATCGTCTCATTTTTGAGGGGCTTTTTATTTGCCTTTGCACGTTCGATATAGGCTTTACAACCTGCAACCGCGAGTGCACCCGCTGGTTCCAAAATACTACGGGTATCCTGAAATACATCTTTAATTGCCGCACAAACGGCGTCAGTGTCGACGGTAATGACTTCATCGACATACAGCTTAGCGAGGCGGAAGGTCTCTTCGCCCACCAGCTTTACTGCTGTGCCGTCAGAGAATAGACCAACATCATTGAGCGTAATACGTTTGCCAGCAGCGAGGCTGCGTGCCATCGCATCTGAATCTGTGGTCTGTACACCGATGATTTTAATATCTGGACGAATTGCTTTGACGTACGCAGCGACACCCGCAATCAGGCCGCCGCCGCCGATTGCGACAAAAATCGCGTGAATTGGCTCAGCATGCTGGCGCAAAATTTCCATACCGACGGTACCCTGTCCAGCGATGACATCGGGGTCATCAAACGGATGGACGAACGTTAGTTTACGTTTTTTTTCTAACTCTAAGGCATGGCCATAGGCGTCAGTGAACGAATCGCCAAACAAAACAACTTCGACATTGTCGCCACCATGAGCACGCACCGCATCGATCTTAACCGGCGGCGTTGTCGTCGGCATGACGATGACTGCCTTGCAGTCGACGCGTTTGGCACTTAATGCCACGCCTTGGGCATGATTTCCTGCCGACGCGCAAATAACGCCTCGTTTTAACTGCGCCTGCGTCAGGTGGGCAATCTTATTGTAGGCCCCGCGAATTTTAAAGCTGAAGACACTCTGCATGTCTTCGCGTTTGAACATAATTCGATTATCCATTCTAGCTGACAGGCTGGGCGCAAATTCCAGCGGCGTTTCAAAGGCGACGTCATAGACGCGGGCGGTCAGGATCTTTTTCAGATAATCGGTGCTCATAAGCTTTAAAAGTGAGGTGAAATAATAGTTGAGATTTTTTTACAGTTTTTACAGCAAACAATCACAGCGCGATAACACGATCTTGTCGATTGAAGTAACGGTTTTGCCTTTACTTCAACATAACTTACGAAAACTACCCTAGCTGCCTCGCGACATCTAGTCGCAGAAGGGCGTAAGTTCCATTCTAGTCATGTAACGTTAGCTCACTGGTAGATGACGCTTTCGTACATTCCCGACAATTGCTTATTAGTAATTTCTTGGAAATAAGAGCACCTATTATAATGGATGCCCTTTAGGCTGAGCTTAGGTATACATGATAGAAGCTGCAATACATTGGTTATTCACCGTTTTAGCCGTGCCGGAAATCGGATTAACCTCGGTTTTTTTGATTAGTTTTATTTCTGCAACGCTTATTCCACTGGGCTCAGAACCTGCGGTGTTTGCCGTTATTAAAGCAAATCCCGACTTGTTCTGGCCCGTGCTGATCGTTGCCACCATTGGAAATACGCTGGGTGGTATTGTCGATTATGCGATGGGCTATGCCGCGAAACAGGCGTTTAACCGCGAACAAGAGAGCTTCTGGTTTGCGTGGCTCAAGCATTTTGGCGCGAAAACGATGCTCCTTGGCTGGCTGCCAATCATTGGTGATCCAATTTGTACATTGGCCGGCTGGCTGCGGCTGCCATTCTGGCCTTGCGTAGGCTACATGGCGATCGGGAAGTTCCTGCGTTATATCAGCATGACTTATCTGTTGCTCAAAGTGCCGGATGGATTTTGGCATCGCATTGGGGAACTGTTAGCCTAAATGTGTTGGACGCTATGTCTGTCCAGCCTGTCGAACCATCACATGACGATATAAGATTGCTGATGAGTGGAAAATTTTTAATTTAATTGAATTATTATTAAAAAGACTACTTTTTGTAGTCAAGATGTCTTAATGTTTGTCTATACTTTTCCGACCGTCTTCCAGTTGATCTTGATTCGGACTAGAAGATTCTCAATGGTTGCTAAAAATATCATTGAATAAATACAGAACTTACCAAAAATTGCCTCAACAGCGCCCAGACGTCGGGTGCGTATGGGATTGTCACTCCTTGCTGGGGTATTTTTGCATAAGTCCTAAGATGATAAAACAGATGTATTTTGGCAATTAAATTAATATAATGATAATTCCATCCACTTCATCCTTAAGGGGGCTCAGAATATGCAGCAAGTAAAAACGCCACGTCGTGGCTTTATTCAAAGCATGATCGCCACTGCTGCTGGTGTCACACTGACGACATCCGCGATGGCAAAAAATGCGGATACTAAAACAGTCGTGTTGGATAACGCGAAATGGGCACCACGTAACCACGATTTAGTGGCGACATTGATCACCAACCACGGTATTGCAAACAAAAAATATTCAGCTAAACGCAAGCCTTATGCCGTGTTTGACTGGGATAACACCAGCATCATGAACGATTGTGAAGAAGCGTTGCTGATGTATCAAATTAACAATCTCGCATTTAAACTGACACCTGCCGAGTTTTCAGCAATTATTCGTCAGAACGTTCCAGCTGGTAATTTTGCGCCTGACTACAAAAATGCTGCAGGGATGATCGTTGATCGAGACAGCCTGTGCGCTGATCTGGATAGCGATTATGCGTTTTTGCATGCCAATTACAAAGGCATGACGGGTAGCATGAGCTTGGTACAAATCACAGAAACAGCCCAGTTTCAGGATTTTCGCTCTAAGCTCTATTTCATGTATGAAGCGGTGAATGACACACATGGTGTGAGCGTTGGTTATCCATGGGTGATCTACTTTTTTGCCAACATGACGGTCGGCGAAGTATCCCAATTGGCTGAAGCATCGAATGACGCGAACCTAGGTATGGGGCTGTCCAAAGTAAAATATACCAGCCCAGCATCATTACCAGGAAAAGCAGGCGTAGTAACAACTGCCCATTTTCATGGTATCCGCTTGTGCACTGAAATCGCCACACTGATGGATATATTCCGTCAAAATGGCTTTGACGTTTATGTCAGCACTGCTTCTTTGGAGCACGTCGTGGCTGTGTTTGCTGCCAATCCTAAGTATGGTTACCACGTCCCACGTGAAAACGTACTGGGTCTGCGGCTTGAGCAAGATGGCGATGTGTTGAAAAACGCCTATCGTAAAGACTGGCCACTGAACTGGGGCCCAGGTAAGTCTACTGTGATCAAGCGTGAGCTGGTAGCGAAAAAAGGCTATGGTCCTGTGTTTGTCGCTGGCGACAGCGATGGTGACTACGATATGCTGCGTGATTTCCAAGACACAGAACTGGGCCTGATCGTTAATCGGCTGAAAAAAGGTAATATCGGCGCCTTGTCTAAACTGGCTGCGGACAGCATCCAAGAAGCGCATCCACGCTTTGCGTTGCAAGGACGTCAAGAGTCGACAGGAAACTGGTTGCCAGTGGAGACGACACTGAAATATGGTAAGACTGCGCCGGCGATGGTTGGCTAAGTCGTCTTAGGGCAAGTTGCTGTTGATTAGCAGTTCTGCTGGGAAACGCTCCTTGGTGACAGGGGGCGTTTTATTTGATTGATTGCGCTTCGTCTGGGCGGGTCGGTGGTGGTGCGTATTCGTAGGGAGGTTGCAACCCGCCACGCTTTGATTCGTTTCTTGTTCATTTGTCGGAGTGCCCTTCGTTTTGACCAAGCTGAGATAGTCTGCTTGGTCGTCATCCAGGATTGATAAGCGCGTGCGTTCGGGATGTGGGACTAAAATGCGGCCAACATAGATCTACCGTTGTTTGCATTACTTTCTTGCAAGAAAAAGCCTTTTTTGAAAAAAAATTAAGCAATTTGCCAAATAAGCTTTGGAAAATTGCCACAAATACCTACCATTGCCGTACAAACTTCAAGGCTGTTGCGACGTGGTGCATCGCAATACGCTAGAATGAGTCTTTAAATCCAGGACTGATACCACGCCGACTCAGTAAACCGCGGTTTGCTGGACATACGGTATTGGTCTGCAATCCGTCTAACCACGTCTCTGATGAACGCTCCAGCTCAAATTCAGGCTTTGCTTGCAGATTCACCGCAAGGTGCCGCTCCGACCCGTGTCCGGGAAATTCCGTATAACTACACCTCGTTTTCTGATCGTGAAATCGTGATCCGCTTGTTAGGCGAAGATGCCTGGCGCTTGCTGGATCAATTACGCGGCAAACGTCAGACTGGCCGATCCGCGCAGATGCTGTATGAAGTTTTAGGTGATATCTGGGTCGTACGCCGTAATCCGTATTTGCAAGATGACATGCTGGATAATCCTAAGCGTCGTCAGGATCTGATTGACGCTTTAAACCACCGTCTTGCAGAAGTCGAAAAACGTCGTCTCAACACCGCCAACGACGATGACGCAGAACGTAGTAACAGCGTCGAAATCCTCGTGCAAGCTGCGCGCAAAGCAGTGGCGGATTTCTCGAAAGAATTTAGAGATACCTACGATTTACGCAAAAAAGCCAATCGTTTGTTATCACGCTACACCGCTAAGGACAACATTAAATTCGATGGTCTGAGCCGTGTGTCACACGTCACTGATGCGACTGACTGGCGGGTGGAATATCCGTTTGTCGTCCTGACGCCGGATACCGAAGATGAAATGGCTGGCTTGGTCAAAAGCTGTATCGAGCTTGGTCTGACGATTATTCCACGCGGAGGTGGTACGGGATACACAGGTGGCGCGATTCCGTTGACGCCTTTGTCTGCTGTCATCAATACCGAAAAACTGGAACAACTCGGCGAAGTCGAAATGACACGCTTGCCTGGGGTGGATCGCGATTACGCAACCATTTATTCGGGTGCTGGTGTCGTTACCAAACGTGTTTCCGACGCAGCTGAAAAAGCGGGTTTTGTCTTTGCTGTCGACCCGACCTCTGCTGAAGCATCTTGCATCGGCGGTAACGTTGCGATGAATGCGGGGGGCAAGAAAGCGGTTTTATGGGGAACGGCGCTCGACAACCTGGCATCGTGGAAAATGGTTGATCCAAATGGCGATTGGCTCGAAGTCACGCGTCTGGAGCATAACCTCGGTAAGATCCATGATGTTGAAATGGCAAAGTTTAGACTTGAGTGGACACATCCAGGTGAAAAGCACCCGTTTAAAACAGAACAGCTCGATATCAAAGGCCGCGTCTTCCGTAAAGAAGGTTTAGGTAAAGACGTGACAGATAAATTCCTGGCAGGTTTGCCAGGTGTGCAAAAAGAAGGTTGCGACGGCCTGATTACGTCGGCACGCTGGATTTTGCACAAAATGCCAAAGTTTGCCCGTACGGTCTGTCTTGAATTTTTTGGACAAGCACGCGACGCAATCCCAAGCATTGTTGAAATCAAAGATTACCTCGACGGTGAAACCAAAAAAGGCGGCGCGATTCTGGCCGGGTTGGAACATCTGGACGAGCGTTATTTGCGCGCTGTCGGTTACACCACCAAGTCCAAGCGCGGTGTCCTGCCGAAAATGGCTTTGTTCGGAGATATCGTTGGTGACGACGAAAACGCCGTCGCTCAAGCCGCTTCGGAAGTGATCCGTATTGCGAATACACGTGTCGGTGAAGGCTTCGTTGCTGTCAGTCCTGAAGCACGTAAAAAGTTTTGGCTCGATCGCGCCAAAACAGCGGCGATTTCTAAACATACCAACGCCTTCAAAATTAATGAAGACGTGGTCATTCCCCTCAATCGCATGGGTGAATACACCGATGGTATTGAGCGTATTAATATCGAATTATCGATTCAGAACAAGTTGGCGCTGTTAGATAAACTGATTCCTTTCTTTGCCAATGGTAATCTGCCATTAGGCAAGAGTGAAGATGCTGATGGTGATGATATTCCAGCTGCTGAATTACTGGAAGATCGTGTCAATCAGGCCGAAACCTTGTTACAACAAGCGCAGGCACGCTGGACTTATCTGCTCAACAATCTCGATAAGCCATTGATTGATGCGAAAGCGGATTTGATGGAATTGGGTCTGGATAAACTGGCGTTTGTTTTTGATGAACGTTTGCAGCGTCAGCCAGATGCGACTGTGTTTTCAGTTGTTCAGGACAGAACGGTTAGAGTTTCTTGGAAGACCGAAGTCCGCGCGCATTTGCGTCAGATCTTTAATGGCGCAGCGTTTAAACTCATCCTTGATGAGTGCGTCGCTTTGCACAAAAAAGTACTGCGTAGCCGCGTCTTTGTCGCCTTACATATGCATGCCGGCGATGGTAACGTCCATACCAACTTGCCAGTAAACTCCGATGACTACGACATGCTACAGGTCGCACATCACGCAGTGGCGCGCATCATGGTGCTGGCGCGGTCACTCAATGGTGTGATCTCGGGTGAGCATGGTATTGGTATCACCAAGTTAGAATTCTTGACGGAAGACGAGATCAAAGATTTTCGTTCGTACAAATTGCGTATCGATCCTGAAGGTCGCTTTAACAAAGGCAAACTGCTCAACTTGCCTGAGTTTGCAGCGGATTTACGTAATGCGTACACGCCTTCGTTTGGTCTGATGGGACATGAGTCCTTGATCATGCAGCAAAGTGATATCGGTGCCATTGCCAACAGCGTGAAAGATTGTTTGCGTTGCGGTAAATGTAAGCCAGTGTGTGCGACGCATGTCCCACGCGCTAATCTGCTGTATTCACCACGTAATAAAATTCTGGCGACCTCCTTATTGGTCGAAGCATTTTTATACGAAGAGCAGACCCGTCGTGGCGTCTCTATCAAACATTGGGATGAGTTCTCGGATGTGGCTGATCACTGCACGGTCTGCCACAAATGTGTGAATCCTTGCCCAGTTGATATCGACTTCGGTGATGTCTCGATGAACATGCGCAATCTGCTGCGTAAAATGGGGCAGAAGAAATTTAATCCGGGTACAGCCGCATCGATGTTCTTTTTGAATGCGACAGATCCAGCAACCATCAACATGACTCGTCAAGTGATGATCGGCTGGGGCTATAAAGCGCAGCGCTTCGGTCATGACTTGCTGAAGAAGTTTGCTAAAAAGCAGACCAAAGCACCACCGGCCAGTGTGGGTAAAGCACCGATTAAAGAGCAGGTGATTCACTTTATCAACAAAAAAATGCCGGGTAATCTGCCCAAGAAAACAGCGCGTGCGTTGCTCGACATTGAAGACGATAAAGTCGTACCAATTATCCGCAATCCACAAACGACGACTGCCGATACAGAGGCCGTGTTTTATTTCCCTGGCTGTGGTTCAGAACGTTTGTTCTCGCAGGTAGGATTAGCCACACAAGCGATGTTGTGGAATGTGGGTGTTCAGACGGTGCTGCCGCCAGGATACCTGTGCTGCGGTTATCCGCAACGAGGTAGCGGTCAGTTTGATAAAGCGGAAAAAATGATGACCGATAATCGTGTCTTGTTCCACCGCATGGCGAACACCCTCAATTATCTGGACATTAAAACGGTCATTGTTTCTTGTGGTACGTGCTACGACCAGTTGTCGACCTATGAGTTTGATAAGATTTTTCCAGGTTGCCGTATCGTCGACATCCATGAGTACCTCATGGAGAAGAACGTCAAACTCGAAGGCGTCACTGGTACCCGTTATATGTACCACGATCCTTGCCACACACCGATGAAATTGCAAGATCCGTTAAAAACGGTCAATGCGCTGATTACCGGAAGTAATGGCGACGTGAAGATTGAGAAAAATGATCGTTGCTGTGGTGAATCGGGCACGTTAGCAGTAACGCGTCCGGATATTTCGACGCAGATTCGCTTCCGTAAAGAGAGTGAGATGATCAAAGGCGCGGATAAATTGCGCGCTGATGGCTTTACAGGTGATGTCAAGATTCTGACTTCCTGCCCATCTTGTCTGCAAGGTTTGTCGCGTTATAACGACGATAGCAATACCGATGCCGATTACATCGTGGTTGAAATGGCGAAACATATTCTTGGTGAGAATTGGATGCCGGAATACGTTGCTAAAGCGAATAACGGTGGCATTGAAAGGGTGTTGGTGTGAGTGTGAGTAACGTGACACCTACCGCCGCAGAGTGTGAACTATGCGATGTCAGCCGCGGTGATGTTGTTGTCAGTAACGCCCAGTGGCGCGTCATTCTGGTGGATGACGCGAACTACCCAGGGTTTTGCCGCGTGATCTGGACTGCGCATGTGAAAGAGATGACAGACCTCAATGAGACCGATAGAAATGTGTTGATGCAGGTGGTGTGGAAGACGGAATCAGCGATTCGTGCCATCATGCAGCCGCACAAAATGAATCTCGCGAGTTTTGGTAATATGGTTCCGCATTTGCACTGGCACTTGATCCCGCGCTACACAGATGATGCCCATTTCCCGAATCCAGTCTGGGCGGCAGCCAATGTAGAAGTGCCTGAACAGACCATCGTTGAGGCGCGTCGCAGTTTATTGCCGCAATTACGCAATGAACTGATTGCCCGTCTGAGCTGACTGAAATAATCGCATTAACTGAATTGATTGAAATAAAAATATGAGTTCCAATAAAGTCCAGCCAACCGCACTCAATGCCCGTACCCAGTCACGGGTATTGGAAATCACTTTTGATGACGGCAAAGAATTTTCTATTCCCTTTGAACTGATGCGCGTGTATTCGCCATCAGCTGAAGTGAAAGGTCACGGACCTGGGCAAGAAACCCTGCAGACAGGCAAACGCGAAGTCGGTTTAGTCGGCATCGAGCCAGTTGGCAATTATGCGGTCAAGCCTTTATTCTCCGATGCGCATGATTCTGGGATTTTTACGTGGGATTATTTATACTGGCTGGGTGATAACCAGGCGCAGTTATGGCAGGATTATGTTCAGCGTTTGCAAGAAGCAGGGTTTGCGGGTGAAACTGGGCGTGACGCGCCTATGCCGATGAAGGCGGGTGGGTGTGGGCATTCCCACTAATATGGTGTGTGGGCGGGATCTGCAAAGACGATTTAATATGATGAGGTAATGCTGATCCCGTTTTCCTAATTTTCCACTATTTAATGAACAGGAAAACAGGCGTATTCCTAGCTTGACCTTACCTCGGTAATTAGTTTAAAAATAGGCGCTATCGCTGCACAAAATGCCTTTTCAAAAATTGTACTTCCTCCTAGAATTTGCCCTTTATTTATCGCCTTAATTGCGTTATCAACAAATTGAACCAAACCAACTGCACCAATAAAATCCTCATCTAATTCCATAATTTCCGCATTGATAATCCGTAGTATTTTTTTGGTAGCTTTCCATCTTTCTTAGGCTTTGCATCTTTAATTGCCCTTAACTCAATTTTCGATGGGGAAAAGATTTTCGACGTTTCGGCTGCCATTACCGCCATTAATCCATGTGCCATTTCCATGGCGCGATCTTTTCCCCATATTCAGAAAGAATGCGCAAATGGTCTTTGACTCAGGCCATAAAACACAGGATTTATTCATGACAGCCGAGTGATCACAATCAAACGTCTGGTCCCGTTTGAAACAGTTTGATGATCTCGGGTTGAGGTGACGGTTGCCCGTTCCAGTGGGCACCGGGTTGGAGTGCAAAGCGTTGCACTTTTCCGACGGGAAGTGGAATGCGTTGATTGCCCTTGACCAAGGCGGCAGTGATCTGGTCAGGGTCGTCGCCGACAGTGACCTCTACGGTGGACATATCTTCGTCTCCGGGGAAGTAATCATTGTCTTCGAGTTGTCGGCTAGGATAGAGTTGATCAAAGGCAGCACGTACGGGCCGTAAATCCGCCTCGCCGCCAGCACGTTGCCGCAAATGAAACTCTAGCCATAAATAATGGCGCTGCCCAGATTTATCCTCAAACCAAAACATGGCAGTTTCGGGAATCCCGCGCATGGCGGTCGTTTGTTGGTATATCGCCATTTCCCATGCACCAACTGCCTCAAACTCGCCACTGCCTTTGT
>Ga0209913_1000152_pt1 | contig 70939 bp, 58 predicted proteins | sample PersoiDNA2013203_FD_185805 | JGI IMG/M metagenome (GOLD analysis project Ga0209913, IMG submission 185805) | Permafrost soil microbial communities from the Arctic, to analyse light accelerated degradation of dissolved organic matter (DOM) -... | ecosystem: Environmental > Terrestrial > Soil >...
ACACAACCGTCAACGCCATAAACACAAAAGCTTGCAAAGTTACAATCAAGATATGGAAAATTGCCCATGGACCACCCAACGCCCACTGTGCCCACCAAGGCAACAACGCGATCAAGATGAAAATCAGCTCACCGGCATACATATTGCCGAACAGTCGCAGCGACAGGGAGATCAGTTTTGCAACCAACTCAACCATTTGCAGCAAGAAATTAACTGGTGCCAACAAGATCGTGCCGATGATGCCACTTGCATGGAAAGGCGCGGTAAACAATTCCTTGATCCAGCCACCCAGGCCCTTGGCCTTGATGGAAAACGCGATAATGCACACAACGACCGACAACGACATGCCAAAAGTATGATTGACGTCGGCGGTCGGCACCACGCGCAGCTTGTGCACGCCAAACCAGCTCAACACTGTCGGCAGCAGGTCAACCGGCAGGAAGTCCATTGCGTTCAACAACCAGACCCAGACGAAAATCGTGATGGCCAGCGGCGCGATGATCTTGCTTTTTGCGTGGAAGGCCCCATTAATAGTCTCATTGACCATTTCCATGATCATTTCGACGAAATTTTGCAGTTTGCCAGGAACACCGGCCGTCGCGCGGCGCGAAGCCATGTAGAAAACGGCAAGGAAAACAAAGCCCATGATGGCAGACACCCAGAAGGTGTCCAGATTGAAGGCGCCATCGGCGCTTTTCAAGTGGGTCAAGTGGTGGCTGATGTATTCTGTGGCGTTGGCCGGGGCAGCATGGCCCGCTTCAATAGCGTGTTCTGTGGTCATAATGAATTTAGATTTGTCGTTTCAGAGCACAACAGGCCCCAAAACCAATGATTAAACAGCGAGCAATGAAAACCAGTATGCTAAGGTTGCCACCGCGAAACCCAAGATCAGCCATAACCAGGCGGCCGACTGAAACAACACCAGTGCCAATATAAACAGCACCGCTGTAATAAATATTTTCACCATTTCCGCACGCAAGTGCGCGCGAAAAGCCTTTTTGGCGTCGCTACTACCGCGAACCACCAGCAAGGCATACGCCAGACTGCCGGCGACGGCGATCGCACCGCCGCATGCGGCGGACCAGCCTCTCACACTACCACCGAAAAACAGGGTGACTGTGGCAAAGCTGATCACGATTGCTAGCTGCAAGGCAACTACTTTGTAGACGGGCTTGGCAATACTCTGTTGTGAATCACTCAATTGCCAGGTTCCCAAAAAAATCTACACACGCAAAGACACGGGATTATAGTTGGCTTTGATCTATAGAGTCAAACGTTGCTGCACCGCAGCAGGGCGATTGCGGCGTGAAACTGACGCTTTACCGACTATTCGCCGCCATTTGCACCACTATATGGCAAAGTCGCTTGTCTGGCCGCTTCCAGCCGTGTTATCAAGGAATCACGTGGTGCATCTGGAAAGCATGGCCGGATTGGCCACGCCGCACTCCCCCTGTCTTGACAGCTTGCTATTTAACCACGCAAGCGGGTCAGCAAACCATCGAGCACGTCAAGATCGGCAAAATCGATCACTAATTGGCCACGGCCTTTGTTGCCCATTTTGAACACCACGGGCGTGGCCAGCGCATCGGACAACTCTTCTTCCAGGCGCGCGATGTCGCCGGACTTTTCCTTTTGCCGCGACTCGACCGGGTTGGCCGCTTCCTCGACCGTGCGGGTGACGAGCTTTTCCGTTTCGCGCACCGACAGGCGCTTCGCCACGACCTGGTTGGCCAGCGTGATCTGGCTGGCTGCATCGACGGCCAGCAAGGCGCGCGCATGGCCCATGTCGATATCGCCGGCCATCAGCATGGTCTGCACGGGATGGGCCAGGTTCATCAGGCGCAGCAGGTTCGACACCGCGCTGCGCGAGCGTCCCAGCGCAGTGGCCGCTTGCTCATGCGTGAAACTGAAGTCGGCGATCAGGCGGTGAATGCCCTGCGCCTCTTCCAGTGGATTCAAGTCTTCGCGCTGGATGTTCTCGATCAGGGCCATGGCTGCGGCGGCCAGGTCGTCCACGTCGCGCACCAGCACCGGCACTTCCGTCAGGCCGGCCAGTTGCGAAGCGCGGAAACGGCGTTCACCGGCGATGATTTCATATTTGACAAGTCCGCTCAGGGTGTCTTGCCCGATCGGGCGCACCAGGATCGGCTGCATCAGTCCTTGCGCCTTGATCGAGGCGGCCAGTTCGTTCAAGGCCCCTTCGTCCATGCGCGTGCGCGGCTGGTATTTACCGGCCTGCATTTGCGACACGGGCAAGCTGGAGGGTTGATGCGTGTCCGGGCTGGCGAAGTCGCCGCCACCACCCAGGAGGGCGTCGAGTCCGCGACCCAGTCCTTTTAATTTTTTCGTAGCCATGCTGTCCTAATCGTGTTTTCAGAGTAAACGCTCACATCATTCCTTGCGAGTCGCTCGCCCTTTGTTTACATATGTTTGATGCGCTCGACCATCTCGGCGCCGAAGGCGATGTACGCCTGGGCGCCTTTCGAACTGGGGTCGAAGGTCACGCCGGGCAGGCCATACGATGGCGCTTCGGCCAGGCGGACATTGCGCGGGATGATGGTCTTGAAGACCTTGTCGCCGAAATGCTGTTCCAGCTGGGCCGATACCTGTTGCGATAATGTCATGCGCGGATCGAACATCACGCGCAAGAGACCAATGATCTTCAAGTCCGGGTTCAGGTTGGCATGCACCTTCTTGATGGTGTTGACCAGGTCCGACAAGCCTTCCAGCGCGTAGTACTCGCACTGCATCGGGATGATCACGCCATGCGCGGCGCACAGGCCGTTCAGGGTCAGCATCGATAATGCCGGTGGGCAATCAACGAGGATGAAGTCGTATTCGCTGTCCACTTCGGCCAGCGCATCCTTCAGGCGGCGTTCGCGGTTGTCCAGTTCGACCATCTCCACTTCGGCACCGGCCAGCTCGCGGTTCGACGGCAAGACATCGAAGCGCCCCGCTTCCGAACGCTGGCGTGCCGTCTTGACATCGGACTCGCCCAGCATGACTTCATAGGTCGACGCCTTGAGGCCGGCCTTGTTGATGCCGGCGCCCATGGTCGCATTGCCTTGCGGGTCGAGGTCGACCAGCAGCACGCGCTGGTTCAACTTGGCCAGGCCGGCGGAAAGGTTGACGCTTGTTGTGGTTTTACCAACACCACCCTTTTGATTTGCTACACAAAAAATTTTGGCCATGTATCTTCTAGTTGTAAAGAGATGCAAACTTCATCGTGCGCCCCGGCATCCTGCCGAAACGATTTATACTGTTTATTTCATTTATACGATATAAATCATTTATACCGTATAAACTATTTATATGATTTATACCATTTAATTTTCCGGCCTTTACATTCTTGCTATAAAGACCAGATGTCGCTCTGCATTTAGCCCTGGCACCTGAATTGCGCGTAATTGCGTCACTTGCCAGTCTGCCGGCAGTCGCTCGCGCTCGTCTGGTGGTGCCACCCCTTTCAAGGCGATGAATTGACCGCCCTCGGCCAGTACGTGGTTCGACCAGTTGACGAAGTCGGACAGGTCGGCAAAGGCGCGCGAGGTGATCACGTCGAATTTCTGCGGCACTTCCAGCTGCTCCACGCGCTTGGTGTACACGGTGACGTTGGCGAGCCCCAGTTCCGCCTTCACTTGCGTCAGAAAGGCCGTCTTCTTGTGCACCGTATCGATCATCGACACTTTTACGTCGGGCCGCGCGATGGCCAAGACCATGCCTGGCAAGCCGCCGCCGGCGCCCACGTCGAGCACGTTTTTGGCGTCCGCGAACGCGGGCACGGCGGCCAGCGAATCGAGCACGTGCAGGGTCAGCATCTGCAGGGGGTCGCGCACCGACGTCAGGTTGTACACGCTGTTCCATTTGGCCAGCAAGGCCAGGTAATCGAGCAGTTTTTCCGTCTGATCCGCGCTCAAGTCCAGCTCCAGCGCGGCGATGCCTTCATTCAAAATGGGGGCCAGTGCGGCCCGGTCAAACTGCTTCATTCAACAACCTCGTCCTTTAAAGTGGTGGTCTGCGCGGCACCGAAGCCGCGCTTTTTCAAATGCACCAGCAGCAGCGAAATCGCCGCCGGCGTCACGCCCGAAATGCGCGAGGCCTGGCCCAGGGTTTCCGGGCGCTGCTTGTCGAGTTTTTGCCGCACTTCGACCGACAGCGCGCCGATATCGAGGTAGTTGAAACCGGCCGGCAAGGCCAGGTTTTCATAGTGCTCGTGACGCTCGATTTCCTTGCTCTGGCGCTCGATGTAGCCCGCGTATTTGAGCTGGATTTCCACCTGCTCGCGCACGGCGGGGTCTTCCACGCCGGGGCCGGCCAGGGTCTGGCCTTCGTTGCCCGTCATGCTCATCAGCGTGTCGTAGGCGACGTTCGGGCGGCACAGCAAATCCGCCAGCGAGTACTCGCGCTCGATGGCCTGGCCGACGATGCGTTCCGATTCGGCGGCCGCCAGGATGCGCGGATTGACCCACGTGGAACGCAGGCGCTGCAGTTCCAGCGCTACCGCTTCGCGCTTGGTTTCGAAGGCTTGCCATTGGGCGTCGCCGACGCAGCCCAGCGTGCGGCCGATTTCCGTCAGGCGCATGTCGGCATTGTCTTCGCGCAGGCTCAAACGGTACTCGGCGCGGCTGGTGAACATGCGGTACGGTTCCTGCACGCCCTGGGTGATCAGATCGTCGACCAGCACGCCCAGATACGCCTCGGAACGGCCCGGTACCCAGGCTTCCTTGTCCTGCGTCAGCAAGGCCGCATTCAGGCCAGCCAGCATGCCTTGCGCGGCCGCTTCTTCGTAGCCGGTGGTGCCGTTGATCTGGCCGGCGAAGAACAGGCCGGCCACGGCCTTCGTTTCCAGTGAGGCTTTCAAGCCGCGCGGGTCGAAATAATCGTATTCGATGGCATAGCCGGGGCGCAGGATGTGGGCGTTTTCCATGCCCTTCATCGATTGCACCAGGGCGATCTGCACGTCGAATGGCAGGCTGGTGGAGATGCCGTTCGGGTAGAACTCATGCGTCGTCAAGCCTTCCGGCTCGAGGAAGATCTGGTGCGATTCCTTGCCAGCGAAACGGTGGATCTTGTCTTCGATGGACGGGCAATAGCGGGGACCCACGCCCTCGATGACGCCCGTGTACATGGGACTACGGTCGAGGCCGGCGCGGATGATGTCGTGCGTCTGGCTATTCGTATGCGTGACCCAGCACGGTACCTGGCGCGGGTGCATGGCCGTGTTGCCCATGAAGGAAAAGACGGGCACGGGATCGAGGTCGCCCGCCTGCTCTTGCATCACGGAAAAGTCAATCGTGCGGCCATCGATGCGCGGCGGCGTGCCCGTTTTCAAGCGGCCCTGCGGCAGCTTCAATTCCTTCAAACGGGCGGACAGCGAAATGGCGGGCGGGTCGCCGGCGCGGCCGGCCGAGTAATTATTCAAGCCCACGTGGATCTTGCCGTCGAGGAAAGTGCCCGCCGTCAGCACCACGGCGCGCGACAGGAACTTCAAACCGATCTGCGTCACGGCGCCGACGACCCGCTCGCCTTCGACGATCAGGTCATCGACCGCTTGCTGGAACAGCCACAGATTCGGCTGGTTTTCCAGGCGCGTGCGGATGGCGGCCTTGTACAAGATACGGTCGGCCTGGGCGCGCGTGGCACGGACTGCCGGGCCTTTCGAGGAGTTCAGGATGCGGAACTGGATGCCGGACTCGTCGGTGGCAATCGCCATCGCGCCGCCCATGGCATCGACCTCCTTGACCAGGTGGCCCTTGCCGATGCCACCGATGGAGGGGTTGCACGACATCTGGCCCAGTGTCTCAATATTATGCGTGAGCAATAGCGTCTTCTGCCCCATGCGGGCGGAAGCGAGGGCCGCCTCGGTACCGGCGTGACCACCACCGACAACGATAACGTCGAATTCTGTAGGAAATAACATGATAAATAGGTAACAGTGCAAGTAAAAATGCGGGAAGAGAGCTCCGATTATAGAGTCTTTTTGCGAGCGCAACCTTCCACGGGCCAATTTTTGCTTAATTTTTACTCAGCAGTGACAAGGAAGCGGTGATTTCTGTTTCACGTGGAACACGCAGCAGACCCAGGAGGGGACTGCAGTGTCCTGCAATGTTTGCTACAATTGCCGCATCGTCCGCAACACCGTGGTCACGCCAGTGGCCATCGCGACGATCATCCAGGAGGACGGCCTCCCCCATCATGGGCACACACCGGGACGGCCCGCTCTGTATAAGGAGCCGCCATGGCCTGGATACTTTTACTCATTGCCGGCATGTTGGAAGTCGTGTGGGCATACTCGATGAAACTCTCCGAGGGTTTCAGCCGACTCACCCCTTCCGTGATTACCATCGTCATGATGATGGCCAGCTTCGGCTTGCTGTCGATTGCCATGCGCACCCTGCCCCTGGGCACGGCCTACACCATCTGGACCGGCATCGGCGCCGTCGGCGCCTTCATCGTCGGCATCGTTTTCCTCGGTGAGCAAGTCAGCACCATGCGCGTGTGCGCCGCCGTTCTTATCGTCTGCGGCATCGTGCTGATGAAACTGTCTTCCAGCCACTGAGAGGAATCCCCATGGGTTTTCTGAGCCTGCTGACCATCGGCCTGGCGTATGAATGGAAACGCGGCGCGCTGGAGTGGGAGTAGCCCCCGCTTCTGCTTCCACGTGAAACAGGCGCACGGCGGGAAAGCGGAGTAAGCTTGGCTTCTGTCCTCACTGTCAGGAGTCTGCATGTCCGCCTTCCAGTTCCGCACCGTGCCGCATCTGATCGTTGAACCAGGCGCCGCCACCCAACTGGGCGCGCACATCGCCCATCACTTCCCGAGGGTGCGCCGCGCCCTGCTCGTCACCGACGCGGGCTTCCTGCGCACGGGCCTGGCCGCGGCTCCCCTGCACAGCCTGCAAGCGGCGGGTATCGACGCGCACGTCTTTGCCGAGGTGCAAGCCGATCCCTCGGAAGCCATCGTACTGGCCGGCGTGGCCCAGGCGCAGATGTTTCACGTGGAACTGATTATTGGCCTCGGTGGCGGCAGCTCGCTGGACGTGGCCAAACTGATCGCCGTGCTGGCGCCCGGGCACCAGGAACTGGCGCAACTGTATGGCATCGGCAATGTGCACGGCCAGCGCCTGCCTCTGGTGCAATTGCCGACCACGGCCGGCACGGGTTCGGAAGTGACCCACATCGCCATCGTCACCACGGGCGCCAGCAGCAAGATGGGCGTGGTCGCGCCGCAACTGTATGCGGACCTGGCCATCCTCGACGCCAGCCTGACCCTGGGCTTGCCGCCCGCCGTGACGGCCGCCACCGGCATCGACGCCATGGTGCATGCGATCGAAGCGTACACCAGCCGCCTACTGAAAAATCCCTTGTCCGATATGCTGGCGACCCAGGCGCTGTCGCTGCTGTCAGGCAACTTGCTCACCGCCTGCCGCGATGGCAGCAACTTGCCGGCGCGCCAGGCCATGCTGCAGGGCGCCATGCTGGCAGGCCAGGCGTTTGCCAATGCACCCGTGGCCGCCGTGCATGCGCTCGCCTATCCCATCGGTGGTTTGTTCCACGTGCCACATGGTCTGTCGAATGCGCTGGTGCTGCCGCACGTGTTGCGGTTCAATCTGTCCCATGCGGCACCGCTGTATGCGCAACTGGCAACCGTCGTGCAGCCCGGCATCGTAGGCAGCGAGGAAGCGCGGGCCGTGGCCCTGATCGACGCCATACAAGATATTGCCCTGGCGACCGGCATCGCGCGCACCCTGCGCGAGGTGGGCGTCGCGGCCAGCGACCTGGACCGGCTGGCCGACGACGCCATGCTGCAGACGCGCTTGCTGGGCAACAATCCGCGCGTCGTGACACGCGCGGATGCTCGCGCCATCTATGCGGCAGCGCTATGAGACTCAGTCGGGCACATCGACCACCGTTCCCGTCACACTGATCGCATTGCCAGCCGCTGGCGCCGACGCTATCGCCGGCAGGTTGACAGTCGTGATCAAGGTCGACGCATCGGCGCGCGTCACCGTGCGCACCACCTGCGATGGCGGCAAGGCCTGTTTGGCGGACAAATGCGCATACATGGCATCGAGCGCCCGGTTCAGGTACACGTGCAAGGGCACGATCAGGGTCGGCAAGGCGCTGCTGAAGGAATCGAAGTGATTGGCATGGGTCACTTCGATATAGCGCAGTTTGCTATTGCTCCCTTCCACGGCGGCGTTCAGGCCAAGATAGGCGCGCGAAGCGTGATTGACGGGAATCAGGGTATCGCTGCGGCCGTGCACGATGATGGCCGGCTTGCCGTTCAGTTTTCCGCTGGCCGCGACCTCGGCCATGCCTGCCCGCACGCGCACGCTTTGCCCGGCCAGGGCGCCATCCAGATTGGCGCCGCTGACGGCGTCGCGCCCCGTCGCCAGGCTGCGCAGGCACAGGAAGCCATCGAGCGACTGGTCCGCCAGACTGGTCGAGGGTGACACGCCGGCCGCATAGACCTTGGCGCCGCCCACGCTGTTCTCGTACACGACACTGCCGAGGATACCGTTTTGCGCGGCAAAGCTGGCCGCCTTTTGCGCCGAGGTGAACGCGGTGGGGTTGCCGCTGCCATCGGTCTGCGCAAACGTGAAACCGCACACCTTGTCCGTCACGGAAAATTTCCCATAGGCATACGCGTACGTGACGGCCACCAGGATATTCGTGCCCGCGTGCGCCGCCTGCAGCGGATCGGAGTCAGGCAACCAGCCATACGCGCGCAAGCGCTGCTTCGCGTCCGCCTGCTGCGCCGCCAGATCCGCACCGTTCAGCAAGCCCTTGCTGACGAGCGCCGTACAGCGTCCCGCATTGCCGGCCACGGAAGCGATGCACGGCTGGTACAGGGCCGCATAGGTGGCGTAGTCGAACAGCGCGCGCCCCGGTGCGTTCACCACCACCCCACCCTGGCGCACGCTGTAGGCCGTGGACGGCTGCGGTTGCACCTGCGGCTCGCTGGCGGCCACGCCGCTGATCAAGCCCTTGCTATCCTGTTCCGCTGCCAGCAAGGCCGAGCCGGCGCCGTTGGAAATGCTCGAGGCGATCGTGATGGTGTTCTTTGGCGTCAGCCGCACGATGCGCGAACTGCCATCGCGGGCCAGCACGCCATAGCGCTCGTTCAAGACGTAATACGCCATCTCGACCGCCTGCAAGGTCACCTTGCCCCAGTCCTTCTCCGGGTTCTGCTGCGAGTGCGCATGCTTGAAGGCGATGCGGTTCGGATAGGCGGTGGCCCAGGCCAGCCGGTCGGCGTCGCTCAAGTCGGGCGCGAAGAGCGCGCTCTTGCCGGCAGCCACCCTGCCCGCGCGCACGCCGTTCTGCAGATTGACGCTGTCGTCGTCGAACACATACAGGCCCGTGCCGGAACCCTTGTCCGCATACGCCACGGCGCAGCCCTTCTTCAAGCCCCATTCACCGGAGCTGCCGATGGCGCCGTAGATGCCGCGCGAGCCGCTCGACGTGCCCGTGACGATGCAGGCACGGTCCGGGTCGAAGCTGGCCGGCACCTGCACCATCAGGGTGACATTCTTCTTGCCCGTGCCATCATCGGCATAGGCGATGTATTCGCTGCCCGCCACCAGGCCCTCGCCCGTGCCCACGTTACCGCCGGCATCGACATTCGGTCCGTACAAGCTGCCATAGCCGCTGTTGGCGGCAATGTCGAGCACGGCGCGGTAGTTGGCATAAATCGCATTGCGGCGCAGTTCAAGCGGCGTCGGCTGCTCCGTATTCGCATATGCGGGCGTGGCGCCCGCCAGCCCCGTCTTGCCCAGGCCGGCCGTGAGCAAATCATTGCTCTTGCCGTCGTAGTCGGCGCGCGTGATGGTGCCCAGGTAGCCGGGCATCTGGTTCAGTTCTTCCGGTGCATGGTTGCTGCCGCAGGCTGCCAACGCCAGCAGGGTGCACAGGCTCATGCCAGTCGTGCCCGCGCGCGTGATCGTCATTTGCATGGTGGTTCTCTCCGTTGAGGTAACAGTGGACGCACAATGAAAAACGCCGGACGATCCGTCCGGCGTTGCTTGAAAATCAGACAGCGGCTTTGGCTGGCCTGCCACCGAAGCGCGCGATGGCTTCGCCGACGATGCCGCGCCGGAACAGCAGCACGCAGATGACGAAAATCACGCCCGTGACCATGCCCACCGATTCGCCCAGGGTGCCGAACCACTCGATGCCAGTATGCGTGGCCAGATAGGTACCGACATCGCCCAGCTTGTTTTCCAGCGCGATGATCAATACTGCGCCGAGGATGGGACCCGCCATCGTGCCCATGCCGCCCACCAGGGTCATCAGCACGACCAGGCCCGACATGCCCCAGTACACATCGGTGAGGGTTTCAAAGCCCAGCACCAGCGTCTTGGTGGCGCCGGCCAGGGCGGCCAGCGAAGCGGACAGCACGATGGCCATCAGCTTGTACTTGTTGACGTCGTAACCGAGCGAGATGGCGCGCGGTTCGTTTTCCTTGATCGCCTTGAGCACTTGCCCGAACGGCGAGTGGATGGTGCGCACGATCAGGGCGAAGCCGGCGATGAAGATGGCCAGCACGACGTAGTACAGTACCGTGTCATTGCCCAGGTCTATCATGCCCAGCAAGGTTCCACGTGGAACACCCTGCAAGCCATCCTCACCGCCCGTGAACGGCAGCCGCAAGGCAAGGAAGTACACCATCTGCGCCAGCGCCAGGGTGATCATCGTAAAGTAAATGCCTTGGCGGCGGATCGCCAGGCCGCCGATCACCAGACCCAGCAAGGCACCCGTGGCGACGCCGGCCAGCAAGCCCAGTTCCGTTGGCCAGCCCCAGGTGCGCAGCGCGTAGCCGGTGACATAGCCGGCGCCGCCAAAGAAGGCCGCATGGCCAAATGACAGCAAGCCCGTGTAGCCGATCAGCAAATTGAACGCGCAGGCAAACAGGGCAAAGCACAGCAACTTCATCAGGAAGACGGGATAGCCGTAAAACGGGGCCGCCAACGCCAGCAGCAGGGCAATGGCGTAGCCTACATTCTTATTCATCGTGGTAGCTCCAATACATGACTGATGAGGATTACTTTTCTTTGCCGAACAGGCCGGCGGGACGCAGCAGCAGCACGATGACCATCACCACGAAGACCACGGTGGCCGAGCCTTCCGGGTAGAACACGCGGGTCAGGCCCTCGATCACGCCCAGGCCGAGGCCCGTCAGGATGGAACCCATGATGGAACCCATGCCGCCGATCACCACCACGGCAAACACGACGATGATCAGGTTCGAGCCCATCAGCGGAGAAACCTGGATGATCGGTGCAGCCAGCACGCCGGCGAAACCGGCCAGCGCCACGCCGAAGCCAAAGGTCAAGGTCACCATCAGCGGCACGTTGATGCCGAACGCTTCCACCAGTTTCGGGTTTTCCGTGCCTGCCCGCAGGTAGGCGCCCAGCTTGGTTTTTTCGATGACGAACCAGGTCGCCAGGCAGACGGAGAGCGAGGCGATCACCACCCAGGCGCGGTAGTTCGGCAGGATCATGAAACCGAGGTCCGTCGCGCCGGCCAGCGCTTCGGGCACGGCATACGGCTGGCCCGAGACGCCATAGAACGAGCGAAACACGCCTTCCATGATCAGGGTAATGCCGAAGGTCAGCAACAAACCGTACAAGTGATCGAGTTTATATAGCCAGCGCAACATGGTCTTTTCGATCAGGATGCCGACCAGGCCGACGAGGATCGGGGCGATGACCAGCATGGCCCAGTAACTGATGTCGAAATAACTGAGGCCCATCCAGGCCAGGAAGGCGCCCATCATGTACATGGCACCGTGCGAGAAATTAATAACGTTGAGCAAGCCGAAGATGACGGCCAGACCGAGGGACAACATGGCATAGAACGAGCCGTTGACGAGACCCAGCAGCAGCTGGCTCATCATCGCTTGTATTGGAACGCCGAAAATTTCCATGGCATCACAGTATAAAAAGCACCGCCGGGTAGCGGTGTGGTATCAAGGGAAACGCGCCACCGCAAACGGCTGCGGCGGCGCAAGGCGAACCCTGCGGGCGAGGCGTGCAGGACGGAGCGCCCGCGCAGTGGCGGGCACTCTATGGATGTTGCTACAGCGTTACTTCCACAGCGAACACTTCGACTCGGCCTTGGTCACATACGCTTGCGCACCGGGCACGGTGGCAACCACCTTGTAGTAATCCCATGGGTATTTCGACTCGGACGGTTTTTTGACTTCCATCAAATACATATCGTGCACCATGCGGCCATCGGGACGCACTTCGCCATTCTGGGTGAACATGTCGTTGATCTTGGTCTTTTTCAGGTAGGCCATGACTTTCTCGGTGTCATCCGTGCCGAGCGCCTTGACGGCTTTCAGGTAGGTCGCCGCGGCCGAATAGTCGGCCGCCTGCAGCATCGACGGTTCCTTCTTCATCTTGGCGAAATAGCGTTTCGACCAGGCCCGCGTTTCCGCATTCAAGTCCCAGTACCAGCCATCGGTCAGGTACATGCCTTGCGTCAGGTTCAAACCCAGCGAATGGATGTCGTTGATGAAGATCAGCAAACCGGCCAGCTTCATCGATTTCGTCAGGCCGAACTCGTTGGCCGCCTTGATGCTGTTGATGGCGTCGCCGCCCGCATTGGCCAAGCCCAGGATTTGCGGCTTGGCCGCTTGCGCCTGCAGCAGGAAGGAAGAGAAATCCGAGGCGCCCAGCGGATGCTTGACGCTGCCCAGCACCTTGCCGCCGGCCGCCTTGACGACCTCGGCCGTGTCTTTTTCCAGCGAATGGCCAAACGCATAGTCGGCCGTCATGAAATACCAGCTCTTGCCGCCCTGCTTGACGATGGTGCCGCCCGTCCCGCGCGCCAGCGCTACCGTGTCGTAGGCGTAATGCACGGTGTAGGGCGTGCATTCTTCATTCGTCAGGCGCGAGGAACCGGCGCCGATGGCAATGAAGATTTTCTTCTTTTCCGCCGCCACCTTGGCCATGGCCAGGCTGGCGCCGGAATTGGTGCCGCCGATCAACATGTCGACACCTTGCTGGTCGAACCATTCGCGCGCCTTGGAGGCGGCGATGTCGGCCTTGTTTTGATGGTCGGCGGAAATGAATTCCACCTTCTTGCCGGCCAGTACCACGCCGGCATCGGCGATCGCCATCTTGATGGCTTCCGCGCCACCGAGGCCGTCGACGTCGGAATACACGCCCGACATGTCGGAAATAAAACCGATCTTGATGGTGTCGCCCGATACCTGGGCGTGCGCGGCAGCGGAAAAGCCCAGGGCGCAAAGGGTGGCGGTGGCAATGGCGATAGCGTTACGTTTCATAGTGTCTCCGTTGGGATTATTGTTTGCTATTTAAACGATTGCTCGACGACGATACGGAACTACATGGGCATTACACGCCAAGCAGCTCGGTCAATACCGGCATCTTGGCTTCCAGTTCGGATGCAGCAAAAGTCTCGACGATCTGACCGTGCTCCATCACATAAAACCGGTCTGCCAGCGGTGCGGCAAACCGGAAATTCTGTTCCACCATGACGATGGTGTAACCTTTCGCTTTCAGGGTGGTGATCATGCGCGCCAGCCCTTGCACGATGACGGGCGCCAGGCCTTCGGAAATTTCATCGAGCAGCAGCAGGCGCGCGCCCGTGCGCAGGATGCGCGCCACCGCCAGCATCTGCTGTTCCCCGCCCGACAATCGCGTGCCCTGGCTGTGGCGGCGTTCCTGCAAATTCGGGAACATGGCGTAGATTTCTTCCACCGACATGCCCTTCTCGCCGCTGGCCAGGGTGGGCGGCAGCAGCAGGTTTTCCTCGGTCGACAGCGAGGAAAAAATGCCGCGCTCTTCAGGACAATAGCCGATGCCCAGGTGGGCGATTTTGTGCGTGGCCAAACCTATCGCTTCGACACCATTGACTTTGATGGAGCCCGTGCGCGCGCCCGTCAGCCCCATGATGGCGCGCAAGGTGGTCGTGCGGCCGGCGCCGTTGCGGCCCAGCAACGTCACCACTTCGCCCTGCTCTACTTTCAGATTCACGTCATGCAAGATGTGCGATTCGCCATACCAGGTGTGCAGTTGTGCAATTTCCAGTGCGGGTGCCTTGTTGCTAGCGGTCATCAATGTGCCCCTTCCAGTTCGGCGTGGGTGGTGCCCATGTACGCTTCCATCACGTGCGGATTGCGCGACACTTCAGCGTAACTGCCTTCGGCCAGCATGGCGCCGCGCTGCAGGACGGAAATCTTGTCGCAGATGCCAGAGACCACGCTCATATTGTGTTCCACCATCAAAATGGTGCGGCCGACCGAGACTTTCTTGATCAGTTCGGTGACGCGGTGCACGTCTTCGTGGCCCATGCCCTGGGTCGGCTCGTCGAGCAGCATCATTTCCGGTTCCATCGCCAGGGTGGTGGCAATTTCCAGCGCCCGCTTGCGTCCGTAAGGCATGTCGACCGTGATGGTGTCGGCAAACTCCGTCAGGTCGACTTCGGCCAGCAAGGCCATGGCGCGGTCGTTGAGCTGGTTCAAGGAGCGCTCACTCTGCCAGAAGTGGAACGAGCTACCCAGCTGGCGTTGCAAGCCGATGCGTACATTTTGCAGCACGGAGAGATGCGGGAAGACGGCGGAAATCTGGAAGGAACGGATCACGCCCATGCGGGCGATCTGCGCCGGTTTGGCGGCCGTGATATCTTTCCCATTGAACAGGATCTGTCCACCGGTGGGGACCAGGAATTTGGTGAGCAAGTTGAAACACGTGGTCTTGCCGGCGCCATTAGGACCGATCAAGGCGTGGATATGGCCCCGCTCTACCTTCAGGTTCACCCCGCTCACTGCGGTGAAACCCTTGAATTCCTTGGTCAAATTTCTTGTTTCCAAGATTACGTTTGACATCGTGTCTCCTAGTTGTACTTTTTGTACTACTTAGTCATTTTTATAATACACAACTTAAATTTAACGCACAATACAGTATAACTACGGGGATTTTGCACCAGCCCGAATAGCGCAAAGCCGCACTTTTCCGCGGTCATTTCCAGGCCGCATGTATCATTTGCGCCGCTTTTTCCGCAATCATCACGGTGGGCGAGTTTGTGTTACCAGAAGTAATGTACGGCATGATGGAAGCATCGACCACCCGCAAGCCAGCCACGCCGAGCACGCGCAGCTGGCTGTCGACCACGCTCGACGCATCGCCTGTCACGCCCATGCGGCAGGTGCCCACGGGGTGAAAGATGGTGGTGCCGATCTGGCTGGCCGCCTGCGCCAGCTCTTCCTCGCTCTGGAATTGCACGCCGGGCTTGTATTCCTGTGGCGCAAATTTTTTCAGGGCTGGCGCGGCGGCGATGGCGCGCGTCAGGCGCAAGGCGTCGGCCGCGACCTTCCGGTCCGGCTCGGTACTCAGGTAATTGGGCACGATCTTCGGCGCCGCATAGCTGTCGGCCGAAGCGATGTGCACATGGCCGCGCGAAGTGGGGCGCAGATTGCAGACACTGGCCGTAAACGCGGGAAACGCGTGCAGCGGTTCGCCAAATTTGTCCAGGGAGAGCGGCTGCACGTGATATTGCAGGTTCGGCGTGGCTTGCTGCGGATCGGACTTGGCGAACGCGCCCAGCTGCGACGGCGCCATCGACATGGGCCCGCTCTGAAATAGCGCATATTGCAAGCCGATCTGCATTTTTCCAACGATATTACTGGCCATCACATTCAGGGTTTTCACGCCCTGCACCTTGAAAACCATGCGCAGCTGCAAGTGATCTTGCAAATTGCCGCCCACGCCAGGCGCATCGAGCACGGGCGTGATGCCGTGTTCGCGCAGCAAGGCGACCGGGCCGATGCCGGACAGTTGCAGCAATTGGGGCGATCCGATGGCACCCGCCGTCAGCAAGGTTTCCCGTTTGGCCGTCGCCTGCCACTGCGTGCCGCCACCCGTAAACACGATGCCCGTGCAACGGGGGCCCGATTCTGTCGTCTCCAGCAGCAGACGTTCCACGTGGCAACCCGTCATGATGGTCAGATTCGGGCGCCGCGACGCCGGTTTCAAAAACGCTTTGGAGGTATTCCAGCGAATGCCGCGGCGCTGGTTGACGTCGAAATACGCGCTGCCGCTGTTGTCGCCACCGTTAAAATCGCTGGTTTTAGGAATGCCGACTTGCTGCGCCGCGTCGCGGAACGCATTCAAAATATCCCACGACAGCCGCTGTTTTTCCACGCGCCACTCGCCGCCTGCCCCATGATTTTCCGAGGCGCCACCGTAGTAATCCTCGCTTTGTTTGAATAGCGGCAAGACTTTGTCCCAGCGCCAGGAGGCGTCGTCCGTCAGGTCGGCCCAGTGGTCGTAATCGCCGGCCTGGCCGCGCATATAGATCATGCCGTTGATGGAAGAGCTGCCGCCCAGGACTTTGCCGCGTGGATACATCAGGCTGCGCCCGCCCAGGCCCGCGTCCGCCTGCGTGGAATACAGCCAGTCCGTGCGGGGATTGCCGATGCAATGCAGATAGCCGACGGGGATGTGTATCCACACGTAATCGTCCTTGCCGCCCGCTTCCACAAGTAAAACGTTGGCATCCTTGTCGCGTGTGAGCCGGTTGGCCAGCACGCAACCTGCCGTACCGCCGCCCACGATGATGTAGTCGTATTCGCCTGCTGATTCCAATGAAGCTCCTTTCGGTATGCCATCAAGCTGTCGCGCGGCGTGTCTCCCCACCGCGTCCCGTTACCAGAGTCTGTCTCTTTCTTCATGCATGCATGGCTGTTGAGCCGCATTGAGATTACCACCAGTGCCGGGCCAGGGCGACATTATTCGTGGCAAGCCTCGCGACACGCTAAAAGCCGGGTAAAACAGGGGCTGCAAGCTGTGGATAACCGTATGGATATCCACAGGGACGATATGTGTGTAAACGAAAAATTTTTTCGGCGGCGTTTTTTTGTCCAGAAACCGTCCCAGGCAGATACAAGCCTTACTCAGCGCTTATCCGCACGCCAAGCGTTTGTTTACAAGGATAAATTAGGACTTATCCACAGAAGATGCCGCCGTTAACTACTATTACTATTCTTGTATACGAACTTGTTAAGGTAAACCCGACAACGCACGTTTTGCCTGCCCTTCGCCATCGAGAAGCTTCGCAAGCCCCACTTCCAAAAAAGCCGACGAGCTGCTTTGGCTGACAAAAAAAATCGCGCCAACAACTGAGCAAGGAAAACCAGCACGGCCGGCATCACGCACACAGCACTGCCAAACCGTTATGCAAAATGGAAACGTCAACAGACCTGACCGGGCACAGTGCCAGCAAGCCATTCAATGTCGAAAAAAGGGGAAATTTAATACGATTGTGGATAAGTCACTTGATATCCACAGGATGACTTGTGAGTAAACGCGAACTTTTGCGCAGGCCCGCATTTTATACAATTTTGCTCCTCGCGTGATACAGCGATTATGCACGCTTTATTTTGCGCGTAAACGCTTGATCCTGTTGAAAAAAAGCGACTTACCCACAGAAAAAACCGCGTTTACTATTACTACTATTTTTATATATAGATCTATTGTAAACCGATAAAAAAAGCGGAAGTCCGGGGATAGTTTCAAAAAGCATGCAAAAAGCATCCCCAAAAAAAGCCAACGGCGACATCGCGACCCACTGCCAAACCGTCTTCCAGGAATCACCTGGATGCCAACGTTCGCGAAAGAACAGCGCCCGTGGTCGCTCAAGCTTAATTGCCAAACTTGATTGCCAAACAGGGATCTGAGGGTACGAAGCACGCCAAACATGCCACTACAGCAAGAAAACCCGTGATTTTTGCTTCGCACTGTGGATAAGTGCCTGCATATCCACAGGATGAGATGTGGGAAAAGTCGATCTTTGTCCACAGCCCGATTTTTATCCCAAACAAGTCCTCGCTCGATACAATGCTTGTGCGCCTACTTTTTTGTGCGCTAAGTCGATGATTTTTCGATGGTATACCGACTTATCCACAAAAAAATGGCCGTTTACTATCACTACTATTTTTATGTATACATCTTTATTTAAAACACAGAAACAAACGCGAACGGTGGAAAAGTCACCGAAACGGCTGTTTTCACCCTGTAAACCGTCTGGCAATTCAAAAAACCTGTAAAAACAGCATGAAATCACACACAAAAATGCGTTTAGGCATCATCAGTGCCTTGCACGAAGAACAGCAGGGGCTGGTAGAAGCCATGCAAGGCCCCCAGAGGCGTTCGCACGGCATGCGCGACTACACCCTGGGGACCTTGTGGAATATCGACGCTGTGTGCGTCCTGTCGCGTCTGGGCAAGGTTGCCGCTGCCATGACAGCTTCTATCCTTGTGGAAAAGTATGGAGTTACCCACATCGTCTTCACCGGCGTGGCCGGCAGTGGCGATAAACGCGTGAAAGTGGGCGACATCGTGGTGGCCGAAGCTCTGCTGCAGCACGATATGGACGCCCGACCTTTATTTCCCCGCTTCGAAGTGCCGCTGACGGGACTGCAGCGCTTTGCCACGGACCTGGAACTGAGCACGCAACTGGCAGCTGCCGCGGAAGATTTCCTGCGTGACGATGTTTCCAGCGTGCTCAAGGCGGCCGATATCGCGGCGTTTGGCTTGCAGCACGCGCAAGTCCACCGGGGCCTGATCGCCAGCGGCGACCAGTTCATCAGCAGCGCCGCGCATCTGCACCAGCTCAAAGTGGATATCCCCGACCTGTTGGCCGTCGAAATGGAAGGCGCCGCCGTGGCGCAAGTGTGTTTTGAACTGGGCGTGCCGTTTACGGTCATGCGCACCATTTCCGACAATGCCAACGAAGAGGCGGCCGTCGACTTCATGCGTTTCGTGCAAACGGTCGCCTCGCCGTACGCGTTTACAGTCATTCAGCAATTGTGCCAGCGCTTGGCTGGCTGATTTTTCAGCTAGCGTGCATAAAAAAAGGGCAGAACCACTGGTTCTGCCCTTCCTCATTCACTATCTGCTTAAAATTTAGACACTTAACATCATTAAACTGGCGTTGCCACCGGCTGCCGTCGTATTCACGCACAGCGCCCGCTCAGCGACCAGGCGCCACAGGGGGATGACACCCTCCTGCGTGGTGGCGATGGTGCCCACCAGGGCCCCTTCCCGGGCCGCCAGCAGCGGTTTGAGCTGGCCATCGAGGCTAGCCTCGATCATGGCGATCTGGAAATCATGCTCGACCGACTCCAGGTTGCTGACGACCTGGATGCGGTCTTTCAGCGCTGCCGGCAAGTCGCCCGGGATCAACTCCGGCGATTGCGCCAGCACCAGGGCCTGGTTTCCCGTGGCCAGCACGGCCGCCAGCTGGTTCATCAAGGTGCCGGAGGTGGCTGCCGCGCACAGAATCGTGCCCCGTGCCGCAAAGCTCAGGGTATTGCGCTCACCTGTCGGGCCTGGCAAGACGATGGTGCTGCCGAGCAAGGTCGTGCGCGCATATTGCTGCGCCAGTTGCTCGACCTTGTCGTGGCCATGCATCTTGGCCCAGACGGTCAGCGCATCGAGCGCTGGCGGCGCCTGGCGCTGGTGCTGCGCACCGGCCGGCGCATTGCGCTGCAGGCGTTTCAGGTACAGGGGGCCACCCGCCTTCGGACCTGTGCCCGATTTGCCTTCGCCGCCGAACGGCTGCACGCCGACGACGGCGCCGACGATGTTGCGGTTCACATAAATATTGCCCACGTGCGCGCGCATGGTGATGAAATCGATGGTTTCATCGATGCGCGTATGGATGCCCAGGGTCAAGCCGTAACCGCTGTCGTTGATCGATTGCACCAGTTGCGGCAGTTCGGCCCGCTTGTAACGGATCACGTGCAGCACGGGGCCAAAGACTTCCTGCGTCAATTGCGCCAATGACTTGATTTCCAGCACGGTCGGGGCGACGAATGTGCCTTTGACGGTCGGTAAATCGAGCGAATAATGGTCGATGGCCATGGTTTTCATCTTGTTGATGTGCACCAGCAGATTGCTTTGCGCTTCCGCATCGATGACGGGGCCGATATCGGTGGCCAGGCGGTCAGGATTGCCAACGCGCAATTCCTGCATGGCGCCCTTCAGCATGTGGATGGTCTTGTCGGCAATTTCCGCTTGCAGGAACAGCACGCGCAAGGCCGAGCAGCGCTGGCCGGCGCTGTCGAACGCCGACGACATCACGTCTTGCACCACTTGTTCCGGCAAGGCGGACGAATCGACGATCAGGGCATTCTGGCCACCTGTTTCGGCGATCAGGGGAATATCGATGCCTTCGCTTACGGCACGCGCGGCCAGGTTGCGGTTGATCAATTGCGCCACTTCCGTCGAGCCCGTGAAAATCACGCCTTTCACGCGCGTGTCATTGCACAGGCCGGCGCCGACGATTTCGCCGCTGCCGGGCAAAAATTGCAGCGCGCCGCGCGGTATGCCCGCCGCATGCAGCAGTTGCACGGCGCGGTGGGCGATCAGCGGCGTTTGCTCGGCCGGCTTGGCCAGCACCACATTGCCTGCCGCCAGGGCGGCGGCCAGCTGGCCCGTGAAGATGGCCAGCGGGAAGTTCCACGGGCTGATGCAGGTGACGGGACCGAGCGCCAGGGTCGCCGGCGCGTGTTCCACCTGCGCTGCGTAGTAGCGCAGGAAGTCGACGGCTTCGCGGATTTCCGCGATCGCGTTCGGCAGCGACTTGCCCGCTTCGCGCACGGCCAGGGCCATCAGCTCGATATGATGCTCTTCGAACAGATCGGCCGCGCGTTGCAACGCTTGCGCGCGGACCGAAGGCTCGGTGGTTTGCCAGTCGATGGCATACGCGCTGGCGCTGGCCAGCGCCGTTTCCACGTCGGCCGGACCGGCTTCCATGACCTTGCCCACGACATCGTCGTGCTGGGCCGGATTGTGCAGCATGTGCGTAGGGCCATTCAGGCTGACGGCGCCATCGATCAGCGGCGCTGCCTGCCAGGTCTGCTGCTGCGCCAGGCCGGTAGCCAGGGTGCGCAAGGTGTCTTCATTCGACAGGTCCAGGCCGGCCGAGTTCCTGCGTTCGCTGCCAAACATGTCCAGTGGCAACGGAATCGACGGGTGCGGCAAGCCGCCCTGCAGGCGCGCCTGTTCCAGGGGATCGCGGATCAGGCTATCGATGGCCACGCTTTCGTCGACGATCTGGTTGACGAACGACGAGTTGGCGCCGTTTTCCAGCAGGCGGCGCACCAGATAGGCCAGCAGGGTTTCATGCGAGCCGACGGGCGCGTAAATGCGGCACGGCTTGCCGAGATTGTCGGGGCCGACGACCTGGTCGTACAGGGTCTCGCCCATGCCGTGCAGGCACTGGAATTCGTAGTCGCTAATGCCGTCGCGCTTCGCCCAGGTATAGATGGTCGCCAGGGTTTGCGCGTTGTGCGTGGCAAATTGTGGATAGATCAGGCTGCTGGCAGCCAGCAGTTTTTGCGCACACACGAGGTAAGAGACGTCCGTGTAGACCTTGCGCGTGTAGACGGGATAGCCTTCCTGGCCATCGACTTGTGCACGTTTGACTTCCGCATCCCAATACGCGCCCTTGACCAGGCGCACCATGAACTTGCGGCCGCTGCGGTGCGCCAGGTCGACCAGGAAATCGATGGCGTAGGGGCAGCGTTTTTGATACGCCTGCACCACGTAGCCGATGCCGTCGAAACCGGCCAAATCTGTATCAAAGGCAAGCGCTTCCATCAGGTCGAGCGACAGTTCCAGGCGGTCCGTTTCTTCCGCATCGATATTGAAACCGATGTTGTACTGTTTGGCCAGCAACAGCAGCGCCTTGACCTTCGGCAGCAATTCTTCCATGACGCGAGCGCGCTGGGCGCGGCTGTAGCGCGCGTGCAGGGCCGACAGTTTCACGGAAATGCCGGGGCCGTTGCGGATGCCGCGGCCGTTCGAGGCCTTGCCGATGGCGTGGATCGCCGTTTCGTACGAGGCATAGTAGTTGGCCGCGTCTTGCTGCGTCAGGGCCGCTTCGCCCAGCATATCGTACGAGTAACGGTAGCCGCGCGTTTCATTCTCGCGGCTGTTCTTCAACGCTTCCTCGATGGTTTGGCCTGTCACGAACTGGTTGCCCAGCATGCGCATGGCCAGGTCGACGCCTTTGCGGATCAGCGGTTCGCCGCCTTTGGCGATGAGCTTGGTCATGGCCGAGCCGAGGCCCGATTCGCTGCTGGTACTGACCAGTTTGCCCGTAATCAGCAAGCCCCAGGTGGCGGCATTGACGAACAGCGACGGCGATTCGCCCAGGTGCTTCTTCCAGTCGCCCTTGCTGATTTTGTCGGCGATCAGGCGATCAGCTGTTTGACTGTCGGGTATACGCAACAGCGCTTCAGCCAGACACATCAATGCAACACCCTCTTCCGACGACAGCGAGAACTCGTGCATCAGTGCATCGACGCCGGAGGCGCGTGTGCGTTTGTGGCGCACGTTCGAGACCAGGCGGTGTGCCAGCGCTTGTCCCTCGGCCGTCGTTTCGGTACTGCTGGGGCGCACTTGTTGCAACAGCCACTGCACGGCGGAAACCTCATCGCGCCTATAAGCGGTGGTGATGGCAGCGCGTTGGGGTGTCGCTTCGGGCAGGATTTCTGCCTGGAACGCAGCAAAAGGAATCGGGGTAAAAGCCGAGGGGCCTGCAGGGTGCATAAGTGCTCTTTACAAGGAAAAAGGGGACGAAAACTGACGTAATTCTTGCTCTTTTTTGGTGCAAAAAAATACAGAAAGTCGGACGTTAAGATGATTCGATTGTAAAGGGGATTCTTATGGATTAATTCTGGTAATACAGGGGGCTAGCAATAGATAGTTTTTGATGCGACAATTTAACCAAATAATATTAATTTGGGGGTGATAGGGATGCTGGACAAGATCAGTAAGAAAATCTTGATGGAATTGCAGAGCGATGGACGCATCAGCAATGTGGAGCTGGCTGCGCGCGTGAACCTGTCGCCTGCCGCCTGCCTGGAGCGCGTGCGCAAATTGCACGAATCCGGTTACATCATGGGCTATACGGCCCAGTTGAACCCGCAACTGCTCGACGTCTCGCTGCTGGTGTTCATCGAAGTGGTGCTCGATCGCACGACGCCGGAAGTGTTCGACGCCTTCAAGCATAGCGTACAAATCATTCCAGAGGTATTGGAATGTCATATGGTCGCAGGTGGTTTCGATTACCTGGTCAAGGCGCGCGTCAAGGACATGGCCGCCTACCGCGAATTCCTGGGCAAGACGCTGTTGCAGAAAGGTGTGCGGGAAACCCACACTTATGCCGTCATGGAAGAGGTCAAAAACACCACCAAATTGCCAATTAAGTGACCTTGGTGTAGCCGCCCCACTTTTCTGATTGAGCTATCGGAACAAATGTTGTAGGGTAGAACTACACACTGCTATCCAGTAGCCGCCTGAAACGCCGCGCAGACGTGATGTTCAGGGTGCAAGGTGGGCAATCGTGCCCACCCGCATACGGTTACAGCACGTCCCTTTCGCGGGACGTGACGGGTTCGCGCAGCGGGGGACAAATGAAGCAGTTGCAGCATCAGCTGGTGCGTTTCTTTGCATTCACGATCCTGGCCATGGCAGTTGCCTGTTGCCTGGCCTATCTGCTGCTGCTGTCGGGCGGCGACCATCCGTATCTGATTGCCTGCGTGGCTGCCGCCATCGGCGCGGCGCTGCTGGCATTCGCCGGCCGTCCGCGCGGCGAGCCGGGCTTGCACCAGTTCGCCGACACGGTGGGCAACGCCATCGATGCCATCATGATCGGCGCGGCGGAAACCTCGTATTTTGTCGATTCCGTCAAACAGAAGGTGGAACTCGATGTGCGCACGGCCAGCGACATCGCCGACAGTTCCGCACAAAATGCCGTGATGACGGAAAAGATCGCCGCCAATGCGGAACGGGCCGCCAAGGTGGCCGCCGGCGTGCGCGTGGAAAGCGTGGCGGCGCGGGCCGAAGTGGATCAGGGGCTGCGCCGCATCAACAAGGCCCGCGAGGAAGCGCAAGGCGCCTCCAGCACCATGCTGAGCTTGCAGGACAAATCCAAACGCATCACGGGCTTTACGGAAGCCATCTCCGATATTTCCGCACGCACCAACTTGCTGGCGCTGAACGCCGCCATCGAGGCGGCGCGTGCCGGCGAACACGGGCGTGGTTTCGCCGTGGTGGCTGGTGAGGTGCGGCAATTGGCGCAGCGCACCAAGGAAGCCTCCGATGAAATCAGCGTGATGGTGCGCGAAATCAATGAACAGTCGGAAAAAGCTGCGCGTGGCATGAGTTCGCTGGCGGCGGGCGTGACGGAAGCGGCGCGCAATGTGGAAAGTGTGCATGCCTCGCTCAGCCATATCGAGGAATCGTCGGGCGAGTCCGAGGACGCGATCGGGCAAATCGCCCGCGCCTCGCGCGAACACGTCGAGACGACGCAGCTGATCGCCGACGCCATCGAGCAAATCCGCGACAGCATGCTGTCGACGAATATCGAATTGCCGCGTGCCACGCAGTCGGCCATGGCTCTGGCCGAGCGGGCCGAGGCGATCGCTGGCGCTTTGGGCGAATCGAGCGTGGCCACGCCGCACGACGAGATCCGTGCAGCGGCCCAGCGCGCCGCGCGCGAGGTGGGCAAACTGTTCGAGCAAGCGATCGCGTCGGGGCGCATCACGCGCGAAGCCCTGTTCGATCGCCACTACCGCCCCATCCCGAACACCAATCCGCCCAAGCACAACACGAAGTTCGACGCATTTACGGACAAGGTGCTGCCGGAGTTGCAGGAAGGCGTGCTGGCGGCATTACCCCATCTGGCGTATGCGGGTGCCGTCGACAACAATGGATACTTTCCAACGCACAACAAGAAGTTTTCCCAGCCGCTGACGGGCGATTACGCCACCGATATGGTGAATAACCGCACCAAGCGCATCTTCAGCGACCGCACGGGCAAGCGCTGCGGCAGCAATACCAAGGCCTTCCTGCTGCAAACCTATAAACGCGACACGGGCGAAGTCATGCACGATTTATCCGTGCCGATCCACGTCGATGGCAAGCACTGGGGCGGTTTCAGGATCGGTTACCGGTCCAGCAGCCACGCATGATGAACATCTGATTAAATCTACTGCGCGTCGTAATTTGCGGCCTGCGATGCTCACTGTGCTAGAGCACAGTTCCGCTTCTCGGCCACAACTTACTTCCGCTCGCTACGATTTTCTCAGACGTTCGTGCCGCTAATTTTTTCACTCGATATGGGGCTTGGGTGCCACGCCGCCGCCGGCCGCCGTCGCCGTGCGTAAAGTGGGCGTGTTCATGCTTTCCAGGTGGTTGCGTAACCACTTGTGGGCGGGGCTGCGGGCATCGCGCTCGTGCCACAGCATGTCCAGGTGGACGGCCGGCAGGGTCAATGGCAAATCCTTGTACAGCAGCGACTCCGTCATGCCCGTCGAGGCGATCAGATGGCGCGGCAAGACGGTGATCAGGTCGGAATTGGCGACCACTCTGCCTGCCGTGAAGAACTGGTTGACCGTCAGCAAGATGCGTCGTTCGCGGTGGATCTGCGACAGCGCTTCGTCGATCAAGCCATGCGCACGGCCGGAAAAGCTCACCAATAAATGGTTTGCCGCGCAATAGTTATCCAGGGTCAATTCCTTGTCGGCCAGCGGATGGCCGCGCCGCATCACGCACACATATTTACCGGAATACAGGCGCTCATGGCGGATAGGCGAACCCGTTTCGCTCGACAATTGCGCCGCCACGCCGGGAAAGAAGCCCACGGCCAGGTCGATATCGCCGCGCAGCAGCATCGGACGCGGTTCGCGCGTGGTCAGCGGCATCATGCGCACGTTGACGCCCGGTGCTTCCCGTTCGATCGAGCGCATCAGGGAGGGCAGCCAGAAGGCGGCCGTCGCATCGGCCATGGCCATGCGGAAAGTGGCGTGGGTCTTCGACACGTCGAAGGTTTCCGGCGTGACGGCCGCTTCCAGGCTGGCCAGGGCCGAGCGCACGGATGGCCACAGCGCTTCGGCGCGAGGCGTGGGTTTGACGCCATATGCCGTGCGGATCAGCAAATCGTCACCGAGGCTCTCGCGCAGGCGTTTGATGGCGTTCGATACCGCCGGCTGCGTCATCGCCAGGTGGCCGGCTGCGCGCGTCAGGTTTTGTTCCGTCATGACGGCGTCGAAAACACGCAGCAAGTTCAGATCCAGCGTCAGAAAACTCATGGAAAGCCCAAGATAAAAGTTGAATTGATTACTTGAGAGTGTAAACCGCGCCGGGCGCGAATATTTTCACTCGTCAAAAAATATTACCGTTTTCCATTCACGATTCATATAATTGGTATCAAGAAATGGAATTAGATTTATATGTTGCACTGCACTATAGTACTGGCAAATTCTATAATGCACTGGAACAGTATGTCTACCTTCGCCTCCGCCCTGTACGCAGTATCCGCACCCGTGCTGGAGATTTCCCTGCTGAACGCCCTGCAACTCGTGCTGGTGATCGTCGCCGTGGGCGCTTTCGCCCTGCTGTTCAAGCCTTTGCTGGTGGGCATCGCCCGCGCCATGGTGCTGGTGGTGCGTCCCAAGCTGAGCCGAGAAGAACGCCTGGCACGCCAGCAGATGCGCGAAGCGCAAGCCTTGCAACGCACCTTGGGCAAGATGGATGGCGTGTCGCCCAGCAATGCCGCTGAATTGCGCGCCCTGTCGACGCGCGCCTGAGCGATCAATTGTCGCAGCATGACAAGCCGGCCTGCGCCGGCTTTTTTTACGTCCGCGTTTTGCTTCAGGCCGCTTTAGGCCATATCGCCCAGCAAATGGGCGCGCAACAAGCTGTCGGCCGGATGGGCGCCGATCCAGATCTTCAGCAGCGCATTATAAAAGGCCAGGTCCGGCACCGTGTCGCCCACCTGCTTGCCGTTCAGCTTGCACAGCGTTCCCTCTTCCGGCAGCCAGTCCACCGTCAGGATGTCGCCTTTTTTCAGGCCGGGCACCATGGCGAACATGGCGCCGAACTGCATCGTCTGGCTCAGCAGGCGCGTGCGGTCGGCCTGGTCGGAGCTGCGCTTCAAGCCCTGCATGAAGGCCTGACCCAGCTCGTCGGAAGTGATGTCGCGCAACATGACGATTTCCAGACGGCGCGGCCCGGGCAGGGGCAGGATGTCGGCCAGCTGGGTTTTCTTTTCCGGCAGGTATAGCGCAATCGTGTAGACCTTGAAGATGACCTTGTAGCGCACGCCAGCGCCGTTGAGTTTCAATTCGCGGCTGGCCAGCTGCACGGTCTCGTCCAGTTTGACGCCGCCCACCTCGACGGCCAGCGCTGCTTGTGCCACGGCGGCGCACAGGCAGGCACAAGCCAGGAAGCGGCCCAAACGGGATGTGCTTATTTGCATCTTCTACCTCCGTGGAAACCATGGGCTGTGGATAAGTCAGCACACAGTGTAGAACAGTTGGCAGAAGCTGGCGCCACGCAGAAGTGGCCCAGAAGTGGCGTGGGAGAAAAGCTTAGGTTTTTGCCGCGGGTAATTCCGCTTGCAGGCGTTCGTACTTGGCCATCAATTGCTCCGGGCTTTCGCGCCAGGCGGGATTGAAGGGGATGCAACTGACGGGGCACACTTGCTGGCATTGCGGCTCGTCAAAGTGCCCCACGCATTCGGTGCACTTGTTGGGATCGATTTCATAGATTTCCGCGCCCATGTAGATCGCGTCATTCGGGCACTCGGGCTCGCAAATGTCGCAATTGATGCATTCGTCGGTGATCAGTAATGCCATGATTTCACTCTTACTTATTGCGATGATGCAGCGTTGGCGGCAATCTTGTTTTGCAGCCAGCGGTTCACCGAGGGGAAGACAAACTTGGAGACGTCGCCGCCCAGCGCCGCGATTTCGCGCACGATGGTGCCCGAAATGAACTGGTACTGGTCGGACGGTGTCAGGAACATGGTTTCGACATCGGGCAGCAGGTAGCGGTTCATGCCCGCCATCTGGAATTCGTATTCGAAGTCGGAGACGGCGCGCAAGCCGCGCACGATGACGCGCGCTTCATGCTTGCGCACGAAATCCTTGAGCAGGCCGGAAAAGCTTTCCACTTGCACATTCGGATAGTGACCGAGGACTTCGTTGGCGATTTCCAGGCGTTCGTCGAGCGAGAAAAACGGTTGCTTGTTCTTGCTGTCGGCCACACCGACGATCAGCTTGTCAAACAGACCCGATGCGCGGCGCACCAAATCTTCATGACCGCGCGTGAGCGGATCGAATGTTCCTGGATAAACGGCTACAACCATTGCGGCTCCCTGATGATGCACCAATATAGACGCGCATTATGCCTGAAATTGGTGACCACCTTGGTGTTGCGCCTCGGGCCAGGGAGCTTTTTTGCCTCATTTATAGGCAGATTCAGGCAGTTGACGGTACTTTGTTGTAAGTTAGCAAATGATAATAAACGGTGCCCGCCTTGTCGGCACGGATGACTTCCCACGGCGCCATCCACTCGGGTTTGTCCAGTTCGCTGCTCTCGTCGAAGACCAGCGGCAAGCCCGATTCCGCGTAGACCATGCCGCCTTCCTTGAGCAGGTTGGCGCACAAGGGCAGCACTTTCGCCAGGAAATCCTGCTGGTAGGGCGGGTCGAGGAAGATCAGGTCGAAACGCTGGCCGCGCGATGCCAGGCCTTGCGCTGTCAGCAGGGCGTCGCCGCGCAGCAGTTGCACATTCTCGGCGCGCAATTTCACCTTGTTTTCTTCCAACTGGCGGATCACGGGCGTGTGCGTATCGACCATGGTGACGGACGCGGCGCCGCGGCTGGCCGCCTCGAAGCCCAGTGCGCCGCTGCCGGCGAACAGGTCCAGCACCTGGGCATTGGCCCAGTCGCCGTCGCGCAAGTGGTTAATCCAGTTAAATACGGTTTCACGCACGCGGTCCGGTGTCGGGCGCAGGCCCAGTGCCTGTAAAACAGGCAGCACGGAACGCTTCCATTGGCCGCCGATGATGCGCACCTGGTTCGGTGGCGGCGCGTGGTGGACGGGGACTTTGGCGGGTTTTTTAATCTTTTTTTGCATGGGGATTTCTTCAATTCGGTGGCGGCCACTATAGCATATGGCCCCACCTCCCCTGCTGGCGCTGCCTGTCTATTTGGCTTGCGCGGCCAGGGAATTGAAATCGTCGATCCAGCCCTGCATGCGCTTGACGGCGTGGGCTTTTTGCGCCGGCGTAGCGATCTTGATCACCGTCAAGACCATCTGCGCCGTGCTGCTTTCGTAGGCATCGAAGAAGGCCTTGCGCTCGGAATGTTCCAGGCGCTCGAAACTGTCCTTGATCAACGTCGTGATCAAGGTCGCGGCCGCTTCCTTGCCGAGCTTTTCCTGGTGGACTTTCTTGACCAGGTTCAATACGTTCTGCTGGCGCCGCATGCGTTCGTCGAGCCAGATCTCATTGTTCAGCGGACGCGCGTCGGACGCCTTGCGGATGATCGCTTCCTGCTCGCTGCTGAAGCTGCCGAACCACAGTTCGAATTGCTCCATGGCTTTCTTGTAGCGCAGTTTTTGGCGCTTCTCCTGGTCGCCGCTCAGGTATTTCTTGCGGTAGTCGTCATTGTTCGACTTGAACTTCTTTTCCATCTGCGCGATTTGCTCGGGCTTGAGCGAGCGCGCCAGGTCGGCCAGTTCGGGCGCCGCCTTCAGCAGCAGCGCCTGGGTGCGCTGCTTGATCTCGCGGTAGTCGCTCATCAGGTCTGCCTGCGTGATATTGCCTTGCAGTTGCTTCTGGCCCGTGTGCAGGATATCCACGTAATCCTTCAATTGCGTCTTGCGGTGCCAGTCGAACAGCTTGTCGATGTCGTCGCGCACCCAGCCCTTCTGGTCGCGGTCCAGATCGACATACGCGTTCAGCCACCAGTACAGCACGGTATCGCCATTGTTGTAGGCCAGGCGCAAGCCGCTACAGCCGGCCATGACGACGAGCATGAGGGCCAGCACGGCATAAGTAAACCGGTTGACGGGCGTGGAAGTGGGGGCCTGCGTGTTAAACTTTTTCATATTCTTAACTTATAAAATTACGGTCTATGAACGTTGTCATTCTCGCTGCCGGTATGGGCAAACGCATGCAGTCGGCACTGCCCAAGGTATTGCACCCGCTGGCTGGCAAGCCGCTGTTGTCGCACGTCATCGACACGGCGCGCGGTCTGGCGCCGTCCCGATTATGCGTGATTTACGGGCATGGGGGCGCAGCCGTGCTGAAGTTGCTCGACGGCTACAAGGCCAGCCATGCGCTGACGATCGACGCCGCCGAGCAAACGCAGCAGCTGGGCACCGGCCATGCGGTGCAGCAAGCCGTGTCCTTGCTCGATGACAACGTACCGACCCTGATCCTGTACGGCGACGTGCCGCTGACCAGCGCCGCTTCCCTGCAGCAGCTGGTGCAGGCGGCCGGCAACGATAAACTGGCCATCTTGACCGTGGAACAGGACGATCCCTTCGGCCTGGGCCGCATCGTGCGCGAGCACGGCGCCATCGTGCGCATCGTCGAGGAAAAGGATGCCACGCCAGAACAGCGCGCCATCCGCGAAATCAACAGCGGCATCATGGTCGCGCCCACCGTGCAGCTCAAGCAATGGTTGTCGGCCTTGTCGAATGACAATGCGCAGGGGGAATACTATCTGACCGATATCGTCGCGCAAGCCGTCGCCGATGGCGTGGCCGTCACCTCGGCCCACCCGGCTGCCGTGTGGGAAGTGGCAGGCGTCAACAGCAAGGTGCAACTGGCGCAGCTGGAACGCATCCACCAGAACAATATCGCGCAGGCCTTGCTCGAGCGGGGCGTGACCCTGCTGGACCCGGCCCGCATCGACGTGCGCGGCGAACTCATTTGCGGCCGTGATGTCACCATCGACGTCGGCTGCGTGTTCGAAGGCAGAGTCGAACTGGGCGACGGCGTGCGCGTGGGCGCCAACAACGTCATCATCAACGCCACGGTGGCCGCTGGCGCACACATCAAGCCGTTTTGCCATATCGAGGACGCCGTCGTCGGCGCCGCTTCCATCATCGGCCCCTACGCACGCCTGCGCCCCGGCACGGTCCTGGCGGAAGACGTGCATATCGGTAACTTCGTCGAAGTGAAAAACAGCCAGATCGCCGCGCACAGCAAGGCCAACCACCTGGCCTACATCGGCGACGCCACCATCGGCTCGAAGGTTAACATCGGCGCCGGCACGATCACCTGCAATTACGATGGCGTGAACAAGTTCCGCACGGTGATTGAAGACGACGCCTTTATCGGCAGCGACAGCCAGCTGATCGCGCCCGTCACCGTCGGCAAGGGCGCCACCCTGGGTGCCGGCACGACCTTGTCGAAAGATGCGCCGGCCGGCAAGCTGACGGTCTCGCGCGCACGGCAAGTGACCATCGACGGCTGGACGCGCCCCGTGAAAATCAAGAAATAAGCGCCACGTCCAGTTGTGCACACAGGCAGGCCTCGCGCCTGCCTTTTGTATTTGTGGATAACTATGTGGGTAAGCCGCTGCACAAGTGGCGGATAAGCCTGTGTGCAAGCCCGTGCATAAGCTGTTGGCAAGTTTCTTCCTGGCAGCTGGCATGCGCCTGTCGTACTCTTTTGCGTCGATTACCGCCCACCGCCAGCAGCGCAGCGGCGCTTATCGCTGCATTGTGGATAAGTCTGTGCGTAAGCCTGAGGATAAGCGCTGGATAGGCCGGGTATAAGTAGGGATAACTGTCTTTTTGCCACCGGCTTGCCTGGTGTTGCTGTGGGTAAGTCTGTGGAAAAGCGCGTGAATAGGCGGTGGGTAAGGTGTGTGCAAGTGCTGCCGTCGATCAGAGCAGGCTTGGCGATATAGGCACGGGTATTCCACTGCTGCCTGCCCGCCCAGTTCACGCCCAGTCCGGCACCGGCATACACGGCGTTGCGCTGGTCCAGGTTTTGCCGGCGCAGCAGAAGGGAAGAATGTGAAATTGAGCAAAGCTGAGCGATTTCCGACTGATTCAGTCGGGAATCCGGAGCCATCAGGCGGGCAGGCGCAGGGCGAAGCTGATGGTGCCGTTGTTGCCGGCACTGTCGAGGGTGACCTGGCCGCCGTGCAATTCGGCGATGCGCTGTACCAGGTACAGGCCCAATCCTGCACCCGGCTTGTGCTGGGCGATGCGGCCGCGGAAGTATTTCTGAAACAGGCGCGGGATTTCATCGGCCGGCAGGGGCTCGCCCGCATTGCTGACGACGATTTGCACGCGGCCGTCCCCGAGCGTGGCGGCGTGCACGCGAATCGCCTGGGTCTGCGGCGCATGCCGGTCAGCATTGCTGAGCAGGTTGCGCAGGGCCACGCGCAGCAGGCTGGCATCGGCCACGACGCTGTCGGGCAGCGCCTGCACGCTGGCATCGATGCGGCCATCGGGCCATTCGGCCAGCACGGCGTGCAGCAGGGCGCGCACGTCGCATGGCTGGGGGCGGAACGTCGCCGCGCTCGTTTCCATGCGGTCGGCGCTCAGGTATTCATCCACCAGTGCCGTCATGCGGCCGCTCGCTTCGCGCAAATTCTGGCAGCGCTGCAAGGTTTTTTCCCGCGGCGCTTCCGTGTTGCGGGCAATTTGCTGGGCCGTGGTGTTGATGATGGCCAGCGGCGTGTGAAATTCATGCGACACCATGGCAACGAAATCCTGCTGTTCTTCGCGCGTACGGGTCTCCACTTCCAGGGCGGCACGCAATTCGCCTTCGAGTGCGGCGCGCCGGCCGATTTCCTGTTGCAGCGCCAGCGTGCGCCGCGCCACCTGCTCTTCCAGGCGTTCATTCAGGGCGCGCACGGCACGCACTGCCTCGGCCTGTGCCCTGTCCTTGGCGCGGCGTAATTCCGCGTAGCGGCGGTTGAGGCGCAGGCTCATCAGCATCATGTGGACAAAGGCGCCCAGGGTGGCCGCATGGTTGGTCCAGAAATTGGGCGGCACCACGGCCATGTTGCGCAGGAAGCTGATGATGACACCAGCGTAGAAGATGCCGAAAATGAACAGAAAGGCATGCGCCGGGCGATGGCCGCGCAGCGCCAGCCAGCTGGCCAGGCCGATGAACAGCACGATCAGCGGCAAGGCCGTCATTTGCACCACCAGCACGCCTGCAGCATAGTCGCCACGCAGCACCAGCAGCGCCCCGAACAGGGCGGCGGCGGCCGTGATGCCCACCACGGCACGGCTGAAACGGGGATACAGGGCGGGCAGCTCCAGCTGCAAGGTGGAAAAACGCGCGCCGACGGCAATCGACATGGCCATCGATACGCCCAGCATGGGGTCGGACAAGCCGTTCGGCATGGCGAAGATCTGCTGGGGAATGGCGATTGTCAGCGCTTCCGTGGTGGCATTCGTCAACACATACAGCAGGTACCAGCCGCTGTGGGCTTCGCGTGTCATGCGCCAGAAAAAGATATGGAACAGGATCAGCAGCAAATAACTGCCGAACTGCAAGCCGTAATACAGGTATTCGCGGCGCGAGGAAGCGTCGAAGCTGGCGCTGGGCAATAACGTCAGCTCCGTCGACATGGCTTTCTTGCTGTGCAGACGCACCAGCCAGCGCTGTGGCTGATCCGCTTGCAACTGCACGGGAAACACCACCTGGCGCGCATCGATGGGCCAGGCGTCGCGGCTCACGTCGGCGCCCGCCTCCTGCCGCAGCCAATGTCCGGCCTGATCCTGGCGATACAGGCGCACGTCATCGAGCACGGCATTGCTAAAACGCAACACCCATTCATTGGGCGACTGCGCCGCGCGCGTCACCTCCAGGCGCAGCCAGATGGCATCCTGCGTATAGCCGGCACTGACGGCGCCAGGCAGGGGGCGCCAGCCGGGCGCGCTCAGCGCGGCTTCCGGACCCAGCTGGCCCGAGCTGTCGCGCAGCATCTGCATGTGGCCGTTGGCGGAGACGGACTGACCGCTGGCTGGCAGCAGCAGTGGCGCCGATACGGGCGCGGGCGCCCCGGCCAGCGCTTGCAGGGTGGTGAAGAACAGGACAATGGCGAACAGGATTTTCATGGCGCAGGAGCTTACCATGCGGGGCATGACGCCCCTGCGGCTTGCTTCCCGGCAGCATGACGATCGGTTATCCTTGCGCCATGTTGAATCTCATTTTGCTTGAAGACGAAGCCGTGCTGCGGCAGGAATTGACCGAGTTTCTCGGCGACTGCGGTTACCGCGTGACCGCTGTCGCCGACCTGGCCGCGTTTCACGCCTGTTACGCACCGGCGCTGCACCGCATCGCCGTCATCGACCTGGGCTTGCCCGATGGTGACGGCATGCTGCTGGTGCGCGCCTTGCGGGCGCAGGGTCAGCCCATCGGCATCGTCGTGTTTACGGCGCGCGGCACGACGCGGGACAAGGTGAACGGCCTGGGCGGCGGCGCCGACTATTACCTGCCCAAGAACGCCGACCTGGATGAACTGGCGGCCACCCTGAGTGCGCTGGCGCGGCGCCTGGGCGAACCGGCCGCGGCTGCCATCGCGGCGCCCGTCACGGCCTGGGTGCTGGAACTGGGGCGTCGCCGCCTGCTGCCGCCCGGTGGCGACGCCATTGCGCTGTCGCAACAGGATGTGACGGTGCTGCACGTCCTGATGGCCGAACCGGAGCGTATCGTCAGCCGCCAGCAGATCGTCCAGTCGCTGGGCGAAGATTTCCTTGCCTATGACCAGCGCCGCCTGGACACCCAGATCAGCCGTTTGCGCCGCAAGGCCGAGCAGGCCACCGGCATGACCCTGCCCATCAATACCGCCCGCAATGCCGGCTACCGGTTTTATGCCGACGCGCAAGTGTGTCCCTGAATGTTCCCTTGGCGCGCGGCTGTGGATAAGCCTGTCGATAAGTAGTACAAAAGCCTGTTGGCAAGCTGTGGGAAAGCGGTGTAAAAGTCACAGTGGCGATGCCTTGCTCGGTGGCATGCATGGGCGCTACAGGCTTGCCGGGACGCGGCCTCGTCCAGTCTGGAGATGGCTGGAGAAAAATCGTCCTGCCATCACTCGTAGAGCCTGGCCTGCTTGTGTGTAAGCCTGTGCAAAAGTACCGTATAAGCGGTGCGCAAGACGCGTATAAGCATGTGGGCAAGCGGTGGATAATTGGTGCTGGCAAATCAGACGGCGATGCGTGTCTCGAACTTGCTGCGAAACGTGGAAAAATAGCTTTTCACGTTGCGCACATTCGCATGCGTCGCAAACAGGCGGTGCGCCAGCGCGTGATACGCGGGCATGTCGGCCACCTGCACCATCAGCACGAAGTCGGGTCCGGGCGAGACGCGGTAGCATTGCAGTACGGCGGGCTCGTCCGCCACGAGTTGCTCGAATTCCGCCATGCGTTCCGCCGCTTGCACGTCGAGCGTGATTTCCACGATGGCTGTCAGGCGCGCACCCACCAGTTGCGGCGCGACGATGACCACTTGGCGCTCGATGACGCCGCTTTCCCGTAAATGTTTGACGCGCCGCAAACAGGTGGGCGCCGAGACGTGCACCGCTTGCGCCAGTTCACTGTTGGTTTGCGATGCGTCAATTTGCAAGGCGTTCAGGATGCGACGATCGATCTCGTCGAGGGTAATGTTGTGTTCGCTCATGATTTTGATGAATTGAGAAATATACTGAGTTTAAATGAAATAATATTTCATCGCAAAATAGATATGAAATATTCAGTCAAAAATGCACACATTTAGAAAGCATATTTCATGCACTCTGCATTAGCATGCGTGCATTGATGAATTTTTAGACAGAGGTTTCCATGTGCGGCATCGTCGGCGCGGTAGCGCAACGTAATATCACTCCCATCCTGCTCGAAGGCTTGAAGCGCCTGGAATACCGTGGCTATGATTCCTGCGGTATCGCCCTGCACGCCGATGGCCGTTTGCAGCGTTCGCGCTCCACTTCGCGCGTGGCCGAGCTGGAAAAGCAGATCGCCGAAGAGGGCTTGAGCGGTTTTACGGGCATCGCCCACACGCGCTGGGCCACGCATGGCGCCCCTGTTTCCTTCAATGCCCACCCGCACTTTTCTCCAACGGAAGAGAACGCCCGCGTGGCGCTGGTGCATAACGGCATCATTGAAAACCACGACGAACTGCGCGCCGAACTGACGGCCTTGGGTTACGTCTTCCAGAGCCAGACGGATACGGAAGTGATCGCCCACCTGGTCGAGCACATGTACAACGGCGACCTGTTCGACACCGTGCAGCAGGCCGTGAAACGCCTCGATGGCGCGTATGCGATCGCCGTCTTCTGCCGCGATGAGCCGCACCGCGTGGTGGCCGCGCGCCAGGGTTCGCCCCTGATCGTCGGCCTGGGTAACGGTGAAAACTTTGTTGCTTCCGACGCCATGGCGCTGGCCGGCACGACGGACCAGATCATTTACCTGGAAGAAGGCGACGTGGTCGATTTGCAACTGTCGCGCTGCTGGATCGTCGATGTCGATGGCAAGCCTGTCGAGCGCGAAGTGAAAACCGTGCATGCGCACACAGGCGCGGCCGAGCTGGGTCCGTACCGCCACTACATGCAGAAGGAAATTTTTGAACAGCCGCGCGCCATCGGCGACACGCTCGAAGGCGTGACGGCCATCATGCCGGAACTGTTCGGCGACAAGGCCTATGCCATCTTCAAGCAGATCGACCGCGTGCTGATCCTCGCCTGCGGTACCAGCTCGTATGCGGGCATGACGGCCAAGTACTGGATCGAAGCGATTGCGAAAGTGCCCGTCAGCGTGGAAGTGGCCAGCGAATACCGCTACCGCGACAGCGTGCCGCACCCGAACACGCTGGTCGTCACCATTTCGCAAAGCGGCGAAACGGCCGACACCCTGGCCGCCCTGAAACATGCGCGCAGCCTGGGCATGCAGCACACCTTGACCATCTGCAACGTGGCCACCAGCGCCATGGTGCGCGAATGCGCGCTGGCCTACATCACGCGCGCCGGCGTGGAAGTGGGCGTGGCGTCCACCAAAGCCTTCACGACGCAGCTGGCCGGCCTGTTCCTGCTGACCCTGTGCCTGGCGCAAGTCAATGGCCGCCTGTCCGAAGAACAGGAAGCGGCGCACCTGAAAGCCATGCGCCATTTGCCCGTCGCCATCGCGTCCGTGCTGGCGCTGGAACCGCAAATCATCGCCTGGTCCGAGGAATTCGCGCGCAAGGAAAACGCCCTCTTCCTGGGCCGCGGCATGCACTACCCGATCGCCCTGGAAGGCGCGTTGAAACTGAAGGAAATCTCGTATATCCACGCCGAAGCGTATCCGGCCGGCGAACTGAAACACGGCCCGCTGGCCCTGGTGACGAATGAAATGCCCGTCGTCACCATCGCGCCCAACGACGCGCTGATCGAAAAGCTCAAATCGAACATGCAGGAAGTGCGCGCCCGTGGCGGCCAGCTGTACGTCTTCGCCGACGTGGATTCCCGCATCAGCTCCGGCGAAGGCTTGCACGTGATCCGCCTGCCCGAGCACTACGGCGATTTGTCGCCGATCCTGCACGTGGTCGCGCTGCAACTGCTGGCGTATCACACGGCGCTGGCGCGTGGCACGGATGTCGACAAGCCACGCAATCTGGCGAAGTCGGTGACGGTGGAGTAAGCCGGGCGGGCGCCGCCCCGGGCCACCAGGAATAAAAAGAAAACGCTACCTCCGGGTGGCGTTTTCTTTTTTCTGTCACCGCTGAACCCATTGTGCGAGAATGCCCCTCCCCCCTGGATGGTGCGCATGATGATAAAACTCGCCGCAATCATGACTGGAATGACACTCGTGCTGGCAGCTTGCAAGCCCGCAGCCACAGCACCTGCGCATGATATTCCTGCGGCAATGCGCCAGACCGCGACCACCCTGCTGCAGTCAACATTGCTGCACGCGACCTCGATTGCTGTCGTGTATCGCGGCAAGGAATTCATTCTGCATCAAGGCGAGCTGGAGACCGGCAAAGCCAATCCGCCGAACGATACAACGCTGTATGAAATCGGCTCGGTCAGCAAAACTTTTGCTGGCCTGCTACTGGCGAACGCCGTGCTGGATGGGAAGGCGGCGCTCGACGATCCCATACAAAGGTACCTGGCGGATGCCTACCCGAACCTGCAGTCGCAGGGGCAGCCCATTCGCCTGCGCCATTTGATCACGCACACCAGCAATATGCCTGGCATGTTGCCATTGCAGGTGAACACCGTCTTGCAGGATTTCACTGCACACGCCACGCCGGCAAAGCTCAATGCAGCCTACGCCGGCTACGGACAACAGCAATTCTGGCAGGACTTGCACACGGTCAGCATCAAAGGTCCGCTTGGCAAGGACTATGCATATTCAAGCGCCGGCACCGAACTCATTGCGCACGCGCTCGAAACAATCTATGGCATGCCGTATGAAGTGCTGCTCACGCAATTTGTCGCGCGCGCAGCCGGCATGCAAGATACCCGGCTGAGAATCACGGCCAAGGATACCGGCCGGCTGGCGCCCGGCTACCACAGCGACAATCCCGTCATGACCACACCGATGCCACAACTGCCTTGGGGGGCAGCCGGCAACCTGAAGTCGACCATGCCGGATATGGCGAAATACCTGCGCCTGCAACTGAGCGCCCATCCCGCGGTCGTCGAATCGCACCAGCCTTTGGCGCGCTTTCAGGACGACTTCAGCATCGGCTATTTCTGGAACATCGGCAGCAATCGCCAGCTGGGCACGCACTATGTACACCATGGCGGCGTGCCACGTGCGCAAAGCTACGCCTACATCGTTCCCAAATATCAGCTTGGCGTTTTCATCATCACCAACCAGAGCGGCAACGCGACTGCCGGCGCCATGGAAAGTGCGCTGGCGCATATCTTCGACACGGTGGAATCCATGGAAAGCGCGAAGCAGGCTGTGCCCAGGGAATAGCCGCGCGTGATGTCGCTCGCGGGCCAGGGCTGAGCGCGATGCATCAAGGGGCTGGCCAATGCGTCACTGAGCCATGGCCGGCTGGCGCGCCAGCGCGATGAAGGCCCGCACGTAGTCGATGGCGGTGTCCGTCTCGCGTGCCCCCAGGAAGATCTGCTTGGCGATGCCGCGCGCGCCCAGGCGCACTGGCACCACGTCCATCTTGGCCGCGTATTCTTCGACCAGCCAGCGCGGCAGGGCGGCCACGCCGCGGCCGCTGGCCACCATCTGCAGCATGATGTCGGTCGTTTCGATGGCCTTGTGGCGCTTGGGCGTGACACCGGCCGGCAAGAGGAACTGGTTATAGATGTCCAGGCGCTCGATGTCCACGGGGTAGCTGATAAGCACTTCCTGGGTCAGTTGCTGTGGCTTCACATACGCCGCTGACGCGAGGGCATGGCCCTTGGCCACGACCAGCACCTGCTCGTAGTCGAACACGGGCTCGAAGGTCAGCCCCGGCTTGTACAGCGGGTCGGGCGTGACCAGCAGGTCGATCTCGTAGCCGAACAGCGCGCCGATGCCGCCGAACTGGAACTTCTGCTTGACGTCCACATCCACATCGGGCCATGCGGCCAGATACGGGGAAACTATTTTGAGCAGCCACTGGTAGCAAGGGTGGCATTCCATGCCGATGCGCAGTGCACCGCGCTCGCCCTGCGCAAACTGGCCCAGGCGTTCTTCGGCCAGGTCCAGTTGCGGCAGCACCCGGTTCGCCACCGCCAGCAGATACTGGCCGGCCTGCGTCAGGCGCAGGTTGCGCCCTTCGCGCAGCCAGACGTCGGTGCCCAGTTGCTGCTCCAGCTTCTTCATGCTGTGGCTCAGGGCCGACTGGGTCAGGTGCAGCACGCCTGCGGCGGCCGTCAAGGAGCCTTGTTTTTCGACCTGCTGGACGATGCTGAGGTGGATGCGTTCAAGCATTGAGATGAGCCATATTCATGGATGTATGAAATATGACCATTATACTTCATCGATCCGCACCACTATCATCCATCCTCTTGCTGTCGGCATTCTTCGCCCTCGCGCATCACTCCCTATGAAAGCAAACATGACACGTCCATTGCGCTTAGTCGCCGTCTCCGGCGGGCTGCAACGCCCTTCCAAGGCGGCAGCCCTGGCAGAGCACCTGATGGACCTGATCGCCGATGAAGTGCTGTGCGAACAACGTCTGGTCGAACTGGGCCAGCTGGCCCCGCAGCTCGCCGGCGCGACTTGGCGCTCCCACCTGCCCGATACGGTGGAGCGGGAACTTGCGGCGGTCGAGCAAGCCGACATCCTGGTGGTGGCAACACCGGTCTTCCGCGGTTCCTACACGGGACTGTTCAAGCACTTCTTCGACTTCATTGATCAGGATGCCTTGATCGACAAGCCCGTCTTGCTGGCGGCCACCGGCGGCAGCGAGCGCCATGCCCTGATGATCGATCACCAGTTGCGGCCGCTGTTCAGCTTTTTCCAGGCACGCACCTTGCCGCTGGGCGTCTATGCGACCGACCAGGATTTCCTCGACTACCGGCTGCACAACGCGGCCCTGATCCAGCGCGCCACGCTGGCGGTCCAACGGGCATTGCCCTTGGTCGGCTTGACGCGCCAGGCGCAATTTGCCACCGCTGAAGAGCTGATCTCGGCCTGATACGCATCCCCACGCTGAGCAAGCAATCAACATATTCATCTTTTCGCAGCAAACAGGACACCAGATCACCATGAGCCAAGATTTTGCATTCAGCATCAAGAGCATTGTTTTCGATGAAAACTATCACCCATCGGACAATACGCGCCTGACGACCAACTTTGCCAATCTGGCCAGGGGCGAGCGTCGCCAGGAGAACTTGCGCAACACCCTGAAAATGATCGACAGCCGCTTCAACAACCTGGCGCATTGGGACAACCCGAAGGCAGACCGCTACGCCGTCGAACTTGAAATCATTTCCGTCGCGTTGAATATGGATGCCGCAGGCGCGAATATTCCACTGATCGAGATATTGAAGCCGAATATCCTCGATAAAAAAACCGGAGAGCGCATCGACGGCATCGCCGGCAATAACTTCTCCTCCTACGTGCGCGATTACGACTTCAGCGTGCTGCTGCCAGAGCACAACAATAATAAATCCACGTTTGGCACGCCGGACAATTTCGGCGATTTTCATGGCAAGCTGTTCAAGCACTTTGTCAATTCAAATACTTACAAAGCGCACTTCAGCAAGGCGCCGGTCATCTGCATCAGCGCCTCGAGCAGCAAGACCTATCAGCGCACTGAAAACCAGCACCCCATCCTGGGCGTTGAATATCAACAAAACGAGTTCTCCTCGACGGATGCATATTTCGAGAAAATGGGGATGCAGGTGCGCTATTTCATGCCGCCAAACAGTGCGGCACCGCTGGCGTTCTATTTTATCGGCGACCTGCTGGCTGACTACACCAATCTTGAGCTGATCGGCACCATCAGCACGATGGAAACGTTCCAAAAGATCTACCGGCCCGAGATTTACAACGCCAATTCTGCGGCGGGAAGACTTTATCAGCCCAGCCTGAAAAACCAGGATTATTCGTTGACGCAAATTGTCTATGACCGGGAAGAGCGCAGCCAGCTGGCAGTCAAGCAGGGCAAATATACGGAAGAGCACTTCATCAAGCCATACAAGCATATGCTTGAACAATGGGCTGCGACCACGCTCTGTGCTTAATCAACATACACGACATTACTGATCATGAAAAAATTATTACCTACATCCACTGCCGGCAGCTTGCCCAAACCTTCCTGGCTGGCGCAGCCTGAAAAACTCTGGTCGCCCTGGAAATTACAGGACGAGGAATTAATTGAGGGCAAACAAGATGCGCTACGTTTGTCCCTGCAGGAGCAGCAGCATGCCGGCATCGATATTGTCAGTGACGGCGAGCAGACCCGCCAGCATTTCGTCACCACGTTTATCGAGCATCTGAGCGGAGTCGATTTTGACAAGCGCGAGACCGTCAGAATTCGTGACCGTTACGATGCGAGCGTGCCGACCGTGGTGGGCGCGGTGAGCCGCAGCAAGCCGGTGTTTGTGGAGGACGCCAAATTCCTGCGTCAGCAAACCACGCAACCGATCAAATGGGCCTTGCCGGGTCCCATGACTATGATCGATACGCTGTATGACAGCCACTATAAAAGCCGCGAAAAGCTGGCCTGGGAATTTGCCAAGATCCTCAATCAGGAAGCCAGAGAACTGGAAGCGGCCGGCGTCGACATCATCCAGTTTGACGAACCCGCATTCAATGTGTTCTTTGATGAAGTCAATGATTGGGGGATTGCCACGCTGGAAAGGGCAATCGAGGGGCTCAAATGCGAAACGGCCGTGCACATTTGCTATGGCTACGGCATCAAGGCCAATACCGACTGGAAAAATACGCTGGGCTCCGAGTGGCGCCAATATGAAGAATCGTTCCCCAAGCTGCAGCAATCGAATATCGACATCATCTCGCTCGAATGCCACAACTCGCGTGTGCCCATCGACCTGATTGAGCTCATTCGTGGCAAAAAAGTGATGGTCGGGGCCATCGACGTGGCAAGCAATACCATTGAAACGCCGGAGGAAGTGGCCGACACCCTGCGCAAAGCGCTGCGCTTTGTCGATGCCGACAAGCTCTACCCAAGCACCAACTGTGGCATGGCGCCCTTGTCGCGTCAGGTGGCAAGAGGCAAATTGCATGTGCTCAGCGCAGGTGCGGAAATCATCCGCAGAGAACTCTCTTAGCAGACGGGTGAAATATCGATGCGGTCGAACAGCTCGATGCCGTCCGATGCCGTCTTCCGGTGACGCGCCGATGCGCCGCAGTTCTTCGGCCAGGCGCGGGTAGCTGGCGCCATCGCCATCCGCAGCTTGTACCGGCCGATTGTGGTCCTTAGTTGAAAGAAGACGGGAGCAGCAATTAATCTTTCAGGTAAACATAAAATTGAATGTAAAGCGGTTAATTTCAATCGTATGTTCATCAATAAACTGGGGCCGGCATGCCCCCGTCGCGCTATTCTGACATTGCTCCCACTGTGCCGGCGCGCACGCTGGCCTGGAAGAAATAGAAAATCTTATTGTATTTACAAAATATCTTACAATCAGAGGATGTCCGCCGAACCTGTTGCGGTTTTTAATTCCATTTCCTCACGGCATTTGCCATGCATATGACTGCCTGCCTTGCGCCTCTTCTTGTTGCCACACTGTCTGCGCCGCTGGCGCTCGCAGAAAGCAGTACCCAGGTCTATCTGGACAACGGCGAGCTCAATTATGTCGGCAGCATCTCGGTCGAGGCGAATCAGCGTGCGCTGGCGCTGTTCGCTTCCGAGGAAACCAAGCCGCGCGTGCTGGCCATCCGCAGCAAGGGCGGCCCGACGGATGCAGGGATGGCGTTGGGCACCTGGGTGCAGGCGCGGGCATTGACGGTCAAGGTGCTCGAGTATTGTTTTTCCTCGTGCGCCAACTACGTTTTTACCGCCGCACCGCGCAAGATCGTCAGCAACTTTGCCGTGGTCGGCTATCACGGCGGCCTCAGTAGCGCCAGGTTTGCCGTCGATGAGCAGCAGGAAGCCATGCTGGCGGCCCTGCCGGCAGCCGAGCGGCAAGCCATGCGTCAGCAGTTGCAGGCGGAGATACAAACATGGCTGGCTCCCCAGCGGGAGGCCGAACGCCAGTATTTTGCGCAGATAGGTGTCCAGCAGCGCATCACGACCATGGGCCAGACGCCCGAACTGGCACGCCATTTCGATGCCGACAGCAAGGTGATCGGGTGGACCTTTTCCGCTGACGACTTCGCCAAGTTGGGCGTGACGGACATCACCGTCATCAATCCGCCGTGGCGGCCGCGTTTTATTGCTTCCGATAAGCAAGTGCATCAAATCAAACTGCCGTAGCGCCGGTGCCATGCGCGCGCTTGGCCATCCTTATTGCCGCACGAAAATTTCCGCCATCTATCGCAGGAGTGCGCTAGGCTGTCGCTGTTTGCCGTACAGTTAAGCAACTCCCGTAACACCCATCGCCCCGCCGCTGCTCTTTGCCGCAGCGCCAGCTGGCGCGATGCCGTCTCGCTTTCACCCGTATTGACCTGGCCGATAGGACCGCATGATTTCATTCCGTACCCCCCATTTCTTTTCCGCGCGCCAGCCCTGGCGCGGCTGGCTGCTGCCGCTGCTATTGACCCTGCTGCTGGCGTGCTCGCTGGCCGCGCCACCGGCCTGGTCGCAGCCGGTCGATGATGCCGCCACGGCCGACCAGCGCCTCGATGGCTTGCGCAAGCAAATCACGACCATCCAGAAGGCGCTCGATGGCGATGCTGACCTCGATGACGCGACCCTGTCGCAGATGCGTGCCGATGCGCTGGCGGCCAGCGCCGAGGCGGACAAGGTGGCCGATGCGCTCGCGCCTACCCTGTCGAGCGTGCAGGCGCGGCTGGCCGAGCTGGGTAAGCCGGCGGCGGGTACGAAAGATGCCCCTGACGTGGCGGCGCAGCGCAGCCAGCTGGACCGCACCAGCAGCGCGCTCGATGCGCAGGTGAAGCTGGCGCGCTTGCTGGCCGTGGAAGCGACGCAGGCGTCCGAGCAAGTGTCGACGGCGCGCCGCGCGCAGCTGCAGGCGCGCCTGGGCGAGCGCACGGCGTCCATCCTGGCCGGTTCCTTCTGGAAACAGCTGCATGCCGAATTGCCGCAGAATCTGCAGCGGCTGCGGGCGCTGGAGCTGGAATTGGCCGACGCGGCACGCGCCACGCCGTGGTCGGCATGGGGCGGTTTACTGGCCGGTATCGTGGCCGTGATTGGCGCCAGCGTCTGGGCTTCGCGCTATCTGCTGGTGCTCACGGCCACGCGCGTGCCGCATGGCCGCTTGCGCCGTTCGCTGCATGCGCTGGCCGTGCTGGTGCTGGCGGCGGCCACGCCGGGGCTGGTGGCCGAATTGCTGGCCATGGGCTTGCGCTGGGATGGCGGCCTGTCTGAAAAAACCTCGACTTTCCTCAGCAGCTTGATCGGCATCATCTGTTTTGCCGGTTTTACGGCGGGCCTGGGCCACGCGCTGCTGTCGCCCTGGCGCGTGTCGTGGCGCCTGCTGCCCCTGCCCGACGCGCTGGCGCATCGCCTGCGCCATTTTCCATCGACGTTTGCCTTCATCGTGGTGCTGATGTGGGCCACGGAGCGCGTCACCATCGTGATCAATGCGGGCCTGTCGACGGCCGTGGCCGTCAATTGCATCGTTGCCCTGGTGATGAGCACGACCATCGCCTATGGCTTGATGCGCGCCGAGCGCTGCTGGCGCCTGTTGCGCGAGGCCGATCCCGCCACCCTGGTCACACCGCTGTGGCTGCGTTGCGTCACAGTGCTGCTGTGGCTGGCGCTGGCGTCGAGCGTCATCAGTTTGCTGGTCGGGTATGTGGCGTTTGGCAGTTTTATCGCCAAGCAAATCGCCTGGGTCATCGTGGTGCTGGGCAGTACCTATCTGCTGACGGTGCTGGTCGATGATATCTGCATGCTGCTGGCCTCCACGCCGCCGCCGCCGGACGTCGTCAATCCCGTGCTGGCCACGCCCAAGGCGCGCGACCAGGCGGCCGTGCTGCTGTCGGGCATCGGCCGCGCCATCGTCGTGCTGCTGGCCCTGATGCTGCTGCTGGCGCCGTTCGGTGAAGGTCCGGGCGAGCTGTTCCAGCGCGTGGGCAAGCTGCAGGATGGCCTGGCCATCGGCGAGGTGGCGATCCGCCCTGCCGCGCTGATCCAGGCCATGCTGGTGCTGGTGGTGGGCTTTGTGGCGCTGGGCCTGTTCAAGCGCTGGCTGCAAAACAGTTATTTGCCGACTACCAATCTCGATACGGGCATGCAAGTGTCGTTCATCACGCTGTTCGGCTATATCGGCGGCGTGCTGGCCGTGGCGCTGGCGCTGTCGGCGGCCGGCATCGGCCTGGAACGCATCGCGTGGGTGGCGTCGGCCTTGTCGGTGGGTATCGGTTTCGGCTTGCAGGCGGTGGTGCAGAACTTCGTGTCCGGCCTGATTTTATTGGCCGAGCGTCCTGTGAAAGTGGGCGACTGGGTCTCGCTCGGTGGCGTGGAAGGCGACATTCGCCGCATCAATGTGCGCGCCACGGAAATTCAACTGGGCGACCGTTCCACGGTGATCGTGCCGAACTCGGAATTCATCACCAAGACGGTGCGCAACGTGACCCTGGCCAATCCGCTGGGCCTGGTGCAAGTCAAGCTGCCGCTGCCGCTGGGCACGGATGCGCAAGCGGCGCGCGCGCTGATCTTGTCCGTTTTTGTCGACAATTCCGACGTGCTCGATACGCCGGCGCCCAGCGTGCAGCTCGACGGCATCGACAATGGCCTGTTGCTGTTCAACGCCACCGGCTATGCCTCGTCGCCGCGCCTGACGTCGGGCATCCGCAGCGCCCTGCTGTTCGAGCTGCTCAAGCGCCTGGACGAGGCGCATATCGCGATTGCCAAGCCCAATACGATGGTGCTGAGCAGCGTGCCGGCGCAGCCGGAGGCGCCGGCCATCTCGGCGGCTGTACCCGCACCGACGGTGGCGCCCGCACCCGTGCCGCCGCTGACGAGTTAGTCAGCGCACGGTCGACCACAGCAGCGCCGCCAGGTACAGGCCGATGCCGAACGCCGTGTGGGCCATCAGGCTGCGCAGGCGGGCGGCCGTCGGATGCGGCGTCTTGCTGGCGGCCAGGCCGGCGCCCATGCCTGGCTGCAAGATGCAAAACGGCGCGGCCACGCTCACCAGGCCCGCCAGCAGCGCCGGCGCGAACGTCGGCCCTTGCACCCACTCCTGTCCCGCCAGCGCCAGCAGCACGGCCGCAAACAGCACGCCGATCACGTAATGGGCGGTCCAACCCAGCACCGCCTCGTCGCGCACGGGCGTCGCCTGGGCGATGTTGACGTGGGTGAAGGTACCGCGCGGAAGATGGCCCAGCCAGCGTCCCACCATCGCCAAGTTCAGCGAGGGGATGCACCAGAAGCGCTTCAAGGCCACCGCCCACACATCCATCACCGCCGTCGCGCCCACGCCGATCGCCAGGGCATCGAGCCAGAGTATTTGCATCGTTATCATCCTATAACATTCAATTGATTGCTTGAATGTTATAAGGGTGCTAGCATCGTGTCAATGAAAAATGCTGATATTGAATTGCTCACCGGTTCCGCCGCGTTTGCCCATATTTTAGGCAGCGCACCGCGTTTGCAGCTGCTCGAGCAGATCGCACAGGGCGAGTTTGCGGTGGAGCAGCTGGTGGAATTGACGGGCCTGTCCGTGGCGAATACCTCCCAGCATTTGCAGCAGTTGCGGCGTGCCGGTTTCGTGCAGGCGCGGCGCGATGGCAAGCGCGTGCTGTACCGGCTCGGCAGCGGCCCTGTCATGCAGTTGCTCGCTGCGCTGGCGCTGTATGCGCAGCATCAGCGCAGCGAGTTGCAGGCGCTGAGCCGGGGCGACCACGTGGAAGCGATCACGGGCGAGGAGTTGCTGGCGCGCCTGCAGGAAGCCAGTATTACCGCGCTCGACGTGCGGCCCGCGCAGGAATTTGCTGCCGGCCACTTGCCCGGTGCGATCAATATTCCCATTGACGACTTGCAGCGCCGCCTGGGCGAATTGCCCGCGAACGCAGAAATCGCCGCCTACTGCCGCGGCCCGTACTGCGTGCTGTCCGTGCAGGCCGTGGCAGCCTTGCGCCAGCACGGCTTGCATGCGCGCCGACTCGGCAGCGGTTACGACGACTGGCAGGCGGCCGGTTTGCCTGTCGTGACGGCGGCGTGATGGCGATCCCGAACAGCAAGCAGGAACTGGTCGAGGCGATGACCACCACGTACGCCAAGCTGACGCAGGAGCTGGCGCGCGTGCCACCGGCCTTGGCGCGCGATCCCGTACTGGAAGGGCAAGTGAAGGGCACGCGCATGAGCGTGTGCGATCTGCTCGCCTACCTGGTGGGCTGGAATGAACTGGTCTTGCACTGGCACGCGCAGCTGCGCGACGGTAAACGCATCGAGGACATCGCCTTTCCCGCCGAAGGTTTCACGTGGAACGCTCTGGGCGCCCTGGCGCAGCGCTTCTATGCGGACTATGCTGAACTGGGCATGGACGACTTGCTGCAGCGCCTGGAACAGGCGAAAGACCAGCTGCTGGCGCTGATCGACGCGCATGACGATGCGCAATTGTATGGCCAGCCCTGGTACACGCATTACACGATGGGGCGCATGATCCAGTTCAATACGGCGTCACCGTATGCGAATGCGCGCACGCGCTTGCGGGCCTGGCTGAAGACCTTGTAGTGGCTCCTGCGCGCTTGCACGACTGCATCAGTACCCTCAGAAACGTTTTCAGGCAGGATAGTGGTTTCACGCGTAAGCAATAAAGGATCGCCATGCTGACCATCGCCCTCGCCCAGCTGAATCCCACCGTGGGCGACTTCGACGCCAATGTCGCCGCCATCACCGCCCGCATGCAGCGCGCCAGCAGCGATGGCGCGGACTTGCTGGTGTGCCCGGAGCTGTCGCTGTGCGCGTATTTCCCGGGCGACCTGTTCGAGGACGCCGCCTTCCTGCGCGCCATGCAGCGGGCGCTCGATACCCTGCTGGAAGCGTCCACGCGCTGGCCGGCGCTGGTCACCGTGATCGGTACCGCACGGCCCAACCCCGGCGTCGGCAAGCCCCTGTATAACGCCTTGCTGGCGCTGCGCGATGGGCAGATCGTCGCCGAATACTACAAGCAGCTGCTGCCGACGTACGGCATCTTCGACGAGGGCCGCCATTTCGAGCCGGGCCCGCCCGGCGCCTGCACCCTCGAAATCGCCGGCTGTAAAGTCGGCTTCATGATTTGCGAGGATGGCTGGAACGACGATGGCCGCGCCTACGCCGTCAACCCTTTCGAGGCCCTGCATGCGGCGCGGCCGGATCTCGTCGTCAGCATCAACGCCAGCCCGTCCGACATCGGCAAGCGCGCGCAGCGCCACGCCGTGTTTGGCGCCGCCTGCGCGCGCGTCAACTTGCCCCTGCTGTTCGTCAACCAGGTGGGCGGCCAGGACCAGCTGGTGTTCGACGGCGCCTCGTTCGCCATCTCGCCGGCCGACGGTGTGCAATTCGAGGCGGCCCGCTTCGTCGAAGATTTTCAATTGCTGCGCTTTGCCGGCGGCCGTTTCGCGCGGCCCGATGGTCAGCCTTTCCCCGTGCCCGACCCGGACGGCATCCCCGCCGTCGAGTTTGCGCGGCGCCAGATCGTGCTCGGTTTGCGCGACTATGCGCGCCGCTGCCGCTTTACGAAAGTCGTCGTCGGCTGCTCGGGCGGCATCGATTCGGCGCTGACCCTGGCCTTGGCCGTCGAAGCACTCGGCGCGCCCAATGTTGTGGCCATCACCATGCCGTCCGTCTTTTCCAGCGCCGGCTCCGTCACCGATTCCGTCGCCCTGTGCGCCAACCTGGGCATCGCCCTGAGCACGCATCCGATACGCGACATCGTGGCGCAGTACGAGGCCGGCTATGCGGCCGCGTTTGACGGCAAGTTGCAGGGACTGCCGCTGGAAAACCTGCAGGCGCGGGTGCGCGGCACGATCCTGATGGAGTACTCGAATGCGTTCGGCGCCTTGCTGCTCACCACCGGCAACAAGAGCGAAATCTCGGTTGGCTACTGCACCCTGTATGGCGACACGAATGGGGGATTGGGGTTGATCGGCGACCTGTATAAAACCGAGGTGTTCGCCCTGTCGCGCCACCTCAACGCCAGCGCCGGGCGGGCACTGATCCCCGCCGCCGTGCTCGATAAACCCCCGTCGGCGGAACTGGCGCCGGGCCAGCGCGACACCGACAGCTTGCCGCCGTATCCCGTGCTCGATGAAATTTTGAAGTGGCATATCGAGGGACGGCGTTTGCCGGCGCAGGAAAGCGCGCAAGCACTGACCCTGGTCGATCAGCTGCGCGAGACGGACGAGGGGCGCGCGCTGGTGACGCGCATCCTCGGCATGGTCGCCCGCAACGAGTATAAACGGCGCCAGGCGGCGCCCATCATCCGCGTGCGTTCGCGCGCCTTTGGCAGCGGGCGCCAATTGCCGATCGCCGCCCACTACCCTACCGGAGACGACGCATGACCCTCGCCTATCCCGCCGATGCGGCCATCCTGATCGGCCGCTTCCAGCCTTTTCACAATGGCCATGCCGGCTTGCTGCAGAAGGCGCTGGCCACCGCCACCCAGGTGGTGGTGGTGCTCGGTTCCGCCTTCCATGCGCGCAGCCCGAAGAATCCGTTTACGTGGCAGGAACGGGCGGCCATGATCGCCGCGACGTTACCCGAGGATCAGCGCGCGCGCGTGCATTACGTGGCCGTGCGCGATTACTACGACGATGGCCTGTGGGCCGACGCCGTGCGGCGCGTCGTGGCGGGCGCCGTGCCCGCGGCGCAGCGCATCACCCTGGTGGCCTGCTTCAAGGACGCCACCAGCTATTACCTGCACCACTTCCCGCACTGGCAGTTACTCAACCTGGAGATCGATGCGGGCGCGCCCATCGGCGCGACGGCGATCCGCAACGTGCTGTTCGAGGCCGAGGACGTGGATGTGTCGCTGAGCGCCGTGGCGCAACTGCTGCCGGCGGCCATCGGCCAGTATGTCAAAGCGTGGACCTTGCTGCCGTGGTACGCGCCGCTGGTGCAGGAATACCGCGCCATCGAGGCGTACAAGGCGCGCTGGCGCACGGCGCCGTATGCGCCCATCTTTTGCACCGTGGATGCGCTGGTGCAGACGGGCGGCCACGTTTTACTGGTGCGCCGTGGCGGCTATCCGGGCAAGGGTTTGTGGGCCTTGCCGGGCGGCTTCCTGGAGCCGCGCGAACGTTTGCTGCAGGGCGCCCTGCGCGAACTGGCGGAAGAAACCCAGCTGGGCGTGCTGGCGCCCACCCTCGTCGAGGCGCTGGTCGGCGTGGCCGTGTTCGACCACCCGGACCGCAGCCAGCGCGGGCGCACCATCACGCATGCGCATTATTTCGACTTGAAGACGCGCCAGTTGCCGGAAGTGACGGCGGCCGACGATGCGGCGCTGGCGCAGTGGGTGCCCGTGGCCTCGCTGCTGGCCATGGAAGAGCAATTCTTCGAAGACCACTTCCACATCCTGAACCACTTCCTCAAGCTCACGCACGAGGGACGCTGACGGGCGGGGGAAGCCCGCAGCGTCCCCCGGCGCTCAGGACGTCATGCGCTCCCAGCCATGTTTGACGGCCGCCTTGAAGTCATCCCACGCCGACTGCGGATACGTGTGTTCCCAGTTGCTGCGCAGTTCAGGCTCGACCTGCTCCCAGCTTTGTCCCCGGTAGCTGTCGCTGCCCGCCATCGAATGGCCATAACGGTAGGCGGGATCGTAGTCGTCGAAGCGCGCGCCGCCGGACGCATACTGGCTGCTCCAGTGCGTGCGGTAATACTGCTCGTCATCGTCGCTGGTGCCGGGCAGGTTGTCGGCGCCGGGGTAGCGGCGTACATTGGCGCCCGCGTCGGAGGGGGGCGGCGATGCCATGCCGCCCGCAAATTGCTGCGACCTTGCCGCCTCGTTCAGGTTGCCGGCGGACGTGCCTTGCTGCGATGGCGCGCTGGACTGCATGCTGGCGCCCTGGCGCATTGCGCTGTCGCCTTGCGGCGCGCCTTGCCAGCCGCCGGCGCGCCAGTGGTCGGCGTGCGCATCGATGTCGAGCGGCGCGTAGCGCTCGACGAGGTCGGTGGCGCGCTGGATATCGGCATCGCTCGCCCCTTCCAGGGTCAGCACGACATGCCCGCGCCGCACGGCTTCCGCATAGATGTGGCGGTCGGCGTGGCTGCCGAACAGGTCCGTAAAGAAATGCTTGATGTTGTCGAGCAGATTATCGCTGTCGTCGCGGCGGATGTTTTCCGTGGCGGACATGTCTTCACTGCCCGCGTCGTGCAGGCGGATGCTGGCGCCGGGGAAGCCAGCGGTGATCAGGTCGTGCCGGGCGCGCTCGGCCATGTCGCGCAGGGCGAAAACTGCTGCCAATGTATGTGCCATGATGGTCTCCAATTGGTGAACAACGTCCTTCCAGTGTAGGCCGTGAAAAACGAAAGGGGCGCCCGTTTGCCCCCTGGAAATCGTTGTGTTCAACAAATATTGACGAATTGAAATCTCAGTCCGGCGTACCGACGAATGCGCGCAAAAAGTCGATAAAGGCGCGCACCTTTTCCGCAATATGCTGGGTGTTCGGATACACGGCATACACGCCCTGCTGCGGGAACACGACGTCGGGCAGCAGGCGGCGCAAACGTCCCGCGCGCACGTCCGCTTCCACCAGCCACTGCGGCAGCAGGGCCACGCCGCAGCCGCCCAGGGCAAAGCCCAGCAGGGCCGAGGCGGAGTCGGAATGGATGGCGGCGTCGTCCTGCGCGGCGAAGGCGGCGGCGCCGTCCGGCGTCTGCACCTCCCAGCGCAGCGGAGTGCTGAGCCGGCTGTGCGCCAGCCAGCGCGCGCGCTGCAAGTCGGGCAAGGTGGCAATGTCCCTGGCGGGCAGGCTGGCCAGGTAGGCGGGCGAGGCGACGGGCCAGATCGCATACGGCTCGATCAGCGCGGCGCGGTAGCTCGAATCGTTGAGTGAACCCATGCGGATGGCCAGGTCGTAGCGGCCCGAGATCAGGTCTTCATGCGAGGACGACGAGGAATGCTGGATCTGCAGTTGCGGATGGGCGGCGGCAAAGGCGATCAGCGCGGGGATCACGGTGCGGCCGCCGTATTCGACGGTGGTGGTCAGGCGCAAGGTGCCGCGCAAGCCCTGCTGGCCCTGGCGCGCCGTTTCGATGGCGCCGTGCGCTTCGCTCAGCACGCGCTGGCAATCTTCGTAAAAACGCCGTCCCACGTCCGTCAGCGCCAGGCTGCGCGTGCTGCGCGTGAGCAGCGACACGCCCAGCTCCGCCTCCAGCTGTTTCAAATTAAAACTGACGACGGCCTTGCTCTGGCCCAGCACGGCGGCGGCCGCCGTCAGCGAGCCGGCGTCGACGATGGCGATGAAAATACCCAAACGGTCAAGACTGATCATAAATAAGAATGAGGAGGCATGCGGGTTGTAGAGGTTTGTCAAAATTTCTTTGACAGTGTAATCGGGGCTGGCCCGTTACGCAAATGGCGATGGGCGCTTAAGCTGGCCGTTTGCCATTCGGAGCACCATGGACTATCGCAAAAAGGTCGCGGCCATCTATCTGCTGGGGTTTTTCGTCGACCTGATCAACATGTTCATCACCAGCGTCGCCTACCCCGACATCGGCCATGCCCTGCACGCCTCGGTGGCGCAGCTGGCCTGGATCAGCACCGGCTACATTCTCGGCCTGACCATCGTCATCCCCGCCAGCGCCTGGCTGGCTGCCTATTATGGCAGCAAAACCGTGTTTATGGCATCGTTGCTAACTTTTTTATGCGCCAGTATCGGCGCCGGCCTGGCGCCCTCGATCGAGACGCTGATTATCTGGCGCTGCGTGCAGGGCCTGGGGGGCGGCTTGCTCATTCCGCTGGGCCAAAGCATGACTTACCAGCTGTACCAGCCTGCCGAGCGCCCTGGCCTGTCCTCCGTCATCATGCTGGTGGGCTTGCTGGCGCCCGCGCTGTCGCCTGCCTTGGGCGGCGTCATCGTCGATAGTCTTTCCTGGCGCTGGATTTTTTACCTGAACGTGCCATTCGCGGCGCTGGCGCTGCTGCTGGCCGCCTGCTGGCTGCGCCCCGACCCGCCGCGCGCGCAAGTGCCCCGGCTCGACACGGGCGGCCTTGTGGCGGGCAGCACAGCCATCCTTTTGCTGTTGCTGGGCTTGACGATGCTGGGCACGCCGGGCCAGTTGCCGGCCGGCGCCGGCGTGCTGGCGCTGGGCGCCGCCTGTGCCTGGGGCTACGTGCGCGGCGCCTTGCGCAAAGCCACGCCGCTGCTGAACCTGCGCCTGGCCGCGGAACCGCTGCTGCGCGTCTCCATGCTCATGTATCTGCTGGTGCCGGGTGTCTTCATGGGCGTGAGCCTGCTGGCCATGCTGTACCTGCAGGGCGTGCTGGGCATGCCGGCGTCGACGGCGGGCGCGCTGATGCTGCCGTGGGCGCTGGCCTCATTTGGCGCCATTTCACTGACCGGAAAAAGCTATCGCCGCGTGGGTCCGCAACCGCTGTTCATTGCCGGTGCGCTGCTGCAGGCGGCGGGCATGCTGATGCTGCTGCGGGTGGATGCGGCGGGCCAGTTATTCTGGCTGGCTTGGGCGTATGCCGTGATGGGTTTTGGCGGCGGCTTGTGCAGCAGCACGGCGCAAAGCACGGCGTTTTTGCGCACGCCGGACGGGCAATTGAGCCAGGCCAGCGCCGTGTGGAATATCAACCGCCAGTTGGGCTTTTGCCTGGGCGTGGCGCTGCTCAGCGTGCTGCTCAATATTCTGCTGGCGGCGCACGGAATGTCGACGCTGGACGACCCCGCCCAGCACGCGCGCGCGGTGCAAGTTTCTCACTGGTGTTTTGCCCTCGCCGCCGCCTCGTGCGTGCTGCCTTTGGCGCTGTGCGCGCGCATCGATAACCGCGCCGTTCTCGACCTTTTACATCACCATGGAGCAAGCAAAAAATGAACGCAACGAACCCCTGTTTTGACGACGTTTTATCCACGCACGCGCTGATCCGCGACTGGCTTTCCGGCGAGGCGGCGGCACCAGAATATTGCGCCGAATTGCTGGCGCGTTTTTCACCCGCTTTCACGATGGTGGCGCCCGGTGGCAAGCAGCTCGATCACGCCGGCTTGACGGCGTTTTTCCGCGCCGCCGGCGGTAGCCGTCCGGGTTTGCAGATGCGCCTTTCCGACCTCGTTGTAATCCAGGACAGCGCGGCCGGCGCCACCGTGTCCTACCGCGAATGCCAGTCGCTGCCGGGGGGAGAAAACACCGAGCGGCTGTCGACCGTCGTGTATGACAAAACACCCACTGGCGCCCTGCTGTGGCGCCATCTGCACGAAACGTGGGTGGTCTAATTTAACTCAAATCATGCAAGTCTTTTTGCTGCGCCGGCGCCATGGAAAACTGCGAAAAAACCACTTCCAGGCCACCACGTTCCGGCGTGCAGCACATGGGACCGACCAGGTAGCGCGATGCCGTGGGAAACGGCGCCAGGCGCAGCAGCGGCCAGCGCTGGCCATCGGTCGAATACTGCACCCGGATCACGCCTTGCGCCACCGTCAGGCGCAGCCAGAAACCGTCCGGCATGGCGGGGGCGATGCTGACGGCCCAATCCGATTTGTCCAAGGTGAGTACCGTGCTCAATAGCAGCTGGCCGTCGGAAAATTCGACACCGCATTTGATCCAGTTTTGTGCGTCGACGCGCACCATCATGCCGGCCTGGTCATACAGCGCAGAATATTGCGCCGCCACGTGCAGCTGCGCCGTGAAATCGCCGTTGACTTCAGTGCCGAAAAAGTGGCCGCTGTCGCGGATAAAACCATACGCGGTCGTGCGCCAGAAATCCGTCTGCGCATCCGTCGTCACGCGCAATTGCGCCGCGTCGCGGGTGAAATTTTCCGGTGGATTGAGCCAGCTGCCTTGCGTGAACATTGGGTGCCTTTCCGATCTAAGAAGATCACATAGTTTGCCCCCATCCCAGCGCCTTGTACAGGGCAATCGCATCGATGTAGGATGCCGTTTCCGCCAGCAGCGCTTCGCGCCGGATATCGAACAAGGCGCGCTGGTTTTCCAGCACCGCCTGGTAGCTGCCGGCACCACCCTGATAGCGCGTGCTGGCGATGCCGAGCGCCGCATTGCCATGGCGCGCCGACTGCAGCAGGGAGGCCAATCGTGTCTGGTTTTCCGCCAGTTGCGTGACGGCGTTTTCCACGTCTTCCTGCGCGATTAACAGGGCCTGTGCATAGCGCGCCAGCGCGCCCTGCGCCTCGGCTTGCGTACCGCGCAAGCGTGCCCGCACGCTGCCCAGGCGGAAGGCCGGATAGCTGACCGTAGGCGCCACCTCAAAGGCGCGCGCGCCGCCGTCGAACACGCCGCTGCCGCGCAGCGCAAAGAAGCCCAGGAAACCGCCCAGGCTCAGGCGCGGATACAGGTCCGCCGTGGCGGCGCCCACGTCTTCGCTGGAGGCGGCCAGCAGGCGTTCGGCGCGCACCACGTCGGGGCGGCGCTTGATCAGCTGGTTGACGTCGCCCAGCGGCAGCTGGCCCGCCAGCGGCGCCTGTTGCCGCGGCGTCGTCGCCAGCGCGATGGCGCCAGGCGCCTGTCCGCTCAAGACATCGAGCCGGTACTGCGCCTGGCGCAAGCCCGCCTGCATCGGCGGCAACATCGCCTCGCTGCGCGCCAGGTTGGCCAGCGCGTTGTGGCGCTCTTCCGGCAAGCCGCTGCCGGCGCGGATGCGCGCGTCGGTCAATGCCACCGTATCGCGCCAGCTGTGCACCTGCGCCTGCGTCAGCGCCAGGTTTTGCTGGTAGCCCAGCGCCTCGTAGTAATTGCGCGCCACCTCGGCCGCGATCGTCAGCTGCACTTGCCGCAAGTCCGCCTGCGCCGCGTCAGCGCGCGCCTGCGCCGAGCGGCTCATGTGCGCCAGGCGGCCGAACAGGTCGATCTCCCATTGCGCGTCGAAACCCACGCGCGTATTCGCATTGGCGGCGCGGCTGTCCGGCGTGTTTTGCTGCACCTGGCGCTGCCATCCTGCCTGGCTGGTGACGGCAGGCAGTTCATCGAGGCGGCGCTCGTCGAAGATGGCGCGCACGGCCAGCAGGTTGGCCTGCGCCTGGGCGATATCGAGATTGTGTTCGAGTGCGCTGGCGATCAGTTGCGACAGGCGCGCATCGTCGAAAAACGTCCACCAGGCGGCCTGCCTGACGGCGCTCGCAGCGGGCGCGAATTGCGCTTGCTGCGGGCTGGCCAACTGGACGTCGGGCGTGCCCGGCGTGACATGGGCGGGACTGACGGCGCAGCCGGCCAGCACGGGGAAAAGGGCAGCAAAAAGGGAGGCTAGATAGCGGTCATTTTTCATGGGGATTCCTTCAGCGCCTGCGACAAATCTCGCGCGCGCGGCGTGGCATGGTCGGCCGTGTGGCGGCGGGCCAAAAAGGTGTACACGGTGGGCAGCACGAACAGCGTAAAAAAGGTGCCGATCAACATGCCCGAGACGATCACCACGCCCAGGCCGAAGCGGCTGTTGGCGCCCGCGCCGGAAGCGAACAACAGCGGCACCAGGCCCACCACCATGGCCGCCGTCGTCATCAAAATGGGGCGCAGACGGATTTGCGCCGCCTTGCGGATGGCGCTCATGCGGTCGAGCTGTTCATGCACTTGCAATTCATTGGCAAATTCCACCATCAAGATGCCGTGCTTGCTGATCAAGCCGATCAGGGTTACCAGGCCAATCTGCGTGTAGATGTTGACGGTGGCGTAGCCCAGCGCCAGCGGGATCAGCGCGCCGCAGATCGACAACGGCACCGTGATCAGGATGATCAACGGGTCCGTCAGGCTTTCGTACTGCGCCGCCAGCACCAGGTAAATCACGACGACGGCCGCCAGGAAGGCCAAGAGCAGGGCATTGCCTTCCGTGGCGAACTGGCGCGCATCCGATTGCCAGTCGTAGCTGAAGCCCGGTGGTAGCGTTTTTGCCACGCCATCGAGGAAGGTCACGGCGTCGCCGAGGGTCACGCCCGGCGCCGGCACGCCCTGGAAGGTCGCCGCATTTTGCTGGTTGAACTGGGTCAGCATGTTCGGCTCGATTTGTTCGCTCACCGAGACGACGGCGGACAGGGGCAGCAGGCTGCCATCGTCGGCGCGCACGTACTGCTGCGTCAGGGCTTGCGCCGTGAGCCGCTGTTCGCGCGGGCTTTGCGCGATGACGTCATAGGCGCGGCCATCCATGCCGAAGCGGTTCAGATAATTCTCGCCCACCAGCACGGCCAGCGATTCTCCGATGTCCTGCATGCGGATGCCCAGGCTGTTCGCCTTGGAACGGTCCACGCGCACTTTGACCACCGGGTTGTTGTAATCGAGGTCGCTGTCGACGACGGCGAACAGGCCGCTTGCGCGCGCGCGCTGCTTGACGTCTTCCATGGTGCGGAACAGCGTGGCGTAATCCTGCGCGCTGCGCAGCACCATCTGCACGGGCAAGCCGCCGCTCGATCCGGGCAGGGGCGCCAGCTGGAAGGCGAAGATGCTGGTGCCTTCCACGTCGCCCACGGCGTGCTGCAATTCGGCCTGGATGACGGCCGCGTTGCGCGAGCGTTCGGCCCACGGCGTCAGGTTGATGCCGCCGATGCTCGATGCCGGGCCTTCGCCGCCGTTGATGATCCAGCGCGACGCCGTTTCGGGGATATTTTTGTAGATGGTATCGAGCTTGTAGGAAAAACGCTCGACGTAATCGAGGTTGGCATGCTGCGGCGCCTTGATCGCCGTCAGCACGCTGGCCTGGTCTTCCGCCGGCGCCAGTTCGCGCTGCGGCAGCAGGTACAAAAACGGCAGACTCACCATCACCAGTGCGGCGAAACCGGCGCTCAGCCAGCGGTGGTGCAGGGAGCGGTCCAGCAGGCGCGCATAGCGCGTGGTCAAGCCTTCAAAGAAATGCTCGGCGGCGCGCGCCATGCGCCCTTCCGATTGTTTCGGCTGCAGCAGCAAGGAACTCATCACGGGCGACAAGGTGAGCGCCACCACGCCCGACACCACCACGGCGCCGGCCAGGGTCAGCGCGAATTCCTTGAACAGCGCGCCCGTGAGACCCCCCATCATGCCGATCGGTGCATACACGGCCGCCAGGGTGATGGTCATGGCGATCACGGGGCCGGCCACTTCGCGCGCGCCCACCAGGGCGGCCGCCACGGGCGTCTTGCCTTCCTCGATATGCCGGTGCACGTTTTCCACCACGACGATGGCGTCATCGACCACCAGGCCGACGGCCAGCACCATCGCCAGCAAGGTCAGCAGATTGATGCTGAAGCCGAAGGCCAGCATCAGCGCCGCCGCGCCCAGCATCGACAACGGGATCGTCACGACGGGAATCAGCACCGAGCGCAAGGAGCCCATGCACAGGTAGATGACGATGACGACGATCAGCAGCGCTTCGAGCAGGGTATGCGCCACCTCGTCGATGGACGACTGGATGAAGCGGGCCGTCTCGAACGCCAGCTCGACTTTCACGCCCGGCGGCAGGGTTTTCTGGATTTCGGGCAGCAGTTTTTTGATGCCGTCGACGATTACCAGCGGGTTGCCGCCCGGCGTGGGCGACAGGCCCAGATACACGGCCGGCACGCCGTCCATGATGCCGCTCGTCTCCGTGGCGGCCGCGCCCAGTTCCACCGTGCCCACGTCTTTCAGACGCACGAGCGCGGCGCTGTCTTTGGCATCGCCGCCCTTGCTGATGACCATGTCGCGGAACTCCGCCACGCTGGTCAGATCCGTGTTGACGCTGATGTTCGAGACGACGAACTGTCCTTTGACTTTGCCGGGCGCCGCCTGGTAGTTATTGCGCCGCACGGCGTCGGCCACGTCGGCTGCCGTCAGGCCGCGCGCCGCTAATTTTGCCGGGTCGATCCACAAGCGCATGGCCAGCTGCTGGCCGCCATACACGTCGACTTTCGCCACGCCGTCGATGGTGGCGAACATCGGTTGCACCACGCGCGCCAAATAATCGGTCAGCGCGGGCGCCGAGACGCTCTCGCTGGCAAAGCCGACGTATGCCACGGCCGAGGAATCGCCGGCCGAGCGCTCGATGACGGGGTCAAAAGCGCCTTCGGGCAGCTTGTAGCGTACCTGGTTAACCTTGGCCATGACTTCCGTCAGCGCCTGCGTGGAATCGCGGTTCAGTTCCATGCGCACGGTGACCGTGCTGCTGCCCTGCACCGAGGACGAGGTCAGGTAGTCGATGCCTTCCACCGACGATACGGCTTGCGCAATCGGCTGCGTGACAAAACCCTGCATCAGTTCCGCCGAGGCGCCCGGATAGTTGGTGGTGACGGTGATGGTGGACGATTCGAGCATCGGATACTGGCGGATCGGCAGCTGCAGAATGGCGATCACGCCCAGCATCAGAATCAGGGTGCTGATCACCAGCGCCAGCACGGGGCGGCGGACGAATAAATCGGTCAATTTCATGGTGGCGTACTCCTTTACGAACCGGCCCTGGGCGCGGCGCGCTTGGCCTCGTCCAGGGTGTTGGCCACCGCTTGCACGGCCATGCCGTCGGCCAGTTTCAGCTGGCCCGAAGCGACCACGCGCTGGCCTTCACGCAAGCCGTCGAGGATGGCCACGCGGCCCCCTGCCCGTTCGCCCAGTTTCACGCTCACGCGCTTGACGGTGAGCGGCTGTTTTCCCTCCTGCTGCGCCACAAACACCGTGTCGCCATAGGCGCTGTAGGTCACCGCCGTTTCCGGCACCGTCAGTTGCTGGCCAGCTTCGCGCGCCACGCGCACATTCGCATACATGCCCGCTTTCAGCGCGCCGCGTGGATTGGTCAGCGCCGCCTGCACCTGCACCATGCGTGAACGGGCGACCAGCGGATCGATGGCGTTGATCCTGGCTGTAAAAACGTCGCCGGGATAGGCGTCCACCAGCACTTGCACGGCCTGGCCCGGCGCCAGTTTCGCGCTGCTCTGTTCATCGAGGGCGAAGTTCACCAGCAGCGACTTCGTGTCGATCAGGCTGGCCACCGTGTCGGCCGCGTTCAGGTATTGGCCCGCGTGCACCTTGCGGATGCCCAGCTGCCCCGCGAACGGCGCGCGGATGGTCTTTTGCGCGATCAGCGCTTGCGTCTGGCGCACGTCGCCCAGGGCCGCGTCGCGCGCGGCCAGGGCGCTGTCGAGCTGCTCCTGCGTGGCGGCCTTTTCCTGCACCATCTGCAGCGTGCGGGCATGGCTGCTTTCCGCGTTCTTCAACTGCGCGCGCTGGCGCAGCAGCATTGCCTGTTCTTGGGCGTCATTCAGTTGTACCAGCACGGCGCCAGCTGCCACCTGCTGGCCCGATGCGAAGCGGATGTGCGTCACGCGTCCGCCCGTTTCGGCGGCCACCTGCACCTGGCGCGCGGCTTCCAGTTCGCCCACGCCCGCAAAAAAGCGCTCTTGCGTACCCAGCACGACGGGCACCAGCGCCACCTTGGTGGCCGGGTAAGCGGGGACATCGGCCGCATGCGCAGCGGCTTGTGACGCGGCGCGCGGGTACAGCGCGGCACCGGCGACGGCCAGGGTGATGGCCAGCGCGGAAGCGCCGACGAGTTTCGTATTCATGATGCAGTCCTTTACAGCAGTACAAAAAGACAGAGGCGCAGCGGAGGCTGATCAGGTCCGCTGCGCGTTGAAGAGGAAGAACAAACCCAGGGTCCACAGCAGCAGCACCAGGTGCGTCGTCTGCAAGCCTTCCTGCGCGATCCAGTAGCCGAACCACAGGCCGCCCAGATGCATCAGCAGTAAAAAGGCTGCCATGGCGCACAGGGCCAGGTTCAGCCAGGGCAAGCCAGCGGCCAGGCCGCCGCCGGCAAACAGCGCCAGGCCCGTCCAGGCGGCGCTGGCGGCGGCAAGTTGCAGCGCCAGCACCACGCCCAGCGATAGCCGGTGCAGAGTCAAAGAGGTGAGCGCGCGGCGCAGCAGCGGCGTCTGGATGGTCGGGTCCTGGCGCAGCGGGTCCATGCGCATGGTGTTGCCGATGGCCCAGACGGAGCCGTGGAAGGCGTGCAGGTTGTTGATGGCGGCCAGGGTGAGCCAGATGGCCAGGCCGGTAGCGAGGATGGCGTGAAACAGCCAGATCGAGTGTTGCAGCTGCATGGGATTCCAGTCCAAAGAGTGTCTTGCCGGCATGCGGACGTGGAAACTCCTCGACAGCGGGGAGCTAGCGGCCTATTATGCAAGCAATTAGTTGGTTAACTGGCCCCATGATAGTTGAGCGAAATGAATTACACAAGTAAACGTTTGGATAATAGCGAAGCCCCGCAAACGACGGAGCGCATTCTGTATTTCATCAAGACCAAGGGACCCGTTTCCACGGCGACCCTGGCCAAGACCCTGGACTTGACGGGTGAGGCGGCGCGCCAGCAAGTGCAAAAGCTGGTGGCGGCGGGTCTGATCGAAGGACGCCAGGAAGCGCAGGCGGGCGCCGGGCGGCCGCGCCAGAACTGGGTCTTGACGGAAGCGGGCAATGCGCGCTTTCCCGACACGCATGCGCAGCTGACGATCAAGCTGATCGGCTCGGTGCGCCAGCTGTTCGGCGAGGCGGGGCTGGATAAATTGATTACCCAGCGCGAAGAGGAAAGCCGCGGCGCGTATGCTTTGGCGTGCTCGGCGCCGGATTTGCCCACGCGGCTGCAGCAGCTGGCCGCCGTGCGCGATGAAGAGGGTTATATGGCGCGCGTGGAAGCGGACGGCAAGGACTGGCTGCTGATCGAAGACCATTGCCCCATCTGCGCCGCCGCGCGCACTTGCCAGGGCTTTTGCCGCTCGGAACTGCAGCTGTTCCGGGAAGTGGTGGGGCCGAACGCCAGCATCGTGCGCGAGCAGCATGTGCTAGCCAATGCCATGCGCTGCATCTACCGCATTTCGCCGCTGCCCTGAGCCCTGGGAAACAGCGGCCAGGTCAGCAGCGCCACCAGTCCCGCCAGCCACCACACGACGGGCCAGCTGCTGGCCGCCAGCAGGTGCGGAATGGCGATCGGCGTGAGGAACAGCCCCACGTAGACGGCCGTATTCGCCATGCCCAGGGCCGTGCCCGCATTGGCGGCGCCCGCTTCCGTCGCCAGCTCCGTGTAGGCCACGCCATGCCAGGCGGACACGGCGATGCCGGCGGCCACCACGGCGGCCATCAGCAGCCAGCCCGGCGCCTCCGTCCAGGCGATACACCCCAGCAAAATGAACGAGGCCAGCGCTACCAGGGCCGAGCCGCGCAGGTAAGCGGGCCGGTTCGCGTGGCGGTCCGTGTGGCGTCCGCTCCAGATGCGCATCACCATGGCGCCCGCCTGCAGGGCCACCATCACGGCCGTGATGGCCGCCAGGCCCAGGTGGCCATGGTCGTGCAGGAACACGGTGGCGTAGCTGAGCACGGCAAATTGGGGCACGCACAGCAAGCCGATGGCGGCCACCATGCGCCAGACTTTACGATTCTGCAGCGGCGGCGGTGGTTTGACCCCCATCAGGCGCGTAGAGGCGTTGTGCGGCCCAGTAGTGGCCTCGGCAGCAAAATCCGGCTCATGCATCCAGCGCCACGTAAAAAACGCCGACAGGCCGCATACGAGGGCCAGGGCGCCAAACACGGGCATGAAGCCATAGGACGATGCCAGGCTGGGCAGGACGAGGGCGCCGAGGCCGCCGCCGAGCGGCACGGCCGTCTGGCGGATGCTCATGGCGAAACCCCGTTCGCCCGCGCCGAACCAACGCATCACGGCGCGGCCGCTGGCGCCATTCACGCTGCCGCCCAGCACGCCCACCAGCGCCAGCCCGGCCGCCAGCGCCCATAACGGCGGCACGGACCCGTCAGCGGGCGTGATCCACAGCAACAGGGCCAGCAGCGCCAGCATGGTGCCCAGCAAGCCCGTCAGCAGCACGGGGCGGTCGCCCCAGCGGTCGGTAGCCATACCCCACGGCAATTCGGTCAGGGCCACGCCCAGGCCCATGGCGCCCAGCGCCACCCCCAGTTGCGTATTGCTCAGGTGATAACCGCTGCGCAGCCAGATGGCCGTGGTGGGCATGCCGTTGGCGGCAGCGGAAAAGCTGGCGTTGGCCGCCACGCCCACGGCCAGTACTTTCCAGCGGTGGGCATCGCCCAGCGCGGGCGCGGTGACGGGAAGGGAAACGGCAGGGCAGCTGGTGTGCATGGCAGGGAGGGAAAAGTGGTTGACCCTGACAGTGTTGCGCAGTACGATCATTCTGAATATCAGATAATTTACGCTATACCATCCTATAAAACCGGACGATTGCATTTGCCCCATGAGCCTGCTGAATTTCGACATCGCCTTCTTGCGCAGCTATGTGGCTGGCATCGAGCTGGGCAGCTTTGCCCGCGCGGCCGACAAGGTGGGCCGTTCCACCTCGGCCGTCAGCGCGCAGCTGAAAAAACTCGAGGAGCAGGCGGGCATGCCGCTGTTCCGCAAGGATGGCCGGGGGCTGGCACTGACGCCGTCCGGCGAAGTGCTGCTCGGCTATGCACGCCGGCTGCTGGAACTCAACGATGAGGCGGCCGTCGCCTTGCGCGGCGCGGAACTGGAAGGCTGGATCAGGCTTGGCTTGCAGGAGGATTTTGGCGAAGCCTTGCTGCCCGAGGTGCTGGGGCGCTTTGCGCGCGCGCATCCGAAAGTGCGCATCGAGGCGCACGTGGCGCGCAACACGGCCTTGATGCAAGGCCTGGCCATGGGGCAGCTGGACCTGGCCCTGCTGTGGGGCGGCGCCTGCATCGCCGACGTGGCGCAGTATCCGCTGCCGCAGCGCCAGCAGATTGCCGAACCGGCCATGCGCTGGATTGCCTCGTCCAGCCTGGCCTGGCGTCCTGAATCGAGCGAGCCTTTGCCCTTGATTACGTTTGACCGCGACTGCCTGTTCCAGCGCTGTGCCACGCAGGCGCTCGATGGGGCTGGCATCGCCTGGCGCACGGCGTTTACCAGTCCCAGCCTGGCCGGCCTGTGGGCGGCCGCCGCCGCCGGGCTGGGCGTGACGGTGCGCACGGCGTACGGCCTGCCCTCGTCCGTGCGCGCACTCGACCATGTGGACGCGGGCCTGCCCGCCCTGCCCCCGCTGTCGCTGGAATTGCTGCGTGCCTCCAGCGTGCCCAGAGCGCCCGTCGAGCGGCTGGCGGCCCTGATCATCGAGTCGCTGCAGCAAGATGCGGCGTAAAACGCCTGCAATTCAAGTGCGCGCAATCAGCACTTGCACGGGCGCCATGGGGAAATCGCTGGCGCCGTATTGTTCCACTTGCGTCCAGCCAGTGTCGCGCAGTCGCTGCGCCAATTCCCCCTGGCGCGTTACCGTGCGGCCCAGCATGCGCATCGGCAAGTAATACGGCAGCACGCGCGCCGCGTCAACGGGGGCCGGGGCGATTTCCGCCTGCACGCAGACGAAGACGCCACCAGGTTTCAAGGCCGCATGGATCTTGCGCAAGGCCGCTGCGATGTCGGGCACGAAGTGCAGCACGGACGAGCACCAGATCAGATCGTAATGAGCACCGATATCATCGCTGTCCAGGTCGCCGCCCACAGTCTCCAGGCGGTCAGCGAGTTGCGCATGGGCGATGTTCGCAGCCGCCACGGCCACCGTTTCCGGCCAGTCGAAAACGCAGCCGTGCAAACCCGCATGGGCTTGCGCCAGTGCAATGGCAACCCAGCCCGGTCCGCCACCCACATCGAGCAGGCGCAGCGGCGAGTGGCCGTCCGCAAATGGGGAGATGCGCTGCATCACGGAAAGGGCCGCACGCATGGTGACGGCGCGCTGTTCCTGGCCAATTTGCTGCTGCGCGGCGGCGGCCCAGCTGACCCCATTTGCCGCGCTGTACGGTGCGGCCTTGCCGCCCTCGCGCACCAGCGTACTCAGCTGTGTGGCGAAGTGGCGCAGCGCATGCAGCCGGTACAGCCAGGCATCGCCGCAAAAGGCCACGGAGTTGCGGCAAAAATACTGCAAGGTGGCGGCGGCACAGCGGTAGCGCTGTGTGTCTGCCTCTGCTTCCGCAGCGGCCCCGTCGCGTTCCAATATCTGCATGCTCCAGAGTAATTCCAGCAACAGCGCTGTGTGCAGTGCGTGCAGCGACAGGGCTTCGGCCAGCTGCGCCGGCGTGTGCGGCGTGGCCAGCACCTCGAAAATGCCCAGTTCCAGGGCGGCGGCCAACCCGTCCGCCTGCACGGGCGCTACGGCCAGGTCCCAATACGGTTGCAAGGCGTGTTGCGTGGTAAATGGCATGGTATTTCCTTTCGGCGAGGTAGGCATGAGTGCATATTCTATGCAACAATGAGAATAATTATCATTTGCATTTGTATGCGACACGGCGCATTTCGTATGCGCAACGGTGCACAGGGACAGGGAGGAGCGATGAGGGAACAGGACAGGGAAGCGGCAGGCTGGACGCGGCGCCAGCTGGACCCGGGGTTGAAAGAGTGCCGCGCCGACCAGCGCCAGGTCGACCAGGGCTTGCTGCTCGTGCATTCCGATTACCGCCCCCACCTTGCGCTCGTCGAGCAGTCGCAGCATGACGATGCGGGCGGCCTGGTCATTACCATCGGCCTGGAAGGCGCGTCCGGCTACACCACGCGCGATGGCGGGCAATTGCATTTCCGGAGCGGACATACGACGCTGACGGCGTTTCACCACGTCAGCGGCGAGCGCCGTTTCGAGGCGCATCAACGGGCGGCGCAACTGCGCGTGCTGGTCGGCAAAGAGGCGCTGGCGCGCTACTGGCCGGAAGGCTTGACTTCCCTGCTCCCCAATGGCGGTGCGCGCCAGCTGGCGCATGCCGCCACCACACCCACTGCCGCCCTGCACGCACGCGCGCTGCTGCGCGCGACGGACCCGCTGGCCGTGCATATCGGCGTGCTCAGCTTGCTGGCGGAGCAACTGCGGGCACTGCGGCCTGCGCCCTCTCCCGTGCCGCGCTGGTCCGAGGCCGATATCGCCAGACTGGAACGTGTCCACGCGCTGATGCAGGAACAGATGGCGCAGGAACTCACGCTCGACTACCTATGCGCGCAAGCGGGCCTGAGCCTGTTCAAACTCAAGCAGGGGTGGCGCTACCGCTACAACGACAGCCCGCAGCGCACCCTGCTGGCGCTGCGCATGCAGCGGGCAAAGTTACTGCTGGAAAATGGCTGTCAGGTGGCGCAGGCGGGCTGGCAAACGGGCTACCGCCATGCGGCCAATTTCAGCGCCGCGTTCAGCCGCTATTTCGGCTACGCGCCGAAGACCGTGGGACGCGCGGGCGGGTAAAAATCCGGTGTAGAATCGGCGGGCACGCTGTACACATTCGACCTACAAGGAGACATGATGGCCCGCAAAATCTTTGTCAATCTGCCCGTCCAGTCGCTGGAACGCTCCGTGGCGTTTTTCACGGCGCTGGGCTTCAGTTTCAATCCCCATTTCACGGATGAAACGGCGACCTGCATGATCGTTGCCGACGACATCTTCGTGATGCTGTTGACGCACGATAAATTCCAGCAGTTCACGCCCAAGCAGCTGTGCGACACCAAAGTGGCGACGGAAGTGCTGGTGTGTTTGTCGGTCGAGAGCCGCGGCGAAGTCGATGACTTGGTGGCAAAAGCCGTCCAGGCGGGCGGCAGCATTTACAAGGAGCCGATGGATTTCGGCTTCATGTATGGCCACAGTTTCCAGGATCCCGATGGACATCAATGGGAGTTGATGTTCATGGAGCCGAGCGCCGTACCGCAATAGCAGCGCAATCCGACAATACAGGCCAACAATGTTGTCGGATTACGCTGCGCTAATCCGACCTACCCGATCCGTAGCGTAGGTCGGATTAGCGGCGGCACGCCGCGTAATCCGACACGATCCGTCTGGTCAGCTTAAGAAGCCAGCGCCAACAGGTCGACCACCTCCAGCCCTGCCAGGTCTTGCGTCGTGTTGCCCGCAAACGCGGCGCGACTCTGCTGGCCGTTTTTCAGCCAGGTGCGCGTGACGTCCTTGATCTGCGCCAGGGTGCAGGTCAATACGCCGGTGCGGAACTGCTGGCGCACGGCTTCCGTCGTGCCCCGTTGCTGCATGTTCCAAGCCGTCAGCGCTTCCGCGTACGGCGAATGCGGCTTGTCGAGGCCCTTGATGACGCAGATGATGGCTTCCTCTACCTGCTCTTGCGAGAAGTCGCCGTCGAGGATCTGATCGAGCGTCGTGCCGAAGTCGGCGAACGTGCCGGCCAGGCGCGGATCGCGGTAGGAACTCAGGGTGAACGTGCCGGCGCCGGCCGCGTAGCTGGCGCTGCCGCCATATGCGCCGCCTTTTTCGCGCAGGGCCGTATGCAGCACCTGATTCGTCATCAGCTCGGCGGCCACGGCCAGGGCGGCGGCGTCCGGATTGTGCACGCCGGGCACGGCCCAGGAAACGAAGCAATGGTTGATCTGGCTCGTCGCATGCAGGGCCGTGTTGGCCAGCGGCAAGGCCGCTGGTGCTGGCACTGCCGTAGGGACAGCCGTGTCGACGCTGGCCGCCGGCAATTCCAGCAAGCGGGCCAGGGCGATGCCATCGTGCTCCAGGCCCGCGCACAGCACGGTTGGTGACTGGGCGATGATGTGCGCATGCAGGGTGTCGAGCTCGCGCGCGATTTCCTGCAATCCTGCCGAGGTTTTGCTCAGCTGCTGCAAACGGCGGTAGAACGGCAATGCGGCCGGGCCGCCGACGATGTCGTCGAAGCGGCGCGTGGGCGACAGCGGTGCCGCCGAGGCCAGCATGGCGTAGCGGTTGCCCGATTCGGCCAGGCTGCTCAATTTGTCTTGCACCAGGCTTTCGATCAGGAAAGCCAGGCGCTCTTCTTCATCGAAGCGGGGTTTGGCGATCCAGGCCGACAGCACGGCGGCAATGGCCGCGTGTTCTTCGCGCAAGCCGCTGGCCGAGAACGACAGTTCCACGCGCATCGCTTGTTGCGGGCGGGGAATGGCTTCCAGGCCGATGTGGAACGAAGGCACCATGCTCTGGCGCCAGGCGCTGGCGTCGTCGAACGACATGTCGCCCACGCCCAGTTCCGGCGCCAGGTCCGTGTACAGGCGCAGCCATGGCCACGACGCTTCTGGCAAGCTCGACACGTCGTACAGCACGTTGGCATAGCTGATGCCGTTCGAGGCGATACTGAAGGCCACGGCGCCATCGACGGCGGGGGGAATCGGCAGGGCCGGGCGCGGCGCGGCGCTGACGTCGCCAGGGCGGATGCGCGGCAGCACTTCCGAATTCGATGGCAATTGCTGATGCGCTTCCAGCGCGGCCGATTCAGCCACGATGTGTTCGCGCTCGGCATCCGTCAGGCGCGCTTGCAGGGCCGCCAGCTTGGCGTCTTCCTGCGCGGCACGGTCCGTGAAGTAGGCGCTGTCGGGCACCACGTGGGTGGTCAAACGGGTAGGATTGGCGATCAGCTCGCGCACCAGCTGTTTGAAAAATTCCGGGTCTTCGATCTGCTGTTCCAGCGTTTCCAGGATGGCCGCATTGTCGAACGCGTCCATCACGTCGCCACCATACATGGCCAGTGGCAAGGCGTGCAGCAAGCGGCCCAGGCCGTAAGGCATGCGGCCGCTGCTGATTTCGCGCTGGCTGTATTTGATGTCGCGCAAGGCCGCGTGCAGCACGGCGGCGGGAATGCCCTCTTCCGCCGTCTCTTCCAGTGCCGTCCAGATGCGCTGGTGCGCATCGGCGATCTGTTCCTGCGTCAAGCCTTCCATGCCGATGTGGAACACCATCTGGCGGATGCCCGCGTCGCGGCCATTCATGTCCGATGGGCGGCCATAGCCGGCCGATTCCATGGCGCGCATGACGGGCGCCGACGATTCGCCCAGCAAGCCGTGCGACAGCAGATGCGCGTGGTAGTAGGCGATCGGGTCGCTCGATTCGCCCATCAGCCAGGCGAATTGCAGGCCGAACTCATCGTCGCGCGCTTCCTGCGACGGAATTTTCACCACGTTTTCCTGCGGCGCGGTCCACGCAGGCGCCAGTTGCGGCAGGCGGCGTTCGGAGAAACCGCTGAGTTTGGACAGCACGCGCTCGGCCACTTGTTCCTGCACGGCCGACGCTTCGATATTGCCGGCAGTCATGATCACGGCTTGCGACGGGTGGTAATGGCTGGCGTGGAATTCTTTCAGCATGGCATGCGTGAGTTCCGGGATCACCAGCGGATCGCCGCCCGATTCCACTTCATACGTCGTGCCCTTGAGCAAGGTGCTGGCAATGCCGCTGTCGAGTGCGCGCATGGGGCTGTTGAAAGCGCCCTTCATTTCATTGAAGACGATGCCCTGGTACACCAGCTTGTCGCCTTCGAACGCATGGCGCCAGCCTTCCTGGCGGAAGTTCAGGTAATCGAGGTTCGGGAAGAAGGCCGCGTCCAGGTACACGTCGAGCAGGTTGAAGAAATCCTTGCGGTCGGTGCTGGCGAACGGATACACGGTGCGGTCCGGATAGGTCATCGCATTCATGAAGGTGGCCGTCGAGCGGCGCAGCATCGAGAAGAACGGATCGCGCACCGGGTAGCGCGACGAGCCGCACAGCGCCAGGTGTTCCAGGATGTGGGCGCGCCCGTCGCTCACTTCGGGCACAGTGGGAAAGGCCACCAGGAACACCATCTCAGCCTGCTCGGTATGCATGTGGATATGGCGCATGCCCGTTGCTGGCTCGACATATTGCTCGATGGTTGCCTGCAAGACTGGAATGAAGTTGCTGCTGACTTTTTCAAATGTGCTCATGCGGTATGGGATCTCTTCAGTAGGTGAAACGGATAGTCGGTGGGGCTGCATCACATGTGGGGGCAAAGTGGCGTAATGCCAGGGCTGGCCGCCAGGGCGGGGTGTCACTTTGATGCCGGTATGAAGTTTTCCCTATTGTACTAGGAGTATTCGTGCGCCGCCGCCAAGGCCTTGCTGGCGGCCGGAAAAGCGACAGTGTTGCGAAATTAACCATTTCCGGGTGAGTGGCGTCTGCGAATGAACGCTTAGCGTACCATGCGCCTTTTCCCCCCTGCTGACTGAACCGAAGGCGCTTACCTTGTCCAGACTGTCCTTTCGCCAACTGTTATTTGCCGCCTTCATTTTGACGACGGGCATTTTGACGGCTACCTCCGTGCAAGCCTTGCTGACCCTGGAACACCTGGCGCGGCTGGGGCGCGAGACGGCGGCGCAGGCGATTGCCCTGACGGAACAGTCGCAGCGCCTGTCCGAGCGCACCCTGGCCATGGAGCGCAGCGCGCGCCAGTTCCTCGTGCTCGATGATCCCGTGTTCCGCGAGCGTTATGCGGCGGCGCGCGACGAAGCGACGGCGGCGCTGCAAGTGCTGAACCGGGCCACGCCCGAATTTGCCTCGCAGCTGGCCGACGAGTGGACGGCGCAGGCGCAAGCGGCGTGGGAAGTCTTGCAAGCGGGTAAACGCCGCAAGCGCGATGGCCACGCCGTCGTGTATCGCGCGTTTGCCCGCATGACGCAGATCAATGACAGCCTGGCGCGCGAAAGCAAGACGGAAATCGGCAGCCGCAACGACGCCCTGCTGGCCGAGCTGGAACGCCAGCGTCGCGTGCTGG
>Ga0209913_1000153_pt1 | contig 70908 bp, 64 predicted proteins | sample PersoiDNA2013203_FD_185805 | JGI IMG/M metagenome (GOLD analysis project Ga0209913, IMG submission 185805) | Permafrost soil microbial communities from the Arctic, to analyse light accelerated degradation of dissolved organic matter (DOM) -... | ecosystem: Environmental > Terrestrial > Soil >...
TTGCTCCGCACTGGAATGACACTGCATCGATGCTTGGCGGCCTGCAGGCGTTTGCTGATCGCACCGCCGGCGGATCGCCGCTCGCGCGCGCGGCAGTGTTGTCGTTCGGCTTCGTCTATATACATCCTATGCCAGACGGCAATGGGCGGATATCTCGTTTTCTGATCAATGACATCTTGCGTCGCGACAAGGCTATTCCTGAGCCGTTTATTTTGCCGGTCTCGGCGACGATCATTAGCTCGACGATGAATCGCCGCGGCTACGACCAGGTGTTAGAGGTGTTCTCAAAACCGCTCATGGCCCGGTACCGCGATCAATACCAGTTTGGCGATCACACCACCGCCGAGGATGGTAATCCGTATAACCTCTATTTCAGCGGCTACGACGACGCGAATATGGCCTGGCGCTATCAAGATCTCACTGAGCATGTCGAGTATCTTGCCCATGTCGTTGAATTGACGTTGGAGCAGGAGATGCACAAGGAAGCGAGTTACTTGCGCAGCATGCGATCAGCACGGGAACAGATCAAGGAAATCATTGAGGGGCCGGATGCAGAGATCGATCGTATTATTCGCGCGATCAGCAACAACAGCTACCAGGTTTCGAACAAACTACGCAAAGAATTTCCGTTGCTGGAGAAAGCTGAAATCGGCGACAAACTTGCTTCAATTGTTCAGGAGGCGTTCGCGCCAGCGCCGCCAACTGATGAACTGGATACTGAAGACGATAGACAATCGAATCGCCCTTCTTGACGCGTTGTTTTCGCTGTCGCCCGAGTAACGCTCTTCGCTCGAAGCTGCGATGCGCAAGTTGGTGTGACTTTTATTTCAAAAGGCATAGGAAAACAGATGCCGCTCGATTCAATCAGAGCTATCGTAGCCCAAGCAGCTTAACGGTCGATTTAGACCATCCTGGTTTCAGCGAGGCTTCCCAGAGTACGCTTTGCTTACGTGATGATCGGAACGATCAGAATATGCAAGGCCTGTGTTCTGCTGGAATGTGTCAGTGGCCAAATTGCAAGAAAATATGGCGCAAGCGCCCCGCTTCGGTCGGCAACCGAGTTTAGAGGTAACTATGCAGCATATTGGCGATTTGGTTGTAAGCGGTGAAGAAAAAGTAGATGGTCAGGTTACAGGTACGACTTACGTGCGGGATGGCGGAAAGTTGGAAGCATTTGGGCAACTGTCCGGAGGTCTCATAATTGATCACGGTGGTCGAGCAATCGTACATGGCCAAGTCTCCAGAAATATCGTAAACCACGGGTCTCTCGAATTGTACGGTCAAGTTTCGGGTCGTATTTTGGGAGCGCCTCCTTTTAATGAACTTAAGCCTGGACAGGTCAACGGTCAAGACTTGGAAGTCCCGTTCCGGGGCACAAGTACCTCCTACTCCTATACTGTCTGAGTCGCATAGGAAACCGGCGATGAAGAGCATGGAAATCAAACCGATCAAGACAGCCGCCGATCACAAAGCAGTACTCAAAGAAATCGACTTGCTCATGGCGGCTGAGCTAGGTACGCCAGAAGGTGATCGTCTGGACGTGCTTGCGACTCTTGTCGAAGCCTACGAGGCCAAGCACTTCCCGATGGAATTGCCCGATTAGGTGGGGAGTGTACGCAAGAGGGTATAAAGACGCAGCCGATTTAATTGTGATCGATATCAACGCGCGAGCGCAGGGACAAGATTTCCTCGTCTATGGACTTGGATTCCCGTTCAATATGCAGCCGTGGGGCAAGAGAAATCCTTGCGGCAGAACCTGAATTACTTATGTAGGGAAAAGCCATGGACTCTTTGAGCGAACGGGATGCACTTACACTCCGTCTTTTCAAGCTCCAGTCAAGACTCGAAGCTGAGCGCAGGATGCCGTCTGAAGTGTGGAACAAGGCAAGTATGTACATGGACAGGCTAGGGACGCCCGGTGAACTTCCCGATGATTTAGCGAATGCAAAGGCATTTTTGGATCGCCACAAAGCGTAGAGGAAAAGACCTGTGATATTCAAGCGTTGGATGGTAAGAAAACTCGTGGATTGGACTCATGACTGGAATAGCGAAATTCACCGGGCTATAGAGGCGAAGGTGCATGCCGAATATAGAGCGATGTGGCCAGATGACGCAGAATCTTTGGATGCCAAACAGAAAACCATCGGCAAGATGCGGGACTTTTATTATGCACGAATGAATGCAACCGCCAGCCTGTTGTTCGCAGGCGTGGCGCTTGTTGTAGCAGCAACAGCTCTTGTGCTAGCGGTGATTCCTCTGCTGCATCAGTTGCATTAATGCATAGGAAAATTATGAAGTGCTCAATCTATTTTTTTGCTGTCGCTCGCCAGCTCTGCCCTCTTAAGTGCACGCTGTACACATATTCAACGGCTTGATCACATCTCCACATTTCTGCAGCCCACAATCCTTCCAGTATCTAAATATTAAATGCTTGGTTTTGCCGTGGGAAATTTCGTCACGTCATAACACCATCCAGATCCACATTTGTCTTCGCATTTTATTTCGTGATCTACGACGTTTAGTGCGTCGACCAAGCAATACATGCGAAGAATAAAAGGGCAATGTGACTCTAAAAAAGCGTAGCCAGGTAACGTGCAAGTCAATGTGACTCTAAAAATTGTTCTGATACCGTGGAAAAGTCAATGTGACTCTGAATTGCCTATTAAATGAGCACGCATGGACAATGTGGCTCCGAATTGAGATAGATGATAGCCAATGTGACCCGGAAAAACACATGACACAGGGAATCTCGAGACAATGTGACTCTGAAAAATACAACCAAGAATGCGGTTTTAGACAAGGCGGTTAGAGAAATTCGCCCTTCGGGCTAGGGCGCTTTTCGCGCAAGGCTGGTAACCAGATTCTTTACATGAGTGTGTGTTTGCCGGATCTCACGTGCAGCCTTGATTCCGGTCGGCAAAAGGGGATTGCGACTCGAAGAGCGTGCTCGGCCATATAGTTTTCTAGTAGCGCTGACCGATTGACCCAGGGCCTCAGAGATTAAATCCTCGTCGCCCAAGGTTCGCTTGAGATCTGATGCGAATTGATGTCGAAGACAATATGGCGTAATTTCCTCGGAGGTTTTTTTATCCACACGGTTTCCTGCACGACGAACTGCCGATGTAAATGCCACAGGGCGGGCGCTGATTGTGTGTTCTCCGTTATCCTGAGGACTTTTCCATAGACAGCTATACAACTCCCAAACCAGTGGGTGACACTTTCCCTCGTCAATTTCGTATCGAATTGTCCGCCAGGGTTGGCCTTGGTTTTCTTTTACCTTTGCCCCGTCTATTCTAATAGACATATGGCGCTCAGAAAGCGTCAACGTGACGCCGAGCTTCATTTCTATAGGTCGTAGTCCTGTAACGGCAGCCAACAAGAATGCTTGTTTATGGGGCGTGAGGCTCAAATGAGCTAACATCTGCTCCCGCCAGTCGTATGGAAGACTAGACAGCATGCTTCGCTTGCTGGTTTTTTTGACGGGGTTTTCAAGTGGGCAGGCCCCTTTGCTCGCCTCCAAGAGCGAGTGCAAATCTTTCGCTATGGTAGTTATGCGGTTAAGGGATCTAACACTCAATAACCAAGCGTCTTGATCTTTGTTCCGCTGCTTCTCATCTTGCGAACGTAGCATTTGCTCAATGAGACTAGAGCAACCATCTCTTGCTGCGATTTTCCTCTTCTGGAAGGTTGTCTTCTTTTGGGTCGCACAAATTGCCGCCCAAATATTTTTGGCATCGTATTCTTCTGCTTTTGATATCAGGCGCATTAGTTCGCGCGCATACTCTTGCTTGGTTTTCTCAGAAGTTTCTGTGCTAGCCGGATGATTTTTTAGCCACTGACGAGAATTTTTCACGATATCAAATGCGTCTAGAGTCGAAAGCGTATCAATCATTTTTGTTCCAATTCAGATTTTGTTGGCAGAAGCCGTTCTGTCGCTAACGCGACTCGCAAGCGATCGAACGGCTACATTAATTGTCGCCACTCTCGCCGGAAATCCAGCGAGAGCTGGTGACAATTAATGTACGAAAACAGAGTCACATTGACTGTCATCAGAAATTAAAGTCAGCGTGACTCAGGGGGAATTGACGAAGCAAATGATCTTTTTCTTTGCTGTTGAAATGCTGCAGTCGAAGTGCTATCGTGGAACGCATATCAGTTTTATGAGGCGGCTAGAGATGAGTGCAAATGATTTCAGTAGTGGCTTAGGTGCTGGCTATTCGCGCGCAAATGTCGTGCAGAGAGATGCCGAAAATACAGTCAATCGCTGGCAGGAATTTTCGGGAAAGCTCGAATCTAAGTTGCTTAATGAGCAGGTAGAGAGAAGTGTTGCTATCGACTATGTCAAAGCATTGCGGGCTGCCTTGAAACAGTTCTCTCCAGCTCATCCTCTACTTGTAGAGGCCGAGGCAGAAAAATTCTTGGATGCCGCACGCACAAAGGCATTTTCGGAGAAAGGCTTTTATTTTGACAAAGCGACAAACAACATTGTCTCTAAGCGTTAATACTTGTTGTGGGCAGTATTAATCACCGAGCAAATCTTTATTTGACGGTCTAGCTTTCGTTTCCGTTTGGTTCGGTTGAGCCAACTTCTGACCTCCTAGTCCTCCGGCTCCGGCCGCACCGTGTTTCAGCTCCCTTACGGCACCGACGAGGATGCTGTGGCTTTCTTCCCCATTCTTCTCTGCACCAGGTAATCCACCTGTAGCGTGTCCGACCCAACGAAGAATGTTGTCCGGAATCCAATGAATTAACGAGAATACGAGATGGACGACGGTTACCATCATCAAGGTATAGATCGCCGTGAAGGCGAGGAATGACAAGATGCCAGTCATAGAATCAGCTTGGACGCCGGCGACAACTGTCATAAAACCCGTGTTGATGAGCCCAGTCACAGGTTGCGTCAGTAGCATTGCCCCTATGAGGCCAAATAGCATGAGCGACGGTCGAATGACCAAGGATAAAATCATCATCCAGCCAGGACCTGCCTTACCCACTGCATCGTCGCCGTCAGGATGGACGTGGGCGACAGCAAATAAAGGTCCCGCAATAACGGATTCCAATACTAGAACGAACCAATTTACGACCGATGTCATCCATGTAATAAAAGGCAACATTGGCGTATAGGTAGATAGGACTGCACCAAAGAAAAAGAGAGATAGGACCAACGCAGTCACGATGCCGGATAGAAATTGGAGTACGGCTCCGATATCAAATGCTAGTCCTACTGTGGTTTTTGCTACCAATGAGTTTGCGAGACCAGTTGCCCCCGCCAACGTGGCAAGACAGCCTTCCCCGATACTGATGATAGTGTCGCCAAACGACTTCATTTGGCTCATATGATTGAGATTTGATCCGGCAATCTCCTGCGTCATCTGATTGATGCCTCCCATGAACGGAGCGGAGAGCAATTTGCGGACATATTCCCAAGCACCTTCGCCGGCTTGCGGCGCTCGAACATCGGTCTCTTTGTAGTAGACCTGACGAACTCCTTCAGTGCGATTTTTTGAGTATTCGTCTGCCACGGCCATGGCGTCTTTGTAGGTTAGTAGGACATCTTGTGTTTCTTTATCGGTGATCGCAATCGGATCAGAGGTCGGCAGTCCATTCAGCGTCGACTGCATCACATCGTTCAGCTTGACAATGTGGTTGTACCAGGTTCCGGCATAGATCCAGCCGCCATCTTTGGCGGCGGCAAGGAAGTCGCTGCGTGCGCGGTCGTTCGTTTGATTTACGGCAGTCTTCGCGGCAGTGCGTAGGGCGTTCTCGTAGTTGCCTGCAGCGGTGTCGATCGCACCAGGCGTAGGCTTGAGTGAGGTCACAATCTGTGTGGCTACTGGCTGCAGCTCTTTTATCATCGCCTGAAGCGCTGCTGAGTGCGCGGCTAGAATAGGTGCTTTGATGACCTTCGTATTGCTATTGCCTTCCGATGCTTCATACGACTGTTTCCAGGTGATCCCCCCGCACACATTCTTGTTGATGTAGCTGTTGTCGTTGGCATTCCATGAGTAGTTTGTGACCGTGTAGGATGCGTTCGCGAAATTCTTGGCTGTGGTGTAAAGGGCTACTGGCGGAAGCAAATCGAAAACATCATAGTTCAGCATCTCGCCGCTATTGAGTTTTGTCTGGGTCGACGAAACTGGCTCGATCCGCGTTGCGCGCCCGGACTCTTGAAACTGCTTATTCATGGCCGCTGCGCACACTTCGAACTTGAGAATGTTTGCAGCAAGCGGGCGAGAGTCTGGAATCATGGGTCGCGAAATCATATTGTCGCGATTCATTTGTTCGATGGCGACGGTCCAGATCTTGTCTGCAACACCAACGCCCTGAATTGCCAGCCACAAAATGCCGATCTGGATTAAGGAGTAGCCGGATCCGAGCGGGAGTAGTAGAGCAGTCCCGCCGACTGTGCGTAAAGGAACCCAGATCGATGACATCTTCTTTCCAAGCAGCTCGCCATCGTGAGCCGAATCTACGGTTCCTTTGATCGTCGTATAGGCGACGAACAACATGCCGATGAACAGGACCGCGCTATTGAAAATCGACATCATCGATCCTAAGACGGCATCGGTTGGCTGGCTTGTGGCTTTGCCTCCCGTTGCAATCAGACCGACGATATCGCCGAAGACTTCTCTCAGAAAGTCGACAGACGTGTCGCCGACCGGCGGTGTGAATTGATTCAACACGGCCGTGCCTGTGTCTGCCGCAGCAGCGGTGCCCGCTAAGAGGGACAGCAAGAGTAAGAATATCTTTGTCATTTATCTTCTCACTGAAGGCTTTGCGGACAAAAGAATTTCCAGACAGTCACTGGCCAACAATAAGTAGTACGGTATGCACAGGGCTCTGTAGCCAGGGCCGTAACCGTTTTGCCATAGATATGCCCCCAACGCTACAAAGCCGAAAGCCATGGGGAAAATAAACCAGCCTTCCACTCGCATGAAGATTCGATGTTGTCCAAACGGGACGACGCTTCCAGTGACAAGCAGCAGAAATGCGCCGAATTTGAATGTAATCAACTCGAAGAATGTACTGGTCCACAAAATACGAAGCCTGTGGAATGCGATGAAGAGGAGTTGGATCATTTTCTGTCCATGAAGTTAGAGTTGGCAGGACGCGCGGAAGGCGGGTCCTGGAAAGGCTGAGATTGAAGCAATGGAGCCTTAACCTCTTCCAGCCATCGTCGACATGACGATAGAGTTTTCTCGTTGTTGGCCATCGCACAACCCGGATTGCCATAGCAGACTTGTCGAGCAGCTTGCTCGCCCATCTCTCGGCATTCGCGTTCGGCGTCGCTCGCCTGCTTAGGCGAAGAATTTTCAGCGAGAGCCAGAATGGGAGCGAAAAAGTAGGCCAATAGAAAAAAATAAACTCGATAACGATAGTTATTCATGAAAATGTCCAACATCAAATTGATTTTGTTCGTCGAGGTGCCGACAGCAATGATCGGATTTCGCTCATTCGCTGCTCAGTCATCGCGCGTGTTGCTGCGCGTTCTTCAGGTGACGGGATCTCGGAAATAGGTACTGGCGTTTTGTCTGACGCATTCTCCGCGCGTCGTTTTTGGATTTGCTCACCTAAGTCCATGAAGAATTGTCCACTTTGATAACGACGAACAACTTCTTCTAGCCAACCTCTAGCACTTCCAATTTGTCCTCTCAGACCTTTTGCTGCGGCTTCTGTGGCCCCAGCGAATTCGTCTGCAATTTCCTGTCTGTCCTTTACTGAGTCGATAGATCCGAGTATTCGAATGAGTACTTCTCTATGTCTTTCGATGCTCTTTTCTATTTGCAGATCCAAATCAGAAACACCACTACTACCGCGCGCAGCGCGAAAGGTTGTTGTAGTTGTTTTTGTAGAAATCTCTGAAGTAGTCTTTGTTAAAGCAGGTTGACTTCGCTCCGACTGGTGAGGTTTAAGCTCGCCGCCTTGTCGGACAGAACGTCCCCATCCAGTTGGTGACTTTTCCTCCAACTGAGAAAGTAGGAAGCTTGCGACTCGATCCAGCGGAATTCGGTAGTGCAATTTGGCAGGTACACCACAGAGCTTTTCTTCTAAAAGGCCGTGTGCCTTAAGCTTTCGACGTGCCGATTCTTGCTTTGCACGAGATAAGCCAAGTTCCCACTCCCAGCTTTGTTTGTCTGATCCTGACGGAGGTAGCATATTGCCGTCGGAATCCCGTTCACAATCGCGCAGCTTGTAAAACCATTCATCAAGGCCAATCTTTGATTGCCAATGAAGTCCTTGGGCGAGGAATAGCGTCGCTTCGGCGCAGCCAATTGCACGAGCGATAGCCGGAGGGTATGCAATGATTTCTCGATTTCCAAGAAGCTCCGCGAGAAGCCTGGAGACTAGCGCCTCGCTCATTTTGTAGATTGCAGATGCAAATCCGAGGGGAGGCGAGGATGTCCTACCTTAGCTTTAGTTTTAGTTTTGCTCGTGCGATCGGAAACTTTTTGAGCATCGTTTGGCTGAATATTTTTGATTTCGTCTGGCTTTCCCCAATTTCTGACTTGGCCCAGTCTCCACCTTAGGACGCGGCAGCATTCAATCGGATCGGGAAAATCGCGAAGTCGTTGTTGCCTAACCGTTATTTTTGAAAAGCCGGTCAGTGCGGCAACTTCCTCCACTCCCACGAGAACATCGTCGGAAAGTCGTGAGAGCTTTGCTGCTAATGTCCAATCTCGTTCCATCTCTATCTCCATTGAAATACAAATAAGCTATGATCTGAATACTGGCTTCAATCGAACGGAACCAGGGAGAACAGAAAATTCAGGGGAGAAAAAAAGTGGGTGTTTTAAAAGATATGCAATCTCGAGGCGGCGTGCTGTTTTCTCTCAGGCAAGATGAGTCTGCTATTTTTGGCTATGCAGATCCTGACCCTGATGGTGAGCTTTATGAATACGAATTGAAGAAGCAGGGCCAGCAAGATCGCTATCGGTCAGAATTGATCGAGACTGGGGTTGCCGAGCTGGATGGACGTTTAGATATGATGCGTGGGAGAGGGCGGCCAGCTACGTTATCTGCTTACAAACGCTATAAACGAGATTATTTGAAATACTGGACTCGCTTTATCACAGCGCGAGCCAAGCAGCTCGGCATGGTAGACCGCGATTTATGCGATGCTTTTCATTTTACCAACGCAGTTGAATTACGAGAATTGAGACGAGGTAGCGAGAATTGTCATCGAGTAAATCACCTCCGTTTTAAAGAATATTTTGTCAAGGTAGTCAGACAAAAACGCTTGGAGGTGCTGCGCAATGGCGGCTTGGTGATTTTCTTAAACACCAACTTCATGAGCCAGGAAGAATTTGTAAATTGGATCAGAACTAAATCGAACACCACAAATTTGCCACAAATCAGTCATGTATCGGTAGCTGTTTTAAACTAACTTGAGCTATGTTAAGCTACTGAAAAATATAGCTTAATTGAGCTAACTTGATCTAATCATAGGCAATTTTTCTGATTCACACTGCAGGGGTCGCAAGTTCGAAACTTGCACTTTCCACCAGAATTCAAAAAGCCAGCGTTCGCGCTGGCTTTTTTTCGTTTATCGTCCGCATACCGCCGGGGCCGATTGCTGTCGTCAAGGCAACTGATGCGCCGGCAGCCTGACCGTCACGGTCAAGCCTTTCCCTTCCGCATTCGTACCCAGCGTGATGGTTCCCTGTGATGCCTGCACGATTTCTTTCACGATGGCCATGCCCAGGCCGGCGCCGTGCTGGTCCGGCGTGGCGTTGCGGTAGAAGCGTTCGAACACGCGCTCGCGCGCTTCAGCCGGGATGCCGGGACCGTTGTCGGCGATCGTGATGACGACTTCGCGCTCGCCCTCCTGGGCGACGCCGACGGTGACCTTGCCGTGTTCCGGCGTATATCGCAGCGCATTGTCGATCAGGTTCATCAGCATGCCCGAGAACAGCGCCTGGCTGCCCATGGCCCAGGCGGCGTCGACGGCGGCTTCCATGCCGAGGTCGATGTGCTTGCGTTGCGCCAGGCTGACCAATTCTTCCAGCACGCTGGCGGTGAGCGCGACCAGCTCGATGGGATGGCGCGGGAAGGCGGTGCTGTTGGAGGCTTCCGCCTGCGACAGCTGCAGCAGTTTGTTGGTCAGGTCAGTCATGTTGCGACTGCTGTCTTGCAGCGCTTGCAGCACCTGGGGCAGGCGTTGCGGATCTTCCAGCTGGCGCGCGAACTGGATTTGCGAATCGATCAGCGTCAGCGGCGTGCGCAACTGGTGCGCGGCGTCGGCGATGAAGCGCTTTTGCACTGCCACTTGCGTGTTGAGGCGCTGGATGTATTGATTGATTGCTGCGACGATGGGACGCAACTCCATCTGCAGCTCGCCGGCACGCAAGGGCGTGAGTGAGTTCGGTTCGCGCGCAGCCAGTTCATCCTTGACGCGCAGGATAGGGCGCAGCTCTATCGTCAGGCCGACCACTACCAGCGCGATCGCCAGCAGCAGCATGATGATTTGCCGGTGCAGGGCGGGGCGCCACAGTTCGTCGAGCAATTGTTCGTGGCCGCGCATGGTCTGGCCGACCGACACTGCGACCATGCGCAGGGTGCCGTTGTCGTACAGCGCGCGCACGTAGCTGACCACGCGCAGCGGCTGGTTGTTGAAATTAGTGGTGGCGTAGGCCGGCGCGATCAAGGAAAAATCGATATCGACCGGAAAGTCGGGCCGGCCGGCCAGCAAGGTTTCGTCATCCATCAGGACCTGGTAATACACCTCGTCGTGGCTGGGCGAGGCGAACATTTCCAGCGCGGCGGGCGGCACGTTGACGACGGGCGCGCCTTCCATCCAGGTGACCTGGCCGGCGATCATGCGCGCCGAGGCCAGCAGCGCGCGATCCTGGATCAGGTCGGCGCTGGTGACGGCGCTGTCGTAGGTGTAGCTGGTGCTGATCCCGACGTAGACGGTGAGGGGAATCAGCAGCCACAGCAACAGCCGCAGGCGGAGGCTAGGGCCTATCATCTTTTTGTTTTAGCAGGTAGCCGAGGCCACGCAGGGTCATGATGGCGGCCTGCGACGCTTCCAGTTTTTTGCGCAGGCGCGAGATATAGATTTCAATGGCGTCGGCGCTGGGCTCCTCCGACAGGTTGAAGATGCCGCTGACCAGCGCGTTCTTGGACACGGTCTTGCCTTGTTTGAGCATCAGGATTTCCAGCACATCATGTTCGCGCGCGGGTAGCGCCAGCGTCTTGCCGGCGATGGCGAACTGGCGCGTGTTGCTGTCGTAGCTCAGGTCGCCGCAATGGATTTCGGCGGCCTTGTCGGGCGTCTGGCGGCGGATCAGCACCTTGATGCGCGCCACCAGCTCGCGTACTTCGAAGGGTTTGACGAGGTAGTCATCGGCGCCCGCGCCCAGGCATTCGACCTTTTCGTCGATCGAGCCGCTGGCGGTCAGGATCATCACCGGCACCGAATTATGGCGCTCGCGCAGGCGCCGCAAGACGTTCTTGCCGCTCATCTTGGGCAGCATCAGGTCGAGCAGCACGACGTCGTAATTTTCAGTGTGCAGGACGTGGTCGGCCATCTCGCCGTCGCTGGCCACGTCGACGCTGAACTTGTTCTCTTTGAGGATCTGCGTAAGCCAATGCGCCAGCGGCGGGTTGTCTTCGATCAGCAGCAATTTCATGCAAAAAACCTATATTTTTTGTTGCAGTGCAAGGGAGAAACCGCAAATTTGGAAAGCTGGATGAAGGTTTGCGGTTCTTAGAATAGCGGCCAGTATATTAATAATAATCAGAGTTGGCTGAGCAGATACAAATCTGCCGGTCCGGCTCTCCTCCAGGAGACATCATAATGCGTCAACGCTTCAATGTGTTTGCCAGCGTAGTTACCCATGCCGCGGGCGTATCAGGAGTCATCGCTTCCGCTTTGTTGTTCAATGTCGCGGCAGCGCCGATGGCGCAGGCTGCCGACAACAAGATCACCATCATGGTCGGCGGCATCAACAAGCTGATCTATCTTCCCCCCAAACTGGCGGAAAACCTCGGCTACTTCAAGGCCGAAGGCCTGGATGTCGAGCTGCAGTCGCAGCAGGCCGGCGTCGATGCCGAGAACGAATTGCTGGCCGGTGCGGTGCAGGGGGTGGTCGGCTACTACGATCACTCCATCGACTTGCAAAGCAAGGGCAAGGAAGTGCAATCCATTGTGCAATTGCTGGTGGTGCCGGGCGGCATGGAGATGGTGCGCAGCGATCTCGCCACCCAGGTGCGCAGCATGGCCGACCTCAAAGGCCGTACGCTGGGCGTGACCGGCCTCGGTTCGTCGTCCAGTTTCCTGGCGCAATACCTGGCCAGCCGCAACGGCCTCAAGACCAGCGACTATTCGATGTTGCCGGTGGGCGCCGGCAATACCCTGATTGCGGCGCTCAAGCAAAAGCGCGTCGATGTGGTCTGGACCACCGAGCCGACTACCTCCATGTTGCTGGCCAGCGGCGAAGCCAAGGTGCTGGTCGACATGAACAGCGCCGAGGGCACACGCGCTGCGCTGGGTGGCCTGTATCCGGCCTCGGCGTTCTACGTGCAGCGCGCCTGGCTGCAGACGCACCAGGCTGAAGCGACCAAGCTGGCGCGCGCCTTCGTCAAGACGCTCAAGTTCATCCAGACCCATAGCGCGGAAGAAATCGCCGACAAGATGCCGCCCGACTATTACGGCGGCAACAAAAAACTCTATGTGCAGGCGCTGAAGGCTTCGCTGCCGATGTATTCTCCCGATGGCAAAATGCCGCCCGAAGGCGCCGAAGTCGTGCTCAAGGTGATGAGCGGGTTCAATCCGAACATCAAGGGCAAGAAGATCGACTTGTCCAAGACCTATACCAACGAATTCGTCAATCTAGTGAAATAACGCTGCCATCCATTGCGCATACCAACAAGGAGACTTCATGAACAACAATATCCGTCGCACCCTGATTTCACTGGCGGTCGCCGGCGCCACCATGATGGCCCTGCCGGGCACGGCTGCCGCCGCGGGCAAGATCACCATCATGGTCGGCGGCATCACCAAGATGGTCTACCTGCCGGCCAAGCTGGCTGAGCAACTGGGCTACTTCAAGGAAGAAGGCCTGGACGTCGAGCTGCAATCGCAACCAGCCGGGGTCGATGCCGAGAATGAGTTGCTGGCCGGCGCTGTGCAGGCAGTGGTCGGTTTCTACGATCACTCCATCGACTTGCAAAGCAAGGGCAAGGAAATCACCGCCATCGTGATCTTCGGCCAGGTGCCGGGCGAAGTGGAACTGGTGTCGACCAAGGCCTCGGCCTCGATCAAGAGCATGGCCGACGTCAAGGGCAAGACGCTGGGCGTGACCGGCCTGGGTTCGTCGACCAACTTCCTGACGCAATACCTGGCCTCGCGCCATGGCATCACGTCCAATCAATACTCTGTGCTGCCGGTGGGCGCCGACAACACCTTCATCGCGGCGATGAAGCAGGGCCGTATCGACGCCGGCATGACGACCGAGCCGACGGTCTCGCAAATGCTCAAGACCGGCGAAGCCAAGGTGCTGGTCGACATGCGTTCGGTGGACGGCACCGTCAAGGCGCTCGGCGGTTTGTATCCGGCTTCCAGCCTGTATGTGCAACGCAACTGGCTGAACGGCCACAAGGATGACGCTGCCAAGCTGGCGCGCGCCTTCGTCAAGACGCTCAGGTTCATCAAGACCCACAGCGCTGCCGAGATCGCCGACAAGATGCCGAAGGACTACTACGGCAACAACAAGCCGCTGTACATCCAGGCGCTGGAAAACTCGCTGCCGATGTATTCACCGGACGGCAAGATGCCGGTGGGCGGCCCCGAAACCGTGTTGTCGGTGCTGTCGGGCTTCAATCCCAACGTCAAGGGCAAGCACATCGATCTGTCCAAGACTTACACCAACGAGTTCGTGAACCAGGTCAAGTAAGACCTTTGGAAACCCGACTGTGCATCGCAGGTATCCGTTCAGCCGGACGGATGCGCAGGGTGCGTTCGCATGCAGCAATGACCTTATTACGATGAAAGAGTCTTCCATGAACCAAACTGCCACCGCCAAGCCAGCTGCCGCAGCGAAACTCGATACCCCGGCCATCGAGCTGGACAATGTGTCGTGCCGTTTCATCACCGCCGATGGCAATGTCACCGTCGCCTTGCGCGATTTTTCCATGAGCGTCGCGCGCGGCGAATTCGTCGCCGTGGTTGGTCCCACGGGGTGCGGCAAGTCGACCACGCTGAGCCTGATCACCGGCCTGCTGAAACCGACCATCGGCGAAGTGCGCGTGATGGGCGAGCCGGTCAACGGCATTGACCCACGCATCGGTTTCGTGTTCCAGAACGACGCCGTGTTTCCTTGGCGCAGCGTGCGCGACAACGTCGCCGCCGGCCCGCTGTTTCGCGGCAAGCCGAAGGACCAGGCTTACGAACTGGCCAATGAATGGATCCGCCGCGTCGGTCTCGACAAGTTCGGCGATCACTATCCGCATCAATTGTCGGGCGGCATGCGCAAGCGCGTGGCGCTGGCCCAGACCTTCATCAACAGCCCTGAAATTTTGCTGATGGATGAGCCGTTCAGTGCGCTCGATATGCAGACCCGCACCTTGATGCAAGACGAGCTGCTGCAACTGTGGTCGGCGCATTCCGGCTCGGTGGTGTTCGTGACCCACGATCTGGAAGAGGCGATTGCGCTGGCCGACAAGGTCTACGTCCTGACTGCGCGTCCGGCGACCTTGAAGAGCACCTACCAAATCGATCTGCCGCGTCCGCGCGTGATGGAAGAAGTGCGCTATGAGCAGCGTTTCATCGACATCTCCAGAAAAATCTGGGCTGACCTGCGCGAAGAAGTGCAAATTAAATAGGTATTTCAGGCGTTTGATGGCGCACCAGATTCTGCTCTTTTACACCACCACACCAACGACAACATAGGTGAGCAACATGACACAAGTAAATTCAAGCCGGTCCATGAGCCCGGAAGCCATCGCGGAAGTCGAGCGCGAGGCGCAACGCAAGATCAAGCAACGCTACTGGCTGGTGATTTCGCTGCGCTTGCTGATTCTCGTGGTCATCCTCGGCGGCTGGGAATTGTCGGCCACGATGCAATGGATTGATCCGTTCTTTTTCTCGCAGCCGTCGCTGATCGTGATCCAGATTTATGACTGGATCATGGAAGGAACCTCGCAAGGTCCGCTGTGGGTGCAAGTGATGGTAACGCTGGAAGAAACCGTACTGGGCTTCCTGATCGGTTCGGTGGCGGGCATCATTGCCGGCATCGCGCTCGGTCGCAACAAACTGATGTCGGATGTGTTCAGTCTGTATATCCAGATCGCCAACTCGATTCCGCGTGTGGTGCTGGGCTCCATCTTCGTGATCGCGCTGGGCCTGGGCATGGCGTCGAAGGTGGCGCTGGCGGTGGTGATGGTGTTCTTTGTGGTGTTCGGCAATGCCTTCCAGGGCGTGCGTGAAGCCGATCGCTACATGATTGCCAACGCACAGATTCTCGGCGCCTCGCGTCGCCAGGTGACCATGGCCGTGGTGATCCCGTCGGCGCTGAGCTGGATTCTGGCCAGCTTGCACGTGAGCTTCGGCTTCGCGCTGGTCGGCGCCGTGGTGGGTGAGTTCCTCGGTTCCAAGCAAGGCATCGGCTTGTTGATCTCCACCGCGCAAGGCGCGTTCAACGCCAGCGGCGTGTTCGCGGCAATGATCGTGCTGGCAGTGGTGGCGCTGTTGGCCGACTATCTGCTGACTTCGCTGGAGAAGCGTTTGCTGAAATGGCGTCCGGCCGCGTTCTGATCTTGTCCTTGGGGGCCTGCCGCTAGCGATTGTTGTGCAGGCTCCGGGCAGGGACGATAAAATTCTGTTCCATGCCGCTTACATCTTCCCGTTCTCAAAAAGCCCTGTTGTGGATCGTCGCATCGGGCTTTTTCATGCAGACGCTGGACACCACCATTGTCAATACCGCCTTGCCGTCGATGGCGACCAGCCTCGGCGAGCCGGTGTTGGCGATGCATCCGGTCGTGGTCTCCTATACGCTCACGATGGCCACGCTGACGCCGGCTTCCGGTTGGCTGGCGGACCGCTTCGGCACCCGTCGCGTGTATTTCCTCGCCATCCTGGTTTTCGTGCTCGGCTCGCTGCTGTGCGCCAATGCCCATACCTTGCCGCAATTGCTGCTGGCACGCGTGGTGCAGGGCGTGGGCGGCTCCATGCTGCTGCCGATCGGTCGGCTGGCGGTGTTGCGCAGCGTGCCGGGGGCACAGTACATCTCGGCGTTGGCGTTCATCTCGATTGCCGGTCAGCTCGGCCCGGTGGTCGGCCCGGTCACCGGCGGATGGTTGTCGCAGACCATCGGCTGGCACTGGATTTTCCTGATCAATGTGCCGGTGGGCGTGCTCGGCTTGTTTGCCGTGCATCACTTCCTGCCCGCCGAAAAAATCATCTCGCCGCCGCGTTTCGACATGCTCGGCTGCGCTTTGCTGTCGACTTGCATGGTGGCGTTTTCACTGGCGCTGGATGTGCCGATGAGCGAGCATCGCGAATGGTGGAGCGCGGGTTTGCTGGGATTGTCGGTGTTGACGGTGTGGCTGTATGTCTTGCATGCGCGCGGCAACGAGCAGGCCTTGTTCCGCCTGGGCTTGTTCAATGAGCCCAATTTCAGCGTCGGCCTGGTGGGCAATCTGATTTGCCGCATCGGCTCTTCCGCGGTGCCGTTCTTGTTGCCCTTGCTGCTGCAGGTCAAGCTCGGTTTCAGTCCTTTGCATGCCGGCCTGGTGCTGCTGCCGGCGGCGATTGCCGGCACCATTGCCAAACCCTGGATTGCGCCGCTGGTGCGGCGCTACGGCTATGCCAACTTCCTGCTCATCAATACCGTGCTGGTGGGGACGGCGATCGTGTCGTTTGCGTTGATCACGCCGGCCTGGCCGATCGCCGTCGGCATTGCGCAACTGGCGGTGTTCGGTGTCTGCAACTCGATGCAATTCGCGGCGATGAACAGTGTCACGCTCAAGGGGCTCAATAGCCAGGATGCCGGCAGCGGCAACAGCCTGTTCTCAATGGTGCAGATGCTGGCGCTGGGGTTGGGGGTGACGATTGCCGGCGCCATGCTGAGCGGGCTCGATGGCGTGGCCTGGGCCAGGGACTGGAGTTTTACGCTGACCTTCGTCTGTGTCGGCGTGGTGACCTTGCTGTCGGCGCTGGTGTTCCGGCGCATGGATGCGCGTTATTTCAATTAAGAGAGCGCCGTATCAAGGCCTCGTGGCAAGGTCGTGGGCAGCTTCTCAGGTGTCGCCCCATTGGCGCAGCAGGTTGTGATAGCAGCCCACCAATGTGCGTCGTGCGATCTCGTCGGCATTGGTCTGGTTGAGCGTCTGGATCGCGTTGTCCATGTCGAACAGCATGCTGCGCTGAGCGTCGTCGCGCACCAGACTTTGCACCCAGAAGAAACATGCCGTGCGCACGCCGCGTGTGACCGGTGTCACCTGATGCAGGCTGGTGGCAGGGTAGATCAGCAGATCACCAGCTTCCAGCTTGGCCGCGTGCATGCCGTAGGTGTCCTGGATTTCCAGCTGACCGCCGTCATAGCTTGACGGGTCGGACAAGAACAAGGTCGCCGAGATGTCGGTACGCAGCTTGCGGCCGGTATGCGGATCGATGCGCACGCTGCCGTCCACATGGGCGCCGAAGGTCATGCCTGTGCTGTAGCGATTGAACATCGGCGGATAGACGGTATTGGGCAGGGCGGCGCTGATGAAGCGCGGGTTGCGCTCAAGCGCTGACAGGATGATACGCTGGCACTGCGCCGCGACGTCCGAACGTTCGTCGATTTGCTGGTTGTGCTTGACGGGTGCGCCTTGATAGCCCGCCGTCACACGTCCATCCACCCATGCCGGCCCGGCCTGATCCAGGAGCTGACGTACCGCATTGAGTTGTTGCGCGTCGAGCAGCTTGGGAATGGCAATCAGCATGGATGGATTTCTTTCTCTGACTTCAGATTACTGACTACATACGATAGGTGAGCGACAACATGGCAGTGCGACCTGTGCCCGGCACCGAACGTCCGCCGTCGGACTGGATCAGGGCATCGTAATACATTTTGTTGGTCAAGTTGAACAGGTTGAAGCGAATGTCGTACTTCGGTTGCAGATAGGCCAGCGTCGCATCCCAACGTGTGTAACCGCCGACTTGCACGGTATTGGTTGGGTTAGCGTAGCGTTGCGACATATAGGTTGCACCGCCGCCAACTTGCCAGTGTGGCACGACATCATAAGTAGTCCAGGTCGTCAGCGTATGTTTCGGCGTATTGGTCGGGATCTTGCCGACGGCGGTGTCGCCTGCGGCGCCGCTCAGGACTTGCGCATCCAGATAGGTATAACCGGCGGCGATTTGCCATTGCTTGTTGATGCGACCGGTTGCGCCGGCACGGGCGCCCTTGACACGGACGTCGCCGGCCAATGCGTACACACCGGTGGAGATCAGGCTGCGAGCATTTTGCTTGTCAATCTGGAACACGGCGGCGTTCAGAGACAGGTTCTCTGCCCAATCCCACTTGCCGCCCACTTCATACGACTTGTTCTTTTCCGGATCCAGGTTGGTCTGGCCGACGGTGCCGGTCAATTGTTCCAGCGACGGGTTGAACGAGGTGCCATACGAAATGTAGTACGACTGCGCGGTTGTAGGCTGCCAGATGGCGCCAGCGCGCACGCTCAGGAAATTGACGGTCTGACTGGCGTAAGCGAGCGCTGGACTTTTGACTGCCGGCGCCGAATTGGTCGAGTTGATCGAATTACTGATCTGAGCGATGAAGCGGTCATAACGCAAGCCGCCTACCAGTTTGACTTGCGGGGTCAGTTCCAGCGTATCGCCGACATAGGTGGCGATGGTGTTGGCGCTGCCGCCTTGATGATTGCCGAGCTGGCTGACTACACCGGTGCCGGCAGCGCTATAGGTTGGATTGGCCGCCGGGATACAGTCGGCATAACCTGCGGTCGGAGCGGTTGGATCGAGCAGAGAAACACCATTACACGTACCGTTGCGATAGAAGTTCTGGACATCGTAGCCGTCATGACCGACTTCCAGGCCGACCAGGGCTTCATGCTTGAAGCCGAATGCGCTGCCCTTGCCGGTCAGTTCGGTCTGGTTGAAGATCGAATAGTCGCGGATATTGCGGTCATGGCTTTGGGCGCGTACGAACAGGCTTGACAGCGGCAATGCGGTGTTGCCGGTAATGGCGGTGTAGACACCGCCGGTGACGGTACCGATGCTTTGCGGCGCTGTTTCCACCGCGCTGGTGCGCACGTAGTTGAATTGCGTCTGGTTGCGCAGGGTGACGTCCGGCGTGATCTTGTGCTTGATGCCGGCGTTCAGCGAGACCACATCTTGATCGGTGCGGTCGGTGTTGAGGCCGTAAGCGGTGTCGCGATTGACATTGATCGGGTGTCCGTTGAGCGCAGGCAGACCGTAGTCGGGTTGGTCGTGATTGTGCTGGATCAGCGTCGACAAGGTGATTTCGGTCGAGGTGCCGATACCGGTTACGTAGGATGCAGCCAGGCCGAAATCTTGCACATTGGTTTGGTTACGCGTGGTCGCAGCGCCATCTTGCGCCATCACCGAGACACGCACAGCCGAAGTTTCGGACAGGGGATGGTTGTAATCGGCAGTGGTGCGCACCAGGCCATTGGAGGTCACGGAAGCGGAGACTTCGGTGGACGGCTTGAGGTTGGCTTTCTTGGTGACCTGATTGATGATGCCACCGGTTGAACCGCGGCCGAACAACATGGACGACGGCCCCATCAGGACTTCGATTTCTTCCATCGCAAACGTGTCGCGGAAGTATTGGCCGCGATCGCGGAAGCCGTCCAGGTAAATGTCGGTCCGCGCCGAGAAGCCGTTCAGGTTGATGTTGTTGCCGATCTGGCCGCCTTCTGCCCCGCCGAGGGTGATGCCTGCGACGTTGCGCAGCGCATCGGCCAGCGAGGCGGCGCCTTGCGATTGCATCAGCGCCTTGTTGACCACCACCACCGATTGCGGCACGTCGTGCAAGTCAGCCGGCAGCTTGGTCAGTGCCGTGGTGGCTGCATTGAAATCGTCGCGCTGACCTTCGACAACAACTTCCTTCAGGGAAGAGGCTGGCGCAGCAGTCGGCGATGCAACTTGGGCGTGGGCGGAGATGGGGGCTGCAAACAGCGCAACAAGCGCGGCAGCGATCGGCGTGAGACGGTTCATGTGGTCGTTATCGTTAGGTTAGTCACAGAGAGCGGGTGGCTGGCTACGACGGACGAATCCCCGTTTGGCTGGCTGATCAGTTGCCGAGATGCAGGACGAATGCATTCAATAGAATGATTTCGATTCTCATTTCGGATGATTGGTCGTTAGACTAAAGGGCCGGGCTGTCGACGTCCTGACGAATTGCTGACAATTTGCTGACTGTATCCAAAATGGAACAAATAAGCGGCGAGTATCCGATAAAGTGACATTTTTGCTAGGCGGCGCAGCGCTACAATACGATCCCTTCCTGCAATCGGCAGGGTAAGATTTTTCGCTGCGCAATGAGTGTTGTCGCAGTTTCATCCTTCAATCTGGTTCTGATATATGAATGTTCTGCTGGTAGAAGACGATCTGGTGTTGGCGGACGGCCTGTCGCGCATGCTCAAATCGCATGGCCTGAGCGTCAACACAGTCAACAACGGCACCGACGCCGACGCTTTGTTGCAACGCTATACGGCGACCGTACTGGTGCTCGACATCGGCCTGCCCGGGCTGGACGGCTTTGAAGTCGTGCGCCGCTTGCGGGCACGCGGCAGCAATATGCCTGTGCTGTTGCTGACGGCGCGTGACACCATTCCTGATCGCGTGCACGGCCTTGAGCTGGGTGCCGACGATTACCTGGTCAAGCCGTTTGCGACGCCGGAATTGGTGGCGCGCATCAAGGCGCTGATTCGTCGCAGCAGTCCGCAACCGACGCAACTGACCATCGGTGGCTTGTCGCTGGATACGTCCTCGAAGCGTGCCACCATCGACGGCAAGAAAGTCGACTTCTCGGTGCGTGAATGGACCGTGCTGGAATACCTGATGCAGCAAGCGTCGCGCGTGGTGTCCAAACAGCAGATCATCGATGCCGTGCTGCCCTGGGGGGAGGACGTGACGCTCAATGCAGTCGAAGTCTACGTCTCGCGCATTCGCACCAAGACCGCTGGTTCTGGCGTGGCGATACGCACCATCCGCGGTTTCGGCTACATGCTGGAAAAAAGCGAAGCTTGAGGAGCCGGCTTTCCAATTTCGCTTTGGCCGGCAACGCTATGCGTCACAGCATCAAGTTCAATCTGTTGAAATGGTTGATTGCACCACTGCTGGTGGTCAATCTGATTGGCGCCGGCCTGACTTACTGGCTGGCCTGGTTGCCGGCGCAAGACGCATTCGACCAGAGCATCACCGACGCCGCTTGGGCGCTGACCTCGCAGATCAAACGCGTGCGCGGCAAGACTTCGCTGGAACTCACCAAGCAAGCTGAGCAGATGCTGCGTTCAGACCATTTCGACACCATGTATTTCGTGGTGCGCGACGCTGGTGGCGAGACACTTGCCGGCGATCACAATTTCCCTGCCGTCAACCAGATCTCCGAGCCCAATGAGCCTGTCACCTACGACGGCGTCATGAACGGTGAACCGGTGCGCATCGCCGCGCTGTATGTGAGCATCGAGCGTACGCCGGTCTACATCGGTATCGCCGAGACTTTCCGCAAGCGCAACCAGACCCATTACGTGATCCTGATTTCACTGTTGCTGCTGGACGGCGTGTTGACCATTTTCTCCATCGTCATCGTGCTGGTGGCGGTCAACAAGGGCCTGCATCCCTTGCGCGAACTGCAGCAAAACCTCGACCAGCGCAATCACGACAATCTGACGCCGATCGAGTTCGAACAGACCACCGAAGAGCTGACCCCGGTGATCAGGGCGATCAACAGCCTGCTCGACAATATCCGCAAAGGCGCCACCGCGCAGCAGAATTTCCTGGCCAATGTCGCGCATCAGATTCGCACGCCGCTGACCGGTTTGCGGCTGCAACTGGAGTGGTTGCAGCAGCGTCATGCGGCCGAGCCCGAGACCGCGCATTCGACCGAGTTGATGACCTCGTCGGTCGAGCGTATGGTGCGCCAGAGTAACCAGTTGCTGGCGCTGGCGCGTGCCGAGCCGACCCGCTTCAAACCGACCCATCTGGAAGAGTTGTCGCTCGACAAACTGGTGGAAGAATCGGTGCAGCATTTCATTGAACAAGCCGACAAAAAGCAGATCGACCTCGGCTTCGACCTGCAACCTGCGCGAGTGCAAGGCGACCGTTTCATGCTGCGCGACCTGATCGACAACCTGGTCGATAATGCGGTGCGCTATTCGCCGCCGCAAAGTACCGTGACCGTGAGTTGTCGCGAACAGCAAGACGCAACCTTGTTAACGGTGGAAGATTCCGGCCCCGGCATCGCGCCGGAACATCGTGAGTTGATCTTCGACCGCTTTTATCGCGTCAACGACAAGATCTCCGGCAGCGGCCTCGGCCTGGCCATCGTGCGCGATATTGCCAAGGATCACGGCGGCGAGATCACGCTGACGTCGGGCGAGGAAAATTGCGGCACCGTGTTTACCGTGCGCTTTCCCCATCGCGCCTGATTTCCTGGTGGTTCGTCCCGCAGTTGGTGCACCATCGCTGCGTTTTGAAAAATTGATCAGAACCTGTGCGCGTTGCCTCTGTCCAATACCTGTATCGATCTTGATGGAGGTTTTATGACAGAGCAAGTCTTACAAAGCGGTTCCCATATTGCGCGTTTCGACGCCGTCAAAAAAGATGAAGACGTGTTTGAAGCACAAGTCTTCGTACGCCTTACACGCGAGCCCGAGGTAGCGGAAACCTATATCCCGGCAGGGCTGTTCGGCTCCATGCAGGAAGCATTGGAGAACGCCCGGCAACGCGCCGAACGCGCGTTGAAGGAACATGAGTTCTGAGGTTGTCTGTTTCTCTCGTGAAAGTGCGCGTGAGACAGATAATGACGAGGGGATTCCTCTGCGTCGGCCTGGCGGCATGCGTCACCGGGCACTCCCAATCTGCCACGCGGTTTGAAATCCATGCCGCCAGCTTGACCGAAAGTCAGGATTGGCAAAAAGCCAACTTGCTCGACGATCCCGGCACCAAGGTCTATGTTGCGCCCGAGGTGTTGCTGGACAATAGCGACGTCGCACTTGCCGACGCCAAGCAAGACCTGGGTGGACAAGTCCTGCTCATCATCCAGATGACGCCGGCCGGCACGGCGCGCATGGGCATGGCTTCGCGTGTCCTGCTGCGCCAGCGCATGGCGGTGATGATCAATGGCGAAGTGATGACGGCGCCAGTGGTATCGGCGCCGCTGAGCGGCAATCGTTTCGCCATCACCGGCTTCAAATCACTGGAAGACGCGCAACAAATCGCCGCAGGCATTGCACCGAAAAAGTAAGGGCGCTGTATGGATCGCCATTCTGTGCGGCTGCGGCAAGGCACTCCGCAAGGCGTGGTAAGGTGACGGCAATTCAACTTGAGGCGCCATCCTCTTCCTGCCATGTCCGTTGCCCGTCATATTATCCAGGTTCATCCCCGTTTGCTGGTCGCCGTCATTATCGGTGCGCTGTGTTCTGTGCTGTGGCCGGCCGGCGAGACAACCACCCGCTTGCTGGTCGGCTGGAATGCCGGCGTCTGGTGTTATCTTTTGTCGATCTGGTTCATGATGGTCGGCGCCAAGGCAGCCGACGTCAAACGCCTCGCCGAGACCGAAGACGAAAGCGCGCAACTGGTGCTGGTGATCGTCTGCGTGGCGGCCATTGCCAGCCTTGCGGCGATCATCATCGAACTGGCCGGCGCTTCGCATCTGGGCCAACACAAGCTGCTGCGTTACGCCTTCACCGGCGGCACCGTGCTCGGTTCGTGGTTCTTGATCGGCACCATTTTTACGCTGCACTATGCGCGTTTGTTTTATAGCGAAGATGATGACGCCGATCCTCCGCTGCGCTTTGCCGAGGGCGAAAAGAATCCCGACTATTGGGACTTCCTGTATTTCTCATTCACCATCAGCGTGGCGGTGCAGACCTCGGACGTTTGCGTCGGCACGCGCGCCTTGCGCAAGACGGTGCTGGCGCATTCGGTCATCGGCTTCATCTTCAATGCCGCGATCCTTGGTTTATCGATCAATATCGCCGCGGGCCTGACCAGCTGAACATCGACGCACCAAAAGAAAAACGGGATGTGTTTGCACACATCCCGTTTTTTACGTCCCGACTTTCGTCAGGTGTTTTCCTCAGTCATTTATTGCCAGCCGTAGCGCTGGGTGTACCACTTCTTCATGACCTGAATCAGCGCGCCGTATGCGATCAGGATCGCCAGCAGCCAGGGGAAGTAGCTCAACGGCAGCGCTTGCAGCTTGAAGTAGCTGGCCAGCGGCGACATCGGCAAGATGATCCCGATGCACATGATGATCAGCGTCATGCCCATCAACGGCCACGAAGCGCGGCTTTGCAGGAACGGAATGCGCTTGGTGCGGATCATGTGCACGATCAGCGTTTGCGACAGCAGGCCTTCGATGAACCAGCCCGATTGGAACAGGGTCTGATGATCCGGCGAGTTGGCGCCGAAGACGTACCACATCAGGGCAAACGTGCTGATGTCGAAGATCGAGCTGATCGGACCGAAGAACACCATGAAACGGCCGATTTCACCCGGGTTCCAGCGTTGCGGTTTTTCCAGGAATTCCTTGTCGACATTGTCGAACGGGATGGAAATCTGCGACACGTCATACAGCAGGTTTTGCACCAGCAGATGCAAGGGCAGCATCGGCAGGAAGGGCAGGAAAGCGCTCGCCACCAGCACCGAGAAGACATTGCCGAAGTTGGAGCTGGCCGTCATCTTGATGTACTTGAGCATGTTGGCGAAGGTCTTGCGGCCTTCCAGCACGCCTTCTTCCAGCACCATCAGGCTCTTTTCCAACAGGATCAGGTCGGCGGCTTCCTTGGCGATGTCCACTGCGGTGTCGACCGAGATGCCGATGTCTGCTGCGCGCAGCGCCGGCGCATCGTTGATGCCGTCGCCCATGAAGCCGACCACGTGGCCCTTGTCATGCAGCACGCGTACGATGCGTTCCTTGTGGGTCGGGCTGAGCTTGGCAAAGACGGTGGTTTTTTCCACTGCAATCGACAGCTCGGCATCGCTCATCTTTTCCACGTCGGAGCCGAGCAGCATGCCTTCGACTTCGAGGCCGACTTCGCGGCAGATCTTGGCGGTGACCAGTTCGTTGTCGCCGGTCAGGATCTTCACCGTTACGCCGTGCCGGCGCAGTGCGGCCAAGGCCGGTTCAGTCGATTCCTTCGGTGGATCGAGGAAGGCGATGTAACCGATCAGCACCAGGTCCGATTCGTCAGCGACGCTATAGGTTTCCTTGGTCGGCGGCAAATCCTTGGCGGCCACGGCGACCACGCGCAAGCCTTCGGAATTCAGGCTGGCGGTGGTTTCCTTGATTTCGGCCAGCAGCTCCGGCGTGAACGGCACGATCTCGCCATTGTTGCGCGCATGAGTACAGATCGAGACGATTTCTTCGACCGCACCCTTGCAGATCAACTCATGGTGATCTTCGCGTTCGCTGACCACCACCGACATGCGACGACGCTGGAAGTCGAACGGAATTTCATCGACCTTGCGATAGGCCGAGGCGATCGCCATTTCGCGTTGCAGTTCGGCGTGTTCCAGCACGGCGACGTCCAGCAGATTCTTCAGGCCGGTCTGGTAGTAGCTGTTCAGATAGGCGTATTGCAGGACTTCGTCGTTGGGTTCACCGAGGATGCCGGTATGGCGCTCAAGGAAAATCTTGTCCTGCGTCAGGGTGCCGGTCTTGTCGGTACACAGCACGTCCATCGCGCCGAAGTTCTGGATCGCGTCGAGGCGCTTGACGATGACCTTCTTGCGCGACAAAGCGACCGCACCTTTGGCCAGCGTCGAGGTGACGATCATCGGCAGCATTTCCGGCGTCAGGCCGACCGCAATCGACAAGCCGAACAGAAAAGCTTCAACCCAGTCGCCCTTGGTGAAACCGTTGATGAAGAACACGATCGGCGTCATCACCAGCATGAAGCGGATCAGCAGCCAGCTGACCTTGTTGACGCCGGACTGGAATGCGGTCGGCGTGCGGTCGGTGGCGGTGACACGTTCAGCCAGCGCGCCGAAGTAAGTGCGCTTGCCGGTAGTCAGCACCACCGCGGTGGCCGAGCCGCTGACGACGTTGGTGCCCATGAAGCAGAGGTTGTCCAGTTCCAGCGGATTGCCGGCGTCGGCGCCGCGATGTTCGGCAAACTTCTCGACCGGCAGAGATTCGCCGGTCATGGCGGCCTGGCTGACGAACAGATCTTTGGCCGCTAACAAGCGCAGGTCTGCCGGGATCATGTCGCCGGCGGACAATTGTACGATGTCGCCCGGCACCAGTTTCTTGATCGGCAATTCGATGCGTTTGGCGCCTTTCGGATGCAGCGTGACATCGAAATAGCGCTGGGCTTCTTCGGCGATGTCGGCGACCACGTCATGGCGGATCACGGTCGCGGTGTTGCTGACCATTTCCTTGAGCTTGTCGGCGGCCGTGTTGGAACGCGACTCCTGGATGAAGCGCATGAAGGTCGAGATGATCACCATGGAGCCGATCACGATGGCGGCCTTCATGTCTTCGGTGTAGTACGAGACCGCAGCCAGCACGGTCAGCAGCAAGTTGAACGGGTTCTTGTAGCAGTGCCACAAGTGCAGCCACCAGCTCATGGGCTTTTCGTGTTCGACCTCGTTCGGGCCGACTTCGGCGCGAATGTTGTCGGCTTCCTGCTCGGTCAGGCCGTCGGTGCGGCTATGCAGTTTTTTCAACAGCTCCGCGAGGTCCGTCTGGGACGACGACAGCAGGCTTTGCGCCAGTGTCTGCGGTACCTCCTTGGTGACCGGCGAGCTGCGGAACATATCCATGCCGAGACGGCGGAAGTGGCGATCCATGCCGCGTGCACGGATGAAGCCGGCGAAAGTTTCTTTCAACAGATCCAGATTCATGATGAAGCTCTTTTTCTTTGCAACAGTTTGCAGTACAGGGCCGGACACCGCGCGGCGGTCCGGTTCGTGCAGTCATCGAAGGGGAAAAATGAGAAAGCGTCAAACTGTAACGAATCCTCCTGACATATCGATGACATGCCGGTTTCTCAATTCAGATTTAAATAGGGCATAAGGACTCCGCAGGCTGAGGTTGCGAAGTCCCTTTCATCGACATCTGTTCTGCTGACGGCATGGCCGGTCCGTGGCCCGTGTAAACAGGTTGCGAACAAGTCCCTGACGGTATGCGCCAAGCGTAGGCAATACCGGCGAAGGTGTGCGCCACGGGATCGATGACGACGCAAAACGCCGCCATCGCGCCCGTAAATCGGGGCGTCAGTCTGTGTTGTTTGGTGGTAAGGACATACGCCTGAAGCGGCGAATGCCGGATGCCATCATCTGCTCATGCAAGATGACGGCAGGGAGAAGTCCTGCGTTATCTTGCCGAGGCGAGCCGGAAAATTTCCCGGCAACAACTGTCACTCGAACAAGTGCCCATGAAAGGGACTCCATAAAATAAGAACCGGCGGATTCTACCCCCTGGCTTTCAGCACGGTCAAGCCCATTTAATAATAATCAGACCGGCCCTATCGACCGGGCAAGCGGCTTGGACTTGGCCTCGGTTGTGCGGCGCGGCATATGCCGTCATGAAACGCTCCTTGTTTTATGCGGCGTGCGGCCTATACTCAAACCATAAAGAAAACATAGAGGAGACAAAAATCATGCCGAATATCGTCACCAATAATCTCATGTTCTTTTTGCCAATGGCGTTTGCCGGGTTGGTGTTGTTCGGTGAAGTGCCGGTCGCTTCGAAATTTGTGAGGACGGTATTGCGTGGAGTCGGTGCCTTAGGTGGGGCATTGATTGCGCTTTTAGTGCTGGAGGTACTGCCAGTGCTAATTTAACGAGCTTTCTTGCTCGTTCGCTGCGAAAGTGGCGGTGGTTGGAACGCCGGAGGGAGCGCACATCTTAACGAAGTGGCTCCGCGTACTCGTCGGGCGTTCCACCTTTGATTTTCGAGGCCGTTCCGTCACTCCTAAGATGACGGGGCGGCCTTTTTATGCGGGTGCGTTGCGGGCATCGCATGCAGCCATCGATACATTTCAGTGGCCTTCCACCACCAGGCAGTCGCGGCCGCGATCTTTGGCCTGGTACATCGCATTGTCGGCTCGCTGCAGCCAGGAGTAATGCGCCTCCATTTCACTGTGGAAGCTCACCAGGCCGGCGCTGATGGTGCAACCCCACAGCATGTTTGCTTCAGAGCGATGGTGTCGCACTTGTTCGATCAGGCGTGCGGCGAGCATCTCCGCTTCGCGCAGGTTGATGTCGCGCAGGATCACCACAAACTCCTCGCCGCCATAGCGGCCGATCAAATCGTCGGCACGCAAATTTTCCTTCAGCAGCGCGGCGAAATTCTTCAGCACTTCGTCGCCCACCAGATGGCCGTGGGTGTCATTGATGTTCTTGAAGTGATCGATGTCGAGCAGCAGCAGACAGGAACTGTGTTTCTTGCCGTGGCAGGCATCGAATTCCTCAATCAGCAGCGACTCCCAGTAGCGTCGGTTGAGCAGGCCGGTGAGGCCGTCGCGTTGACTGACGGTTTCAAATTCGCGCGAACGCTCCGCCAACTTCTTCGACATGTCGTAAGTCGATTTGCCGAGCGCCAGCGGATATAGCGCGAGCATCGGCAGGCAGGCGATGACGGTGTAGAGATCGGACTCCGGCGCAAAGTGGAAGTCCAGCAAGAGTAAGCCGATCAGCGCGCCGAAGATGCTGCCCAGCAATCCGCGCAAGAAGAGTTTGCTGCCGCCGGCGGCGATATTGTCCATCGACAGCATTGCCAGGATGACCGCGCCCGGCACCAGGTTGCCTTGCATGGCGATGATCCAGAAGCCGCCGAAGGCGGTGTCGGCCACCAGGTTGCGGCGCTCGGCGCGATATGGGACTTTGCTGTTGAGCGCGACGCGATAGGCGACATGCGGCCAGAGGTAGCCATGGAACACCAGCAGCGCCCAGAGCGGCCAGCCGACCGGGTGTTGCAGGAAACCGGCGGCGACGCAAAAGAAACCGATCGACAAGCCGATGACGCGCAAGATGTAAATGCGTTTGACGAAGCGCACGCCTTTGCCGATCAGTTCTTCCGGCGAGGGCGAATCGCCGAAGGCGCGTTGTGCCCGCTTGAACGAAAAAAACGACGCCATGCGTGCACGCGATTTGTCGTTGTGTGGACGGGGGAGGGAAGAGGGCATGATCAGCAAGGCTTTCCGGCGACAGAAATGGACTCAAGGCGCATGGCGCGGCGCCAACATGATGATGCCCATGCCGAGCAGCGACACGATGGCGCCGACGATATCCCACAGGCTGGGTTTGACGGCCTCGACGCCCCACAACCACAGCACCGCAACGCAGATGTAGACGCCGCCATAGGCGGCATACACACGCCCGGCGGCGGTCGGATGCAGGCTCAACAGCCAGGCAAACAGCGCGAGGCTGACCGCCGCCGGCAAGAGCAGCCATGGCGTGGCGCCTTTTTTCAGCCAGAGATAGGGCAGGTAGCAGCCGATGATTTCGGCCAGTGCCGTCAGGACAAACAGTGCGAGCGTTTTTATTGCATCCATAAGTGGCCGGATGGGATTGTTGGAGCTGCGTTGAAAAAAGCGATTGGGGCGTAACAAGTAATCATGCATTGACGTAACTTGCATTGCACCAATTTGGCTAGGTTACAACAGAAGTCGGCGATTCACCAGAACAGGGCGGCAAAATGTGCACATAAATACGGACATATAATGCCGGTTCCTTATTGATGGGCGCATTATGCAGATTTTTAAAAAATTCCGGACCTTGGCATGGCTGGTCGTTGCCTTGTGTAGCGTCGCAACAATATCCCCGGCGATGGCGCAGGAACTGCCCCTCGTCATGAACAACGCGCTCAAGCAAGCCAGGATCCCGGCTAAAAACGTCGGCGTGTTTGTACAAGAAGTCGACGCCGCGCGACCGCTGCTGGCTTACAACGCTACGGTGCCCTTCAATCCGGCATCGGTGATGAAGCTGATCACTACCGATGCCGCGCTGGAATTGCTGGGGTCGACGTTCAACTGGAAAACGCAAGCCTATGTCGACGGCGTATTGAACGATGGCGTGCTGCTCGGCGACCTGAGCATCAAGGGCAGCGGCGACCCCAAGCTGGTGATGGAAAACTTCTGGCTGTTCTTGCGGCAGATCCGCGCCAAGGGCGTACGCGACATTCGCGGCAACGTGGTGCTCGATCGCAGCGTGTTTGAAGAAAACGTGTACGACCCCGCGCAGTTTGACGGCGATCCGCAGAAACCCTATAACGTTGGCCCGGATGCCTTGCTGCTGAATTACAAGACGATTGCCTTGCGCTTCTTGCCGGATGAGGCCAGCGGCCAGGTCAGCGTGAGCATGGAGCCGCCGCTGGCGGGCTATACGCTATCGGCGCCGCGCTTGTCGAAGGATGCGGTGTGCGGCGATTGGCAGGGCAAGTTGCAAGCCGATGTCGGCGCCGGCAGCACGTTGTTCAACGGCAGCTATTCCGCTGCCTGTGGCGAAAAAGTCTGGTACCTCCATCCTTACCGCATGAGCGGCACTCAGTATTTCGGCGCGGTGCTGCGCCAGATGTGGAGTGAGCTGGGGGGGACCATTTCCGGCAAGGTGATGCCGGGCAATGTGGCGCCGGTGGCGCGCCTGTTCGCAGAATGGCAATCGCCGGCGGTGCCGGAAGTGATCCGCGATATCAACAAATACAGCAACAACGTCATGGCGCGCCAGTTGCTGCTGACGATAGGTGCGCAAGTGGCGCAGGCGCCCGGCAACACCGAGCGCGGCGCGCGTGCGATCCGCAACTGGCTCAGCGCCAAGGGCATTGGCGCCGATGAACTGCAGATCGAGAACGGCGCAGGTTTGTCGCGCAACGAACGCGTGGCGCCGAACACCTTGGGGCAGGTATTGGTAGCGGCGTTTCATTCGCCGGTGATGCCGGAATTCATCGCTTCGCTGCCGCTGGTGGGCTATGACGGCACCATGCGCAAGCGCTTGCGCAGTGAAGGCGTGGCTGGTCAGGCGCACATCAAGACCGGTTCACTCAACGATGTGCGCTCGGTGGCCGGCTTCGTACAGGCGGCTTCAGGGAAAATGTATGTGGTGGTGTGCCTGATCAACCACCCCAATGCACCGTCCGGCCAGGCGGCCCAGGATGCCTTGCTGCAGTGGGTGTTTGAGAAGGGCTGAGCCCGTGTTTATGCTTCTGCTTCGACCCGGTTGCGGCCGTTCTTCTTGGCGTGGTAGAGGCTGTCGTCAACGCGTGCGATGAAGTCGACCGCATTGTTCTCTGCGCCCGCATAGACCGTGGCGACGCCGACGCTGATGCTGACATGCTCAACGGCCAGCGAAGTCTTGTGTGCAATGCCGAGGCCTGCTACTGCCATGCAGATTTTTTCTGCAGTCTGCCCGGCGCCGGCCTTGTCTGTATTGGGCAGCACCACGGCGAACTCCTCACCACCATAGCGTGCCGCAAGATCGGCCGGACGACGCAAGCTGGCGGCAATGGTCGCAGCGACTTGGCGCAATACCTGGTCGCCGGCAACGTGGCCGTAGGTGTCGTTATAGAGCTTGAAGCAGTCGACATCGATCATCAGCAGCGACAGTGGCGTCTTGTCGCGTTGCGCGCGCAGCCATTCGGTTTTCATGAAATCATCAAAGTAACGCCGGTTGGCGATGCCGGTGAGTCCATCGGTATGCGTCAGGCGGCGCAGCTCCGCATTGCTGGCTTCCAGTTGCTGCCGGCTATCGTGCAAGGCAGCGTAAGCGGCGTCGCGTTGCAATAGATTGATGTAGGAGCGCGAGTGATAGCGGATGCGCGCGACCAACTCTATCGTGTCATAGGACTTGACCACATAGTCGTTGGCGCCGGCCAGAAATGCTTCTTTCTTGACAGGCGGTTCGTCCACATTGGACAGCACGATAACAGGCACATTCGCCAGCGCGGGACTGCTGCGGTATTGGCGCACCAGGTCAAGTCCATCGGCGTCCGGCATGATCAGGTCTTGCAAGATCACGGTGGGGTGGCAGGCATGCGCCATGGCCAGCGCCTCTTCGGCTTTGCTACAGTAGTGCAGATCAATGTCGGTTTCAGGGGCGATGGCGAGTTTCACTTTTTTCTGCACCATCAACTGATCGTCGACCAGCAGCACCACCAGCCGATGATTGTCAGCCTCCATGGTGGGGATGAGTGAGATGGGCGAGGCAATGGAAGGATTCGGTATCGTTGCACTCATCGGTTTTCCCTTCCTGTGTTGTGAAGACCTCGTGCCGCAAAAAATCACAGGTAGCGTCAGAGTATGAGTGGCCGGTTTGACAGCTCGTTCTTGTGTGCGTCTGCGTGCGGCAGATTGTGCGCAAGCAGCGTGTTGAGTTGCGCCAGTCCCTGCACCAGGCCGTCATGGTAAATCTGGTCGCGAAACCCTTGGGTTATTGTACTGCAAACGGCTTTCCAGTCAGCCTGTTTGAGCGCGCGTCCGACCACGCGGTCGGGGATGATTTCGACACGATGGTCGGCCACATTAATGTAGAGCAAAACGCCGCAGTTTTCTTCAGTATCCCAGATGCGGTAGTGGGAAAACAATTCATGCGCGCGTGCACGCGAAGACTCGCCGCGCCAGACCGCCGCGAGCGGCAATGCCGCTTCGACGATGACGCGGATTTCTGCGCGATGAAGGGCTTCGCCCGCAGCGATGGCGGATTGGACTGCTTGCAAGGTGACGTGGGGAAACAGGCGACGCGCTTGATTGCGGGTGGCGCCCAGATGCGTGAGCAAACGTGCGAACTTGGCCATCACCAGTCTCCCGAGGCGCCGCCGCCGTCAAAGCCGCCGCCACCACCTGAAAATCCACCACCTGCACTGCCGCCAAAACCGCCCCCGCTGCTAAAGCCGCCACCACGACCAACCCGGCTTTGGCTGGCCTCGTTGAGGATGCTGCCGATGACGACGCCAGCGGCATTGCCCCAGGTATTGTTGTTGAGATTGTTGCTCGGTCGGCGCCGTACAAACATGATCACGCCGAAGAAGACGATCAGGAATACCACCGGCGCAATCACGTTGAGCCAGCCGCCGTCCTGTTGCGCTTGTGGCGCTGCGGCGGCTTTTTTCTTTGCCGTCGCCGGCAGTTGTTCTTCATCGAGCAGGCTGGTGAGCGCCGAAACGCCCGCCGCCAGGCCGCCGTAATAATCGTTCTGGCGGAAATGCGGGGCGATCACATCTTCCAGTATGCGTTTCGATTTGGCGTCGGTCAGGCTGCCCTGCACACCACGCCCGGCTTCGATACGCAGGCGGCGCAAGGCCTTGGTGTTGTCTTTTGCGACGATCAGGATGACGCCGTCATCCACGCCTTTGCGTCCCAGCTTCCAGGCCTCGGCGACGCGGATGCCGTATTGTTCGATGGCTTCCGGCGCAGTGCTGGACATGAGCAAGATGGCGATCTGGCTGCCGGTGCGGGTTTCATATTCGGCCAGCACCTGATCCAGGGTGTGGCGTTGTTGTTCGTCCAGCATGTGAGCCTGGTCGACCACGTGCGAACTCAGCGCCGGCACGGCGACAAACTCCTGCGCGCCGGCGACTTGCAGGAAGCCGGCGAGCAGGGCGCTCAGGAACAACATCAGGATCGGGCGGAAGTGCAGCATGGTGGACTGGTTTTGAAAAACTTATTTGCCGAAGTTGACGGCAGGGGCGGTGGAGATGGCTTTTTCGTTTTCCACGGTAAAGGACGGTTTGACCGGGTAGCTGAATATCTTGGCGGTGATATTGGTCGGAAAGCTGCGCGCCAGCACGTTGTATTCCTGCACCGAAACGATGTAGCGTTGACGCGCCACAGTGATGCGGTTTTCAGTACCTTCCAGTTGCGATTGCAAGTCGCGGAAGCCGGTGTCGGCCTTGAGTTGGGGATAGTTTTCCGACACCGCCATCAGGCGTGACAGCGCCGACGACAACTGGCCCTGCACTTGCTGGAATTTATTGAAGGCTTCCGGATTGGTCAGCACTTCCGGCGTGATCTGGAAACTGGTGGCGGCGGCGCGTGCCTTGGTCACGGCTTCCAGCGTATCTTTTTCATGCGCGGCGTAACCCTTGACGGTATTGACCAGATTGGGGATCAGGTCGGCACGGCGCTGGTATTGATTGACGACTTCGCCCCAGGCGGCCTTGGTGGCCTCATCCTTGGCCTGGAAGTCGTTGTAGCCGCAGCTGCTCAGGGTCAATACGGATGCGGCGATTGCCAGCCATGCGAAGTATTTTTTCATCGTGTTCCTCGGGGAAATTAAAACATTCGCTACTGTGATCAGTCCTTGCGGAGACGTCAAGTCTTGCCTTGAAGTTGGCGCCAAGTCTCCCAGAAATTGCACCCCCTGCTGCCTCAAATAGCGGCTCGCCGCCGTCGTCGCGTTACAATGTCGCATCTTTGCATATTTATGGTATTAAGGCTCACTGTGACATTTATCGACAAATTATCCGCGGCGTGGAAGGCCAACAATTCTCTGCTGTGCGTCGGTCTGGACCCGGATATCAGCAAATTTCCTGCGCAATGGAAGAACCAGCCGGAGGCGATCCTGGCGTTTTGCAAAGGCATCATCGACGCCACCGCCGACGTGGCTTGTTCGTTCAAGCCGCAGATCGCTTACTTTGCCGCCTTGCGCGCCGAAGACCAGTTGGAAGAAATCTGCAGCTACCTGCGCACCCGCTATCCGCATATCCCGATTGTGCTGGACGCCAAGCGCGGCGACATCGGCGCCACTGCTGAACAATACGCGCGCGAAGCCTTCGAGCGCTACGGTGCAGACGCCGTGACGGTCAGTCCTTACATGGGTTTTGACTCGGTCGCGCCGTATCTTGAATGGAAGGATCGCGGCGCCATCGTGTTATGCCGTACTTCCAATGCCGGTGGTTCCGATTTGCAATTTTTGAATGTCGACGGCGTGCCGCTGTATCAGCATGTTGCCCGCCTGGTGGCGGAGAAGTGGAATACCAACGGCCAATGCGGCCTGGTGGTCGGCGCGACGTTTCCGGAAGAACTGGCGCAAGTGCGCAGTATCATCGGCGACATGCCTTTGCTGGTGCCGGGCGTCGGCGCCCAGGGCGGCGACGTGGCGGCGACGGTGAAATCGGGCAAGACTGGCGATAGTGCCGGCATGATGATCAATTCCTCGCGCGCCATCCTGTACGCCAAGGCGCAAGACGGCGAAGAGTATGCGGCGGCAGCACGCCGTGTGGCGCTGGAAACGCGCGACGCAATCAATCAGTATCGTTAAGTTGTCAGCTTCGAAGCAAGAGAGCCGCCGCGAGCGTATCGCCGCGGCTCTTTTTACGTCGGGCTTGCCCTCCAGCTTCGATCAGGTCAGCAGGCGCAGCAAGCCTTGCAGGGAATGGGTCACGGCTTGTTCGCGCACGGCCTTGCGATCGCCGCTGAAGACCAGGCGCTCGGTGAAGGTCTGGTCGCCGACCTTCCAGCCGAAGCACACGGTGCCGACCGGCTTGCCGGGCACGGCGCCGCCGGGGCCGGCGATGCCGGTGGTGGAGACCGCGACATCGGAACTGCTGTTGGCGATCGCACCTTCCGCCATGGCTGCGGCGATTTCTTCGCTGACGGCGCCATGCTGGGCAATCAGGGCTTCCGAAATAGCCAGCAATTCATTCTTTGACGCATTGGAATAGGTGACGAAGCCGCAATCGAACCATTCCGACGATCCGGCGATTTCCGTAATGGCTTGGGCAACGCCGCCGCCGGTGCAAGACTCGGCGGTAGAGAGTAAAGAATTCCTGGCTTTGAGCGCTTGGCCCACGCGCGCGGCGAGGTCTGTCGAGGTATCCATGTTGATGTCATCCTTCGTGGTTAGCGGGTGGTGGTCAACGTGTGCTGAGAGCGTGCTCTCATAGGCCAAGCATACTCTTGTTGCGGATGATTTACATGGCGCGCCAGAAGGCGAAAATCAATAAGGTATAGAAGGCCGCGACGATGTCATCCCACATCACGCCAAAGCCGCCTTTGAAGCGCCGATCGAAATAAGCAATCGGCGGCGGTTTGACCATGTCAAAGAAACGGAACCAGACGAAGGCCCAGCATTGCGTTGCCAGGTCGGCTGGCGTCAGCAGCACCAGCACCAGCCAGAACGCGATGATTTCATCCCATACCATGCTGCCGTGATCGGGTGCGCCGAGGTCGCGGCCGGTGCGTTGGCAGGCCCAGACACCGACCAAGAAACCGACCACGATCACGATCAGCCAGTTCAGCGGCGTGAAGATGGTCGGCCAGCGTGTCGTCAGCACCGCATACGCCAGCCACGCGAACAAGGTCCCGGACGTGCCCGGCATGATAGGCGACAGGCCGCTGCCGAAGCCTTGCGATAGCCAGTGCGCCGGATGCGCCAGCATGAAGCGCGCGCTTGGACGCACCGACTTGTTGAGGAGTGCCTTGCGGCCTGGTTCTATTGTTGTCATGACGTAAAGTGATCGAAAGAGGTCAGTGCCAGGTCCAGCGGTTCACCGCCGGTATCCAGCAGGCGCAAGCCGGGCATGGCTTCGATGACGCCGACGCGGGTGATGTCGGTACCGGCTTTTTCCGCTGCCGCAAGCACTTGCTCGCGGCGGCTTGCCGGTGCCGTGAAACAGAGTTCGTAATCGTCGCCGCCGCTGAGTGTGAAGCGACGGCGCAGTTCTTGCGCTTGTTGCTTCAGGACAGCTCCGGGCGGCAAGGCGTCGACGTCGAGACGCGCGCCCACGCGTGAGCGCGTCAGAATGTGGCCGAGGTCGCCGGCCAGGCCGTCGGAAATATCAATGGCGGCATGCGCAATCTCGCGCAAGGCCATGCCGAGCGCCACGCGCGGCGCCGGCTGATGCATGCGTTGGGCGGCAGCGTGATGCGACGCACTGTCCAGCGTCAGTTCATGGCGATAGGCCGCCAGCGCCAGGCGCGCATCCCCGAGTGTGCCTGAGATCCAGATGTCGTCGCCGTCGCGGGCGGCGTCGCGACGCAGGGCTTGGGTATACGGAATTTCTCCGAACACGGTGATGCTGATATTGAGCGGGCCTTTTGTGGTGTCGCCGCCGATCAGTTCGCAGCCGTGCTCGTCGGCCAGTTTCAGCAAGCCGCGCGCGAACGGCTCCAGCCAGTCTTCGCGCGCTTCCGGCAGGGCGAACGCCAGCGTGAAGGCAATTGGTTGCGCGCCCATGGCGGCCAGGTCCGACAAATTGACGGCCAGGCACTTGTGTCCCAGCGCATAAGGATCGGCGTGCGGGAAGAAGTGACGGCCCTCCACCAGCATGTCGGTCGACACCGCCAGCTGCATGCCGGGCGCAGGCGTGAGCAGCGCGCAATCGTCGCCGACGCCGAGCGCGGCGCGACTGTCGGGCGCGGAAGGGCGCGTGAAATAACGGGAGATAAGTTCAAATTCGGAGAGCATGGGCATGATTGTAACCAATACGTCACGGAATCCCGGTAATTCTGCGCGGGATTGATTGGTAGGACCATTCCTGTGCTGGTTCCACCGGTGAAACCTGTCGTGGCAACTTCGGTGTAAAGCCGCACCGGTATTGGCTCTTGGAATGCCGCGCTGCAGCATAGAAGGCTTGCATCCGGTCTATGAGAGCGGCCCGACCTCTGCTAAAATCGCAGGTCTTCGACAAGTCTAGAAAAGAGAACGCAGAGTATGGATTCGATGATCAGCAAGAAAGAAGAATTGCGTCAGCAACTTCGCCAGGCAGCGCTGGAGTACCATGAATTTCCAACGCCGGGCAAGATCAGCGTCACGCCCACCAAGCTATTAACCAATCAACGAGACCTGTCTCTGGCGTACTCGCCGGGCGTCGCTGCGGCCTGTGAAGAAATCGTCGCCGATCCGGCCAACGCTTTCAAATACACTGCGCGCGGCAATCTGGTTGCGGTCATCAGTAATGGTACGGCGGTCCTCGGGCTGGGCAACATCGGCCCGCTGGCTTCCAAGCCGGTGATGGAAGGCAAGGCCGTGCTGTTCAAGAAATTCGCCGGCATCGACGTCTTCGACATCGAAATCAACGAAACCGATCCGGACAAGCTGTGCGACATCATCGCCTCGCTGGAACCGACTTTCGGCGGTATCAACCTGGAAGACATCAAGGCGCCCGAATGCTTCTATATCGAGCGCAAGCTGCGCGACCGCATGAAGATCCCGGTCTTCCATGACGATCAGCACGGCACTGCGATCATCGTCGGTGCGGCGATCCTGAACGGCCTCAAGGTGGTCGGCAAGAGCATCAAGGAAGTCAAACTGGTCGTCTCCGGCGCGGGCGCTGCAGCGCTGGCTTGCCTGGACCTGATCGTCGATCTCGGCTTTCCGATCGAAAACATTTACGTCACCGACCTGGCCGGCGTAGTCTACAAGGGCCGCACCGAACTGATGGATCCGGACAAGGAACGCTTCGCGCGCGAAACCGATGCGCGTACCCTGGCCGACGTGATCCCTGACGCCGACATTTTCCTCGGCGTGTCCGCCGGCGGCGTGTTGAAACAAGACATGGTCAAGAAGATGGCGCCGCGTCCACTGGTGCTGGCGCTGGCCAACCCGACGCCGGAAATCCTGCCGGAAGATGTCATGGCCGTACGCGATGACGCCATCATCGCCACCGGCCGTTCCGACTATCCGAACCAGGTCAACAACGTCCTGTGCTTTCCGTACATCTTCCGCGGCGCGCTGGATTCCGGCGCCACCACGATCACGCGCGAAATGGAAATCGCTGCGGTGCACGCGATTGCCGAGCTGGCGCAAGCCGAGCAATCCGACATCGTCGCCGCCACTTACGGCGTGACCAACCTGTCGTTCGGTCCCGAGTACATCATTCCGAAGCCCTTCGATCCGCGCCTGATGATCAAGATCGCGACTGCAGTTGCACGCGCGGCCGAGGCTTCCGGCGTGGCGGCACGTCCGATCGCGGACATGAATGCTTACGCGGAAAAGCTGGAACAGTTCGTCTATCACAGCGGCACCTTCATGCGCCCGATCTTCCAGGCCGCCAAGAAGGCGCCGGAAGCCAAGAAGCGCATCGTCTTTGCCGAAGGCGAAGAAGAGCGCATCCTGCGCGCGGTGCAAGTCATCGTCGACGAATGCCTGGCCAAGCCTATCCTGGTCGGCCGTCCAGAAGTGCTGGAACAACGCATCAAGAAATTCGGCCTGCGCCTGCGTCCGAACGTCGACTTCGAAGTCATCAACCCGAACTTTGACAGCCGCTATCGCGACTACTGGCAGACTTTCCTGGAAATGACCAAGCGTCGTGGCGTTACCGAGCAATACGCCAAGCTGGAAATGCGTCGTCGCCACACCCTGATCGGTTCCATGGCGATCCACAAGGGCGACGCCGACGGCATGATCTGCGGCACCTACGGCACCACGCAATTGCATTTGCATTACATCGACCAGGTGCTGGGCAAGCGCGAAGGCGTCAATGTCTACGCCGCCATGAACGGCGTGATCCTGCCGAGCCGCCAACTGGTGCTGGTTGACACCCACGTCAACGAAAACCCGACAGCGGAAGAACTGGCGGAAATCACCATCATGGCCGCTGAAGAAATGCGTCGTTTCGGCCTGCATCCACGCGCAGCGCTGTTGTCGCATTCCAACTTCGGTTCCAGCAACAGCGAATCGGCGATCAAGATGCGCACCGCGCTGAAGCTGATTCAGGAGCAAGCGCCGGAGCTCGAAGTCGACGGCGAAATGCACGGCGACACTGCGCTCGATCCAAAACTGCTGGCGCAAATCATGCCGGACTCGCCATTGAAGGGCGATGCCAACCTGCTGGTGATGCCGAACATCGACGCCGCCAACATCGCCTACAACCTGTTGAAGACAGCGTCCGGCAACGGTGTGGCGATCGGTCCTATCCTGTTGGGTTGCGCTAAGCCGGTGCATATCCTGACGGCATCGGCAACGGTGCGCCGTATCGTCAACATGACCGCACTGTGCGTCATGGATGCGATGTCGGAGCGTTGATCTGAACTGATCTCAGGTCGTAATCAAAGCGGCGCATTTCGAAAGGGATGCGCCGCTTTTGTTTTGCGCTGGCTTACTTCCCTTGGACTAACCCTTGGACTAGGAAAATAAATTGCTGTCATGGGCGAAAGGAGGAAACCGGGGTTGTGCGAATTTTTGCTTAACTGGATGCGATCTTTCGCTATCGTCATTTATTTTCTTCTTGAAATCTCAATTCGCAAGCGCAATCTTGGGCTGTTTCTACGTTGCCGTTTGATCGTCCAGGCAGTCGGAGTCGCTCAGCAATAACCCTCTTCTTTGTTTTTTCCTCTGCAGCAAAATCGCAACATACTCGATGCAATCTCGCGAAAAATCAGCATTTTGTAAGAATATCTTTACAACTTTTTGCGATTAAAAGTTAATATAAATAATAATAATTACTATTAACTTTTAAATCGGGTGTCTACATGCAGTTCCGCATCAAGCCAGGTTATTTGGCTGTCCTGACAACATTGTCGCTTACCGCCATTACAACAACGATTGCGTTTGCCCAGACTGCCGGCAGTTTGCCGGAAGTCCAGGTCAGTGGATCCCGTGACGGCTACGTTGCAGCGACCGCAGTAAGCGCCACCAAAAGCGAAGCGCCTTTGCGTGACATACCGCAAACCATCAATGTGATCTCTTCTGAAATCATGCGCGATCAACATGCGACTTCCTTGCAGGACATCCTGAAAAACATCCCAGGCGTCGGACTGTCGACCGGCGATGGTCAACGTGATCAGGTCTTCATTCGCGGCTTTACCGCCATCGGCGATCAGTTTGTCGACGGCTTCCGCGACGATGCACTGTATTTTCGTGATTTGTCCAATGTCGAGCGTCTCGAAGTCATCAAGGGGCCCGCCGCCGTGCTGTATGGGCGTGGTTCTTCCGGCGGTCTGATCAACCGCGTCACAAAGAAGCCGGGCATTGACGTCACCGATGTCAGCCTCAGCCTGACCAGCACTGCAGGCCGTCGTGGCGAGATCGATCTGGGGCGCAGTGGAGAGGTCGTCTCCTGGCGTTTGACCGGTGCGCGCGAGCAATCCGATAGCTACCGCTCCCAGCAGTTCCTGGACCGTACCGCTGTCGCACCATCGGTGGAATTCAAAATTTCCTCCGACACCAAGTTGCTGCTGCAAGCAGACTATCTGGAAGATCGTCGCCTGACTGACTTCGGCATTCCTTCCTATCAAGGACGTCCCGTCAATGTCGATCCGGCTACCTATTACGGCGCCGCCAATGCGCGTGATGCCGACTTCAGCCAGTCACGGGTAGCATCGACTTCGGCAACGCTGACGCAGCGTTTCAACGATAGCCTGTCGTTGCGCAATGCTTTCCGCTATTACGACTACCACTTGAATCGCAACAATACCAACATCAGCGGCAACGTGAATGAAGTTGCGCGCACGATGACATTGGGACACGCCACGCTGATGCGCGATGAAAACGGCTGGTTCAACCAGACTGAGCTGACGCAAAAAATCAGCCTGGGTTCGACCAGGCATGAAATTTTGTACGGTGTTGAATTGGGGCAGCAGAGCAAGGATTCTGCCAGCTATGCGACCACTACCGTGGCAAGCAACGTGTCGATTTTCAATCCGGTCCTGCCGACGGTGAATCCGGCCGCGCGCGGCGCGGGAACCTTCACGTTCGGTACCTACACGACAGCCGCCGGCTACGTGCAAGACACAATCGCATTCAGCGATCAGTGGAAGGCTTTGCTCGGTTTGCGCTATGACAGCTTCGAGCAGAAGTCGCGCATCGTAGGCGGCTCGGCGCCCGGCAACCTGGGGCGCACCGACAGTGCCTACAGCCCGCGTGCCGGTCTGGTGTGGCAACCGAGCGAAACACAGTCGTACTACTTGTCGTGGAGTCGCTCCTTCCAGCCTTCGGGAGAGACACTGTCATTGGCGACCAACAACGCCGACCTCGCACCGGAAAACACACGCAATACCGAAGTCGGTGCCAAGTATGACTTTTGGGATGGTCGCGCCAATGCGACAGTGTCGATCTTCCGCCTCGAACGCGACAACATGAAGGCGACGATTCCGGGCACCACCATCATCATCCCCGTCGGCAAGCAACGCACGGACGGCGCTGAACTGACGCTGACCGCCGATTTGAAGCAGGGCTGGAAAGTACTGGCCGGTTATGCCTATCTGGACGCCAAAGTGATTGATTCGGTCGCCATTGACGCCAGCGTGAGCAATCCAGGTACGACGACTGCTGGGGCCGTGCCGTTCAAGGGCAAGGCGGCGACGCTGACCCCGAAACATAGCGCCAACCTGTGGCTGACGAAAGACGTCGGCGCTGGCTTTACGGTCGGTGGCGGTGCGAATGCCGTCGGCAGCCGTTTTGCCAATCCGGGTAATACCGTGTCTTTGGCCGGCTACGTCACGGCGGATGCGATGGCGGTCTACAAGGCGGAGAAGTATTCGGTACAGTTCAATGTCAACAATATTTTCAACACCGGCTATATTGTTTCCGGCCATGGCACCAGCCCGAATCTGAGTTTGCCCGGTGCACCGCGTAACGTTGCATTGACTTTGCGTTATTCGATGTAAAAAATAATACCAGTGCAGTATGAAAAAAGCCTCCGCTACACACGTAGCGGAGGCTTTTTTCTTGGGGGAACGGGTGAATTACTTCGGCAATACGCGCGCCAGCCACTGGCCGATATCGTCGATTTCTTCCTGGCAGACCGAGTGCTGCATTTGATATTCATGCCATTCGATCTGGTGGCCTAGCGTGCTGAGCAAGTCGCGCGATTGTTCGGCGCGCGCAATCACCACCACCGGATCCTGGCGGCCGTGGGCCATGAAGATGGGGGTGGCCAGATTGGCCTGGTTGGCTTCGGCGGCGGTGGTGCCGGCCAGCGGCAAATAGCCGGACAGGCACATCAGGCCGGCCAGCTTTTCCGGATGGCGCAGGCCGGTTTGCAAGGTCATGGCGCAGCCTTGCGAGAAGCCCGCCAACACAATGCGTTCCGCGGGGATGCCGCGCGCTTTTTCTTTGGCGATCAGTGCTTCCACCATTGCCTGCGACGCGCGCAGGCCGGGTTCGTCTTCGCGGCGCACCAGCTCCGGGGTAAAGATGTCATACCAGGCGCGCATCGCATAGCCACCATTGATCGTCACCGGCATGGTTGGCGCAGTCGGGAAAATGAAGCGGATGGTCTGGGATCCGGATAAATCGATTTCACGCACAATGGGGACGAAGTCGTTGCCGTCGGCGCCCAGGCCGTGCAGCCAGATGACGGCGGCAGTCGGGCTAGGTGCAGTTTCGATTTCGATGGTCTGGAGAGTTGCGGTTTGTGCGGACATGGCTATTTTCTTCGAATCAGGATTGCGCAGCTTGGTGCACAATACGGGTTTGCAAGGGTGATGCTTCCGAGGCGTTCAAGGCGTCATGATACGACGTTATGGCCGGAAAATCTTTGCACTGTTTTGAAGGAGATACGATGAAAAAAATGCTGATGCTGTTGCTCGCCCAGGCAAGCTTGATGGTATCGCTGCAAGCCCACGCCGCTCTGCTGGAAGGCAAGGTGTTCACGCCCAATGGCGAGAACCTGGTCATCCAGCCACCTTCCGGCTGGCGCCTGGCTTACATGAATGGCGATCCCAGCGGCGACTATGTGGTGGAGTTCATGCCGCAGAACGAGAGCCATGAGAACTGGCGCGAAGGCTATATGTCGGTGCAGCGCGGCGCGGCCGATGTGAGTGCCGGTGCGCACATGTCGACGCCCTTGGTCCAGCGCATCTTGCAGGGCGCGCAACGCAATTGCTCTGGTCACTTCACGGCGATGAAGCAGAAAGACACCATGACCAATGGCGCCTATACCTCGATCAGCGGCGGTTTTTGCGATCGTGTCGGCAGCACCGCGCCGTTCGGTGAAGGCAGTGTGGTGGCGGTGGTCGAAGGCACCCGGAATCTGTTTCTGGTGCAGTTCGGCTGGCGTCCTGCGACCGAGAGCGAGTTGAAGAACTATGCCTGGCGCATCACGCCGCAAAAGTTGCAGCAATACCTGGACCTGCTCAATCACGCCACACTGTGCGGCGGCCCGGATCAATTGCCTTGCCCGCGCTGAGCGCAATGCGCCAACGATAGCGGGCGTACGCCGTAGAGCGTCCTGCTCACGGCGCAAAATCAAGGTAAATGGGTAAATTATTTCGCCGGGCGTAAGGCCGACTTGGGGCGGAAGGCCTTGCACACGGCCTCGTTGGTTTCGACGTAGGGGCCGCCGATCAGATCGATGCAGTAAGGCACAGCAGCAAAAATGCCCGGCACGGTTTGCTTGCCGTCGGCATCCTTGAGGCCTTCCAGCGTTTCCTTGATGGATTTCGGCTGGCCCGGCAAATTCATGATCAGGGCAGCATGATCGGCCGTTTCGCGAATCACGGCGACCTGGCGCGAGAGAATCGCGGTCGGTACGAACTGCAGGCTGATCTGGCGCATTTGCTCGCCGAAGCCCGGCATTTCCTTGGTGGCGACCGCCAGCGTGGCTTCCGGCGTGACGTCGCGGCGCGACGGGCCGGTGCCGCCGGTGGTCAGCACGAGGTCGCAGCCGACCACATCCACCAGCTCGATCAGGGTTTGCTCGATATGCGCGCGCTCGTCGGGAATGAGGCGGGTTTCCATACGCCAGGGACTGCTCAGCGCAGCGCCGAACCAGTCCTGCAGGGCGGGGATGCCCTTGTCTTCATAGACGCCACCGGAAGCGCGATCGGAGATGGAAACCAGGCCGATCAGCAGCGCATCAGGATCAGTCCTCTTGCTCATCGTCCAACTCGTCCGCCTCGTCGTCTGTCGCATTGGCGCCACGTGAGGCGGTTTGCAACTGTTTGAGGATCTGGAAAATTTCGCGATAGGCCTTGGGCGGCTTGTTCTCGGCTTGTTCTTTGCGGGCATTGCGGATCAGGGTGCGCAGGTGCTGCACATCGAGATCGGGATGCTGGGCCAGCAATTCAGTCAGTGCATTGTCGTCTTTCAACAACTTTTCGCGACGACGTTCAAGTGCATGCATCGAGGCGGTGTCCGCTTTGGACAGGCCGCGCCAGCTGTCGAGCGTCTTTTGGATGGCGGCAATTTCTTCCTCATCCAGGGTACGCATCTTCTTGCCGACGTATTGCATTTGGCGACGACGGCCTTCGTGATCCTTGATTTGCTGGCATTCAAGGATAGCGTCGCGCACATCTTCGGGCATAGGGACGCGCTTGACGCGGTCACGTGGCTCGGCAACCAGTTCTTCCCCCAATTTTTGCAACGCAGTCATTTCGCGTTTCAGTTGGGATTTAGAGGGACGGTCGTATTCCTGCTCGAATTCGTTGGATTGGAAGCCGCAGGACCCGCGATTGGGATTTGGCATGATTCAGATAAATAAGCTAAACGACTGCTATGATACCCGTTTTATCCGCATTTCGAAGAAAACAGGCCAATGAGCGATACCGTATTTACCCACAGTCAAGACCAATTGAAGCAGCTTGCACAAGATGTGTTGCGTTACGCCAAGGAAAAGGGCGCGTCCGATGCGGCGGTCGACATCAGCGAGGGTAGCGGGCTGTCGGTGGCGGTGCGCAAGGGCAAAATTGAAACCATCGAGCAAAACAAGGACAAGGGCATTGGCGTCACTGTCTATATGGGCGAGGGTCGCAATGTGCGCCGTGGTAACGCTAGCACATCGGATTTTTCGCAGCAGGCTTTAAAGGAAACCGTTGAAGCCGCCTACAACATCGCGCGTTTTACCGCGATTGACGATTGCGCCGGTTTGCCTGACGAAGACAATCTCGAAATGCATCCGCGCGACCTCAAGTTGTGCACGCCCTGGTTGATCACTGCCGAAGAAGCAGTCGCGCTGGCGCAGCGTTGCGAAGCCGCTGCGCTGTCGGTCGACAAGCGCATCACCAACAGCGAAGGCGCCAGCGTCTACGCCCAGCAATCGCATTTCGTCGCGGCCAATTCGCGCGGGTTCATCGGCGGCTATCCATTTTCGCGTCATACTATTTCGGTGGCGCCGATTGCCGGCAAGGGCGGCAACATGCAGCGCGACGACTGGTATTCGTCGATGCGCGATCCCCAAAAACTGGCCAAGCCGGAAGCCATCGGTCGCTACGCTGCCGAACGTGCGCTGGCGCGCCTGAACGCCTGCAAGCTGTCGACCCGCAAATGCCCGGTGCTGTTTGAAGCGCCACTGGCGGCTGGTCTGCTGGGCGCATTCGTGCAGGCGGTGTCGGGCGGCGCGCTGTACCGCAAATCGAGCTTTCTGCTTGATACGCTGGGCAAGCAAGTGCTGCCGGACCACATCCAGATCCTGGAAGATCCACACGTCATCGGCGGCGTCGGTTCCGCACCCTTCGACGAAGAAGGCGTGAAGACGCATCGTCGCGAGGTGGTCAAGGACGGCGTCGTGCAAGGCTATTTCCTGTCGACTTATTCGGCGCGCAAGCTGGGTATGGAAACCACGGGCAACTCGGGCGGTTCGCACAATCTGTCGATGACCTCGTCGCTGACCACCGCAGCCGATACCTTCAAGGGCATGCTCAAGAAACTCGACACCGGCTTGCTGGTGACCGAGTTGATGGGCCAGGGCGTGAACTATGTGACCGGCGACTATTCGCGTGGGGCCTCCGGTTATTGGGTCGAGAAGGGGGTGATCCAGTATCCGGTCGAAGAAATCACCATCGCCGGCAACATGAAGGAAATGCTGCGCCAGATCGTCGCCATCGGCAACGACACGCTGATTCGCGGTACCAAGGAAACCGGCTCCATCCTGCTCGAAAACATGACGATCGCAGGCGACTGAGTCTCTGATTGAGGCCGTTGGCGGCGCCGGATGGCGCCGCCAACAGCACAGAGTGGAAGGACATGCAGCATCTCTTTCACTGCTTTTCACCGTTGTATCTTCTGCCGCATTCCTCCATTCAATCTTCCGAATTTCAAACGCCACCGCCGGTGTTATGGTGTATTGCCGAGCGCGGCGGAAATTAACGGGTCTGCCGACGAGAGTGACCCCGAGCGAAGATTGCGCCAGCTGATCGTGATATTTTTTTGTTCCGCATCGCGGACGAAGTCGCGTATCAAATCCATGACATCGGGATCGATATAGTCCACGTGGTTGGCATCGATGAGCAAAGACGAGTCCGCGACGATGCTAAGCAGATGCCGCTTGAGCGAGACTTTGCCAAGAAAAGATACGTCTTTGCGGAACACCAGCAGATAGTGATTTTCGTAGTGCGCGAAGCTAAAGGTATTGCGCAGATTAGCGACAATGGTCAACACCACGCAGGTGCCGAATCCGATCAGGATACCCATCAACAAATCGATGCCAATCACGCCCAGGATGGTGGCCGCAAAGGGGATGAAGTAATACGCCCCTTGTTTGGCCGTGGCAATGAACATTGACGGCTTGGCCAGCTTGAAGCCGGTGTAAAGAAGAATCGCCGCCAGGCATGCCAAGGGGATCAGGTTGAGCGTGTCTGCCAGAAAGAACATGCATAACAGCAGCAGCATGCCGTGAAAAATCGCCGATACTTTGCTACGGGCACCCGCATGCATGTTGGCGGAGCTACGCACGATAACCGATGTAATTGGCAGCCCTCCGAACGCTCCCGCCAGCAGATTGCCGATGCCTTGTGCCGTGAGCTCCCGGTTGGGAGAGGCGGAACGTTTATACGGATCCATTTGCTCCATCGCTTCCAGGCTGAGCAAGCTTTCCAGGCTGGCGACCAGCGCCAGCGTTATCGCCACCACCCACACATCCATGCGCCCTATCTGATCGAGTGCCGGTGGCGTCATGGCGCTGAATAAATCGTTGAGAGAACCGAGGGCCGGCAGGTCGACCCGATGTTCCGACGGCGGCGCCAGATGCGGTGCGGCGAAGTCTAGAAAAAAAGTGGTGATGATGCCGAGTGCAACCACCACCAATGGGGCAGAAAAAGCCCGTGTAAAGGCCATTTTGCGCAATGCTTGCGCATCCCACGCAAATAAGATGGCAAGGCTGATCAAGGTCAGGATGATCGCTGCGGGAGAGATGCTGCCTATCAGGCTTTGTATTTCGCCCACATGTTCCGGCGCGCCGAGATCGATACCGAGTGCGAGCGGGATTTGACTGACGATGAGCAAGATGCCAATCGCCGCCAGCATTCCCTTGATCACTGATGACGGGATATACGCGGCGAATCTGCCGGCCTTCAACAGACCGAACACGACTTGCAACAGGCCGGCCAATGACACGGAGGTCAGAAATGCACTGAAGCTGCCCAATTGCGCGATAGCGCCGATAACGATGACAATCAAGCCTGCGGCCGGTCCGCTGACGCTGATGGCGGAACCGCTGAACGTTGCCACGATCACGCCGCCGATGATGCCGGAAATAATGCCGCTGATCGGCGCTACGCCGGATGCATTGGCAATCCCCAGACACAAAGGCAGGGCGACCAGAAAGACGACGATGCCGGCCAGCAGATCGGTTCGGAGAAAGGATAGCAGTGAGGTAGTTTTCATCGGATTATGTCCTTGTAGACGAGGTTGTTTCCGGCGGGTGAAGAACCTTCAACAAGCCGTCCTGCAGGCTGAAAATCCAGCCATGCAAGGTGATGTCATGACTGGCGCCGCTCACGACGGGGAGTTGTGCGAGCCGGTCGACCTGATCAAGAACATTCAGCTCAGCCAATCGATTTGTGCGTTCGGTCTTGTCGGGAAAGAGGTCGAGTTCGGACTGATGACGTTCGGCCAGTTTTCTCACTTGAGCGAGGTGTCGATTCACGGTCGGGATTTCCGGATGGGGAGCGCTCATTGATGCAATCACGCCGCCACATTGATAATGTCCGCACACTACGATGTGAGACACTTTCAATATGTTGACTGCATATTCAATGACGCTGAGTACATTGACGTCGTCTGCGCGGATGACGTTGGCGATGTTGCGATGGACGAACAGCTCGCCGGGGGCGGCGTGAATGATTTCTTCCGCAGGGACCCGACTGTCGGCGCAGCCTATCCATAAGGTATCCGGTTGCTGGCCCTCGGCAATGCGCCGAAAAAAATCGGGATCGCGTATGCGCACGTCATAAGCCCACGCAATATTCTGGGCTAACTTCAATTTGTGATGAGCCATGTTCTGAGTACCTCGTTGGCAGGGGGAGAAAAAAGACGAGCTATCGGCGTATCTTTGGTGTCGCATGAAAATTTCTGCGACGGCGACATTGCAACTATCAGCCCGGAGTTACGATTTTGAAGAGTGAAAAAAGTTCCATTTTGACAACTTTTGACTTGCCCGTTCGTGTTACTAAAAAATGCGATTAAGTACGATGTGGAAGGTGGCGGAAGAGTTTGTCTGCCGACAGATGAAAACATTCGCGGCGATGTTGGCGAGCGGATGTTGGATGTCGAGGGCGAGCTAGAAAATTTCATCGCGACCATGCGCAATAATCGCGACCTGTCGCCGCTAAATAAATTTCGCCGGCAGAATGAGTGTCGTGTTGCAATCTGCGGCAGCAGATATTGTCGGCACTTGTTAAAATAACGCTTCAGTCACTTCAGGCTGGCGCCTGTGACGGATGTGCTTGTGCACGACAAGTAGTGATCTGCAGGAGCTTGTCGTTTCGCCAACACCTGCGTCGACAAGCCTTGGCCAAACGATCTTCCCAACATGTCTCCACATAAAGAAGCCGCGCATTCGAGCGGTCAGGTCTTGCCTTTCCGTGAATCACTGATGGCCACCCTCGGCATCTGCTTTGTCATCATGCTGGTGGCGCTGGATCAGACTATCGTCGGCACCGCCTTACCGACCATCGTGGCCGAGCTCAAGGGTTTCGACTTGTACGCCTGGGTGGCGACCTCGTATCTGCTGACGTCGGTGATCACCGTGCCTATCTTCGGTCGGCTCGGCGATTACTTCGGCCGCAAGCCCTTCCTGATCGCCTCCATCGTCATCTTCGTGATCGCCTCGATGCTGTGCGGGATGGCCGACAGCATGTTGTTCCTGGTGCTGGCGCGCGGCCTGCAAGGCATCGGCGGCGGCATGCTGGTCGGCACCGCATTCGCTTCGGCGGCCGACTTGTTCCCGGATCCGCATATTCGCCTGCGCTGGCAAATCATCCTCAGCGCCGCCTATGGCATTGCCACGTCAATCGGCCCGTCGCTGGGCGGTTTCCTCACGCAGTCGCTGGGCTGGCGCTGGACTTTCTACGTCAACTTGCCGGTGGGCTTGGTGTCGCTGTTCTTCGCGATGCGCTATATCCCGCATATCCGCCACATCAAGCACGAAGGCAAGATACGCCTCGACTGGTTTGGCGCAGTGCTGATCACCATCGCCTTGGGCAGCCTGCAATTGCTGGTAGAGATGTTGCCCAAACGCGGCCTGACCATGGGCATGATGCTTTTGCTGTTGGCCAGCATCGGCGCGTTCTACGCCTTGTGGAAGTGGGAGCGTCACGTCGAGCAGCCGATACTGCCGTTTGAAATGGTGAAGGATCCTGCGCTCTCCAGTTTGTTTCTGTTGTCCATCCTGGCGGGTTTTTCGATGTTCTCGATGCTGATGTATTCGCCGCTGCTGTTCCAGGGCGGTTTCGGCATGTCGCCGCGCGAAGCCGGTCTGCTGATCACGCCGCTGGTGGCCTGTATCACCGTGGCGAGCATCGTCAATGGCCGCATCGTCACGCGTATCCCCAATCCGAATATGATGATGTATGTCGGCTTCGCGCTGATCGCGATTTCCTGTCTCGGCATCGTGCTGTCGCAGCGCGGCACGTCGACCGCGTTCATGTTGGCAGCGATGCTTGCCGGCGGCTTCGGCCTCGGGTTGGTGTTGCCTAATCTCACCGTGTTCGCGCAACAAGCCGCCAGCCGCGAGCATCTCGGTATCGCTACCGCGTTGCTGCAATCCTTGCGCATGATCGGCGGCATGCTCGGTACCGCCGTGACCGGCACGCTGGTGACGCAGATGTATGGCAGCGGCGTCCAGCGTGCGCTGGAGAGCGATCATGCGGCGCAATGGATGGCTGAATTCAAGGATCCTGAAATCCTGGTCAACCACGACATCCAGTCGACCCTGCTGGCGCAGATGCTGCAAGCCGGCCACAACGGCTCGGCCTTGCTCGATGCGGCGCGCGACGCGCTGGTCGGAGCGATCCACATGGGCATTGCGCTGGCGATCGTGTCGGCGCTGATCGGGTTGTGGATGGTGCGTCGGGTGCCATTGATCCGTTTTTCCAGCAAGGAAAAAGTGGAACCGGTGATGTCCGAATAGGACGCGACACAGGGGTAATCAAAAAAGTGGCGCGTCACGATGGCGCACCATTTCTGCATGGGATGTCAGTTGCTGCGCTCGCTCAGTCCGACCACAATTTTCCTGCGGTCGCCCAGTTTTCTTTCTTCACATCCTGGATGATGATGTCGACCGATTCCGGGCTGCATTGCAAGGTCTGGCACGTCACTTCAGTGATGGCTTTTACCAGTTCGCGCTTTTGTTCCAGGCTGCGGCCGTCGAACAGTTGGATGTTGAATGTGGGCATGTGTTCTCCTTGGTGAAAAATCAATTCTTGTAAGACGCATCAAGCGCGTCCAGTTTGCGCAGCAGCGCCGGCCACTCGAGCGCGCCTTCGGGACTGCCGTCGCCGAGCAATTGCCGCTGCGTCTTGCGACACACATCGGCCGGTGGCGTGTCCAGCGACTGACCGCCGGCTAGTGCCAGGAGCTGGATCCGGCAGGCCTTGTCGAGGGTGTCCATCAATACATAGGCTTCGGCAACCGTGCGTCCGCAGATCAGGCTGCCGTGATTGCGCAGCAGCAGCGCCGGAAAATCGCCGAGCGCGTCGATCAGGCGCGTCTGTTCATTTGGCGTGAGCGCCAATCCTTCGTAGCCGTGGCAGGCGATCTGTTCGTAAAAGCGCAGCGCGTGTTGCGACAGCGGCAGCAATCCTTGCGTTTGTGCGCTGACGGCCACGGCATGGTCGTTGTGCAAGTGCATGACGCAATGCGCATCGGCGCGCGCTGCGTGCACTGCGCCGTGGATGGCGAAGCCGCTGACGTTGATGCGATGCGGGCTGTCGCCGACGATATTGCCGTGCTGGTCGATCTTGACCAGATTCGATGCGCAGATTTCGTCGAAGCGATAGCCGAACGGGTTCAATAGAAAATATCCCGGCTCATCGGGCACGGTGGCCGATATATGCGTGTAGATCAGGTCATCCCAGCCTTGCAGCGCACACAGGCGGTAGCAGGCGGCGAGGTCTTGGCGGGTTTGCCATTCAGCTGAGCTGATCGTGGTGGTCTGAGTGGTCATGGCAACGAATAGGGCATCAATGAAAAAGGGGACGCCGCAGCGTCCCCTTGCATGGTACACCCGTGCTTAGAAGTGGTACTCGGCGCGGATCATCGGGGTCTTGGCCAGGGAGCCCGGCACTTTCGATTGATTGCCGAACTTGTTGCGCCAGTATTGGTATTCCAGGCCGACGCGGAAGGTGTTCTTGCCCAGTCCCAGCGGCGTGCCGACGTCGTACATGATTTGGCCGTCGAAGTTCAGTTCGGGGCTGGTGCGATTGCCGAATTCATCCTTGCCCTTGGCGGCGATGTAATTCATATAGCCCTCGAACGCGAAGCCGCTGGTGCCGAAGGGAATACCCCAGGCGGCGTTCAACATCGGGTGCGTATCGTAGGAGTAGCGGCTGCTGATGCCGACCGGCTGGTTGCTTTCCCACAGCGCCAGTACGCTGACGTTGAGGAAGCCGGGCACGTCCAGCATCAGCGTCGGACCGGCAACCAGCATGCGTTTCTTGGAGCCGTAGCCGGGATCGTTCTTGGTGTTCCAGTCGAAGCCGAGCGTGAAGCCGACGCCGCGCGCAGGACCGAAGGACAGATCCTTGCCGCTGATCTTGCCGATGTCGAGCATGTGGCGATAGGTGACGTAGGCTTCTTGCGCATTGCTATCCTTGTTGTTCGACATCAGCATGTCGATGTTCAGATAGTTGGTGCCGTATTTATAGCCGCTGGCGTGGGTGAAGTTGAGGATGTTCTTGCTGATGTCTTGCGTGTTGTACGGCTCGGCGAACTTGGTGCCATAGCGATAGCCGATGGAATTGTCGCTCCAGTCGGCGCCGTGTGCGTGTTGCACGGCAGCTAACGCCGACAGCCCGATCAGGCCGGCTGCGAGATGTTTGCTTACTGGCTTGCGCGGGATTGCGTTTGCTTGCTGCATGGTGTCTCCTCCATTAAATGGTATGTCGAACTGCTTTTTTATAGTGTTCCGTGGAACCGCCACGGCGGCAGATCAAAGCTTGCTGAATGGATGGGCTGCGCGCCAGTGGTCGGCGATGTCGATGCGACGCGTGATCCAGACCTGATCGTGTTGTTGCACGTAGTCGAGAAAGCGCGCCAGCGCAGCGGCGCGCGCGGGCCGTCCGACGATGCGGCAGTGCAGGCCGACCGACAGCATTTTGGGGCGGTCGAGGCCGGCTGGATCGCCTTCGGCGTACAGCACATCGAAGGCGTCTTTCAGATACTCAAAGAATTGCGTGCCGGCGTTGAAGCCTTGTGGCGCGGCGAAGCGCATGTCATTGCTGTCGAGCGTGTAGGGGACGATCAGTTGTGGCGTCTCGTTGGTGCCGCCGTTTGCATTGCGCACGGTGACTTCTTCCCAGTAGGGCAGGTCGTCGGCATAGCTGTCGGCGTCGTAATCGATACCGCCGTGCTCGGCCACCAGGCGGCGGGTGTTGGGCGAATCGCGTCCGGTGTACCAGCCCAGCGGCGCGTTGTTGGTGAGTTCCTTGACGATGGCGACGGCTTCGGCGATGTGGGCGCGCTCGGTGGCTTCATCCATGTTTTGATAGCTGATCCAGCGCAAGCCGTGGCAGGCGATCTCGTGACCCAGTTCGAGGAAGGCGGCGGTGGCTTCGGGATTGCGCTGCAAGGCGCGCGCCACGCCGAAGATGGTCAGCGGCAAGTTGCGCTCTTCAAACATGCGCAGCAAACGCCACAGGCCGGCGCGCGAGCCGTATTCGTACATCGATTCCATACTCATGTGACGTGCAGGGAAACTTTGCGCGCCGATGATTTCCGACAGGAAGGTTTCCGAACCGGCGTCGCCGTCGAGTACGCAATTCTCCGAGCCTTCTTCGTAGTTCAGCACGAACTGCAAGGCAACGCGCGCCCGGCCCGGCCATTGCGCGTGCGGGGGCGTGCGGCCGTAACCGGCCAGGTCACGTGGGTAACTGGAATCTTTCATGTCTCCTGCCTCAAACTGGTTTTTATGTCTTCGCCGAATTATGTCTTTAGAATTGATTGTAGATATAACGTTGAACGTATATGGACCTGACGACTGCGGTATATCATTTGGCGATCAAATGATCTACAAAAGGATGGCCGCCATCCGCCAACGAGAGGAAACACAATGGGAAAACTGAGCACCCACGTCCTGGACGTGACCCAAGGCAAGCCGGGCGTCGGCGTCAAGCTGGCCTTGTACGCCATCAAGGGCAATGAAAAAGTCTTGCTGAAAAATGCCGTCACCAACAACGATGGTCGTTGCGATGCGCCTTTGCTGCAAGGCGAGGAATTTTTGGTCGGGCGTTATGAGCTCGTGTTCGGTGCCGGCGATTATTTCGCCGGGCAGGGCGTGCAAGTGCCGGCGCCGCGCTTTGTGGATGAGGTCGTGATCGCCTTCGGCATTGCCGATCCGGCGCAGAACTATCACGTGCCGCTGGTGGTGTCGCCGTGGGCGTATTCGACGTATCGCGGCAGCTGAGTCGATCGCGCCAAATACGGACGTAAAAAATCCGGCCGCTCCTGCTGAGGGAGGGCCGGATTTTTTATGGGCCATTCACACTGCGGACGCCATCAGAACTCGTTCTGCAGTTTCTTGTAACCCTGTACCAGTTCGTTGTTGGTGCGCGCCACGTCTTCGGAAAACTCTGAAGCCTGGGCCGAGACGCGCGGCAGCGCATCGAGATCGGTTTGTGGGCCGATACGCAAGGTCGAGGGCACATAGAAGCCCGGCGGCAAATGGCAGCCGTCCACCACCGCGTTATAGCGCACCACGCAGCCGTCGCCGATCACGCAGTTGAACAGCACGCTGTTGAAACCGATGAAGGCGTCATGACCGACTGTGCATGGGCCGTGCACGATGGCGCGGTGGGCGATGGAGGTACGCTCGCCGATGGTGACGGCGCCGCCGGACTTGGAGTGGATCACCACGCCGTCCTGGATATTGGAATGGGCGCCGATGACGATGGCCTCCATATCGCCTTTTTCATTGACCTCATCGGCGCGAATGACGGCGTAGGGGCCGATGAAGACATTTTCGTGCACGATGACTTTGCCGCACAGGATGGCGGTCTGGTCGACATAGGCGGATTCGTGTACTTGGGGCAAGTCGCCGGAAGGGTTGCGTCTTAGCATGGGGTGCGATCTCCTTGAATGGGGATTGAAGGGGTGCAGGATGATACCGTGTTTGAAACGGCCGCTGCAGCGCGTCGCCATTCTAGTGACTATTGCGAATTCAGTGTTTCGTCAGGAAGGGATTGCCTGGCGGATCGCCAGGTCATATAATGATAATCATTCTCGATATTGATTTTCGATAATCAACAAGCGCCGGCAGTTCAAACAAGGCGCAGCCGTCCAGATCCCGCCAAGCCTCAAGCCAGGCCCGGTGCATGTCGCAGCGATGTTGTTTCACCTTCATCGCGCGTGCGCCAGACAGCAATTCCCGAATGTTTTCCGATTTCCCGACGGCGTACCAGCGACCGTAGGAAGAGGGCGACTGGTCGTCCGACATTCGTTTGCATATCAATTTTATCGCCCCCGAAAGGAAGCTCCACATGAAACGTCTTGTCATTCCCGCCCTGCTGTCCACCATGTTGTTTGCCGCATCGGCGCAAGCGCATCACGTCTGGTTGCAACAAGACGCCAAGTCAGCCAATTTCTACTTCGGCGAGTTTGCAGAAAACCTGCGCGAAGTCTCGCCGGGACGTCTCGACAAGTTCGTGCAACCGACGGCTGTCCTGTTGGGCAGCATCGGCGACAAGACGCTGGATTTGAACAAGGGCAAGAACGGTTTCACGCTGTCGGCACGCGCCGGCAAGAATGAATCCATCATCGCTGAAGAAGCGCATTACCCGGTGCTGGAGCGCAAGACCGGCGACACCGTGGTGCGTACTGCATGGACGCCGGCTGCACGCCTGGTGACTTCGGATGCAGAGCAGGCGCCACGCCTGACGCTGGACGTGGTGCCGACCGGCAAGCGCGGCGAGTTCAAGCTGTTCTACAAGGGCCAGCCGCTGCCCAAGACCAAGATCAACATCCAGGTGCCGGCGGGTTGGAGCAAGGAAAGCCACACCGATGAACAAGGTGTCGTGAAGTTCGATCTGCCATGGCAAGGTACCTATGTCGTCGAAGCGCATCACGTCGACAAGACCGCCGGCGAACGCGATGGCAAGCCGTACGACATCGCCAGCTTCGTCACCAGCCTGACGCTGACACAGGCCAAGGGCATCAAGGCGGTGCCGGCCGCACCGGCGATGGCGCCAAGCAAGGAAAAATAATGACGCAAAGCGCTGCTCAAGCATAGGCCTGCGCGCAATAGCCGCTGTATCGGGCGGGTGCGGCAATTTGTCGCACCCGCCATGTTTCCCGTCCTTTCGACATCGCGATTCTTCGCCATGCCTTGTCGGTAAAGCTTTTCCGACTTTCCCTGCCCTCGTTGCCGGCGCTTTCGCGCGGTGCGCACGCGCACGCTCCAGTCGCGCTGTGGCGCTCCTGCATGCTAGAGTCTTTGGATGGGGACAAGAGCGACACTCAAACAAAAACTGACCGCATGGACCGGCGTCGGCGCGGTGCTGCTGATGATGCTCGCCCCGACTTTGTCGCGCGCTTTTTCGCCGCAGGATTCCAGCGCCACTTTCTGGATGGAAATCTGCAGCGCCTTTGGCGATAAGAAAACCGAGGCGCCGCTGTCCGGCGATACTCAACAGGGGACTTCGGCGCATTGCCCCTATTGCCTGATGCACGCCGATGTCTTGACGCTGCCGCCCAGGCTGGCTCTGCACGAAACCGTTTTCACGATTTCACACATCTTGCCGCGCCTGTTCTATCGCGCACCGCAGCCGCTGTTTGCCTGGATAGTGGCCGCTTCACGCGGTCCCCCCGCGTTGGTCTGAAGTCTCTTTCCTGATAGTGCGCTGGACCTATAACTCGGTCCGCGACTGCATCACTTCCTTGTACACATGCTCTTGCGCGCGCGATTGCCGCGCCGGGGCCGTCGGTCGATATCACATGAAAAAATCAACACCATTCCCGGGAACCCTGCGCCCTTTGTTGCTGGCGCTGGTCGCTACCTGGAGTCCGCTGAGCCAGGCCGAGGGCAGCGATGCCGCCTTGCCTGAAGTCCTTGTCAAAGAGTCGCAATCCATCAGCGAGAAAAATCAGCTGCCGACCACCACGGAAAGCATCACCGCCGCCCAGGCGGCCGACACCGTCAATGCGATGAGTGTCGAAGACACGCTGAAATACATGCCCAATGTGCTGGTGCGCAAGCGTTATATCGGCGATACGCAGTCACCGATGTCGACCCGGACCACCGGCATCAACGCCAGCGCGCGCAGCCTGATTTATGCCGACGACATGCTGCTGTCGGCGCTGATCAACAACAACAACGGCAACGGTTCGCCACGCTGGTTCATGGTGGCGCCGGAAGAGGTGGCGCGCATTGACGTGCTGTACGGCCCCTTTGCAGCACAGTACCCGGGCAACTCCTACGGTGCCGTCACCGCCATTACCACGCGCATGCCGGATCACTTCGAAGCCAGCGTCAAGGTCAACACCGCGTTCCAGGATTTCAGCCAATACGGCACCAGCAACACCTATCGCGCACAAGAGTATGCAGTCACGCTCGGCAACCGCAGCGGCGATTGGTCATGGTGGTTCAGCGCCAATCATCTGGACAGTTACAGCCAGCCGCTCACCTACATCACCGCGACGACCGCGCCGGCCGGCAGTAGCGGCGCCTATCTTACGCAAGACCGCAGCGGCAAGAATAGTTACGTGCTCGGCGCCGGCAATCTTACCCACACCATCCAGGACAATGCCAAGCTCAAGCTGGCCTACGATTTCTCGCCGACGCTGACTGCCACCTATACGCTCGGCTACTGGCAAAACCAGGCCAATGCGCATTCACAGTCTTACCTGAGCAATGCCGCCGGCGCGCCGCTCTACACCAGCGCTTTCTCCAGCAGCAACACCGAGCAGGAGCAGTGGATGCAAAACCTGGCGCTCAAGAGCAAGACGCAAGGCGTGTGGGATTGGGAGGCCAGTGCCGGCAGTTCCTATGTCGCCAAGGACCAGACGCGCACCTCGACCGGCGCCTATCCGGCCGCGCAAAACGGCGGCGCCGGCACCATTGCGGATGCCGGCGGCACCGGTTGGAGCACGCTCGACCTGAAAGGCATCTGGCGGCCGCAAGGCAGCAACGGTGCGCACATCGTGAGTTTCGGCAGCCATTACGATCAATACAAACTGGTCAGTCCGACTTACCTGACCAGCGACTGGATTGCCGGCGGTAACGGCGCCTTGTCGGTCGATTCGCGCGGTAAGACCGAGACCAGTGCCTTGTGGGCGCAGGATGTCTGGCGTTTGTCGCCGAACTGGAAAGCGACCCTGGGCTGGCGCTACGAATGGTGGCGTGCCTTTGATGGTTATAACTTTGCGGCCGCGGGCGGCGGCGTCAACCAGCCGCAAGTGAAAAACTCAGGCCTTTCGCCCAAGCTGTCATTGGCGTGGGCGCCGGACGACAACTGGCAAGTCACCGGCTCCTTCGGCAAGGCCTTGCGCTTTCCGACGGTCGGTGAGCTGTACCAGAACGTGCAGGTCGGTGCGGTTTTCCTGCAACCCAATCCCAACCTGAAACCGGAGCGCGTGCTGTCCAGCGAGCTGGCCATCGAACGCATGCTCGACAAAGGCAAGTTGCGCGTGTCGCTGTTCCAGGAAGAGGTATCGGATGCCTTGATCTCGCAGACCTCGACGCTTGGCAACAGCGTCGCCTCGTTCACGCAGAACGTCGACAAGACGCGTCAGCGCGGGGTCGAACTGGTGGTGCAAAAAGATGACGTGCTGATCAAGGGACTGGAGCTCAACGGCAGCATGACTTATGTCGATGCACGCATACTCGCCAACAGTAGTTTTGTGTCGAGCAGCACGACTTCGGTCGGCAAGCGCACGCCTTACGTGCCCGAATGGCGCGCCACGCTGGTGGCGACCTACCGTCCCGACGACAAATGGGCCTATACGGTGGCAGGACGTTACAGCGGCCGCTTGTATGCAACGGTCGACAACAGCGATGTCAACACCAATACCTATCAGGGTTTCAGCAGCTACCTGGTGTTTGATGCGCGGGTGCGCTACAAGATCGACCAGCATTGGAGCGCTGCCGCCGGCATCGACAATCTCACCAACAACCGCTACTTCCTGTTCCATCCGTTTCCGCAGCGGACCTTGTTTGCAGAGTTGAAATACGATTTCTGATTTCTTGTCGCAGAAAAAAAGCCGGTGCGCACTTCTCTGCGCACCGGCTTTTTTACGGGGCGCAGATTCAGGCGGCGATGTTGCTGTCTGGCGCCGTCAATCCCAGCTCTTTGCGGAACAGGGTTTCCATCTCGCGGCGGACGCGAATCGATTCCAGGCTGGTGTCGATGGCGACATCGCTCCAGCGCACCGTCTGTCCGGCGGCAACCGGACGCTGCAAGACAATGTGATGGGCCAGGCCGATCGGCAATGCTTCGATGTTGAGAGAATCGACTGCCGGCATCAGTTTGCCGTAGACCATGTAGCCGCCTTCGCCGTCTAGTTTTTCACCGGGTTTGAGGTCGCGCTTGGCAGTGGCCACGGTGTCGCCGCTGAAGGCCAGCGTGTTGCCGGTGGCCTGGCCGCGCACGGCGATGTTGGCCACCGAGATGCCGAGCTCAAGGCCGATCAGGTGATAGGGTTTGTACATGGTGGCGTAACGGCCGCTGGCATCGGTCTTGAGGCCGTACTGCGCAAAGCAGTCGCGCACGTACTCGCTATGCGCTTCGAAGGTGACATACACGCCCCAGCGCAAATCGCGAAATACCGGGCGGCCGTCGCGCTCCAGCGACGACACTACTTCCACCGTGCCGGAATGGGGCAGCATACCGCCGGCCGATGCCGGTTTCAGGAGGTTCGGCAAATCATCTACGCCACAAGGCGGAAAGGCCAGCCCGTCGCGGCCCGGCGTGAGGCCGGAGGCATTAGCGACGGCGCCCATTTCCAGGGCCGACTTGGTGCCGTCGAGGAAAGAGTTGAACATCTGCGCATTGAAGTCGCCCGAGGCCACCTGCGCTTCGCTGAAGCCGTAGTGGCCCCATACGGTGTCCGGCGTCGACTGGTGATAGAGCGGCAGGTACTTGGTGCCCTTGCCGGCGCAGACTACCTCAAAGCCGGAGGTGCGCGCCCAGTCGACCATCTCCGCGATCAATGCCGGCTGGTCGCCATAGGCCATCGAATAGATGATGCCGGCCTCGGCCGCGCGGCGCGCCAATAGCGGCCCCGCCAGTGCATCGGCTTCGACGTTGACCATGATGATGTGCTTGCGATGCCGGCAGCACAGCAGTGCATGGCGGATGCCGGCGGCCGGGCTGCCGGTGGCGTCGATCACGATATCGAGCTGGGGATGGGCAATCATCGTCTCAGCATCGTCTTGCACGAAGGTGCTGCCGTCGCGCAGCGCTTCGTCCCAGGAACGGGCGGCGTACCTGTCGTCGTTCCAGCCGACGCGTTGCAAGGCTTGTTTGGCACGCGCCGGCGAGAGATCCGCGATGCCGAGCAGATGCACGCCCGGCGTGCGCGGCACTTGCGACAGGAACATCGAGCCGAACTTGCCGGCGCCGATCAGGCCGACGCGCACCGGTTTGCCGGCGGCGGCCAATGCTTTCAATTGATGGAACATGCTTGCCATGCTGTGGTCTCCTGGCGGGCCTCGACGCGCTGCGCGAGCCGCCTGTATTTTTTACGGGATTGCTGCTGCACAAAAAGAGTAGCATTGGGATTTTTCACAGTAAATGCTGAATATCACACAGTTCATGTGCAAAAAATCGCATGCCGAAATACCATGAATAAGTTCGACTGGAATGACTTGCAAGCCTTCCTTGCGGTAGTGCGCGCCGGCCGCCTGACGGTGGCGGCGCGCCAGCTGGGCATTGACCATTCGACGCTGAGCCGGCGTATTGCCGGCCTGGAGCAGTCGCTCGGCGTGATCTTGTTTGACCGCCGCGCAGCCGGCTATGCGCTGACGGTGGAGGGCGAACGTCTGATCCCCGATGCCGAGGCCGTGGAGGGCCTTGCTGTGCGTATCCACGCGCGCCAGGATGACGCGGCGCAAGGCTTGAGCGGATCGATACGCATCGGCACGCCGGAAGCCTGGGGCACCTATTTCCTGGCGCCGCAGTTGCACTTGCTGGCGCAGCAGCATCCGCTGCTGGAGGTGGAACTGATCGCCAATCCGCGCATGTTCAGCTTGTCCAAGCGCGAGGCCGATATCGCTGTCAGCATGACGCGTCCCGAGCAGGGACGGCTCTATGCACGGCGGCTCAACGACTACGAACTCGGGATTTACGTCGCGCGCGACTATCTGCGCCGGCATGGCAAGATCGACAACAAATCGCAGTTGGAAGCGCATCCCTGGGTCGGCTACGTGGAAGACCTGATGTGGTCGCACGAGCTGGATTATCTTTCCGAAATTTCATCGTCTTTGCAGCCGCGCATCCGCATCTCCAACATCATCAGCCAGATGGCGGCGGTAGTCGGCGGTGCCGGCCTGGGCGTGTTGCCCTGCTTCATGGCGCGCGGTGAGAAGAAACTGGTGCGCTTGTTGCCGGATATCCGGCTCTATCGTTCTTATTGGCTGATTACGCATGCCGACGCACGCGATATCGTGCGGGTCAACGTGGTGGCGGATTTTATTGCGGAGCGCGTGAAAGCGGAAGGGGAGGCATTCTGGATAGACAGCGCGCGGCAGGAATAGGGCTGCGAAGACAGGATAGCCAAGCTTATGCGCGATGCAGTGTGGATCAACTGCTCTTGGCTTTTTCTATGGTTGAGCGCGCCGCTTCCATCAGCGCGACCGGTTCGTCGGCATCGGAATCGAGGTATTGATTCTCGAGGTTGATTGCCAGATTGCTCATTTTTTCGGCAAGATCCGCAAGTGCGACGCTCAGTTCGCACATCAGGTTCGAGATGTTTTTAGGTGAGTTAGCCATGTCTCTTCTCCTTAACCGGACTCGACAGGCGCACCTGTCAAGCACACTCCTGAACTTCTCAGACGGCCGAGCATTTGCCGGACCAAAGGCTTGCGTGACTTATTTTAAGCCTATTCTCAGTTTGACTGTGCTCGGCGTAAAAAGTGCGAGCAAGAAGTATGCTTGTACCGACAAGATTGTAGTGAGATGTCGTATTGCCGCGACTGGATCATGACATGGCCGCGGCAATCCGGGAAATATTTGTCTCACTGGCAATTTTTTTCCTCATCGACAACCCTTCAAAAGAAGGTGCGGCAATAAAAAAGGCTTGCATGTGCAAGCCCTTTTTATCTTCATCACCGGTTCCTGTTGACGTCGATCAAAAAGTTTCCCAATCTGAATCAGACTCCGGGGCTATCGCTTTGGAAGCGCTGGCCGGTTTGGCGGCAGCGCTGCTCAAGCGTGGTGCGGCGGTCGGTTTTGCTTTGGCAATTGTGGCAGCGGGTTTGGCTCTTGTTGCTGCCGGTTTTGGCGCGACAGGGGCGCGTACTGGCGCCGACCGTGGCGGTGCCGACGCAAGCTGCTGCGCTTGTGCGGCATCAAGCTTGAAGCGACCGACCAGATTAGCCAGCGTCGCGGCCTGATCTTGCAAGGATTGTGCCGCTGCGGCGGCTTGTTCGACCAGCGCAGCGTTTTGTTGCGTGCCTTCATCCATTTGCGTGATGGCCTGGCCGACTTCGTTGATGCCGGCGCTTTGTTCCTGGCTGGCCGAGCTGATTTCACCGACGATGTCGGTTACGCGCTTGACGCTGGCAACCACCTCGTTCATCGTTTCACCGGCTTGTTGCACCAGCTTGCTGCCGATGTCGACCTTGGCTACTGAATCGTCGATCAGCGTTTTGATTTCTTTCGCCGCGGCGGAAGAGCGTTGTGCCAGGCTGCGCACTTCGGACGCCACCACCGCAAAACCGCGACCTTGTTCGCCGGCCCGCGCCGCTTCCACCGCTGCATTGAGCGCGAGGATGTTGGTCTGGAAGGCGATGCCGTCGATGACGCTGATGATGTCGACGATCTTGCGCGACGATTCATTGATCGAGCCCATGGTGTCGACCACTTGGCCGACCACGGCGCCGCCCTGCACCGCAACCTCGGATGCCGATACGGCGAGCTGATTGGCCTGGCGTGCGTTGTCGGCATTTTGCTTGACGGTCGAGGTCAACTCTTCCATCGCGGAAGCGGTTTCTTCAATTGAGCCGGCTTGCTGCTCGGTGCGGCTCGAGAGATCGAGATTGCCGCTGGCGATTTCGCTGGAGGCGGTGGCGATGGTGTCGGCCGAGGATTTGATGTTGGAGATCGTGTGCGTGAGCGAATCGCGCATGCGCTTGAAGGCGTACACCAGGCTCGAGGTGTCTCCTGGCGCCGTATGGATGCTCAGCGTCAGGTCGCCGTCGGAAATGCGGTTGGCGATTTCCGCGGCATCGCCGGGGTCGCCGCCGATGGTACGCAAGATGCTGCGGTTATTGACCACTACCAGGCCGATCAGGATGATCGCGAAGCTCAGCAGAATGGCAGCAGCCTGGTACAGCGAGCGCATGAAGGCAGTGTTGAGGTCATCGACATAAACGCCGGTCGTGACAATCCAGTCCCAAGGTTCGTAGCGGAAGGCATACGAGGTCTTCGGTTCCGGATTGGGCGAGCCGACCTTGGGCCAGACATAGTTGACGAAGTCGCCGTCTGCGTTTGCACCGGCTTTGGAAATATTCACGAACACCAGATTGCCGGCCGGGTCCTTGAACGTGGACAAATCCTTGCCGTTCAGTTCCGGCTTGATCGGATGCATGATCGTGACGGAAGAAGAATTGGAGATGGAGAAATAGCCATCCTTGCCGTAGCGCATGTTTTTGACACGCGCCAGCGCAGCCTTTTGCGCGTCTTCTTTGCTCATCGCGCCGCTTTTGGCCAGCTCGGCATATTCCTTGATGGTGCTCATGGCCACTTGCGCGACGTTGACCAAATCCTTCTTGCGCTCTTCCAGGCGAATGTCGCGTGCTTGGAAGGCATTGAAAACGGAGATGGCGAGCAGGGCGATCAGGCTGGCGACTAGCGGTGTCCACAGCTGTTGTTTGAATGAGAGTTTCATTCGATAGTCTCCAAATTTTCCTTGATTGATAGTTATCCTGTTGGCGTGTCTGCGCATGCCTTGAAAACCGAGATGAAAATACCCGAGTTATTGTCGTTTTCTTGCCTGTGCGCTAGGTCGACTTATTCTTCGTTAACGGCCCGGCAACATGCTAACTTTAAACGTGGTAGAAAAAAAGAAAGCCGCGATTAGTGCGGCTTTCATGGGCTTTATCTGATCTTGTACCAGGCCAGTCCTATCCATTCATGCAGCGCATAGTTGCTGCGCCGCAAGCCTTCTCCACTGGGGAGATAGTCATAGGGGCCGCGGCGTTCGTGGCTGAAGAAAACTGTGGCGGCCGGCAACACGTCGAGGCCGGTTCTTTGGAATGACGCCAGCGCACGTGGCATATGCACTGCATCGGTGACCAGCAGCACATGTTGTATGCCGGCCTGACGCAATATGGCTGCCGACAACGCGGCGTTTTGCACTGTGTCGTGGGCTTCGTTTTCTTGCCAACGGACAGCGACGCCGAAATCTTCGCGCAGGCTGCGCGCCATCACCTCGGCCTCGCTTTCGGTTGAATCGTCAGTTTTACCTCCAGTCACCAGCACCGGCAGATGGCTCTCCCGCTGCAATCTTGCCGCATATTGCAGCCGCGCCAGCGCCAGGTAGCCGGGCGCATCCCGGTGATGGTATTCCGGTGCATTGGATTGCCGACCCGCGCCGAGGACCACGATTGCCTGTGCATTCGCAGGGACGGCGGCCAGTGCTGTGCTTTGCGCTTCCAGCGGCGCGACCAGCAACAAGGCACCGGCGCGCGTGCTGAATAGCCATAACAATGCCAGGCCGCTCCAACTGAACCAGATGGCGCGGCGCCAGCGGTGGCGCAGCAGCAGGCCGAGCGCCGCGAGCAACAACAGGTTGGCAGGGAAGAGCAAAAAGGTGCTGGCGAGCTTGATCAACAGGGCCATGGGAGAAATGATGAATCGCAATGGGCCATTATGTCTGCTTATGGTGTGCGTCGCTACTGATGTCGACGACGCGTCGCAACGAGTGAGAACGGTGCGAGAAAACACTCAAGCGACGCTAAAATGAGAGCAGACCGGTTCTTTTTTGCGACCGAGTCCCCCGTTTATCTTGAGGGAAGGCGTAGTTTTCCCGTTGCTCGACTTCGACTTGAGGATGCAAAGTGATTCGTCTGGTTTTATTGTTGCTCGGTGCGGATTTCATTCGCCGTTATTGGCATGTGTTGGCGTTGATCGGTTTGGCGTGGGGCGTGATCGGCGTCAGTTTGTGCATTGACGCACTCGATGGCGTGCTGGTTTTTCCCTTGACGCTATTCGGCTATCTGTTGTTGCTGGAGAGCCTGGCAACCTTGTTCCTGGCGTCCAGCGGCGTCGGCGCGCAAAAGTCGCTGCGCTATCTGAAGGGGGGCTTGTTCTTGTTGATTGCCGCGCTGGTGATTTCGTTGCATCACACTAGTGACATGGTGCTGGCGATGCTGTTCGGCGCTGCGTTCACCATTGGCGGCGGCTTGCAGATCGCCTCGGCGCTGGTGGTTCGTTTCCCGCGTTGGCGCATGGCGCTGGCCGGCGGCATCGGGCAGATCCTGATCGCGATCTTCTTTTTCCAGCCTTATCCAACGCACTACAAAGGCACGTTGCCTTATTGTCTCGGCATGGGTTTGGTATTCAGCGGCTGGAGCATGATCTGGCTGGCCAGTCGCACCCGACGTTTGCCGCGCATGGCGTCGATTTCGCAGCTCGCGGCTCGCAACGTCGATTCCGGTCGGCCGCTGGACGCCGGCAGTTACGGCAGCGCGGCGGTCCTTGCGCGCTTGGACGAACAAAGCCAGGCGTCGGCGCAGATGCCGGACGTTCCGCTCGCGTTGGCGCCGCTGACGGTGCACGTGTGGACGCCGGTGGGATCGGCCAAAGAGCGTACGCTGTCGCGTCCGATTGTTGATCGCTATATTGCCGCGGTCGATGCCAGCGGCCGCATCTCAACCGGACATGCCGCGCTGGAGGTGGCGACCACCCTGTACATCAGTTTGTATCCGGCAGAAGAGATCGACCGCTCGCCGGAAGAGTTTTCTCGCCTTTTGCGCGCGACGCCGGACAATAATGTACGCGGCCGTTATCTCAGCGACTATCGTTCGGAAGCGGCGGCATGGTGCGAATCGACGGAACGTATCGTGTTTCGCGACTACGACTTGTCGCGCTTGCGCCAGTTCTGGCAACATTACCGGCAAGAAGCAATCTATAACCTTACGCATCGCAATTGTTCCAGCACGGTCGCGCATGCGTTGGAGGCGGCGCTGGAGGGCGTGGCCGGGCGACGTGCCGATCACTGGCTGGAGTTTGTCAAAATCCTTTTCACACCGGAAGTCTGGGTGGCGAGTCAGATCCACAAGCGCGCCACCACGATGGCATGGACGCCAGGCCTGACGCTCGACTACGCGCGCGCCTTGCGTGCGGTGGTGCATCCGCGGCCTTTGTCGTGGGTCGCTAGCGTGCAGTTGGCGATCAGGCGCAGTAAGCGATTCCGTCGCGCCGACAAAGTGCGCACGGCATCGCCGGCCGCACGCGAGCCGCGTTAGCGAGAGGGCGTTGTCCTACACGCCAATCCGGCATCGTCCGATTGGTGGAAGCATGGCGTCGCTCTTACTATCTGGTCTCCACACCGGAGTTGGCGGTTAAAAAATATACCAACACCAATTCTTGGGGATGCGCGTCCTGCGTATTCCCTGACATCAAGGCGTTGATCGATGCTGCTGTTGGACAGAGAAGACTCTGTTCAGCGGCAGCTTTTTGCCGTTCTTGCGCCTGCAGCCGGAAGGGCAATCCGTGCCTGCCGATATAATGGCCGCGCAGCATTGAGCAGCACGTCCACGCATCCCTACCTTTCAAGCAGACGCATTCATGCCGACCAATAACGAACAAACTGGATTTTTGCAGGCGAGCGACCATACCTCACTGTTTTATCGGCAGTGGTTGCATCCCCAAGCGCGCGGCGCCATCGTGCTGGTGCATGGACTGGGCGAGCACAGTGGCCGTTACGGCGAGTTGGCCGACTTGTTCCATACGGCCGGCCTGTCGGTGCGCGCGTACGATCTTCGCGGACATGGACAATCCGGCGGTGCGCGCGGCAGCCTGCGCGGCGATGATGATTTGATCAATGACCTGAAGTTGGTCTTCGACGACTTCGCACGCTCTTGCCAGAGCACGCCTTTTTTGTTCGGACATAGCCTCGGTGGACTGGTGGCAGCGCGCTTTGCCACCGGCGACATGTCTCCTGTACGTGGCGTGTTGCTCTCCTCGCCGGCGCTGGCGATCCGCATGAACGGTTTTCAAAGGTTGTTGCTGGCGTTGACGACACGCATTGCACCTGCCCTGGCGGTGCCGACCAGTTTGCCGGCGCACAAGGTGTCGCACGATGCCGGCCTGGTGCAGGCTTATCGGGCCGATCCGCTGAATCATGGCAAGGTCGCGGCGCGCGTGGTCAATTTCATGTTGTCGGCGATGGCGCAGGTACAGCGAGACGCCGCTGGCTTCCGCTTGCCCTTGTTGTTGCAAATGGCCGGCGACGACGCCTTTGTTGATCCGCAAGGCAGTCGCGCCTTCTTCGCGCAGGTGCCGCCGCTCGATAAATGCCTGCATTGCTATGAGGATGCCTATCACGAGATTTTTAATGAGTCGGCAGAGCGGCGCTTGCTTGCTCAGGACGATCTGAAGGCATGGCTGGCCTCGCATTTGCCTTGAGCAATGGGGAGATTTGATTTTGCTGCGTCGCACACCAGTTTGAACGATCGTTGGCGAGGATAGGGACGGCGTGGAGTGAGGGGGGAATTAACCTGGATTTACAAATGAAAAGAAGGCTTAAGGCTGCCCGCTCGGGAAATTGAGAAAGCTGCAGCGGCTGTCAAAACCGACAAATCCAGGAGCACAAGCGCAACCGGTGAGAGCCAGCGCCAGTGCTGTCGCGAGGATGGTGGTCATGATGCGCCGCATGAGCAGTCTTTCAAAATGAAATAAAAGCGTGGAGTGTAATGCCAGGGGCGACAAGGGCCCACCAGCATATCGACGGCAAGCGGGTTTTCTTGAATGAGCGGAAGGGATTGTAAAGAGCCGCAAGCAGGTGTGCTTTGCCGCAGCAGTGGCGAAATTGACTTAAAAAACAAAAGGGCAGAAGAAATCTGCCCTTTGATTGACCCGCCCGAGCCAGCCTGGATCAGGCCGTGCTCATGAGAGCATAGTAAAACTTGGTGAATTGCCCGGGATTAGCGTGTTGAGGCGAAATAACGCGCGACCATGGCAGCGATCAGCAGGGTGTAAGGCAGGACGTCGATCAGAATACGCATGGCAGGTTCCGCAAGAAAGTGATTTATGTTGCGTTGCAGTATGCGTGTTCCGTGCTGCTTTTTCCAATTTTGATTGCCAATATCAGTTATCGGCTTGTTGAATATCAGCCCAGCCGGTAGGCCGGTACGGCGGCGGTCGCGATGCTCTCGTGCTGGGCCGTGCAGATGCGGCTGCGGCCATCCGCTTTAGCCTGGTACAGAGCCTTGTCCGCGGCCAGCACCAGCATGGTGGTGCTGGCGTTCGAACTCGGCACTATCGCGGAAATACCTATGCTCAGCGTGACATGGCCGGAGGGGACATTCTGTTCGTGTGGGATGGCCGCTCGCAACAAGTTGTGGAGCAGGCGTTCGCCGACTAGCCTGGCGCCGCCGGCATCGGTATTGGGCAGCATGACCACAAATTCTTCTCCGCCGTAGCGCGCGGCGACGTCGCCAGGCCGGTTGATGACGCGCAGCAACTGCTGGGCTATCTGGCGTAGGCAGTCGTCCCCGGCCAAGTGGCCGTAGCAGTCGTTATATTTCTTGAAGAAGTCGACATCGATCATCAGCAACGCCAGCGGACGCTTGTCGCGGCGTGCGCGATTCCATTCGATCTCCAGCACCTGGTCGAAGCAGCGGCGATTGGACAGCGCCGTCAGGCCATCCTGATTGGCCTGTGTCATCAATATCTTGTTGGCGCCGGCGATGCTGTGATACAGCCGTGTGATGCCGTACAGTTGCGAGATCAGCACCACTAGCGAGGTAAGTAGGCTCGTCATCTTGGCAAAATACCAGCCCAGCGAGAAACGTGTGCCGCCGTACATCGTTAGCCAGATGTCGACGCACGCGGCGAACATGCCGACCATTACCCATAATTGTTCAGGGCGGTCGTCACGGATGCGGATGACGCAGAGCAGGCCGAGTAGGTTGACGCCAAAGACCAGCGCAGGCACTAGCAGCGTTGAATTATCGAAGAAGCTTCTGCCATTACGGAAGACTGCCGGCAGATAGGGCAAGCCGATGGTGGCGCTCAGCGTCAGCAAGACGACCACCAATACCACCATGGCCATGGATTTTCTTACGCTGGCCGGGCTGCCGGTAATGCCGTCCGAGCTCAGTGCATAGCGGGTAATCAGCAGGCCGAAGCCGATATGCCAGTAACACCATAGCCATACGGAGCTGCTGTTGGTGCCGATGATGGGCTCCGTCATCAAACCGCCGGGGAAGGCGGCGATCAAGGGGATGAAGATTACCGTGACGAAGAAATAGGCGGTACCGAGGCGTATCGTGCACTCCTTGCTCTCGATCAGTCCCTTGGCGTACAGCAACGAGGCAAGGATCAAATTGACCACGATCATGGCGATACTGAACGCGCTCATATAACCAGGGATGGGCAACAAAGGCATCATTGCCAGAGGCGTCACGATGGCGGTGGAGAGTAACAGCAGAACGACCAATACCTTCGCCAGCACGACCTGACGGCTACCCACTTCCGCGTCTTTAATAAGATAAAGTTCGTCTTGCATGGCGCGCTTCTTCTGGTTCATTTTTTCAACATCTTAGAGCGGAAGAGGGCATGGGACGGAGAAGAATCATGTTGAATTGCTAATTTCTTGAAGAATGTTGTTATTTGGTCCAGATAGTTTTCTGAAGGCAATATCCGTGCACTTAAAAGAGGCTGGGCGACGCAGTCTCAAGGATTTTGCGGTTGGTAGTCTTTAGTTGATGATGTCGCGGCGTTTGGGCGCGGGGGCGCCAGAATGATCGTTGAGTGAGTTCGTCAATTGCTCCTGATATATAGGCATGCGCTGTTTTTCATGTAATAGGCTGTGATGGTGGATACGTCAGGTGCCCCGAAGCTGCCGATATTTCTCCCGCGCCTTGAGGGCATATGAGCGCGCAGACCTTGGGGCTCCCTGAGTTATATAAGAGGTGCGGAACTCCAGAGAGCACAAGCAGAAGAAAATTCAGCCCATCCCGTCAGGGATGGGCTGAATGCTTTTGCGGGTTTGAAAAAGTTTTTTCTTGGAGAGATAGGGCTGGCGGGGGTTTGCGGGTGGGTGAGGTAAAAAGTTTAAATAATTATGCAAAA
>Ga0209913_1000154_pt1 | contig 70878 bp, 67 predicted proteins | sample PersoiDNA2013203_FD_185805 | JGI IMG/M metagenome (GOLD analysis project Ga0209913, IMG submission 185805) | Permafrost soil microbial communities from the Arctic, to analyse light accelerated degradation of dissolved organic matter (DOM) -... | ecosystem: Environmental > Terrestrial > Soil >...
CCGACATTCCCAAACCCCAAAAACACAAAAGCCCCGCTAGTGCGGGGCTTTCGTTTGAATCTTGGCGGGAAACCAGGGATTCGAACCCTGGGAACGCTATTAACGTTCGCCGGTTTTCAAGACCGGTGCATTCAACCACTCTGCCAATTTCCCTTTTGCATCACAGGATTATAGCAGCCCATCCTGTCTCAGCGGGCGCCATAATACCCGAATGAAACACACTGTCAAACTCTCGCCATCGCTTGTTACAGAGCGTCTGTTATGATCTTTGCGACTGAACGTTTCAAAATCGAAGGAGTGTCGCCATGCGCGAACAGAATTACGCAGTGAATGGTAACGCGCAGGCTGAGCAGCTTGAAGTCAGCCGCGTCTTGCGCAACACCTATGGCTTGCTCGCCCTTACCCTCGCATTCAGCGGCGTGATGGCGTTCATGGCCCAGCAGATGCGCGTCGGCTACCCGAATATCTTTGTCGTGTTGATCGGCTTCTACGGTCTGTTCTTCCTGACCAACAAGCTGCGTGACTCGGCCTGGGGCCTGGTGTCGGCGTTTGCATTGACCGGTTTCATGGGGTTTATCCTCGGCCCGATCCTTAACCGTTACCTCGGCATGGCCGGCGGCGCGGAAGTGGTCAGCTCGGCGTTTGCCATGACAGCCTTGGTGTTTGGTGGTTTGTCGGCGTATGTGCTGATTACCCGCAAGGACATGAGCTTCCTGGGTGGCTTCATCACCGCAGGTTTCTTCGTGTTGCTAGGGGCAGTGGTCGCCGGCATGTTCTTCCAGATCAGCGGTCTGCAGTTGGCGATCAGCGCAGGCTTTGTGCTGTTTTCCTCCGTGTGCATCCTGTTCCAGACCAGCGCCATCATCCACGGCGGTGAGCGCAACTACATCATGGCGACCATCAGCCTGTATGTGTCGATCTACAACCTGTTTATCAGCCTGTTGCAGATCTTCGGCATCATGAGCCGCGACGACTGATTGCCAGCAGCATAAAAAATGCCCCGTATCGCGAGATACGGGGCATTTTTGTTTCAGGGGGCTTTGTTCTGGGCTCAGTACTGGTTGGGCTCCATCTCCAGATCGACCTTGAAACGTTCGGCAATATCCTGCTGGATACGTAGCGCCAGGTTCGCGATGTCATGCCCGGTGGCGCCGCCGTAGTTGACCAGCACCAATGCCTGCATCTTATGCACGCCGGCATCGCCATCACGAAAGCCCTTCCAACCGGCCTTGTCGATCAACCAGCCGGCGGCGAGTTTCATCTGGCCGTCCGCCTGGGGGTAGGCCACCAAGTCCGGATACAAGCCTTGCAGCTCAGCCGCCAACGCCTGGGACACCAATGGGTTTTTGAAGAAGCTGCCGGCGTTGCCCAGTTCTGCGGGGTCCGGCAGCTTTTCCCGACGAATGCTGCAGATTGCCTGACTGACATCGCTCGGGGTGGCTTCGGTAATCCCCTGTCCGGCCAGGCGCTGTTGCACTGGGCCGTAGTCGAGCTTGAGGTGGCTGACGCGGCTCAAGGCAAACCGTACTCGGAGGATCAACCAACGCCCGGTTTCGTGTTTGAACAGGCTGTCCCGGTAGGCGAAGTTGCATTCTTCCAGGTTGAAATCACGCAACTCGCCGGTCTGGCGGTCCAGGGCCGTCAAGCCGGCGAACACATCCTTTATCTCCACACCGTAGGCGCCGATGTTTTGCATCGGTGCGGCGCCCACGGTGCCGGGGATCAAGCTGAGGTTTTCGAGGCCGCAGAGGCCATGTTCCAGGGTCCACAGTACAAACGGGTGCCAGGCTTCGCCCGCTTCGGCCTCGACCAGTGCGTGCTTGCCATCATCCTGCAGCACCCGAATGCCCCGGGTCGCCATGCGCAATACCAGGGCTGGAATGTCCCGGGTCAGCAGCAGGTTGCTGCCACCACCGATCACCAGCAGCGGTACTGCCTGCGCGGCGGCGTAGGCCAGGGCTTCGCGAACATCCGCGTCGCTATGGGCCTCTGCGAAGAGCTGGGCACGCACGTCGATACCAAAGCTGTTGAATGGCTTGAGCGATACCTGCGCAAGCACTTGCAAGGTCATAACCGCCCCTTCAATTCGATCACCAATAAATCACAGGCTCGCTCGATCAGGTCCAAGACCCGCTCAAAGCCTTGTTCGCCTTCATAGTAAGGATCTGGCACCTCGTCCACTTCCGAGTCGTAGCGGCGCAGGAACAGGTCCAGCTCGGCCTTGCCCTGCCCCGGCTGCATGGCCTTGAGGTTGCGCAGGTTGCTGTGGTCCATCGCCAGGATCAGGTCGTAGCGCGCAAAGTCGGCGCTGCTGACCTGCTGCGCACGCTGGGCCGACAGATCATAACCCCGCACCCGCGCTGCACGCTGGCTGCGCTGGTCCGGTGGGTTGCCGACATGCCATTCGCCCGTGCCGGCAGACGCCACGTCGACCTGGCCGGCCAAACCCGCTTCGTACAATTTATGACGCAATACGCCTTCAGCGGTTGGCGAGCGGCAGATATTGCCCAGGCAGACAAACAGAACCTCCATCAGGCCCCCAGCAGGCGGCGGACGCGCTCGAGGTCTTCCTGGGTGTCGACACCCGCAGGCGGTGCTTCCAGAGCATCGGCGACGTGGATGCGCACGCCGTGCCACAGGGCACGCAGTTGCTCCAGGGATTCGGTGTTTTCCAGCCAGCACGGGCCCCAACTGACGAAGTCCTGCAGGAAACCGGCGCGGTAGGCATAGATACCGATGTGACGGCGGTACGGCACGCCCTCTGGCAACAGGTCAGGGTTCCTGGCAAAAGCGTCCCGCGCCCAGGGCAACGTCGAGCGACTGAACGTCAGCGCCAGGCCGTTGATGTCGCTGACCACCTTGACCACGTTCGGATTGAACAGCGTGTCGATATCTTCGATGGGTTCGGCCAGCGTCGCCATGCGCGCTTCACCATGGGCAGCCAGGTTGGCGGCCACCTGGTCGATCACGCTCGGTGGGATCAACGGCTCGTCACCTTGCACATTGACCACGATGGCATCAGGCGCCAGGCCAAGCTGTGTGGCCACTTCGGCCAGGCGGTCGGTACCGGAATTATGGTCTTCGCGGGTCAGTACCGCTTCGGCACCGAAGGTTTTGCAGGCGTCGATAATACGTGGATCATCGGTAGCCACCACCACGCGCTCGGCGCTGCTTTTGCAGGCCTGTTCCCATACCAACTGAATCATCGGCTTGTTGCCGATCAGTTGCAGCGGTTTACCCGGCAGGCGGGTCGAGGCGTAGCGCGATGGAATGACAACGGTAAAGGCTGTAGTCATTTATCCAGACGCTCGTCGGTAGTCAGCGTGCGGGCTTCGCTTTCCAGCATCACCGGGATGCCATCACGGATCGGGTAAGCCAGGCCGGCGCCTTTGCTGATCAGTTCGGTCTTGTCAGCGCTGAGCTTGAGTGGGCCTTTGCAGATCGGGCAAGCGAGGATGTCGAGCAGTTTGGTGTCCATGAGTGTTTCCTGGAATGAAGCGTTTAAGGCAAGAGACGGGAGGGCAACAGACGCATCAGTTGCGTGTCGAACCAGGCGACAAACGCCGGCGACGGCACCGCATCCACCGCAAGGTACCACCAGTCGGGCTGGGCAAAGGCGCGGCACTTCACCGCGTCCTTCTCTGTCATGACCAGCGGCAATGATGGTGTGAAATTCAAGACCTCGGCGCTGTAGGGCGCATGGTCGGCAAAAACATGGGGTATCGGTTGCCAGTGTAGCGTTTCAAGGGTGTTGAAGAAACGTTGCGGGTTGCCGATCCCGGCGACCGCGTGCACCTGCTGGCCTGCCGGGAAGTAATCGACCGGCTGGTGCTCGCCGGTTTGCAAATTGACCAACGCCGTGGGTCGCAGGCAAAAGGCGAAGCCATCTTCGCGATCGGCGCCTGCGCCATTATAGAGCAGCGCATCCACGCTCTGCAGGCGCTCCGCCGGTTCGCGCAACGGCCCGGCAGGCAGGCAGCGGCGATTGCCCAGGCCCCTGGCGGCGTCGATCAGCACCAGTTCAAGGTCGCGAGCCAGGCGGTAATGCTGCAGGCCGTCGTCGGAGAGGATCAGGTCCAGGGTTTCGCTGGCCAGAAGCGTCTTCACCGCGCGACTGCGGTCAGGGTCGATCATCAAGGGGACGCCGCAGCGCTGCACGATCAGCAAGGGTTCATCGCCAGCGACTTCGGCACTATGGCCGGCCTCGACCCGCCACGGCAACTGCGGTGGCTTGGCGCCATACCCGCGACTGACCACGCCCACGCGCAAACCGCTGCGTTGGCAGTGCTCAATCAACCACAGGATCAAGGGTGTCTTGCCAGTCCCGCCCACGGTGATATTACCGACCACCACCACCGGCACCGGCGATTGGTAGATCTCGCCCTCGCCCGCCAGGAAGCGCGCGCGCTTGCGCTGCACCACCGCGCGATACAGCGACTCCAGCGGCCGCAACAACGTCAGCGCCGGATGGCCCTCGTACCAGGCCTTGAGCAAACGATCGGACATGGCCATCAGGGTTGGCTCGCCGCCTCGACGGTGCTCATGCGCAAGTGGCTGAACCCCAGCTTGCCGGCAGCGTCCATCGCGGTAATCACCGCCTGGTGCTGGGTCTTGCCATCGGCACTGATGGACAGCGGCATCTTGGTATCGCCACCGGACTCTTTCTGCAGGGCCTCCATCAGGCTGTTGAGGTCGTTCTTCTCGAGCAACTGGTTATTCACCGAAAACACGCCGTCGGCACTGATGGCGATATCCAGTTGCTTGACCTCCTGGTCCTCGGCCGGCGAGCCGCTGACTGCTTCCGGCAAATCGACCCGCAGCTCGGTCTGCCGTGTAAAGGTGGTGGTCACGACAAAAAACAGCAGCAGGATAAACACCACGTCGATCAGCGACGCGAGGTTGATATCAACATTTTCCCGTTGCTTGCGGCGAAATTTCACGCTTTGCCCCCGACCAGATCCACGTCACGATCGCCCTGCACCACTTCCACCAGCTTGATGGCTTCCTGCTCCATGCCGACCACGAGCTCATCGATCCGGCGTTGCAGGAAACGGTGGAAGAACACCGAGGGAATACCGACCATCAGGCCCGCCGCCGTGGTGATCAAGGCCTTCGAGATACCACCGGCCAGCACCGCGGCGTTGGTGGTCATGCCCGAGCCCATGAACGAGCTGAAAATATCGATCATGCCCAGTACTGTGCCCAGCAGACCGAGCAACGGTGCCATGGCGGCGATAGTGCCGAGGGCGTTGATATAACGCTCCAGCTCATGGATAACCCGCGCCGCGGCCTCTTCAATGCACTCTTTCATGATCTCGCGACCATGCTTGGAGTTGGCCAACCCGGCCGCGAGGATTTCACCCAGGGGCGAATTGGCGCGCAGTTCCTTGAGTTTCTGCTTGTCGAGCTGCTTGTTCTTGATCCAGCCCCAGACCTGTCCCAGCAGATGCTCGGGTGTGACGCGACTGGCGCGCAGGGTCCACAGGCGTTCGGCAACGATGCCGAGTGCGGCGATGGAGCTCAAGATGATCGGCAACATCATCCAGCCGCCGGATTTGACCAATTCCCACACAGTGAATGTCCCCTCGAAAAAGTGCGCCACTTTACCATATAGGTCAGGCAGCGGGGCTCGTCGACCCACGACCCGCCTATCGCAGGCTTCGGTCATTGGTAACGCCCGGTTACGGTAACGCTTCTCGCCAGAAGCGGCGTTGACTGCGCGCAACAATCGGTGGCGCGAAGGTCCCTAATCGCAAACGCACCGCGCCCTGTTCGGCGCTGTCATACACCTGACTACCCAATGCTTGATAGCGTTCCACCACCTGCGGATGAGGATGGCCGAACGCATTGCCACGCCCTCGGGAAATCAGCACCGACTTCGGCGCCAGCCGCTGCAGAAAGGGCCCGGATGAAGAGCTGCGGCTACCGTGGTGAGGTGCTTGCAACCAATCGGTCGGCACCGCCAGGGCCGAGGCCAGAAACGCCTTCTCGGCGGCGCGATCGATATCGCCTGTGAGTAGCAGGCGTTCGCCATTGGCCTGCACCTGCAATACACAGGACTTCGGGTTGCTGCTAATGGCGTCGGGCCATTGCCAAAGTTCAAATGACACACCATCCCACACCCACTGCTCACCGCTGATACAAGGCTGAGTGTGAAGAAGCGCCGGCAACCCTTCGGTTTCGCCACCGACGACCCGTTTGATCGGCAGCCCGCTGGCGACAGCGGCCGCACCGCCGGCATGATCGGCATCGGCATGGCTCAATAACATCATATCCAAAGCGTCTATCCCGAGCTTCTTCAGCGACGGCAACACCACCCGCGCGCCGAGATCGACCGCCCCGGAGCGCGGGCCGGCATCGTAGAGCAAGGTGTGATGGCGGGTGCGCAGGATCAATGCCTGCCCCTGCCCGACATCCAACTGCAGCACGTCCACCTGCCCGTGGGGCACCGGCTCGCGCGGCGGGAACACTGCCAACAACAGCATCGGCCAGCCCAGCAGCCGAAACGGCACGCCCTTGGGCAGCAGCAACAACACCGCACCGACCAGGCTTACCAGCCAATACCCCATGGGCACCTCGGCCGGTATCCATGCAGGTAATTGCCCCGCCAGCAGCGCCAGGGCGTCGAACAAGCCGCCCAGCGCCCCACCCGCCAGCCATAACAAGCCCTCGCCCACGAACGGCAGCGCCAGCAGTGCAGTCCCAAGCAAGGCCAGGGGCAACACCACCAGGCTGATCCACGGCACCGCAAATAGATTGGCCAGCGGCGCGCTGAGACTGATGGGCAAACCGAGCACCAGCAACACCGGAAAAAGACCGATGGCAATCAACCATTGCGGACGGGTCCATGCCTGCCAAACGCTCCACCGCCCCAATCGCCCGCCGAACGTCAGCGCCAGCACCGCCACCGCCGCAAAGGACAACCAGAACCCCGGCTGCAAGCTGGCCAAGGGTTCAAGGATCAGCACGCCATTGAACGCCAGCAACAGTGGCCACCAGATGCCCAAATGACGGAAACGCAAACGCCACAGCAACACCAGCCCCACCATCACACAGGCGCGCTGCACCGGCACGCCGAACCCCGCCAGCAGGCCGTACCCCAGCGCTGCGGTAAACGCCAGGCCACACGCCCACGGCAGCCACGGCCAGGTGCGCGGCCAGCAGCCGTAGCGCGCCAGAGCGGCGACGAGCGCGTAGATCAACCCCGCCAACAGGCCGATGTGCTGGCCGGAAATCACCAGCAAATGCACCGTGCCGGTGTCCTGCAAGACACGCCAGTCCTCGGCCGCCAGCCCCGATCCATCCCCCAGCACCAGGGCCGCCAGTCCTGCCTCGCGCCCTTGGGCATCCACCGCCATCAAGCGCTGACGGACCCCGTCGCGCCAAGCATTGCGGGCCGGCGCCAGGCGTTCACCGTCCTTCACCGAGCCGGTGGCGCCGATACGTTGGGCCAGCAGCCAGGCTTCATGGTCAAAGCCGTGGAAGTTGAGCTGGCCCGACGGACGTTTAAGCGTCACCGCGAGGCGCCAGCGTTCACCGCTGCGTACCGGTGGCCCACCGTGCCAGGACAGCCGAATCCGCGCGGGCAGCCGCGCTTTGCGCGACCGGCTGTCGGTCAGTTCGAAACGCACGCCGCTGTCGGTCTGCTGCGGCAACCCGGTCACGCGCCCCTCCAGCCAACGTGTCTGGCCGTCGAGCGCCGGACGCAAGCGGTCATCCAGCGCCCACTGCGCGCTCATGCACGCCCAGCTCAAGCCGAATAGGAAAAACGCCAGCGGGTAGGTACGAAACGGCAGCAGCATCAACGCCAGCAGCAGCAGGGCCAACAGCGCCCAGGTAGGCGGCAGTGCGGGTAGAAATCGCAGCGCAAGCAGCCCGAGTGCAAGCGCGAACATCCCTGTCCTCATGGATCATTCCTTTGAAGTGATCCACTCAGTTTTAGCCGCCGCCCGGGCACTGCCTATGATGTTTTGTCACAAAGTCTGAATTTTCTGTTTATAGAATGCGGGCATACTTGCCCCTCGATCTGACCTGGACCCCTTATGCCCCGGCGCTTATTCAAACGGTACATGCCCGACCCCACGAGTATCAGGGAACACAAGTCATTACAGTTTCTTGGCACCTTGTTGCATGACCCGAACCTCTGGCACCTGAATCGGCACTCGGTGGCGCGCGCCATGGCGGTGGGCCTGTTCGCGGCTTTTATCCCGATCCCCTTGCAGATGCTATTGGCGGCAGCGCTGGCAATCACAGTGCGTGGCAATATGCCGATTGCCATCAGTCTTGTGTGGTTGACCAACCCGATCACCATGCCGGTGGTGTTTCTGTGTACCTACATGACTGGCGCCTGGCTGATGAATGTGCCACCGCGCAGCCTGCCTCACGACCTGACCTGGGAATGGATCAGCGGGCAGTTGAGCACGCTGTGGCAGCCGTTTCTGCTCGGCTCGGTGGTACTGGGCCTGGTGTTGGGCACGCTGGCCTATTGCCTGACCATGGGGTACTGGCGCTGGTGGGTCGCGCACCAATGGAAAAAACGCAAACAGCGTCGCGCTTGAGCCCTAGGCGGCCAGCAAACGCAGATGCACACGCAAGCCTTGGCCGGTATTTTCCGCCCACAGGCTAGCGTCCTGACGCTGCACCGCATTGCGCGCGATGCTCAACCCCAGCCCAAAGCCACCGTTGCCAGGTCGTGAGCCATCCAAGCGGGTAAACGGCGCGAAGATCCGTTCCAGGTCGCGCTCATCAATGCCCCCGCCCTGATCCTCCAGCCACAGGTGCCAGTATTCGCCATCACGGCGCCCATCCAGGCTGACGACACCGTCCACCGGTGAATGCCGTATGGCGTTGCGCAGGATATTTTCCAAGGCCTGGGCCGAAGCGTTCAGATTGCCGCGTACCCAACAGTCTGGCCCCAGCAGGCATGGCAGCCGTGAGGCTGGCCAATCGCTTTCGAAACAGGCGTTTTCCTTGAGCATGTCCCACAGCGCCTGAACCTGAATATCTTCGACAGGCAGCGGCGTTCGTTCGGTATCCAGCCAGGCCAATTGAAGGCTGTCCTCGACCAGGCGCTGCATCGCGTCGATCTCTCGCCCCAGCCGTTCACGCAGTTGCGCCAGATCCTGTTCGCTGTCACAGGCCACGCGCAAACGACTCAGGGGGGTGCGCAGTTCATGGGACATGTCCCGCAACAACTGTTGCTGCAACACCACCGTGCCTTGCAAACGCTCGGACATATGGTCAAAGGCCCGACCCAACTCGCCCAATTCATCCTGACGACTGGTGGCTGCGTAGGACAGCCGTGTATTCAATTGGTCGGCACGCCAGGCATTGGCCTGCTCGCGCAGCTGGTTCAGCGGCACGATCAGCAGCCGATAGAGGCCAATGCACAACAACAGGGTAAACAGACCGGGAATCACGCCATTGGTCACCACCCGCCAAAACAGTTGGTAACGTCCCGGCATAAAGCGCTGGGGCAATTCGATCACCAGCGAGCCGACGCTGGGGTCCAGGGGAAACGGGATTTTCAACCATGGCAGGCCGTTAACGTGGCGGCTGACCGGCCAGTCCAGGCCACGCAGGAAGGTCAGGCGCTGGCTTTCCTTGTCGGTCAACGGCGTGCTGCCAAGGGACTGCAGGTCGTTGCCGATCACGCCGATCCAGGTGCTTTCACGCGCCGCCATCCGTTGCAGCCAGGCGTCCACGCCGGCACTGCCCTGGGTACTCCAGGCCAACTCCGCTCCCGCCGCATAACCGCTGAGAATCTCGCGAGAGGTTTCGGACAGATAGGCGTTCTGCTGCTCCATGTACCGACCCCAGGACCAACTGAGCCAGATCATCAACAAACAGAAGGCAATCAGCAGGCAGGCCAGTTTCCAGAATAACGAGTGTTTACCCGGCAGCCGTTTCAAGCACCCCTCAAAGGCCGTCATCGTGACCGCTCAGCACATAGCCCTTGCCCCACACCGTGCGCACTTCGCGCTCGCTGTAGCCGATGGCCTTGAGTTTGCGACGAATCTGGCTGATATGCATGTCGAGGCTGCGGTCATGGGGCGCATAACCGCGCTGCAGCACATGCTGATAAAGGAAGGCCTTGCTCAGCACTTCCTCGCCGCTGCTGTGCAAGATGTGCAGCAGACGGTACTCGCTGCGGGTCAAGCCGGCCCAGTGTTGCTGGTAGAAGACGTCGGACAGTTCGTCGTCAAAGCGCAGGCTACGGGCGTCGTCGCGCACGGTCGGCAAACTCGCCGGCGGGCGGCGATCCAGGGCCACCCGGCGCAGGATGGCTTCGATACGCACCCGCAACTCGACCATGCTGAACGGCTTGGGCAGGTAATCGTCCGCGCCCAGGCGAAAGCCGTTCACGCGATCGGCTTCGGCGCCCAGGGCCGACACCAGGATCACCGGCACCGAATGGCTCTGGCGCAGGTGCGTGAGGATCTCCAGCCCGTCCAGCCCAGGCAGCAGAATGTCCATCAACACCACGTCGAAGGCTTGCTCGCGGGCCATTTTCAGGCCTTGCTGACCGTTCTGGCACCACGTGACCTGAAAGCCACAGCGCCCCAGATGCTCATGGACATAGGCGCCCAGCACGGGGTCATCTTCGATGGTCAGGATACTGGGTAGGCCAACTGCTACGGGATTCATTAGCGTCTGCAAGTAATTCTCAATCACTGATTATTCAAGATTCCCCCCCGCCAGGCAATCGCCACGTCGCGCCAAATGGCTCGAAGATTGACATCCGTGATTAATTTGCAAGATTCCAGACCGCGCAAATGGCTACACTGCGCGGGTGACGCGGGCCGGATGCCTGCTCGGACGATTGATAACAGCGTGGTTGCAGGAGAGTGGCGTGCTTACAAGAATGGGGATAAAAGGCCGCGTACTGTTGCTGACCTTATTACCGACCAGCCTGATGGCCTTGTTGCTGGGCGGCTATTTCACCTGGATGCAGCTCTCGGAGTTGCAGTCCCAGTTGCTGCAACGCGGCGAAATGATCGCCGAGCAGTTGGCCCCGTTGGCGGCGCCCGCCCTGAGCAGCAAGAACACCGACCTGCTGGAACGCATCGCCACCCAATCCCTGGAACAACCGGACGTGCGCGCCGTTTCTTTCCTCGCACCGGACCGCTCGTCCATGGCCCACGCCGGCCCGACCATGCTCAACCCGCCGCCGGCGGGTAACAGCTCACACCTGTTGCAGCGCACCGGCAACGACGCCACCCGCTACCTGCTGCCGGTGTTTGGGCGCCATCGCAACCTTGCCGGCGAGCTGATCCCCGATGAAGCCGACCGCCTGCTTGGCTGGGTCGAGGTGGAACTGTCCCACAACGGCATGTTGCTGCGCGGTTACCGCAGCCTGTTCGCCAGCCTGCTGTTGATTGCCATCGGACTGATCTGCACAGCGACCCTGGCCCTGCGCATCAGCCGCACCATCAATTCGCCGATCGGCCAGATCAAGCAAGCCGTGGCCCAACTCAAGGACGGCAACCTGGAAACCCGCTTGCCTGCGCTGGGCAGCCAGGAACTGGATCAACTCGCCTCGGGCATCAACCGCATGGCCGAGACCCTGCAGAACGCCCGGGAAGAACTGCAGCACAGCATCGACCAGGCCACCGAAGACGTGCGCCAGAACCTGGAAACCATCGAAATCCAGAACATCGAGCTGGACCTGGCGCGCAAGGAAGCCCTGGAGGCCAGCCGCATCAAGTCGGAGTTCCTGGCCAATATGAGCCACGAAATCCGCACGCCGCTCAACGGCATCCTCGGTTTCACCCACCTGCTGCAAAAAAGCGAGCTGACGCCGCGCCAGTTGGATTACCTGGGCACCATCGAAAAGTCCGCCGATAACCTGCTGGGCATCATCAACGAGATCCTCGACTTCTCGAAGATCGAAGCCGGCAAGCTGGTACTCGACAGCGTGCCCTTCAACCTGCGGGACTTGCTGCAAGACACCCTGACCATCCTCGCCCCCGCCGCCCATGCCAAACAGCTGGAACTGGTGAGCCTGGTGTACCGCGACACACCGCTGGCATTGGTGGGCGACCCGCTGCGCCTCAAGCAGATCCTGACCAACCTGATCAGCAATGCGATCAAGTTCACCCGCGAAGGCACCATCGTCGCCCGCGCGATGATCGAGGATGAACAGGAAGACAGCGTGCAACTGCGCATCAGTGTGCAGGACACCGGCATCGGCCTGTCCAGCCAGGACGTGCGCACGCTGTTCCAGGCGTTCAGCCAGGCCGACAATTCGCTGTCGCGCCAACCGGGCGGCACCGGCCTGGGCCTGGTGATTTCCAAGCGTTTGATCGAACAGATGGGCGGCGAAATCGGCGTCGACAGCACACCGGGCGAAGGCTCGGAATTCTGGATCAGCCTGAACCTGCCCAAGACCCGCGACGACGTCGAAGACCTGCCCTCTGCGCCGCTGCTCGGCCGCCGCGTGGCCGTGCTGGAAAACCACGAACTGGCGCGCCAGGCCTTGCAGCACCAACTCGAAGACTGCGGCCTGGAAGTCACGCCGTTCAATACCCTGGAAAGCCTGACCAACGGCATCACCAGCGCGCACCAGACCGAACAGGCGATCGACCTGGCGGTACTCGGCGTCACCGCCAATGACATCCCGCCCGAGCGCCTCAACCAGCATCTGTGGGACCTCGAACACCTGGGCTGCAAGGTACTGGTGCTGTGCCCGACCACTGAGCAAATGCTGTTCAACCAGTCGGTGCCCAACCCCAACAGTCAGTTGCAGGCCAAGCCCGCGTGTACGCGCAAGCTGCGCCGTGCCCTGGCCGACCTGATCAGCCCGCGCCCCTCTCGCAGCGAGCCGGGCGAGCCACTCTCCAGCCGCGCCCCTCGCGTGCTCTGTGTGGATGACAACCCGGCCAACCTGTTACTGGTGCAAACCCTGCTGGAAGACATGGGCGCCAAGGTCCAGGCGGTGGAAAGTGGTTACGCGGCCATCGAGGCAGTCAAGCAGGAAACCTTCGACCTGGTGCTGATGGACGTGCAGATGCCGGGCATTGACGGCCGCCAAAGTACCGAGGCGATTCGCCAGTGGGAAAGCGAGCGCCACGGCACGCCGCTGCCGGTGGTGGCCCTCACCGCCCACGCCATGGCCAACGAAAAGCGTGCCCTGCTGCAAAGCGGCATGGACGACTACCTGACCAAACCCATCAGCGAGCGGCAATTGGCCCAGGTGGTGTTGAAATGGACCGGCCTGGCCCTGCGCAACCAAGGGCCGGAACGCCCGACCGAAGGCCTCGGCCCAGGCGTGCGATTGCTGGTGCTGGACCATGAGGAGGGCCTGCGACTGGCCGCGGGCAAGGCTGACCTGGCGGCGGACATGCTCGCGATGTTGCTCGCCTCCCTGGAAGCCGACCGCCTGGCGATTACCCTCGCCCGCGAAGCCAATGACAACCACGCCTTGATCGAACGCGTCCATCGCCTGCACGGCGCCACCCGTTACTGCGGCGTGCCGCAACTGCGCGCCGCCTGCCAACGCGCCGAAACCCTGCTCAAGCAGGACGACGCCAAGGCCATGGCCGCGCTGGACGAGTTGGACATGGCCATTGCCCGGTTGGCCAGTGAAGCGCGGGTCAGCGCCTGACACTTTTTATGGAGGCGGGCTTGTGCGGGAGCGGGCTTGCTCCCACAGGGTTCGCGTTACCAAAACGTAGATTGCAGGGAGCATTTTAATGCGCGTCATTCTTTTCAGCAGCCAGACCTACGATCGCGACAGTTTTCTCGGCGTGCCGCTACCGCCCGGCCTGGAACTGCAATTCCAGCCCGCCCGGCTCACCCTCGACACCGTGGCCCTGGCCGAACACCACGAAGCGGTCTGCGCGTTTATCAACGATGACCTCAGCGCACCCGTGCTCGAGCACCTGGCCAAGGGCGGCACCCGCTTGATCGCGCTGCGCTCGGCCGGTTACAACCATGTCGACCTCGCCGCCGCCAAGCGCCTGGGCCTGACCATCGTGCGGGTGCCCGCCTATTCGCCCCACGCCATCGCCGAACACGCCGTGGCGCTGATTCTCGCCTTGAACCGGCGCCTGCATCGTGCCTACAACCGCACCCGCGAAGGCGATTTCAGCCTGCACGGCCTGACCGGCTTCGACCTCGTCGGCAAGACCGTCGGCGTGGTCGGCACCGGGCAAATCGGCGCCACCTTCGCCAAGATCATGGCCGGCTTCGGCTGCCACCTGCTGGCCTACGATCCGTTTCCCAACCCACTGGTCCAGGCCCTGGGCGCTCGCTATGTGAGCCTGCCCGACCTACTGGCCGAGGCGCAGATCATCAGCCTGCACTGCCCGCTCACCGCCGACAGCAAGCACCTGATCAATACGCGCTCCCTGGCGCAGATGCAGCCCGGCGCGATGCTGATCAACACCGGACGCGGTGGCCTGGTGGACACCCCCGCGCTGATCGAAGCGCTCAAGGACGGCCAACTCGGCTACCTGGGGCTGGATGTGTATGAAGAAGAAGCCCAGCTGTTTTTCGAGGACCGTTCCGACCTGCCCCTGCAAGACGACGTGCTCGCACGCCTGCTGACGTTCCCCAACGTGATCATCACCGCGCACCAGGCATTCCTCACCCGCGAGGCCCTGGCGGCGATCGCCGACACCACCCTGGCCAATATCGCGGCCTGGGCCGATGGACGCGCGCAGAATCGTGTCGACGGATGATCAGCGGTCACATACCAGGCTCATGATCCGCAGGCGCGCGTGCTAGGATGCCGCGCCTATTTGGAGGAACCATGGCCGAACACGATTTCCGCTTCAGCTTGCTGAGCCCGCAACACACCCTGATCGAATGCCGCGCCCTGGTGCCGGGCCGTTACCAGGTCACCGGCAACGGTGGTTCGATCAAGCATGGCGACGTACTGATCGTCACCCTGCGCGGCAGTAAAACCCTGTCGATGCGCCTCACCGTCGAAGGCGACGCGCGCTACTCCATCCGCCCGGCGGGCCAGTGGGTCGCCATGGCCCAAGGGCCGAAGTTCGGCGAGCTGGAGATTCACACCTGGAACGTCAACTGCGACAGCTGCGAGGCCGTGCTGGAGTTTGAATTCGCGGTGGAGACCAAGCTGTCCAAGGAACCGCTGCAACCGGCCGCCAATGCGCGCATTGCCGAGTTGGGCTGGGCCAGCGAAGGCGCCAAGCACCGCTGCCCGAAATGCCAGAAGGCCGCGCAATGAAGGGCCTGCTTCTGCTGGCCGCCGTCGGTGCCGGCCTGATGGGCTGCGCCGGTGATGCGGTAAAGCTCGAGCAGGATCATAGCTACGTGGTGGAATGGATCGGTGAGCGGCCGCTGATGGATTACGCACACCTGAGTGTCACCCTGGGCGCAGATGGTCGCGCCTATGGCAACGGCGGGTGCAACCACTGGTTTGCACCGTACACCGTGGAGGGCGAAAAACTCAGCTTCGGCAAGATCGGCAGCACCCGCAAACTCTGCGCCGACGCCCTGATGGAGCAGGAACACCGCTTCTTCCAGGCCCTGCAAAGCGTTGAGCGCTGGGACATCTCGCCGATCGAGCAGCCCCGTTTCTGGCCTGCCGAAGGCAAGCCCATTCGCCTGTGGCTGGAAGAAGGCTAATACCGCCGCCCGCAGGCTCAATGGGCTCTAACTGTGGGAGGGGGCTTGCTCCCGATGGCGACCTATCAGTCAGCTCGTGTATCGACTGACACACCGCCATCGGGAGCAAGCCCCCTCCTACATTTTCAACCGCGCAGGGCCTTGAGTTTGGCCAGCACGCCTTGCGCCGTCTGCTCGCCCATCAACTGCTCACGCACCTTGCCCTTGTCATCGATGATGTAAGTCACCGGCAACGCTTCGCTGCGTGGAATATCAAAAAACCCGTCCGGGTTCTGTGCCAGCACAGTGAACTTGATGCCCAGCTTGTCACTGGCTTCCTTCAGCTCTGCGCCCTGCACATTGTCGAAATTGACCCCGAACACGCCGACGTTCTGCCCTTTCAACTGTTCCGACAAGGCGTTGAGCTCAGGAATTTCCGTGCGACACGGGCCACACCACTCCGCCCAGTAGTTGACCACCAGCCATTGCTTGTCCAGGCGCTCGGCCGCTACTTTCTGGCCATATTGGTCAACGCCGTAGTCATTACCGCAGCCGCTGAGCAGCAGGGTTGTGATGATCGCCAATGCACCGATCAGTCGCCTTGTCATGGGGTAATCCTTCGCAAAAATGAACGTTGGCTGCGGCTGATCGCCTCTTACGGTTTAAGGACCGGGCGCAGCGCAGGTAGAATACCCGCCACCTTACGCAAGATGCGACCCGCACATGACCGATCTGACGCTTTATCACAACCCGCGCTGCTCGAAATCCCGCGGAGCGCTCGAACTGCTGGAAGCACACGGCCTCGTCCCGACCGTGGTGCGCTACCTGGAAACCCCGCTGAGTGCCGCGCAATTGAAAGCCCTACTGGCCAAACTGGGGCTCAGCGCACGCCAACTGCTGCGCACTGGCGAAGAGGAATACAAAACCCTCAACCTGGCTGACGCGACACTCAGCGAAACACAGTTGATCGCCGCCATCGCCGAGCACCCCAAGTTGATGGAACGTCCGATCCTCGAAACCACCGACAAAGCCATCATCGGCCGGCCGCCGGAGAACGTACTGGAGATCCTGCCGTGAGTGCGCCGTATGTGCTGGTGTTGTATTACAGCCGCAACGGCTCGGTCAGCGAAATGGCCCGGCACATTGCCCGAGGTATCGAACAAGGCGGGATGGAAGCGCGCCTGCGCACCGTGCCGGCGATCTCCACCGAGTGCGAGGCTGTAGCGCCGAGCATTCCGGCCGAAGGCGCGCTATACGCCAGCCTGGATGATTTGAAGAACTGTTCAGGCCTGGCCCTGGGCAGCCCGACCCGCTTCGGCAATATGGCCGCGCCGCTGAAGTACTTTATCGACGGCACCAGTAACCTCTGGCTGACCGGCGCCCTGGTCGGCAAACCGGCCGGGGTATTCACCTCCACCGCCAGCCTGCACGGCGGCCAGGAGACCACGCTGATGTCGATGCTGCTGCCGCTGCTGCACCACGGCATGCTGATCACCGGCCTACCTTACAGCGAACAAGCGCTGCTCGATACCCAGGGTGGCGGCACGCCTTACGGCGCCAGCCACCATGCCGGGCCCGACGGCAAGCGCCTGCTGGATCAACATGAAATCGCCCTGTGCAAGGCCCTTGGCCTGCGCCTGGCGAAAACCGCTGTGCTGCTGGAGAACGGCCGTGGCCAAAAAACCTAAAATCCTACCACCCCAGGCATGGCTGGCGCCGCGGGTCAAAGTCGCACGCGCGCTGAGCCTGCTGGCATTTTTCGGCCTGCTGGGTTTGCTGTGTGTGTATTACCTGTTCGTCGCCGACCTGCACGGCGCACGCCCGTGGGTGATCCTGCTGATCGAACTGGTGCCGCTGCTGGTGCTGGCGCCGGGGATGGTGATCGGCAGCGCGCGCGGACACTCGTGGATGTGCTTTGTGGTGAACCTGTATTTCATCAAGGGCGCGCTGGCGGCCTATGACCCGAACCGCCAGTGGTTCGGTGTGCTGGAGATGCTGGCGAGCCTGGCGGTTTTTTGTACGGCGTTGTTGTACGTGCGCTGGCGGTTCCAGTTGGATCGGCGCCTGGCCGGCGAGGGTCAGCCAGCCTGACCCGTCGTCAGCGCAAGCAAGCCCCACGCCTGGAATGCAGTTCCTTGTGGGAGTGGCGGTGCGACGATTCGACTTGCCCGCGATGGCATCACCTCGGTTTCAATGATTGACCGTATACGCCAGCATCATCGACAGCTGGCACATCGGCCGCCCACTCTCGGCATGCCACTGGTTGAACGCCCCCTGCACCGTCGCCAGGTCGCGCAGACTGGTGGGGGCCTTGTCGACGATCTTCTGCGCATGCAGTGCCGCGACCACGTCATCGCTCGGCACGAACGTATCCTTGCCCACCATGCGTAGGAAGCGCGGCGCCGACAGCCCGCCCAACTGATGACCGTGCTTGCTCAAGTATTTCCACAACCCGACGATATCGGTTACCGGCCAGTCGGCGATAAACGCGCCGAAACTGCTCTTCTCATGGGCGATATCGAGGATCATCTGCGCGTTGCGCGGCACGCTCTTGAGCTTGCCCAAGTGGCGGATGATGCGCGTGTCCTGCATCAAGCGCTCCAGGTGCTCGGCGCCCATCAGCACGACTTTTTCCGGGTCGAAGCCAAAGAACACCTGCTCGAACGCGGGCCATTTGGCATCCACGACGCTGTGCTTGAGCCCGGCGCGAAAAACCCGCAACGCCAGGGTCGACAGGTAACGATCATCACTGATCTTGCGTAATTGCGCCGGGGTGTTGGGGACAGGCAGGTGGGCTTCCAGCTCGGCCGCCGAACCGAAGCGGTTCAGACAATATTCGTGCAGCCATTTGTAATCGCGCATGCCCTCTCCTGGGGATTGAAATGAAAACGGCGCCTGTGAGCGCCGTCGTTCAGAGCGTTGAGAAGCGTCAGAGGTTCACTACGTTGACGAAGCGCGAAGCGGCGCTCTCGTCGATACGCAGGCTGGTGAAGTCGAACAGGTTACGGTCGGCCAACTGCGACGGGATCACGTTCTGCAAGCTGCGGAAGATACTCTCGGTCCGCCCCGGGGTCTTGCGTTCCCAGTCCTGGAGCATCTCCTTGACCACCTGGCGCTGCAGGTTTTCCTGGGAGCCGCACAGGTTGCACGGGATGATCGGGAATTGCTTGAAGTCGGAGTAGGCCTGGATGTCCTTCTCGTTGCAATACGCCAGCGGGCGAATCACCACGTTGCGTCCGTCATCGGCACGCAGCTTGGGCGGCATGGCCTTGAGGGAGCCGTTGAAGAACATGTTGAGGAAGAACGTTTCGACGATATCGTCGCGGTGATGCCCCAGGGCCATCTTGGTCGCACCGATCTCATCGGCAAACGTGTAGAGCGTGCCACGGCGCAGGCGCGAACACAGCGAGCAGGTGGTCTTGCCCTCCGGGATCAGTTCCTTGACCACCGAATAGGTGTCCTTTTCGACGATGTGGTACTCGATGCCCAGTGCCTTGAGGTAGGCCGGCAGCACGTCTTCGGGGAAGCCCGGTTGTTTCTGGTCCATGTTGACGGCGACGATCTCGAACTTGATCGGCGCGACCTTTTGCAGGTGCAGCAGCACGTCGAGCAGGGTGTAGCTGTCTTTACCGCCGGAGAGGCAGACCATGACCTTGTCGCCGTCCTCGATCATGTTGAAGTCGGCGACCGCTTCACCGGCCAGGCGACGCAGGCGTTTTTGCAGTTTGTTCTGGTTGACCGTAAGAGTGCCCATGGCGCTTGGATCCGCTAGAGGTGTGTGACGAAAAGCGCGGTATTTTACCGGTAAGGTTGACCAAGTTCCAATGTGAGAGGGGGCTTGCTCCCGATAGCGGCGTGTCAGCCACCCATTTGTTACTGACAGACTGCCATCGGGAGCAAGCCCCCGCCCACACTTGACTGTATTGCCAACCTACAGACCGCGCCGCGATTAAGCCCACTGTTTACAGCGCAATTTGCTCTAAAGCCCTACGGTTTTTCCGGTCATCACTTCCTATACTGCGACTTGAGGTCGCACATAACTATCCAGACCTTTCAGGCCATCTGGCCGGTGGGCGCTCCGATGGGGGGCGATGGTAATAACGACAGGAGTGACTGGCATGATCCATCACGTCGTGGGGCTTTTTACCCATCCCGACCAGGAATGGCGGGAAATTCGTGGCGATAAAGAAGAAAGCGTCGGCCACATGTACCTCACACACACCTTGATTCTTGCGGCGATCCCCGCCGTATCAGCCTTTATCGGCACCACCCAGGTCGGCTGGGTCATCGGCAACCGCTCCCCGGTCATGCTGACCCAGGAAAGCGCCTTGTGGATGACCCTCATGTCTTACGTGGCGATGCTCGGCGGCGTAGCGGTCATGGGCGCCTTCATTCACTGGATGGCGCGCACCTACGACGCCAGCCCCAGCATGGCGCGTTGTATCGCCTTTGCCACCTATACAGCCACACCGCTGTTTATCGGCGGGCTGGCGGCGCTCTACCCGCACATGTGGCTGGGGATGGTCGTCGGCACGGCGGCGATCTGTTACACGGTGTACCTGCTGTATGTAGGGTTACCGACGTTCATGAGCATCGATCCGGACGAAGGCTTCCTGTTTTCCAGCTCGGTGTTGGCCGTGGGCCTGGTCGTGCTGGTGGCAATCATGGCGTTTACTGTGATCGTCTGGGGCCTGGGCGTTGGCCCGATCTATACCAACTAAGCGGTTTCACCCAGCAGGCAAGGCCACCGTAAGGTGGCTTTGTGCGTCATGCATGACCATTCGGCGCCTGACCGATTCGGAAACACCCGCCTTTGCGGCATACTGAGCGCCTCTGGAGATAGGTACAGCATGCCCGAGCAACTCAATACCCGCGTCGAAGATTGTTTCCTGCTAGCCGAATCCTTTTTCAAACGAAACTTCAAACGCCCCCAGGTCAGCCTCAAGCTGCGGGGCCAGAAGGCCGGTGTCGCGCATTTGCACGAGAACCTGCTGCGCTTCAACCCACAGTTGTACCGAGAAAACAGCCAACACTTCCTGAAACAGACCGTGGCCCATGAAGTGGCGCACCTGATCGCCCACCAATTGTTTGGCGAACGCATCCAGCCCCATGGCGAGGAATGGCAACTGATCATGCGCGGCGTGTATGAACTGCCGCCGGACCGTTGCCACACCTATGAAATCAAGCGCCGCCAGGTGACCCGCTATATCTACCGTTGCCCGTGTGCCGACAGCGACTTCCCGTTTTCGTCACAGCGCCATGGGTTGGTGAGGCAGGGGCGGTGTTATCTGTGCAGGCGGTGCCGGCAGACGTTGGTGTTTACCGGGGAAACCCGCGTCGAGTGAAAGGTGCGGTGTCTGCAACGGCCTCATCGGGAGCAAGCCCCCTCCCACATTTTGACCGCGTACATCCTTTGGAATGCAGTCAAATGTGGGAGGGGGCTTGCTCCCGATAGCGCCCGCCCAGTCACTACACAATCACCTTGGCGCTGCGCAGCTCGCTGATGCGCTGCGGGCTCAAGCCCAACTCCATCAGCACTTCATCACTGTGTGCGCCCACAACGGCCCCAATATGCCGGGGGGCTGGCAACCCGTTGGAGAACTTCAGCGGGCAAGCCATTTGCGCCTGGGTCGAGCCGTCGGCCCGAGGCACCTGGGCGACCAGCTCCCGCGCCTTCAACTGCGGATGCTCCACGGCTTCGCTCAAACTCAACACCGGTTCCACGCACGCATCCACCCCGGCAAACAACTCGCACAGTTCCTCAAAACTGCGCTTCTCGAACTCAACCTGCAGCGCCTGCTTGAGCGCCTTTTGCTGCGCAGGCTTGGGCGACAAGCCTTGTGCCGCCAGCTCCGGTCGTCCCAATGCTGCGCATAATTGCTGCATAAACGCCGGCTCCAGACTGCCCACCGACATCCAGCGCCCATCACGGGAGCGGTAATAATCGTAGAAACTGCCGCCATTGAGCACATGGGTCTCCCAACCGGGCTCCACGCCGCAGGCCAGGTATCCAGCGCCGGCCATGGCATTCAAGCTGAACGAGCAGTCGGTCATGCTCACATCCAGGTATTGACCGAGGCCGCTCTGTTGCCGCGCAATCACCGCCGCAAGCAGGCCCACCACCGCGTGCAGCGAGCCGCCGGCGACATCTGCCAATTGCACGCCCAAAGGCAGCGGCCCGCTGTCCTGACGCCCGGTATGGCTGGCCACTCCGGCCAACGCCAGATAGTTGATGTCGTGCCCGGCGCGATCCTTGTAGGGGCCGGTCTGACCGTACCCGGTGATCGACACATAAATCAGCCGCGGGTTGATCGCCTTCAACGCCGCATACCCCAGGCCCAGGCGCTCCATCACCCCAGGGCGAAACTGTTCGAGCACGATGTCGTAGCCCTTGACCAGCTCGCGCACAATCTCCAGCGCCTCGGCCTGCTTCAGATCCAGCGCGAGGCTGCGCTTATTGCGATTGAGGTAAGCATGGCTCGCCGAGGTGCCCTGATCATGGGGCGGCAGCACGCGTAGCAGGTCCATGCGCGTGGGCGATTCGATGCGCAGCACCTCGGCGCCCATGTCCGCCAGCATCAGCGAAGCGAACGGGCCGGGCAGCAAGGTGGAAAAATCCAGTACTTTAAGGGACGCCAAGGGACCTGACATGGAGACTCCGTTTCCGATTCGACTGACGACAGCGTAGTCAGCCTTCAGCGCCCAGGGCAATCGTCAGAACGATCATCGGCCGTGACCGTTTTGATCACGGCGGGCTTTTTCCCGGCGGCGGCCTTATCATTGGCCCACGTTTGCTTGCAGGGTGTTCCATGAAATTCGCGATAGCAGTGTTTTCCGCCGCCCATGCGCCCTCCTCGCGTCGCGCCTTGCTGTTCGCCCAGGCGGCGCTGGCCGACGGGCATGAGATTGTGCGGCTGTTTTTTTATCAGGATGGCGTCTACAGCGCCTCCAACACCGTCGTTGCGCCACAGGATGAGCAAGACATCGCCCGCCAATGGCGTGAGTTTGTCAGCGCACAACAGTTGGACGCCGTGGTCTGCATCGCCGCCGCCCTGCGCCGTGGTGTGCTCAACAGTGAAGAAGCCGCACGCTACCAACGCAGCGCGGTGAACGTGGATGCGCCATGGGAGCTGTCGGGCCTTGGGCAATTGCACGACGCGAGCCAGACCGCCGACCGCTTGATCTGTTTTGGAGGGCCGTGACATGTCCAAATCCTTGCTGGTGATCAGCCGCCAGGCACCGTGGTCCGGGCCGAGCGCGCGGGAAGCGCTGGATATCGTATTGGCCGGCGGCGCGTTCGATCTGCCCATCGGCCTGCTGTTTCTGGATGACGGCGTGTTCCAACTGGCACCGCACCAGGACGCCAAGGCCGTGCAGCAAAAAGACCTCGGCGCCAACCTGCAGGCACTGGGGCTGTTCGGTATCGACGCGGTGTTTGCCTGCGAGCACAGCCTGGCCGCGCGCGGGCTGACGCACCCCGCCAATGCACAGCCGCTGAACAACGAACAGATCTCCCAGTTGATTGACCGTTACGACCAGGTGATAACCCTCTGATGTCGACTTTACATGTGGTGTCCCACTCCCCGTTTACCGATAGCCGCCTCGACAGCTGCCTGCGCATCTGCGGCAGCGACGATGCGATCCTGCTCTGTGGCGACGGCGCCTACGGGCTGCATCACCCGGCCCTGCAACTCAAGGGCGTGAAGGTCTTTGTGCTGGCCGAAGACAGCCTGGCGCGCAACCTGCCGCTGCCCGACTGGGCCGACTGCGTGGATTACCCAGGCTTCGTGCAACTGTCGATCGACTACGACAAGGTCAACACCTGGCTATGAACACCCTGACCGTGGGCGCGCACGCCCTCGAACTGGACAAGGACGGCTACCTCGTCGACCTGAACGAGTGGTCGGTCGACGTGGCCAACGCCCTGGCCGCCGCCGAAGCTCTCGAGTTGACCCCGGCGCACTGGGAAATCCTCGAGCTGCTGCGCCAGTTCTATCAAGAGTTCCAGCTGTCCCCCGCCACGCGCCCGCTGATCAAGTACGCCGCCTTGAAGCTGGGCGCGGACAAGGGCAACAGCCTGCACCTCAATAAACTGTTCAACGGCACTCCCGCCAAACTCGCCGCCAAGCTGGCGGGCCTGCCCAGGCCGACGAATTGCTTATGACCGACTTTGCCCCGCTGACCCTTGAAACCCCCGCCGAGCACCCGTTTGCGCCGTTCGTGCGCATCCTGGGCAAAGGCAAGCGCGGCGCGCGCAACCTGACCCGCGAAGAAGCCCGCGAAGCCATGGGCATGCTGCTTGACGAAAAAGTCGAAGACACCCAGCTCGGCGCCTTCCTCATGCTGCTGCGCCACAAAGAGGAAAGCCCGGAAGAACTCGCCGGTTTCACCGAAGCAGTGCGCGAGCGCCTGCACGCGCCGGCGCTGAAGGTGGATGTCGACTGGCCGACCTACGCCGGCAAAAAGCGCCACCTGCCGTGGTTCCTGCTGGCCGCCAAGTGCCTGGCACAGAGCGGTGTGCGCATCCTCATGCACGGCGGCGGCGCCCACACCGCTGGCCGGTTGTACACCGAGCAATTGCTGGAAGGCCTGCAGATCCCGCTGTGCCGCAATTGGCAGCAGGTCGAGACGACCTTCGAGCACGGCAACCTGGCGTTCATCCCGCTGGGCGACTGGGCACCGCAACTGCAACGCATGATTGACCTGCGCAACACCCTGGGCCTGCGCTCGCCGATCCACTCCCTGGCACGCCTGCTCAACCCGCTGAACGCCCGCTGCGGCCTGCAAAGCATCTTCCATCCCGGTTACCAGGGTGTACACCGCGATGCCAGCGGCCTGCTCGGTGACAATGTGATTGTGGTCAAGGGCGATGGCGGTGAGATCGAGATCAACCCCGACACTATCAGCCACCTCTACGGCACCACCGGCGGCGAAAGTTGGGACGAAGAATGGCCCGCCCTCTCCGCCCAGCGCCATGTCAAACCGGCCAGCCTGGAGCCCGAGCAGTTGAAAGCGCTGTGGCGCGGCGACGTCGAGGACAGCTACCCGCAACTGGCCTTGATCGCCACCATGGCCCTGGCCTTGCGCGGCCTGGGTCATCCGCGCGAGCGAGCGTTCGAACTGGCCCAGCAATACTGGGATGCGCGGGATAAATCGATTTAATCGATCATTGCGCCGCAGTTTTTGCGCTTTTAGTTCGAACTCATCCCTTTAGACTGGGCTCTAACGCTTATTAGCCAAGGAGCCAGTCATGGGTTTGCTGATCGAAGGACACTGGCACGACCAGTGGTACGAAAGTAGCGCGGATGGCGCTTTCCAGCGGGAACAGGCGCAACGCCGCCACTGGGTGACCGCTGACGGCCAGCCCGGCCCCAGCGGCGAAGGTGGCTTCAAGGCCGAAGCCGGTCGCTACCACGTGTATGTGTCGCTCGCCTGCCCATGGGCCCATCGCACGCTGATCCTGCGCAAACTCAAAGGCCTCGAAGGTCTGATCGACGTGTCCGTGGTCAGTTGGCTGATGCTGGAAAACGGCTGGACCTTCGACAAGGCCCATGGCTCCAGCGGCGACACGCTGGACGGCTTCGACTTCATGCACCAGCGCTACACCGCCGACACGGCCGACTACACCGGTCGTGTCACGGTGCCGGTGCTGTGGGACAAACACCTCAAGCGCATCGTCAGCAATGAATCAGCGGAGATCATCCGCATGTTCAACAGCGCATTCAACGGGCTGACCGGCAACACCCTGGACTTCTACCCCGAGGCTCTGCGCCCGAGCATCGACGCGTTGAACGAGCGCATCTACCCAGCCGTGAACAACGGCGTGTACCGCGCAGGTTTCGCCACCTCGCAGCAGGCGTACGAACGTGCGTTCGATGATCTGTTTGCCGAACTTGAGCACCTGGAACAGCACCTCGGCGAGCATCGCTACCTGGCCGGTGAATACCTGACCGAGGCCGATGTGCGGCTGTTCACCACGCTGATTCGCTTTGACGCGGTGTATTACAGCCACTTCAAATGCAACCTGCGCCGGATTGCGGATTATCCGAATTTGTCGAACTGGTTGCGGGAAATGTATCAATGGCCGGGAGTGGCCGAGACGGTGGACTTTGAGCACATCAAGGGGCATTACTATGCCAGCCACCGCACCATCAATCCGACGGGGATTGTGCCCAAGGGGCCGTTGCAGGTGTTTGATGCCCCGCATGATCGTGGGCGGTTGAGCGGTAAGGGCGTCTGGAGCTGATCCAGAGGACTGGTTGGATCAAATGGCCTCATCGGGGGCAAGCCCCCTCCCACATTGGAATGCATTCCAAAATGTGGGAGGGGGCTTGCCCCCGATGCATTTAGGCTCAGACCTGGGCCTGGGCGCCTTCAAACCATTTGAGCTTCTCACGCAGCACCACCACCTCACCGACGATCACCAGCGTCGGCGCATGCACTTCATGCTCCGCCACCATGCGCGGCAAGTCGGCCAAGGTACCGGTGAACACGCGCTGGTTGGAGGTGGTGCCCTGCTGGATCAACGCCGCCGGCGTGTCCGCCGAACGTCCATGCTTGATCAGCTGTTCGCAGATGATCGGCAAACCGATCAAGCCCATGTAGAACACCAGGGTCTGCGACGGGCCCACCAGATCACTCCAAGGCAGGTCCGAGGTGCCGTTCTTCAAGTGTCCGGTGATAAAGCGTACCGATTGCGCATAGTCGCGGTGGGTCAGCGGAATCCCGGCATACGCCGCGCAGCCGCTGGCCGCGGTGATGCCCGGCACCACCTGGAACGGAATGCCATGGGCCGCCAGCTCTTCGATCTCTTCGCCGCCACGGCCAAAGATGAACGGATCGCCACCCTTGAGGCGCAGTACACGCTTGCCTTGCTTGGCCAGGTCGACCAGTTGCTGGTTGATCTGGTCCTGGGGCACGGCATGGTCAGCGCGACGCTTACCCACGTATACGCGCTCGGCATCACGACGGCACAGTTCAAGAATCGCTGGGGCCACCAAGCGGTCGTAGAGCACCACATCGGCCTGCTGCATCAAGCGCAAGGCGCGGAAGGTCAACAGGTCCGGATCGCCGGGGCCGGCACCCACCAGGTAGACTTCGCCCGGCGCATACGGCGGTGCGCCGTTGACCTTTTCAATCAACAGGCGCTCGGCTTCATCGCCCTGCCCGGCCAGTTGCCGATCGGCAATCGGGCCCTGAAAGACTTCTTCCCAGAACGCGCGGCGTTGCTGCACATCCGGGTACAACCCTTTGACCTGAGCTCGAAACCGCGCCGCCAGCCCGGCCAGTTGGCCATACGTGGACGGAATCCAGGTTTCCAGCTTGGCCCGGATCAGGCGTGCCAGCACCGGCGCATCGCCGCCGCTGGACACCGCGATCACCAGCGGCGAACGGTCGACAATCGCCGGGAAGATCACGCTGCACAGGGCCGGCGCATCCACCACGTTGACCGGTACGCAACGGCGTTTGGCATCACTGGACACTTGCGCGTTCAGTGGTTCGTCGTCCGTTGCGGCGATGATCAGGGTGCAACCGTCGAGGTCGGCCTCCTGATAACCGCGCACGATCAGTTCCCCGCCACTGCCCAGTACCAGTTCACGCAACTGGTCTTCGATCTGGGGAGCAACCACCCGCAGCAGCGCGCCGGCGTCGGCCAGCAGCCGGGACTTGCGCAAGGCAATCTCCCCGCCGCCGACGACCAACACACGACTGCCGCGCAGGTTATGAAACAGCGGCAGAAATTCCATTTAGCCGATGACCTCGATGCCCGCCATGTAAGGCTTGAGCACGTCCGGCACACGGATCGAACCGTCGGCCTGCTGGTAGTTTTCCAGCACGGCCACCAGGGTACGGCCTACGGCCAGGCCCGAACCGTTGAGGGTGTGCACCAGTTCCGGCTTGCCGGTTTCCGGGTTGCGGAAACGCGCCTGCATGCGACGCGCCTGGAAATCACCGCAGTTGGAGCACGACGAGATCTCGCGGTATTTGTCCTGGCTCGGCACCCACACTTCGAGGTCGTAGGTTTTCACGGCGCTGAAACCCATGTCACCAGTACACAGTGCCAGCACGCGGTACGGCAGTTCCAGCAGTTGCAGCACGCGTTCGGCGTTGGCGGTCAGGCCTTCGAGGGCCTCCATGGAGGTCGACGGCTCGACCACTTGCACCATCTCGACTTTGTCGAACTGGTGCTGGCGGATCATGCCGCGGGTGTCGCGCCCGGATGCACCGGCTTCACTGCGGAAGCATGGAGTGTGGGCGACGAGCTTGAGCGGCAGGTGCTTGGCGTCGAGGATCTCGCCGGCCACGATGTTGGTCAGCGACACTTCGGCGGTCGGGATCAGGTACAGGTCGGCTTCGCCATCGCGGCTGATCTTGAACAGGTCTTCCTCGAACTTCGGCAACTGGCCGGTACCCTGCAGGGCCGGGGCCTGAACCAGGTACGGAGTGTAAGCCTCTTCGTAACCGTGTTCGCCGGTGTGCAGGTTGATCATGAACTGCGCCAGGGCGCGATGCAGGCGGGCAATCGGGCCACGCAGCAAGGCAAAGCGCGCGCCGGACAGCTTGGCGGCGGTTTCGAAATCCAGGCCACCGCTGAGTTCGCCCAGGGCGACGTGGTCCTTGATCTCGAAATCAAAGGCCTTTGGCGTGCCCCAGCGGCGCACTTCGACGTTACCTTCTTCGTCCGCACCAACCGGCACCGACTCGTGCGGCAGGTTCGGAATGCCCAGCAGGATCGAATCCAGCTCGCCTTGAATTTTGTCCAGTTCGACTTTGCCGTCGGACAGCTCGGTGCCCATGCGCTCGACGTCCGCCATCAACGGCGCGATGTCTTCGCCGCGCTGCTTGGCCTGACCGATGGATTTGGAACGCGCATTACGCTCAGCCTGCAGTGCTTCGGTGCGGGTCTGGACGGTCTTGCGCTGTTCTTCCAGCGCTTCGATGCGCGCAACATCCAAGGCAAAGCCACGGGATGCCAGGCGGTCCGCTACGTCCTGAAGGTTGCTACGTAACAGTTTGGAATCGAGCATGTCGGTCTCTCGTTTATCAAAGTTTGGTCAAGGACAGGCCGGCCCAGGTGGCGAGCAGCCCGCCGAATATGCTGATGCCCAGGTACCCGAAGGCGACCAAGGCTTGCCCGCTTTCCAGCAGGCGCAGCGTATCCAGTGAAAAGGATGAAAAGGTCGTCAGACCGCCTACAAAGCCGACAATCAAGCCGGCACGAATTTCAATCGGCACTTCCGGGCGCAACAGGAACCAGCCGTACAACAGCCCGATGATCAAGCAGCCCACCAGGTTGACCGCCAGGGTCGCCGCATAAAAATGCTTTGGCCAGTTGGCGTTGACCCAAGTACCGGTGGCGAAACGCAATAATGTACCAGCGATGCCGGCAACGGACACGGCAAGAATCGTCTTGAGCACTACTTTCTCCGCTGTTTGGGGCTGAGGCGATCGAGTTGAGCGAGGTGATTGAGCTTTTCACCGATCTTCAGCTCCAGGCCACGGGGCACCGGCTGGTAGAACGGCTGCGGCTCAAGCTCGTCAGGGAAGTAATCTTCGCCGGCGGCATAGGCGTCCGGCTCATCGTGGGCGTAGCGGTATTCATCACCGTAACCCAGTTGTTTCATCAGCTTGGTGGGCGCATTGCGCAGGTGCAGCGGCACTTCGAGGGAGCCATGTTCGGCCGCCGCGCGCAGTGCCGACTTGAAGCCCATGTACACCGCGTTACTTTTCGGCGCACACGCCAGGTAGGTAATCGCCTGGGCCACCGCCAGCTCGCCTTCCGGACTGCCGAGGCGCTCCTGCACTTCCCACGCCGCAAGGCACAGGCTCAAGGCGCGCGGGTCGGCGTTGCCGATGTCTTCACTGGCCATGCGCACCACACGGCGTGCCAGGTACAGCGGATCACAGCCACCGTCGATCATGCGCGCGAACCAGTACAACGCGCCGTCGGGGTTGGAACCGCGTACCGACTTGTGCAGCGCCGAAATCTGATCGTAGAACGCTTCGCCACCCTTGTCGAAACGCCGACGTGTGTCGCCGAGCAGGCTCTGCAGGAGCTCGACGCCAATCTCGCTGCCGTCCTCGGCCAGGTCGGAAGCGTTCTCCAGCAGGTTGAGAAAACGCCGCCCGTCGCCATCGGCGGCGCTGAACAGGATCTTGAAGCCTTCATCGCTGAGGCTCAACTGGCGCTTGCCCAAGCCCTTGTCTTCGCTCAAGGCGCGCTGCAGCAGCTTTCGCATCGCCGCTTCATCCAAGCTTTTGAGCACATACACCCGCGCCCGCGAGAGCAAGGCGTTGTTCAATTCGAAGGACGGGTTCTCGGTGGTTGCACCGATAAAAATCAGCGTGCCGTCTTCGACATACGGCAAGAACGCATCCTGCTGCGACTTGTTGAAGCGATGCACTTCGTCGACGAACAGGATGGTGCGCTTGCCATATTGCCCGGCCTGCTGCTTGGCCACTTCCACCGCCTGGCGGATCTCCTTGACCCCGGCCAGCACCGCCGAGACCGTTTCGAAGTGGGCATCCGAGACTTTCGCCAGCAGCCGCGCCAGGGTGGTTTTACCCACCCCCGGCGGCCCCCAGAAAATCATCGAGTGCAGCGCACCCTGCTCCAGGGCTTCGCGCAAAGGCTTGCCGCGAGCGAGCAGGTGTTCCTGACCGACGTACTCATCCAGGTTGGTCGAACGCAAGCGTGCGGCCAGGGGTTGAGCGATCGGATCACTTCGAAACAGGTCCATGGGCAGCGTTTGAAACCTCTAGGCAGGTTATTCCTGGATCACGTCGGCACCCTTGGGGATGTCGAACTTGAACTTGGAGGCGGGCACCGGCTCGTTGGCCTTGACCCCGGTGAACAGGATATTGGTGCGCTGGCCGACACTGTCGACCAGTTGCATGTCATTAATCACACCATTGCGGAACGACAGGCGCAGGCTGTCGAACAGCGTGTCCTTGGATTTCGGCTTGAGGGTGAAGTCGATCACATTGCTGGCTTGCTTGGAGGTGATGTCGAAACTGTCGCTGATTTTCGATACATCGCCCGACAGCAGCAGCGCCGGGGTCTGGTTCAGGCGCGGGTCGAGCTTCTTGATGGTCGCCTGTTCCAGGTCCGGGTCCCACAACGTGACTTTTTGGCCGTCCGAGACGATGGTCTGTTCATTCGGCGCGTCGGTCTTCCAGTAGAACAACCCTGGGCGTTGCACGGCCATTTCACCCGCGGTTTCCTGCAACTGGGTGCCGCCGCCGTCCAGGGTCAACTGGGAGAAGCGCGCAGTCAGGGTCTTGGATTTGTCGAGCAGGTTGGTCAGGCTGGCGACGGAGGCCGGATCAGCGTGAGCAGAAACAGCAGTCAGGGCCAGTGCCGGCAACAACAGCATGCGGATAAGACGCATGGGAGTCCTCATTGAGTCGTTAGGGCGCGCCGCGTGCTGCCACGCGGCGCGTGATCAGTCGCGCATCTGCCCGGGAGCGATGACTTCGCGCGAGCCGTTGGTGTTCATTGCGGTGACGACACCGGCATTTTCCATGGATTCGATCATGCGGGCGGCGCGGTTGTAGCCGATTTTCAGCTTGCGCTGCACGGCAGAGATCGAGGCGCGGCGGCTTTCCAATACGAAAGCCACGGCCTCGTCGTACAGCGCGTCGGTTTCGGCATCATCGTCGCCACCGCTGCCGCCGTCGAAGCCGCTGCCGGCTTCTTCAACACCCGCGAGGATGTCGTCGTTGTATTCCGGCGCGCCGCGCAGTTTCCAGGCTTCCACCACGCGGTGGACTTCTTCGTCGGAAACGAACGCGCCATGCACGCGAATCGGCAGGCTGGTGCCCGGCGGCATGTAGAGCATGTCACCGTGGCCCAGCAGCTGTTCGGCGCCACCCTGGTCGATGATGGTCCGCGAGTCGATCTTGCTCGATACCTGGAACGCCATGCGCGTCGGGATGTTGGCCTTGATCAGACCGGTGATCACATCCACCGACGGCCGCTGGGTGGCGAGAATCAAGTGGATACCGGCGGCGCGCGCCTTCTGGGCGATACGTGCGATCAACTCTTCAACCTTCTTGCCGACGATCATCATCATGTCGGCAAATTCGTCGACCACCACCACGATGGTCGGCAACTTGGTCAGCAATGGCGCTTCGTCGTGGATGTTTTCGCGCTTGTACAACGGGTCGGTCAGTGGCGTGCCGGCGTCCTGGGCTTCCTTGACCTTGGCATTGAAGCCCGACAGGTTGCGCACACCCATCTTCGCCATCAGCTTGTAGCGCCGCTCCATCTCGGCAACGCTCCAGCGCAGGGCGTTGGCGGCGTCCTTCATGTCGGTGACGACCGGGCACAGCAGGTGCGGAATGCCTTCGTAGATCGACAATTCGAGCATCTTCGGGTCGATCATGATCAGCTTGGCGTCTTCCGGGCCGGACTTGAACAGGATCGACAGGATCATCGCGTTGACACCTACCGACTTACCCGAGCCGGTGGTACCGGCCACCAGCAGGTGAGGCATTTTCGCCAGGTCAGTGATCACCGGCTTGCCGCCGATGTCATGGCCAAGGGCCAGGGTGACCGGCGATTTGAAGTTGTCGTATTCCGGGGTCGACAGCACCTCGGAGAAGCGCACGATCTGGCGGTCTTCGTTGGGAATCTCGATGCCCACGGTGGTTTTGCCGGGGATCACTTCCACCACGCGCACGCTGGTCACGGCCAGGGATCGGGCGAGGTCTTTGGCCAAGTTGGAGATTCGGCTGACCTTGACCCCGGCCGCTGGCTGGATTTCGTAACGGGTAATCACCGGGCCGGGGTGGATCGAGTCCACCGAGACTTCGACACCGAATTCCTTGAGCTTGATTTCCAGCAAATGACCGACGGCCGCCAGGGATTCTGGGGAATAGTTGAGTTGTTTCTTCTCGGCCGGGTCGAGAATCGAGATCGGCGGCAATGTGCCTTCGACCGCGCTGTCGACAAACAACGGCGCCTGTTTCTCTTTCTGCACGCGATGACTCGGCTCGGGAGCCTTGATCGGTGCCGGGGCGATGACCGGCGGCACCTGTTTCTCGCGGTCCGACATGTGCTTGCTCAGGGCTTGCTCGCGCTCGATCAGGCGTTCCTTGACCTTGGCTTGTTCACGCCGGTCCGGCGTGCTCGGAGCCACGACCTCGTTGATGCGGGTGTCCACCTCGCGCAGTTGGGCCACCATGCGCTTGCGCTCGACCCGAGCCGACCACCAGCGGTTGGCGGCGCCCTGGAACAGTTCCAGCAGGTCGAGGGTGATTTTGCCGGTCACGTCCATCACCTTGAACCACGATAGGTCGGTGAACACGGTGAGGCCAAACAGGAACAGCGCGATAAACATCAGGGTGCTGCCCTGGATATTCAGGGTCTTGCGGGCCAGGTCGCCGAGACTCTCACCCAACGCACCGCCGGCTCCCGCCGGCAGGCCGGTCGGGGCGTGGAAATGGATATGCGCCAGCGCCGCACCGGACAGCACCAGGAACACCAGGCCGATCAGGCGCCAGGAAAACAGCCAGCCGCTCCACTGCCATGGCTCATGACGCTGGCGGAAGATCTGCCAGGTCTTGATCGCCAGCAACAACGGGAAGATGTAAGCGAAATAACCCAGCACCATGAACAGGATATCGGCGCTGTAGGAACCGGCAGGCCCACCGAAGTTCTGCACGTCGTCGATCTTGCTGTTGTGGCTCCAGCCCGGATCGTCCTTGCCATAGGTGAGCAAGGCCATCATCAGGAACAGGCACAGGGCGCCGATGGCGATCAGTGCACCTTCCTTGAGCCGATAATGCAGGTGCTGACGCCAGGCCGGCACGACTGTTTTTTGTGTCGCGGTGGATTTCTTCAAAACGGGTCTTTTCCTGCGCCTTTAGCGCGTCCATCTGTTGAATGACTGCACACTGCCGCCCAATCCGAGCAGCTGAAAAAATATACGAACGTCGTTAAATCTACCTTTAACACCGAGCGATTGACGAGTGAAACGGCGATAACGCCAGAATGCCCGCATTGTACGGGTTTGTGTCCCCGATGCCACGCACTTGCCCCTTGCGCGGCAACCTGAACAATTCAAGTGTCACATACTGTTCAATTTGAGCACGCATTGTCTTTGCTGACAAAGGCTTATGCGCTGTTTCTAGCAATCCAGGCAAGGTTGGCAATTGGCCTGCATGGGGTAATCCCGAATACGACCACGTCTCTGAGAGAGAGTTGCAGAAACACCCGTTCACGCTAATCCACACCAATGCCCGATTCGGGCTGGCCCCCTGGCGCCGGGTCGACAATAATCAATCATCTACAGGGCAGGCTCCGTACCTGCCACTCCCCTCCCCTTCCGTAAGCCTGGATGCCATGCTGACCTGGTTACAACGCGACACCCTGACCTTTCCCCCGCTGGCCAAGGCCATGCGCGAACCCAATGGCCTGCTCGCCGCCGGTGGCGACCTGTCGGCCGAGCGGCTGATCCAAGCCTATCGCCACGGCTGCTTTCCGTGGTTCTCGCAAGGCCAGCCGATTCTCTGGTGGTCACCGGACCCACGCACCGTGATCTTCCCTGACGAACTGCACGTATCCCGCAGCCTGGGCAAATTATTGCGCCAGCAGCGCTACAGCGTGACCTTCGACCAGGACTTCGCCGCGGTCATCCAGGCCTGCGCCGCGCCACGCGCCTACGCAGATGGCACCTGGATCACCGAGGGCATCCAGAGCGCCTACCAGGAGCTGCACGCGCGGGGTTACGCGCATTCGGTAGAGGTCTGGGACAACGGCGAACTGGTGGGCGGCCTGTATGGGCTGGCGATGGGCCGGTTGTTTTTTGGCGAGTCCATGTTCAGCCGCTCCGATAACGCCTCGAAGTTCGGCTTTGCCACGCTGACCCAGCAGCTACAGGCGTGGGGATTTGTGCTGATCGACTGCCAGATGCCCAACGATCACCTGCACAGCCTGGGCGCGCGCGCCATACCGCGCAGCGACTTCGCCGGGTTCCTGCGCGACTATCTGGACCAACCCAGCGCTGGACCGTGGGTTTCCTAGGCGACTTCCTCGCACCTGGCTTACACTTATTTCAAAGCTTATCCGAGGGTTGATCATGACCGAGCTGGCGCGATTGAAGTTTTATGCCACTCAAGCCCACGCTTGCAGCTATCTGCCCGACGAACAGGCCACCACGCTGTTCCTCGATCCCAGCCAGCCGATGGATGTGCATGTGTATGCCGACCTCTCGGAGATGGGGTTTCGGCGCAGCGGCGATCATCTGTACCGACCGCACTGCCAAAACTGCAATGCCTGCGTGCCGGCACGGATTCCGGCGGCGCAGTTTGTGCCAGACCGCAACCAGAGGCGCATCCTCAAGCGCAACGCGGACCTGACTGTCACGGCGGCCAACCCCAAGTACAGTGAAGAGTATTTCGACCTTTACCAGCGCTACATCGAACAACGCCACGCCGACGGCGATATGTTCCCACCCAGTCGCGACCAGTTTTCCACCTTTCTGGTGCGTGAACTGCCCTTCTCACGCTTCTACGAATTTCGACTCGACGGGCGCTTGCTAGCCGTCGCCGTGACCGATTTGCTGCCCAATGGCCTGTCGGCGGTGTACACCTTCTATGAACCGGCCGAAGAGCGGCGCAGCCTGGGACGTTTCGCGATCCTCTGGCAAATCGGCGAAGCCCTGCGCCTGGAACTGGAGGCGGTGTACCTTGGATACTGGATCAAAAACTGCAAAAAGATGAACTACAAGACCCAATATCGCCCCATTGAACTGCTGATTAATCAAAGATGGGTCACGCTTAACTAGAACCCCTTGGCTTAAACACCCTTTTTCGGGCACAATGCACGCCGCTTTTGCCTGGCGCAGTTGCACCGGGCCATTCACTGGATACCGAGGGCTTTACTGCATGTCGAAAGAAGACAGCTTCGAAATGGAAGGCACTGTCGTCGACACCCTGCCCAACACCATGTTTCGTGTGGAGTTGGAAAATGGGCACGTCGTAACCGCGCATATCTCCGGCAAGATGCGCAAGAACTACATTCGTATTCTTACCGGTGACAAAGTGCGCGTCGAGCTGACGCCCTATGACCTGAGCAAAGGGCGCATCACTTACCGCGCCCGCTAATCAAGTCAATACAAGACGCCCGGTTATGCCGGGCGTTTTTGTGCGCGCGTAGGATTTACCTGACACCCAAAACCCAATGTAGGAGGGGGCTTGCTCCCGATAGCGGTCACTCAGCAACAAATTAGTTGCCTGACCCACTGCTATCGGGAGCAAGCCCCCCTCCCACACTGGATTTCCATTGTTCTGGCAATTGCATTTCAAGACAGCAAAAAGGCGCCTTTCGGCGCCTTTTGCATAGTTGCAGAACGATCAGGCCATTTCGGCCGTGGTTTCGAACTCGAAGGTCAGCTCGCCGTCCTTCAGGTCGATATGCACCACGCCACCGTGGTCGGCAAGTTCGCCAAACAGGATCTCTTCGGCCAGTGGCCGCTTGATCTTGTCCTGGATCAGACGCGCCATCGGGCGAGCGCCCATTGCCGCGTCGTAACCACCCTCGGCCAGCCAATTGCGTGCCGCGTCCGTCACTTCCAGCTGCACGCGCTTGTCTTCCAACTGCGCTTGAAGCTCGGTAAGGAACTTGTCCACCACGTTTTTGATGACCTCATGGCTGAGGCGACCAAACTGGATAATGGTGTCCAGACGGTTGCGGAACTCCGGCGTGAAGCTCTTCTTGATCACTTCCATCGCATCGGAAGAGTGATCCTGATGTGTAAAGCCGATCGAAGCCCGCGCGGCGGTTTCAGCACCGGCGTTGGTGGTCATGATCACGATCACATTGCGGAAGTCCGCCTTGCGCCCGTTGTTGTCGGTCAGGGTGCCGTGATCCATGACCTGCAGCAGCAGGTTAAAGACTTCCGGGTGTGCCTTCTCGATTTCATCGAGGAGCAATACGCAATGCGGTTGCTTGGTGATCGCCTCAGTCAACAGACCGCCCTGGTCAAAACCGACATAGCCCGGAGGCGCACCGATCAGGCGCGACACGGTGTGACGCTCCATGTATTCGGACATGTCGAACCGCACCAGCTCAATGCCCATGGCCTTGGCCAACTGCCGGGCCGCTTCGGTCTTGCCAACGCCGGTCGGACCGGCGAACAGGAACGAGCCGACTGGCTTGTCCGGCGACTTGAGGCCCGCCCGCGACAACTTGATCGCAGTGGACAGCGAGTCGATGGCCGCATCCTGGCCAAACACGGTGAGTTTGAGGTCGCGCTCCAGGTTACGCAGCAGCTCTTTGTCGGAGCTGCTGACGTGTTTTGGCGGAATCCGCGCGATCTTGGCCACTATCGCCTCGACCTGAGACACGTCGATGCGCTTCACACGCTTCTCGACCGGCTGCAGGCGCTGATAGGCACCCGCCTCGTCGATCACATCGATGGCCTTGTCCGGCATGTGCCGGTCATTGATGTAGCGCGACGCCAGCTCGGCAGCGGCACGCAGCGCTTCATCGGTGTACTCGACGCCATGGTGCGCTTCGAAACGCCCCCTGAGACCACGCAGGATACCGATGGTGTCCTCAACCGAAGGCTCGGACACGTCGACTTTCTGAAAACGACGCGCCAGGGCACGGTCTTTCTCGAAGATCCCGCGAAATTCCTGGAACGTGGTCGAGCCGATGCAGCGGATATCACCCGACGACAACAACGGCTTGAGCAGGTTGGAAGCATCCATCACCCCACCAGACGCCGCACCAGCACCAATGATGGTGTGGATTTCATCGATGAACAGGATCGCCTGCGGGCGTTTTTTCAGCTCGCCGAGCAACGCCTTGAAGCGCTTCTCGAAATCGCCACGGTACTTGGTCCCGGCGAGCAACGCGCCGAGGTCAAGGGAGTAGACGACGCTGTTGGCCAACAGGTCCGGCACCTGGTTGTCGACGATACGCTTGGCCAGGCCTTCGGCAATCGCGGTTTTACCCACGCCCGCCTCACCCACCAGCAACGGGTTGTTCTTGCGACGACGCGCGAGGATCTGCGCCACACGCTCAACCTCAGACTCGCGCCCCACCAGCGGATCGATCCGCCCCTGGCGCGCCAGTTCATTGAGATTGCTGGCATAGGCATCCAATGGATTGCCCGAAGAAGAAGACTCACCGCCCTCGTCGTCCTGCATATCCTGCTCACCCTCGGAATGTTCGCCGTGCCCAGGCACTTTGGAGATACCGTGGGCGATGTAGTTGACGACATCGATACGGGCAACGCTCTGCTGTTTAAGCAGAAACACTGCCTGGCTTTCTTGTTCACTGAAGATGGCGACGAGCACATTGGCGCCCGTGACTTCACGCTTACCGGAGCTCTGCACGTGGAAAACAGCACGCTGCAATACCCGCTGAAAGCCCAGGGTCGGCTGGGTTTCACGGTCCTCGTCATGCACGGGGATCAGTGGCGTCGTGGAGTCGATGAACTCCTGCAGGTCATGCTTGAGTTTATCGAGGTTGGCGCCGCACGCACGCAGAACGGTGGCGGCAGCTTCGTTATCCAAAAGTGCCAGCAGCAGGTGCTCGACGGTCATGAATTCATGACGCTTCGAACGAGCCTCCTTGAAGGCAAGATTGAGGGTGACTTCGAGCTCGCGGTTTAACATAGCTTCACCTCATACCCAAGTGGTCGGCGTTAACCGTCCTTCTCGATTTCACAGAGTAGCGGATGCTGGCTTTCCCTGGCGTACTGGTTGACCTGCATGGCCTTTGTCTCGGCGATGTCGCGGGTAAACACTCCACATACTGCCCGTCCTTCTGTGTGAACGGCCAGCATTACCTTGGTCGCCAACTCGCGGTTCAGGTTAAAAAACACCTCGAGCACTTCGACCACGAAATCCATCGGTGTGTAGTCATCATTGAACAAAACCACCTTGTACATCGGCGGCGCCTGTAGAGCAGGCTTAGCCTCCTGAACAGCAATGCCTGCAGAACCGTCGTCATCGTGTTCGTGATCCGGTCGATCCTGATTGAATGTTAGTCGAATCTGGCTGATTGCATGCATGGAAAGAAAGGTTCGTCAGTGGTTCAAATACAGTGGTGGGGGCGACCTGTCAGAATTTCAACTCTGACCGTTCGGTCACCTTGACTATCGGCAAATCGGTGTTACAACCAATAGAACCCACAGTGGGTAAAAAAGGTCCGCGCAGTCAACCTTATTATTCGGGTTAGGACGGATAAACTGGATGATACTCCAGTGATGGAGTCTGGTGCAGAGGGATATGGGCATGTCTGGCGTCAAGATCAGCGGCAAGGTCAAGTGGTTCAATAACGCCAAGGGATATGGCTTTATTAACGAAGAAGGTAAAAGCGAGGACCTTTTTGCGCACTATTCGGCGATCATCATGGATGGGTACAAAACGCTGAAGGCGGGACAAGCTGTGAGCTTTGAAATCATTCAAGGACCGAAAGGGCTGCACGCCGTGAACATTGATGCAGTGAAAATTGAAACACCGGAAAAGTCCGCAGCATCGCACGCTCATAAAGAAAAGAAACAAACGGCCTGATTCGCCGCCGAGCATGCAGTCTTGCGATACGAAAACGGCCACCCCAGTCAATCCGGGGCGGCCGTTTTTTATGCCACTTTGCTTACATATGCGAAATCAACGCATCGCCAAACGCCGACGAAGACAGCAACTTGGCACCGTCCATCAAGCGATGGAAATCATAGGTCACAGTCTTGGCCGAGATCGCGCCATTGGTGCCCTTGATGATCAAGTCCGCCGCCTCGGTCCAGCCCATGTGGCGCAGCATCATTTCCGCCGACAGAATCAATGAGCCTGGGTTGACCTGGTCCTTGCCCGCATACTTGGGCGCAGTACCGTGGGTAGCCTCGAACATGGCGATGGTATCGGACAGGTTGGCCCCCGGCGCAATGCCGATGCCCCCTACTTCCGCCGCCAGCGCATCGGAAAGGTAGTCGCCGTTGAGGTTCAACGTGGCGATCACATCGTATTCAGCCGGGCGCAGCAGAATCTGCTGAAGCATGGCGTCGGCAATTGCATCTTTAACCACTACGTTCTTGCCGGTTTTGGGATTCTTGAACTGCATCCATGGACCGCCGTCGAGCAGGGTCGCGCCGAATTCTTTCTCGGCGATGCCGTAGGCCCATTCCTTGAAGGCACCTTCGGTGAACTTCATGATGTTGCCTTTGTGCACGATGGTCAGCGACTCACGATCGTTATCCACGACATATTGCAGGGCTTTGCGCACCAGACGCTCAGTACCCTGCTTGGAGACCGGCTTGATACCGATGCCGCAATCCTGGTCGAAACGGATCTTGGTAACGCCCATTTCCTCCTTGAGGAACTTGATCACTTTGATCGCTTCCGGCGAACCGGCTTTCCACTCGATCCCGGCGTAAATATCTTCGGAGTTTTCGCGGAAGATGGTCATGTCCACGTCGCCAGGCTTCTTGACCGGGCTTGGCACGCCTTCGAACCAGCGCACCGGGCGCAGGCACACATACAGGTCCAGTTGTTGGCGCAGAGCCACGTTCAACGAACGGATGCCACCACCGACCGGGGTGGTCAGCGGACCCTTGATGGACACCACGTAATCCTTGACCGCGTCCAGGGTTTCCTGGGGCAGCCAGGTGTCCTGATCGTAGACTTGGGTTGCCTTTTCGCCGGCGAAAACTTCCATCCACGAAATCTTGCGCTTGCCGCCGTAGGCTTTTTCAACAGCTGCGTCGACCACCTTGATCATCACCGGGCTGATGTCGACGCCAATACCGTCACCTTCGATATAAGGGATGATCGGTTGGTCAGGAACATTGAGAGAATGGTCCGCATTGACGGTGATTTTGTCGCCGACTGCCGGAACCTGAATCTTCTTGTATCCCATGCTGAACTCCATCTATGGATTGAACATCTGGCTGCGTTCGAGCCTACTCCAGATAAATGACGACTGAAACCTCACGCCACGCTCATTTGCATCGAAAACAGCATATTTAGTTGCCTACTAGCTTGAAATCAAAGGGAAAAGCGCCAATCTTGAGCACATCATGCGACTTTAGATGTAACGGGGTCCCTGCGACCTTTAGACCAATGGACGCCCCACCTTTTGTATGAGAGCTCGGCGTAAGCATAGCGACCTATGTATAATGCCGCCGCTGACCAAAGAGTCACGATGGCCGACCGCCTGCTTCTTCAATAGAAAGCATCGCCCTCCGCCTGAAAAAGCCGGACTAAACAATAGTCCACCCGCTTGACGCTCGACTGATGCAACCCAACATCACCGCGAAGAAATCTCGACCTTTCGCTCATGGATGACTTTGAACGAACGCGCTCTACCCGGCGCATCTCGAGTTTCTGCGCATGCTTTCAGCAAAGAAGAGAGTTAATCCGAATATGCCCACCCGCTCGAAGATCATCTACACCTTCACCGACGAAGCACCAGCCCTCGCCACCTATTCACTGCTGCCTATCGTAGAGGCCTTCACCGCTTCCGCTGATATTGCCGTGGAAACCCGCGACATCTCCCTCGCCGCGCGCATCCTCGCAAGCTTCCCCGAGCAACTGGGCACCAAAGCCGTACCGGACCACCTCGCCGAACTGGGCGCCCTGGCCGTTACGCCTGAAGCCAACATCATCAAGCTGCCTAACATCAGTGCCTCGACCCCTCAACTGCAGGCGGCGATCAAGGAACTGCAGGCCCAGGGCTACGCTCTGCCGGACTACCCGGAAACCGTAACCACCGACGCGGAAAAAGAAACCCGCGCACGTTACGACAAGATCAAGGGCAGCGCCGTGAACCCGGTACTGCGCGAAGGCAACTCTGACCGCCGCGCACCGCTGTCGGTCAAGAACTATGCACGCAAGCACCCGCACAAGATGGGCGCCTGGGCCGCCGACTCGAAGTCCCACGTTGCTCACATGAGCCACGGCGACTTCTACGGCAGCGAAAAAGCCGTACAGATCGAGGCAGCCGACGCTGTCAAAATCGAACTGATCGCTAAAGACGGCACCGCGACCGTACTGAAGGAAAAGACTTCGGTACAAGCTGGCGAAATCATCGACAGCTCCGTGCTGAGCAAGAACGCCCTGCGCAGCTTCATCGCCGCTGAAATCGAAGACGCCAAGAAACAAGGCGTACTGCTGTCGGTTCACCTGAAAGCCACCATGATGAAGGTCTCCGACCCGATCATGTTCGGCCAGATCGTTGCCGAGTTCTATAAAGACGCCCTGACCAAGCACGCCACCGTGCTGGAGCAGATCGGCTTCAACCTGAACAACGGCATCGGCGACCTGTACGCACGCATCAAGGCCCTGCCGGCCGAGCAGCAAGCGCAGATCGAAGCCGATATCCAGGCGGTCTACGCCACGCGCCCTTCCCTGGCGATGGTCAACTCCGACAAAGGCATCACCAACCTGCACGTGCCGAGCGACGTCATCGTCGACGCCTCGATGCCCGCCATGATCCGTGACTCCGGCAAAATGTGGGGCACCGACGGCCAACTGCACGACACCAAGGCCGTGATCCCGGATCGCTGCTACGCCACCATCTACCAAGCCACCATCGAAGACTGCAAGGCTCATGGTGCGTTCGATCCGACCACCATGGGCAGCGTGCCGAACGTTGGCCTGATGGCACAGAAAGCCGAAGAGTACGGCTCACACGACAAGACCTTCCAGGTCAAGGCTGACGGCGTCGTCCGCGTTACCGACAGCAAGGGCAACCTGCTGATGGAACAGCCCGTCGAAGCCGGCGACATCTTCCGCATGTGCCAGGCCAAAGACGCGCCGATCCAGGACTGGGTCAAACTCGCCGTCAACCGTGCCCGCGCCAGCAACACCCCGGCCATCTTCTGGCTCGACCCACTGCGCGCCCACGACGGTGCGGTGATCGAGAAAGTCCAGACCTACCTGAAAGACCACAACACCGAAGGCCTGGACATCCGCATCATGTCGCCGGTCGACGCGATGAAGTTCACCCTGGAGCGCACCCGCAAGGGCCTGGACACCATCTCGGTGACCGGCAACGTACTGCGCGACTACCTGACCGACCTGTTCCCGATCATGGAACTGGGCACCAGCGCCAAGATGCTGTCGATCGTGCCGCTGATGAACGGCGGTGGCCTGTTCGAAACCGGCGCCGGCGGTTCGGCACCGAAACACGTGCAGCAGTTGCTGGAAGAAAACTTCCTGCGCTGGGATTCCCTGGGCGAGTTCCTGGCCCTGGCCGCATCGCTTGAGCATTTGGGTGTGACATACAACAACCCGAAAGCCCTGGTACTGTCCAAGACCCTGGACCAGGCCACCGGCCAGTTCCTCGACAACAACAAGTCGCCATCGCGCAAAGTCGGCAACATCGACAACCGCGGCAGCCACTTCTACCTGGCGCTGTACTGGGCCCAAGCCCTGGCCGCGCAGACTGAAGACACTGCACTGCAAGCGCAATTCGCCACACTCGCCAAGACCCTGGCCGCGAACGAGGCAACCATCGTTGCCGAGCTCAACGCCGTACAGGGCCAGCCAGTGGACATCGGCGGCTACTACGCACCGAACCCGGAGCTGACCAGCAAGGTCATGCGCCCAAGCAACACGCTCAATGCGGCAATTGCTGCGCTGAAGTAAGGTTGTAACGCTGCAAACAAGCCCCGGCCCAGTGCCGGGGTTTGTGTTTCCAGCGTTCAACTGAAGAAACCGAATCCAAATGTGGGAGGGGGCTTGCTCCCGATCGCGTTGAGTCAGTTACCAACAAGTCGACTGCCCCACCGCCATCGGGAGCAAGCCCCCTCCCACACTGACTGTAATCCTGCTTGAAGACCGCACCGTACTCAGAATCGAGAGGCATCCAATGACCTGGCAACCCCACATCACCGTCGCCACCATCGTCGAAGACAACGGCCGCTTCCTGATGGTCGAAGAACTCAAAGGCGGCCGCGCCGTGCTCAACCAGCCCGCCGGCCACCTCGACCCGCACGAAACCCTGACCGAAGCCGCCGTGCGTGAAACCCTCGAAGAAACCGGCTGGGACGTCGAAGCCACCGGCATCGTCGGCATCTACCTGTACACCGCCCCGAGCAACGGCGTGACCTACCAGCGGGTCTGCTTCACCGCCAAGGCGCTGAAACACCACCCGGACTATCAACTAGACGACGGCATCGTGCGCGCCCGCTGGCTGACCCGTGACGAGCTGCTGGCCCTGCGCGACACCTGGCGCAGCGAGCTGATCATGCGCTGTATCGATGATTATCTGGCAGGCTTTCGCCACAGTCTCGAATTGATCCGACCTTCTCTTTAGCCTTGAAGGCTTGGGCCTGTTAGAATCGCGTCCTTTTTCAAGACACCCGTTGAAACCCTATGCGTGATCCAGCCCCTTCTGACACACAAAAGAAGCGCGTCATCGTCGGTATGTCCGGCGGCGTGGATTCTTCCGTTTCCGCCGTTCTGCTCATGGAGCAGGGTTATGAGGTGGAAGGCCTGTTCATGAAGAACTGGGAAGAAGACGATGGAACGGAATATTGCACCGCCATGGACGACCTGGCAGATGCCCAGGCCGTGTGTGACAAGATCGGTATCAAGCTGCACACCGCCAATTTCGCGGCCGAGTACTGGGACAACGTGTTCGAGCACTTCCTGGCCGAATACAAGGCCGGCCGCACGCCGAACCCGGACATCCTGTGTAACCGCGAGATCAAGTTCAAGGCGTTCCTCGACTACGCCATGATGCTCGGCGCCGACCTGATTGCCACTGGCCACTACGTACGCCGTCGCGATATCGACGGGCGCACCGAACTGCTCAAGGGCCTGGACCCCAACAAGGACCAGAGCTACTTCCTGCACGCCGTCGGCGGCGAACAGATCGCCAAGACCCTGTTCCCGGTAGGCGAGCTGGAAAAGCCCGAAGTGCGCAGGATCGCCGAGCAGCACGCCCTGGCCACCGCCAAGAAGAAGGATTCGACCGGGATCTGCTTTATCGGCGAGCGCCGCTTCAGCGATTTCCTCAAGCAATACCTGCCGGCGCAACCGGGCGAGATCAAAACCACCGAAGGCGAGGTCATCGGCCGCCACCACGGCCTGATGTACCACACCATCGGCCAGCGCCAGGGCCTGGGCATCGGCGGTTTGAAAGACGCCGGTGACGAGCCGTGGTACGTGCTGGTCAAGGACCTGGAACACAACGAACTGATCGTGGGCCAGGGCAATGAGCACCCATGGTTGTTCTCCCGCGCGCTGCTCGCTTCGGATATCTACTGGGTCAACCCGGTGGACCTGAGCGCCCCGCGCCGCCTGACCGCCAAGGTACGCTATCGCCAGGGCGACCAGCCCTGCACCCTGGAAAAAACCGCCGACGGCTACCGCGCCACCTTCGATGACCCGCAGCGCGCGGTCACGCCTGGCCAGTCCGTGGTGTTCTACGATGGCGAGGTGTGCCTGGGGGGCGGCGTGATTGAAGTCGCCGAACCCTGGAGCAGCCAGGCATGAGCCCGACCCAGGAGCAATTGACGGCGCTTGGCGGGGTATTCCTCGCCGCGGTGCTGGTGGACAAGATCGCCAAGACCGGCCAGGTCACCGAGGCCGGCCTTACCTGCATGCTCGGCAGCCTGCTGATTCGCGACCCCAAGGACACCCTGGAAGTCTACGGCGGTGACGACCTGGCGCTGCGTGAAGGCTACCGCGCGCTGGTCGGCGCACTGGAACGCGACCCGAGCACCTTGCAGCGTGAACCGCTGCGCTACGCCCTGTCGATGCTCGGCCTCGAGCGCCAACTGGCCAAGCGTGACGACCTGCTCGAGACCATCGGCAAGCGCCTGCCGCAGATCCAGTCCCAGGTTGAACACTTCGGTCCGGCCCACGAAAACGTCATCGCCGCTTGCGGCGCGCTGTACCAGGACACCTTGAGCACATTGCGCCAGCGCATCCAGGTGCATGGCGACATGCGCAACCTGCAACAACCGAACAACGCCTCGAAGATCCGCGCCCTGCTCCTGGCCGGTATTCGTTCGGCGCGGTTGTGGCGCCAATTGGGTGGTCATCGTTGGCAGCTGGTCATCAGCCGTCGCAAATTGCTCAAAGAGCTTTACCCGTTGATGCGCAACGAATAAGTCGCAGCCACGGGCTATTTTCAAGCCGTTACGCGTAATACGCCGGTCAGTTGGCAACGGACCGGCGGAATTTTTCATGTATGATACGCGCCCCATTTCGTTGCCCGACTGTCCGAGAACACCCCATGCAGCTCTCTTCGCTCACTGCGGTTTCCCCTGTTGACGGCCGCTACGCCGGCAAGACCCAGGCCCTGCGCCCGATTTTCAGTGAATACGGCCTGATCCGTGCTCGCGTACTGGTTGAAGTGCGCTGGCTCCAGCGCCTGGCCGCTCACCCTGCCATCAGTGAAGTGCCGGCGTTCTCCGCCGAAGCTAACGCTGCATTGAACACCCTGGCGGAAAACTTCTCTCTGGAGCACGCCGAGCGTGTCAAGGAGATCGAGCGCACCACCAACCACGACGTCAAAGCCATCGAATACCTGCTCAAAGAGCAAGCGGCCAAGCTGCCGGAACTGGCCAAGGTCAGCGAATTCATCCACTTCGCCTGCACCAGCGAGGACATCAACAACCTGTCCCACGCTCTGATGCTGCGCGAAGGCCGCGATGACGTGATGCTGCCGCTGATGCGCCAGACCGCCGAAGCCATCCGCGAACTGGCGATCCGCTTCGCCGCTGTGCCGATGCTGTCGCGCACCCACGGTCAACCGGCCTCGCCGACCACCCTGGGCAAAGAACTGGCCAACGTGGTGTACCGCCTGGAGCGCCAGATCGCTCAAGTCGCTGCCGTCCCGCTGCTGGGTAAAATCAACGGTGCCGTAGGCAACTACAACGCCCACCTGTCGGCCTACCCGGAGATCGACTGGGAAGCCAACGCCCGCGCCTTCATCGAAGACGAACTGGGCCTGGGCTTCAACCCGTACACCACGCAGATCGAACCGCACGACTACATCGCCGAGCTGTTCGACGCGATTGCGCGCTTCAACACCATCCTGATCGACTTCGATCGCGATGTCTGGGGCTACATCTCCTTGGGCTACTTCAAGCAGCGCACCATTGCCGGTGAAATCGGTTCGTCGACCATGCCGCACAAGGTCAACCCGATCGACTTCGAGAACTCCGAAGGCAACCTCGGCATCGCCAACGCGCTGTTCCAGCACCTGGCCAGCAAGTTGCCGATCTCCCGCTGGCAGCGCGACCTGACCGACTCCACCGTACTGCGCAACCTCGGCGTGGGCTTTGCCCACAGCGTGATCGCCTACGAAGCCGCCCTCAAAGGCATCAGCAAGCTGGAACTCAACGAGCAGAAAATCGCCGCTGACCTGGATGCATGCTGGGAAGTACTGGCCGAGCCGATCCAGACCGTGATGCGCCGCTACAACATCGAAAACCCCTACGAGAAGCTCAAAGAGTTGACGCGCGGCAAAGGCATCAGCCCTCAAGCACTGCAAACTTTCATCGACGGCCTGGACATGCCCGCCGCTGCCAAGGCCGAGCTGAAACTGCTCACCCCGGCCAACTACATCGGCAACGCCGTGGCCCAAGCCAAGCGCATCTGATTACCGTAAGCCCCTTTGAGACGCCCGGCCGCGCCGGGCGTTTTTATTCCAGTCTGAAAAGTGCTTTTTTTCAATAGGTTACACATGAATCCTGATATTCCTCTTCAACTTCTGGGCGGCATCACGGCACGGGAATTCCTGCGCGACTACTGGCAGAAAAAACCGCTGCTGATCCGCCAGGCCATTCCTGATTTCGAAAGCCCGATTGATGCCGATGAACTGGCCGGCCTGGCCCTGGAAGAAGAAGTCGAGTCGCGCCTGGTGATCGAACACGGCGAGCGTCCGTGGGAACTGCGCCGCGGCCCGTTCGCCGAAGACACCTTCAGCACCCTGCCCGAGCGCGAGTGGACCCTGCTGGTGCAGGCGGTCGACCAGTTCGTGCCGGAAGTCGCCGAACTGCTCGAGCAGTTCCGCTTCCTGCCCAGCTGGCGCATCGACGACGTGATGATCAGCTTCGCGGCGCCCGGCGGTAGCGTGGGTCCGCACTTCGATAATTACGACGTGTTCCTGCTGCAAGCCCACGGCAAACGCAACTGGAAGATCGGCCAGATGTGCAGCTCTGAAAGCCCGATGCTGCAACACGCCGACCTGCGCATCCTCGCCGAATTCGAAGAGAGCGCTGAATGGGTGCTGGAACCGGGCGACATGCTCTACCTGCCGCCACGCCTGGCCCACTACGGCATTGCAGAAGATGACTGCATGACCTACTCGGTAGGCTTCCGCGCGCCAAGCGCCGCCGAAGTGCTGACCCACTTCACCGACTTCCTGAGCCAGTACCTGACCGACGAAGAGCGCTACACGGACGCCGACATTCAGCCGGCCAGCGACCCGCACCAGATCCAGAGCGACGCCCTCGACCGTCTCAAAAGCCTGCTGGCCGAGCACATGAGCGACGAGCGCATGCTGCTGACCTGGTTCGGCCAGTTCATGACCGAGCCGCGCTACCCGGAACTGGTCGCCGGCCCGGAAGAGCTGCAGGAAGAAGACGTGGTCGGCAGCCTGGAAGACGGCGGCGTACTGATCCGCAACCCAAGCGCGCGCATGGCCTGGTCCGAAGTGGACGACGACCTGCTGCTGTTTGCCAGCGGCCAGAGCCGTTACCTGCCGGGCAAGCTGCGCGAACTGCTGAAAATGATCTGCGCAGCCGAGGCCCTGCACATCGACAACCTCGGTGAATGGCTGACGGACGAAGATGCCCGCGACCTGCTGTGCGAACTGGTCAAGCAAGGAAGCCTGGGGTTTGCCGATGAATAAGATTCACGTAAGTGTCGCGGACTGGCATAAGGATATCGCCGAGATTCGGCGCATTCGTGAAGCGGTATTTATCGCCGAACAATCGGTTCCACCGGAACTTGAATGGGACGCAGACGACGCGGACGCCGTGCATTTCCTCGCGTTCGAGGGCGACTTTCCGATTGGCACCGCGCGCCTGCTGCCCAGCGGCGAGATCGGCCGCGTGTCGGTCCTCAAGGACTGGCGCGGACTGAAAGTCGGCGACAAGCTGATGGAAGCGGTGATTGGCGAAGCCGAAAAACGCGGCCAGCGCAAACAGTTCCTCAGCGCGCAGGTGTATGCCGCGCCGTTCTATGAGCGACTGGGCTTCAAGATTGTCAGTGATGAATTCCTTGAAGTCGGGATTCCGCATGTCGATATGGTGCGCGAAGGCTGATCCGGGACCGCGTCGCTGCTATCGGGGGCAAGTCGAATCGTCGCACCGCCCCTCCCACATTCGACCGCATTCCAAGGGATGCTCTCGGTCAAAATGTGGGAGGGGCGGTGCGACGATTCGACTTGCCCCCGATGGCATTATCAGCAGCACCACAAAACACCCTGTCATTTCCCGATGCCAGGGTGTTTTGCCGTCTACGATTCAACTTGCGACCCGCCAGGCCGACAAACTGGCACTATCAAGCCTTACGACTCGCAGAGATAACGGACATGTCCCTACGCACCCTGCTCACAGCCCTCCTCCTGACCGCCAGCTTCACGGCAGTGGCCGACACCGAAGTCGTCAACCTGAGCAACCGCACCAGCGCCGACCTGCTGCCCGTGGCGCAGAACTTCCTCGGCAAGGAGGGCACCGTCAGCGCCTACGGCAATCAACTGATCGTCAATGCCGACCCTGCCAAGATCCAGGGCCTGCGCGCCCTGCTCGCGCAATTGGACACACCGGCCAAGCGCTTGCTGATCACCGTCGACACCAACGAAAACAACCAGCAAAACAGTGGCGACAGTCAAACCCGCATCATCAGCTACGGTACCGCCAGCCGCGACGGCGGGATCCAGCAGATCCAGGCCAGTGAAGGCGTGCCCGCACTGATCCAGGTGGGCCAGAGCGTGCCGCTGACCACCACCCAGCCCGATGCCTATGGCCGCCCGCAAAACCAGACCCAATACCGCAACGTCACTCAGGGCTTCTACGTGACCGCCAGCGTGACAGGCGACACCGTACACCTGGCGATCAGTACCAACCGTGACCGCATGAGCCAGGAGCGTCCCGATGTAGTGAACGTGCAGAGCACCGACACAAGCGTCAGCGGCCGCCTGGGCGAGTGGATTCCGCTGGCCGGCATCAATCGCGAAACCCAGGCCGACAAATCCTCTACAACCCGCACCTACACTACCCAGGGCCGCGACGACCTGACTTTACGCGTTAAAGTCGAGACCTTGAACTGAAGCACCGATAACTGACTGATGAGTCGTATAAGACTAAAGATGTAGTGCCATAAAAAAAGCACTACAAAACATTTGACGATCCAAAAAAGCATGGGCATGATGGCCTCGCTCCCGCTAATCAGAGGCCCTGGCAAGGGCCTTCGGATCGTCACTCTAAGTTACCCACCTGAGCCGATTCGTGTCTGTACCGCCCACAAGGTGTGTTTGACGAGGTTGCGACTGGAACGAAGTTGTCCCGAGGGACGGAAGCTAACCAGGTAACGCGGCTACACACTGATGGATCGCCCAAAGGCCCACGACGCCCGAAGACCGTTCGCAGTTCGCCCTTACCTGCCCAACTCCCCTCTCGCCACTCGTTCATCCCGTCGCCTCCCCGCCAGACTTGACTTGAACACCGGTGCTTCTGGTCAGCGAGCAGCCATGCCCACGCACTGTATACGTGGCTGGCAAACGGAATTTTCCACCCAGACCTATGCGACGAGGTTTATCTCCATGGCACTGACACGCGAACAGCAAATTGCAGCCCTTGAAAAAGATTGGGCTGAAAACCCACGCTGGAAAGGCGTGACCCGCGCTTACTCCGCTGCTGACGTCGTCCGCCTGCGTGGCTCGGTTCAACCTGAGCACACTTTTGCAAAACTCGGCGCCGAGAAGCTGTGGAACCTGGTCACCCAGGGCGCCAAGCCTTCCTTCCGTCCCGACAAAGATTTCGTCAACTGCATGGGCGCCCTGACCGGTGGCCAGGCAGTCCAACAGGTAAAAGCCGGTATCCAGGCGATCTACCTGTCCGGCTGGCAAGTGGCTGCGGACAACAACTCCGCCGAATCCATGTACCCCGACCAATCGCTGTACCCGGTGGACTCCGTGCCAACCGTGGTCAAGCGCATCAACAACTCGTTCCGTCGCGCCGACCAGATCCAGTGGAAAGCCGGTAAAGGCCCGGGCGACGAAGGCTACATCGACTACTTCGCACCAATCGTGGCTGACGCCGAAGCCGGTTTCGGCGGCGTGCTGAACGCCTACGAGCTGATGAAGAGCATGATCGAAGCAGGCGCCGCCGGCGTTCACTTCGAAGACCAACTGGCCTCGGTAAAAAAATGCGGCCACATGGGCGGCAAAGTACTGGTACCGACCCAGGAAGCCGTGCAGAAGCTGACCGCTGCCCGTCTGGCTGCTGACGTTGCCGGTACACCGACCATCATCCTGGCCCGTACCGACGCCAACGCTGCCGACCTGCTGACTTCGGACTGCGACCCATACGACCAACCATTCGTCACTGGCGAACGTACCCAGGAAGGTTTCTACAAAGTGCGCGCCGGTCTCGACCAGGCCATCGCTCGCGGCCTGGCCTATGCCCCTTACGCCGACCTGATCTGGTGCGAAACCGCCAAGCCGGACCTGGCAGAAGCCCGTCGCTTCGCTGAAGCGATCAAAAAGGAATACCCGGACCAACTGCTGTCCTACAACTGCTCGCCTTCCTTCAACTGGAAGAAAAACCTGGACGACGCGACCATCGCCAAGTTCCAGCGCGAACTGTCCGCCATGGGCTACAAGCACCAGTTCATTACCCTGGCCGGCATCCACAACATGTGGCACAGCATGTTCAACCTGGCGCACGACTACGCCCGCAACGACATGACCGCCTATGTGAAGCTGCAGGAGCAGGAATTCGCTGACGCCTCCAAGGGTTACACCTTCGTGGCTCACCAGCAGGAAGTGGGCACCGGCTACTTCGACGACATGACCACCGTGATCCAGGGCGGCACCTCGTCCGTGACCGCGCTGACCGGCTCGACCGAAGAAGAACAGTTCCACTGAGTGACTGAGCAAACGGCCATTGCGGGCCCTATGAAAAACTAACCGCAATGCCGCTCGATCTACGCCCCGACTGGTTCGGGGCGTTTTTTTGCCCGAAAAAACTCCCCCTGACACCACGCAAATCAAAAATGTGGGAGGGGGCTTGCCCCCGATTACGGTGTGTCAGTCAATACTTCGTTGCTGATCCACCGCAATCGGGGGCACGCCCCCTCCCACATTGGGAAATGCGTCCAACCTGAAAATTTTGGGCCAAATATTGATCCAAAGCGGTATTTTGTTCAGATAAATCAGCTAAAAGATCCGCTCCGGCAACTAGCGGTATTCAAGCAAGTAACGACAACTTCCTGCGCCACACCACAACCATCCGCTTAACGCTCACCCAAACAACATTCATTATCATTTGGACCATGAAAGCGTCGTTACCGGTTAAACAAAACATATTTGATAAAAAGCCCGCTAATGCCCGTAAATCAAGGGCTGCAGCCTCAAGGAGGTGTACTATGTGCTTATTCCACCGAATAATTTCGCTATAGGAATTTTACTTGCCCGGTGTTTAGCCATAAAATCACCGCGATTGATTCCGCTGCGACATATCGTCACTGCATTGTTACTTTTTCGAGCTCAGAGACCTTTGCTCTCTGTTAAGGATTACCAGCATGACCGAAGCGACAGGACTCATGGCCCACAACTGGGGCTTTGCCATTTTCCTCCTCGGTGTTGTCGGCCTTTGTGCCTTCATGCTCGGCGTCTCCAGCCTACTCGGGTCAAAAGCCTGGGGCCGCAGCAAAAACGAACCGTTCGAGTCCGGCATGCTACCTACAGGTGGCGCCCGCTTGCGGCTCTCAGCCAAATTCTATCTGGTCGCGATGCTGTTCGTGATCTTCGATATCGAAGCCCTCTTTCTCTTTGCCTGGTCTGTGTCCGTCCGCGAAAGCGGCTGGACCGGATTCGTCGAAGCCCTCGTTTTCATAGCAATTCTGTTGGCAGGCCTTGTCTACCTATTTCGAGTGGGCGCCCTTGATTGGGCTCCGGAAGCTCGTCGCAAGCGGCAAGCGAAGCTGAAACAATGAGGCTTTGGCGATGCAATACAATCTCACCAGGATCGACCCGGATGCTCCTAACGAGCAGTACCCCATCGGCGAACGGGAAACCGTTTCCGATCCGTTAGAAGACCAAGTCCACAAAAACATCTACATGGGCAAGCTGGAAGACGTGCTGAGCGGCGCGGTCAACTGGGGGCGTAAAAACTCCCTGTGGCCGTACAACTTCGGTCTCTCCTGCTGCTACGTGGAAATGACCACCGCCTTCACGGCGCCCCACGACATCGCGCGCTTTGGCGCCGAAGTGATCCGGGCATCGCCGCGTCAAGCGGATTTCATGGTTATCGCCGGAACCTGCTTTATCAAGATGGCGCCGATCATTCAGCGTCTCTACGAGCAAATGCTCGAACCAAAGTGGGTTATCTCCATGGGTTCGTGCGCCAACTCCGGTGGCATGTACGACATCTATTCCGTTGTTCAGGGGGTGGACAAGTTCCTGCCCGTGGACGTCTACGTGCCTGGCTGCCCGCCCCGCCCTGAAGCATTTTTGCAAGGCTTGATGCTGTTGCAGGAATCGATTGGCAAGGAGCGTCGCCCACTTTCCTGGGTTGTCGGAGATCAAGGCGTTTACCGCGCCGAGATGCCGTCACAAAAGGAACAGCGCCGCGAACAGCGTATTCAGGTCACCAACCTGCGCAGCCCCGACGAAGTCTGATCCAGAGCCGCTTCTTTATATAGAACGAAAACCTGGCTTCATTCTTTACGTTGACCGAAAGCGATAAAAAACCATGACTACAGGCAGTGCTCTGTACATCCCGCCTTATAAGGCAGACGACCAGGATGTGGTCGTCGAACTCAATAACCGTTTTGGCCCTGACGCCTTCACCGCCCAGGCCACACGTACCGGCATGCCGGTGCTGTGGGTGGCGCGTGCCAGGCTCGTCGAAGTCCTGACCTTCCTGCGCAACCTGCCCAAGCCATACGTCATGCTCTATGACCTGCATGGCGTGGACGAGCGCCTGCGCACCAAGCGCCAGGGACTGCCGAGCGGCGCCGATTTCACCGTGTTCTACCACCTGATGTCGCTGGAACGTAACAGCGACGTGATGATCAAGGTCGCCCTGTCCGAGAGCGATCTGAGCGTCCCGACCGTGACCGGTATCTGGCCAAACGCCAACTGGTACGAACGCGAAGTGTGGGACATGTTCGGCATCGACTTCCCAGGCCACCCGCACCTGTCGCGCATCATGATGCCGCCGACCTGGGAAGGTCACCCGCTGCGCAAGGACTTCCCTGCCCGCGCCACCGAATTCGATCCGTTCAGCCTGACGCTTGCCAAGCAGCAGCTTGAAGAAGAAGCCGCACGCTTCCGTCCGGAAGACTGGGGCATGAAGCGTTCCGGCACCAACGAGGACTACATGTTCCTCAACCTGGGCCCGAACCACCCTTCAGCGCACGGTGCCTTCCGCATCATCCTGCAACTGGACGGCGAAGAAATCGTCGACTGCGTGCCGGACGTCGGTTACCACCACCGTGGTGCCGAGAAGATGGCCGAGCGTCAGTCCTGGCATAGTTTCATCCCGTACACCGACCGTATCGACTACCTCGGCGGCGTGATGAACAACCTGCCGTACGTGCTCTCGGTCGAGAAGCTGGCCGGCATCAAGGTACCGGACCGCGTCGATACCATCCGCATCATGATGGCCGAGTTCTTCCGGATCACCAGCCACCTGCTGTTCCTGGGTACCTATATCCAGGACGTCGGCGCCATGACCCCGGTGTTCTTCACCTTCACCGACCGTCAGCGCGCCTACAAGGTCATCGAAGCCGTCACCGGTTTCCGCCTGCACCCGGCCTGGTACCGCATCGGCGGTGTCGCCCACGACCTGCCAAATGGTTGGGAGCGCCTGGTCAAGGAATTCATCGACTGGATGCCCAAGCGTCTGGACGAGTACCAGAAAGCCGCCCTGGACAACAGCATCCTCAAGGGCCGCACCATCGGCGTCGCTGCCTACAACACCAAAGAGGCCCTGGAATGGGGCGTCACCGGTGCAGGCTTGCGCTCCACCGGTTGCGATTTCGACCTGCGTAAAGCGCGCCCGTACTCCGGCTACGAGAACTTCGAATTCGAAGTCCCGCTGGCGGCCAACGGCGATGCCTACGACCGTTGCATCGTGCGCGTCGAAGAAATGCGCCAGAGCCTGAAAATCATCGAGCAGTGCATGCGCAACATGCCGGCCGGCCCGTACAAGGCGGATCACCCGCTGACCACGCCGCCGCCGAAAGAGCGCACGCTGCAGCACATCGAAACCCTGATCACGCACTTCCTGCAAGTTTCGTGGGGCCCGGTCATGCCGGCCAACGAATCCTTCCAGATGATCGAAGCGACCAAGGGTATCAACAGTTATTACCTGACGAGCGATGGCGGCACCATGAGCTACCGCACCCGGATTCGTACTCCAAGCTTCCCGCACTTGCAGCAGATCCCTTCGGTGATCAAAGGCGAGATGGTCGCGGACTTGATTGCGTACCTGGGTAGTATCGATTTCGTTATGGCCGACGTGGACCGCTAAGCATGAATAACACGCTTATCCAGACAGACCGTTTCACCTTGAGTGAAACCGAGCGCTCGGCCATCGAGCACGAGCTCCATCACTACGAAGATCCGCGCGCGGCGTCGATCGAAGCCTTGAAGATCGTCCAGAAGGAACGTGGCTGGGTGCCGGACGGCGCCCTCTACGCCATCGGCGAGATCCTCGGCATCCCCGCCAGCGATGTTGAAGGCGTGGCCACGTTCTACAGCCAGATCTTCCGCCAGCCCGTGGGCCGCCACATCATTCGCGTATGCGACAGCATGGTCTGCTACATCGGCGGTCACGAGTCGGTGGTCAGCGAGATCCAGAACAAGCTGGGCATCGGCCTCGGCCAAACCACCCCGGACGGCCGCTTCACGCTGCTACCGGTGTGCTGCCTGGGCAACTGCGACAAGGCGCCGGCGTTGATGATCGACGACGACACATTCGGTGACGTGCAACCTGCTGGCGTGACCCAATTGCTCGAGGGCTACCCATGACCCTGACTTCCTTCGGCCCGGCCAACCGCATCAAGCGGTCGCCCGAGACTCACCCGCTGACCTGGCGCCTGCGTGACGATGCCGAGCCTGTATGGCTCGAGGAGTACCAGGCCAAGAACGGTTATGCGGCTGCGCGCAAAGCGTTTGCCGACATGGCTCAGGACGATATCGTCCAGACCGTGAAGGACGCCGGCCTCAAGGGCCGCGGCGGTGCAGGCTTCCCCACTGGCGTGAAGTGGGGCCTGATGCCCAAAGACGAATCCATCAACATCCGCTACCTGCTGTGCAACGCGGATGAAATGGAGCCGAACACCTGGAAAGACCGCATGCTGATGGAGCAACTGCCCCATCTGCTGATCGAAGGCATGCTGATCAGTGCCCGCGCGCTGAAAACCTACCGTGGCTACATCTTCCTGCGTGGCGAATACACCACCGCCGCCAAGAACCTCACCCGTGCGGTGCAAGAAGCCAAGGCTGCAGGCCTGCTGGGCAAGAACATCCTCGGTTCGGGTTTCGACTTCGAACTGTTCGTACACACCGGCGCCGGGCGTTATATCTGCGGTGAAGAAACCGCACTGATCAACTCCCTCGAAGGCCGCCGCGCCAACCCGCGCTCCAAGCCGCCCTTCCCTGCCGCCGTTGGCGTGTGGGGCAAGCCGACTTGCGTGAACAACGTCGAAACCCTGTGCAACGTGCCGGCGATCATTGCCGACGGCGTGGACTGGTACAAATCGTTGGCCCGCGAAGGCAGTGAAGACATGGGCACCAAGCTCATGGGCTTCTCCGGCAAGGTCAAGAATCCTGGCCTGTGGGAACTGCCATTCGGCGTGACCGCGCGCGAGCTGTTCGAGGACTACGCCGGCGGCATGCGCGACGGCTACACCCTCAAGGCCTGGCAGCCAGGCGGCGCCGGCACCGGCTTCCTGCTCCCCGAGCACCTCGACGCACAAATGTATGCCGGCGGCATCGGCAAGGTGGGCACCCGGATGGGTACTGGCCTGGCGATGGCGGTGGACAACACCGTGAACATGGTCTCGCTGCTGCGCAACATGGAGCAGTTCTTTGCCCGCGAATCCTGCGGTTTCTGTACCCCGTGCCGCGACGGTCTGCCGTGGAGCGTCAAGCTGCTGATGGCCCTGGAAAAAGGCGAAGGCCGCGAGGGTGACATCGAAACCCTGCTGGGGCTGGTCGGTTTCCTCGGCCCAGGCAAGACCTTCTGTGCTCACGCACCGGGCGCCGTGGAGCCATTGGGCAGCGCAATCAAATATTTCCGCTCGGAGTTCGAAGCCGGCATCGCGCCCACCAGCGCCGCCGTCCCGCCTCTGGCGAGGCCGATCGTAGTCGGCGCGTAACGCTTAAACAGGCGAAGGGTCCGTGCCCCTCGCCTCGTCATGTGCTGACGCCGTCAAGGCTGTGTTGATGCACATGAATAACAAGATTCCATTAGCCACGCCCGCTGACAACGGGCCAACGAAGAACTTTGAACCATGGCCACTATCCACGTAGACGGCAAAGCGCTCGAAGTCGATGGGGCGGACAACCTGTTACAGGCGTGTCTGTCACTAGGCCTCGACATCCCTTATTTCTGCTGGCACCCCGCTCTTGGTAGCGTCGGTGCCTGTCGCCAGTGTGCGGTCAAGCAGTACACCGACGAGAACGACACCCGTGGTCGCATCGTCATGTCCTGCATGACCCCAGCCACCGACAACACCTGGATCTCCATCGACGATGATGAATCCAAGGCGTTCCGCGCCAGTGTCGTCGAATGGCTGATGACCAACCACCCGCACGACTGCCCGGTCTGTGAGGAAGGCGGTCACTGCCACCTGCAAGACATGACGGTGATGACCGGCCACAACGAGCGCCGCTATCGCTTCACCAAGCGCACCCACCAGAACCAGGAACTGGGCCCGTTCATTTCCCACGAAATGAACCGCTGCATCGCCTGCTACCGCTGCGTGCGTTTCTATAAAGACTACGCCGGCGGCACCGACCTCGGCGTATTCGGCGCCCACGACAACGTGTACTTCGGTCGCGTTGAAGACGGCGTACTGGAAAGCGAATTCTCCGGCAACCTCACCGAGGTTTGCCCAACCGGCGTGTTCACCGACAAGACTCACTCCGAGCGCTACAACCGTAAGTGGGACATGCAGTTCGCACCGAGCATCTGCCATGGCTGCTCCAGCGGTTGCAACATCTCCCCGGGCGAGCGCTACGGCGAACTGCGTCGCATCGAAAACCGCTTCAACGGTTCGGTCAACCAGTACTTCCTGTGTGACCGTGGCCGTTTCGGCTATGGCTACGTCAACCGCGAAGACCGCCCACGTCAGCCACTGTTGGCCGGCGGCGCGAAGCTGAACACCGACGAAGCCCTGGATAAAGCCGCCGACCTGCTGCGCGGTCGCAACATCGTCGGCATCGGTTCGCCACGCGCCAGCCTCGAAAGCAACTACGCGTTGCGCGAGCTGGTCGGCGCCGAGCACTTCTACTGCGGTATCGAAGCCGGTGAACTGGAGCGCATCCGCCTGGTCCTGCAAGTGCTGAACGACAGCCCGCTGCCGGTGCCGAACATGCGCGACATCGAAGACCACGATGCGATCTTCGTGCTCGGTGAAGACCTGACCCAGACCGCCGCGCGTATCGCTCTGTCGCTGCGTCAATCGGTCAAAGGCAAGGCCGAAGAAATGGCCGACGCCATGCGCGTACAACCGTGGCTCGACGCCGCAGTGAAAAACATCGGCCAGCACGCGCTGAACCCGCTGTTTATCGCCAGCTTGGCCGAAACCAAGCTCGACGACATCGCCGAAGAATGCGTACACGCAGCGCCAGATGACCTGGCCCGCCTCGGTTTCGCCGTGGCCCACGCCCTCGACGCCAGCGCGCCTGCCGTTGAAGGCTTGGACGCTGAAGCCGTGGCACTCGCCCAGCGCATCGCCGACGCTCTGCTGGCGGCCAAGCGCCCATTGATCATTGCCGGCACCTCGTTGGGTTCCAAGGCGCTGATCGAAGCGGCGGCCAACATCGCCAAGGCCTTGAAGCTGCGCGAGAAGAACGGTTCCATCAGCCTGGTCGTGCCGGAAGCCAACAGCCTCGGCCTGGCCATGCTCGGTGGCGAGTCCGTCGACAGCGCCCTGCAAGCCGTGATCGACGGCAAAGCCGACGCCCTTGTAGTGCTGGAAAACGACCTGTACACCCGCACGGATTCGGCCAAGGTCGACGCCGCGCTGAACGCCGCCAAAGTACTGATCGTTGCCGATCACCAGAAGACCGCCACCAGCGAGCGTGCCGACCTGGTATTGCCGGCCGCGACTTTCGCTGAAGGCGACGGCACCCTGGTCAGCCAGGAAGGCCGCGCCCAGCGCTTCTTCCAGGTGTTCGATCCGAAGTACATGGACGCCAGCATCCTGGTTCACGAAGGCTGGCGCTGGCTGCATGCCCTGCGTTCGACCCTGCTGAATCAACCGATCGACTGGACCCAGCTCGACCACGTCACCGCAGCCGTCGCTGCGAGCGCCCCGCAACTGGCGCGCATCGTTGACGCAGCACCGTCCGCCGCGTTCCGCATCAAGGGCATGAAACTTGCCCGTGAGCCGCTGCGTTACTCCGGTCGTACTGCCATGCGGGCTGACATCAGCGTGCATGAACCGCGTACTCCGCAAGACAACGACACCGCGTTCGCCTTCTCCATGGAAGGTTACTCGGGTTCGGTCGAGCCACGTCAGCAGGTGCCATTTGCCTGGTCGCCGGGCTGGAACTCGCCGCAGGCCTGGAACAAGTTCCAAGACGAAGTCGGTGGTCATATCCGCGCTGGCGACCCGGGCACCCGCCTGATCGAAACCCAGGGCGACTCGTTGAACTGGTTCGCCGCCGTACCGCGTCCGTTCAACCCGGCCCAGGGCACCTGGCAGGTTGTGCCGTTCTTCCACCTGTTCGGCAGCGAAGAGACCTCTTCCAAAGCCGCACCGGTTCAAGAACGCATCCCGGCTGCCTACGTGTCCGTGGCCAAGTCCGAAGCCGACCGCCTGGGCGTCAACGACGGTGCCCTGCTCAGCTTGACCGTGGCCGGTCAGACCCTGCGTCTGCCGCTGCGCATCAACGACGAGTTGGGTGCCGGCCTGGTTGCACTGCCAAAAGGCGTTGCGGGTATTCCACCGGCGATCTTTGGCCAAACCGTTGACGGTCTGCAGGAGGCAGCGCAATGACCTGGTTCACCCCTGAAGTGATCGACGTGATCATTGCGGTCGTCAAGGCCATCGTGATCCTGTTGGCCGTGGTCGTGGCGGGCGCTTTGCTCAGCTTCGTCGAACGTCGCCTGCTGGGCTGGTGGCAGGACCGTTACGGTCCGAACCGCGTTGGCCCGTTCGGCATGTTCCAGATCGCTGCCGACATGCTGAAAATGTTCTTCAAGGAAGACTGGACCCCGCCGTTTGCCGACAAGGTGATCTTCACCCTGGCACCGGTCGTGGCCATGAGCGCCTTGCTGATCGCCTTCGCGGTCATCCCGATCACCCCGACCTGGGGCGTGGCGGACCTGAACATCGGCTTGCTGTTCTTCTTCGCCATGGCCGGTCTGTCTGTCTACGCCGTACTGTTCGCCGGTTGGGCCAGTAACAACAAGTTCGCCCTGCTGGGCAGCTTGCGGGCCTCGGCCCAGACCGTGTCCTACGAAGTGTTCATGGGCCTCGCGCTGATGGGTATCGTGGTGCAGGTCGGCTCGTTCAACATGCGCGACATCGTCGAGTACCAGGCGCAGAACCTGTGGTTCATCATTCCGCAGTTCTTTGGCTTCTGTACGTTCTTCATCGCTGGCGTCGCTGTGACTCACCGTCACCCGTTCGACCAGCCGGAAGCGGAACAGGAACTGGCCGACGGTTACCACATTGAATATGCCGGCATGAAGTGGGGCATGTTCTTCGTCGGTGAGTACATCGGCATCATCTTGATCTCGGCCCTGCTGGTCACGCTGTTCTTCGGCGGCTGGCACGGTCCGTTCGGCATCCTGCCGCAGCTGGCGTTCTTCTGGTTCTTCCTGAAGACCGCGTTCTTCATCATGCTGTTTATCCTGCTGCGCGCTTCCATTCCGCGTCCACGGTATGACCAGGTGATGGATTTCAGCTGGCGCTTCTGCCTGCCGCTGACCCTGATCAATTTGCTGGTGACTGCTGCCGTTGTGTTGTTGAACACGCCAGCGGGCGCGGTTCAGTGAGGATTTGACCCATGTTCAAATATATTGGCGACATCGTTAAGGGTACCGGTACCCAGTTGCGAAGCCTGGTGATGGTGTTCGGTCACGGCTTTCGCAAACGCGACACCCTGCAATACCCGGAAGAAGCGGTGTACCTGCCGCCGCGCTATCGCGGCCGCATCGTACTGACCCGCGACCCCGATGGCGAAGAGCGTTGCGTAGCCTGCAACCTGTGTGCCGTGGCATGCCCGGTGGGTTGCATCTCCCTGCAGAAAGCTGAAACCGAAGACGGTCGCTGGTACCCGGACTTCTTCCGCATCAACTTCTCGCGCTGCATTTTCTGCGGCCTCTGCGAGGAAGCTTGCCCGACCACCGCGATCCAGCTCACACCGGATTTCGAGATGGCCGAGTTCAAACGTCAGGACCTGGTGTACGAGAAAGAAGATCTGCTGATCTCTGGTCCCGGTAAAAACCCTGATTACAACTTCTATCGTGTTGCAGGTATGGCCGTTGCCGGTAAGCCGAAAGGCGCCGCACAAAACGAAGCCGAACCGATCAACGTGAAGAGCTTGCTGCCTTAAGGAAGAAAGATGGAATTCGCTTTCTATTTCGCATCGGGTATTGCAGTGGTGTCCACGCTTCGCGTGGTCACCAACACCAACCCCGTGCACGCCCTGCTCTACCTGATCATTTCGCTGATCGCCGTGGCCATGACCTTTTTCAGCCTCGGCGCACCGTTCGCCGGTGTACTGGAAGTGATCGCCTACGCTGGCGCCATCATGGTGCTGTTCGTGTTTGTGGTGATGATGCTCAACCTCGGGCCGGCCTCGGTCGCCCAGGAACGCGTCTGGCTCAAGCCCGGCATCTGGCTCGGCCCGGTGATCCTCGCCGCGCTGCTGCTGGCTGAACTGCTGTATGTACTGTTCGCTCACCAGAGCGGCCAGGCCATCGGCCACACCACCGTTGACGCGAAGGCCGTGGGCGTCAGCCTGTTCGGCCCGTACCTGCTGGTGGTCGAACTGGCTTCGATGCTGCTGCTCGCCGCGGCCATCACCGCCTTCCACTTGGGCCGTAACGAAGCCAAGGAGCAATGACGATGCCTGCTATCCCTTTGGAGCATGGTCTGGCGGTCGCCGGCATCCTGTTCTGCCTTGGCCTGGTCGGCCTGATGGTTCGCCGTAACATTTTGTTCGTGTTGATGAGCCTGGAAGTCATGATGAACGCTGCAGCACTGGCCTTCATCGTGGCGGGTAGCCGTTGGGGCCAGCCGGATGGACAAGTCATGTTCATCCTGGTGATCAGCCTGGCAGCCGCCGAGGCCAGTATCGGCCTGGCGATCCTGCTGCAACTGTATCGTCGCTTCCACACGCTTGATATCGACGCTGCCAGTGAGATGCGCGGATGAACATGATCTTTCTGACTTTCGTATTTCCCCTGATCGGTTTCCTGCTGCTGTCGTTCTCTCGCGGACGCTGGTCGGAAAACCTCTCGGCCCTGATCGGCGTGGGCTCCATCGGCCTCTCGGCGATTGTCACCGCCTACGTCATCTGGCAATTCAACGTCGCACCGCCGGAAGGCGGTCACTACACCCTGGTGTTGTGGCAGTGGATGTCGGTGGAGGGCTTCAAGCCCAACTTCGCCCTCTACATCGACGGCCTGTCGATCACCATGCTCGGCGTGGTGGTGGGTGTCGGCTTCCTGATCCACCTGTTCGCGTCCTGGTACATGCGCGGTGAAGCCGGTTACTCGCGCTTCTTCGCGTACACCAACCTGTTTATTGCCAGCATGCTGTTCCTGGTGCTGGGCGATAACCTGTTGTTCCTGTACTTCGGCTGGGAAGGCGTGGGCCTGTGCTCGTACTTGTTGATCGGTTTCTACTACAGCAACCGCAACAACGGTAACGCAGCACTCAAGGCCTTTATCGTCACCCGGATCGGCGACGTGTTCATGGCCATCGGCCTGTTCATCCTGTTCCAACAGGTGGGCACGCTGAACATCCAGGAACTGCTGGTGCTGGCACCGCAGAAATTCCAGGTCGGCGACTTCTGGATCACCCTGGCGACCCTGATGCTGCTGGGCGGCGCTGTCGGTAAATCCGCGCAACTGCCACTGCAAACCTGGCTGGCGGATGCGATGGCCGGTCCTACCCCGGTGTCGGCACTGATCCACGCCGCCACCATGGTCACCGCCGGTGTCTACCTGATCGCCCGTACCCACGGCCTGTTCACCCTGGCGCCGGACATCCTGCACCTGGTGGGCCTGGTCGGCGGCGTGACCCTGGTACTGGCCGGCTTCGCCGCGCTGGTGCAGACCGACATCAAGCGTATCCTCGCCTACTCGACCATGAGCCAGATCGGCTACATGTTCCTGGCCCTGGGCGTCGGCGCCTGGGACGCGGCGATCTTCCACCTGATGACCCACGCCTTCTTCAAGGCCCTGCTGTTCCTGGCCTCCGGTGCGGTGATCGTTGCCTGCCACCACGAGCAGAACATCTTCAAGATGGGCGGCCTGTGGAAGAAATTGCCACTGGCCTACGCCAGCTTCATCGTCGGTGGTGCCGCACTCTCGGCCCTGCCATTGGTGACCGCCGGCTTCTACTCGAAAGACGAAATCCTCTGGGAAGCCTTTGCCAGCGGTAACCAAGGCCTGCTGTACGCCGGCCTGGTGGGTGCGTTCATGACCTCGCTGTACACCTTCCGCTTGATCTTCATCACCTTCCACGGTGAAGCCAAGACCGAAGCACACGCAGGCCACGGCATCTCCCATTGGCTGCCGCTGTCGGTGCTGATCATCCTGTCGACCTTCATCGGCGCCTTGATCACACCGCCACTGGCCGGTGTACTGCCGGAAAGCGTCGGCCATGCCGGCGGCGACGCCAAGCACAGCCTGGAGCTCGCCTCAGGCGCCATCGCGGTAGCCGGTATCCTGCTCGCAGCCCTGCTGTTCCTCGGCAAGCGTCGTTTCGTCACGGCCGTCGCCAACAGTGGTATCGGTCGCTTCCTGTCGGCCTGGTGGTTCGCCGCCTGGGGCTTCGACTGGATCTACGACAAACTGTTCGTCAAGCCTTACCTTGCGATCAGCCACGTACTGCGCAAAGACCCGCTCGACCAGACCATCGGTTTGATCCCGCGCGCCGCCAAGGCTGGCCACACCGCCCTGAGCCGCAGCGAGACTGGCCAATTGCGTTGGTATGCAGCTTCCATGGCGGCCGGTGCCGTTTTGGTGATCGGCGCCATCGTTGTGGTAGCGGTCTGACCATGTCTAAGTACATTGCGAACTTTGCGAACTTGCGAAAGGAAACGAGCCCGTCATGATTCTGCCCTGGCTAATCCTGATCCCCTTTATCGGCGGCCTGCTCTGCTGGATGGGTGAACGCTTCGGCGCCACCCTCCCCCGCTGGATTGCGTTGCTGACCATGTCCCTGGAACTCGCTCTCGGCCTCTGGCTGTGGGCCCATGGCGACTATTCATTTGCTCCGGCGCCTGGCGCCGATCCGACCTGGGCGCTCGAGTTCAAGCACGTCTGGATTCAGCGCTTCGGCATCAACGTACACCTGGCCCTCGACGGCCTGTCGTTGCTGATGATCCTGCTGACCGGCCTGCTGGGTGTCCTCTCGGTACTCTGCTCCTGGAAAGAGATTCAGCGTCACGTGGGCTTCTTCCACCTGAACCTGATGTGGATCCTGGGCGGCGTGGTCGGCGTATTCCTCGCCCTCGACCTGTTCATGTTCTTCTTCTTCTGGGAAATGATGCTGGTGCCGATGTACTTCCTCATCGCGCTCTGGGGTCATAGTTCTTCGGACGGCAAGAAAACCCGGATCTACGCGGCGACCAAGTTCTTCATCTTCACCCAGGCTTCCGGCCTGATCATGTTGGTGGCGATCCTGGGCCTGGTACTGGTCAACTTCAACAGCACTGGCGTGATTACCTTCAACTACGCCGACCTGTTGAAAACCAAGATGTCTCTGACCACCGAGTACATCCTGATGCTGGGCTTCTTCGTCGCCTTCGCGGTGAAGCTGCCGGTGGTGCCGTTCCACTCCTGGCTGCCGGATGCTCACGCCCAGGCACCGACCGCCGGTTCCGTGGACCTGGCCGGTATCCTGTTGAAGACGGCGGCCTACGGCCTGCTGCGTTTTGCCCTGCCGCTGTTCCCGAATGCCTCGGCCGAGTTCGCGCCGATCGCCATGACCCTGGGTCTGATCGGGATCTTCTACGGTGCATTCCTGGCCTTCGCGCAAACCGACATCAAGCGTCTGATTGCCTTCTCGTCCGTTTCCCACATGGGTTTCGTACTGATCGGCATCTACTCCGGCAGCCAACTGGCATTGCAAGGCGCCGTGATCCAGATGTTGGCCCACGGTATTTCGGCCGCCGCGCTGTTTATCCTCAGTGGCCAGTTGTACGAACGCCTGCACACCCGTGACATGCGTGAGATGGGTGGCGTGTGGTCGCGCATCGCCTACCTGCCGGCGATCAGCCTGTTCTTTGCCGCCGCGTCCCTGGGCTTGCCGGGCACCGGTAACTTCATCGGCGAGTTCCTGATCCTGATGGGTACCTTCGCACAAACGCCGTGGATCAGCGCCATCGCCACTTCCGGCCTGGTATTCGGTTCGGTTTACTCGCTGATCATGATCCACCGTGCGTACTTCGGTGCGGCCAAATCCGACACCGTCCTGCACGGGATGGATACTCGCGAACTGATCATGGTGCTCGGTCTGGCGGTCCTGCTGATCTACATCGGCGTGTACCCACAACCGTTCCTGGACACTTCTGCCGCAACGATGCATGGCGTGCAGCAGTGGTTCGGCACCGCCTTCTCTCAACTCGCTTCGGCCCGGTAAGAGCGCTATGGAATTCACGATCCAACACTTTATCGCGCTTGCGCCGCTGCTGATCACCAGCCTCACCATTGTGGTGGTGATGCTGGCGATCGCCTGGCGTCGCAATCACGCGCAAACCTTCCTGCTGTCCTGCGCGGGTTTGAACCTGGCCTTGCTGTCGATCATCCCGGCACTCAAGGTCGCACCCCTGGCGGTGACCCCGCTGATGATGATCGATGACTTCGCGCTGCTGTATATCGCGTTGATCCTCGTCGCCACCCTGGCCTGCGTCACCCTCGCCCACGCCTACCTCGGCGAGGGCGGCACCGGCTACCCGGGCAACCGCGAAGAGCTGTACCTGCTGATCCTACTGGCTGCGGCCGGCGGTATCGTGCTGGTCAGCGCACAGCACCTGGCCGGCTTGTTCATCGGCCTGGAACTGCTGTCGATCCCGACCTACGGCCTAGTGGCCTACGCCTTCTTCAACAAGCGCTCCCTGGAAGCCGGCATCAAGTACATGGTGCTGTCGGCTGCCGGTTCCGCGTTCCTGTTGTTCGGTATGGCCCTGCTCTACGCCGAAGCCGGCAGCCTGAGCTTCAGCGGTATCGGCCACGCCCTGGCGGCCACCAGCATGCCTGCCCCGATCGCCCAACTGGGCCTGGCGATGATGCTGATCGGTCTGGCCTTCAAGCTGTCGCTGGTGCCCTTCCACCTGTGGACACCGGACGTGTACGAAGGCGCACCCGCGCCGGTGGCCGCGTTCCTGGCCACTGCGACGAAAGTTGCGGTGTTTGCGGTGATGGTGCGTCTGTTCCAAATCTCCCCAGCGGCCAACACCGGCGTGTTGAGCAACGTACTGAGCGTGATCGCCGTCGCATCGATCCTGTTCGGTAACCTGCTGGCGCTGACCCAGAACAACCTCAAGCGTCTGCTGGGTTACTCGTCCATCGCCCACTTCGGCTACCTGCTGATCGCCCTGGTGGCGAGCAAAGGCCTGGCCCTGGAAGCGATCGGCGTGTACCTGGTCACCTACGTGATCACCAGCCTTGGCGCCTTCGGTGTAATCACCCTGATGTCCTCGCCTTACAAAGGCCGTGACGCCGACGCCCTGTACGAGTATCGCGGCCTGTTCTGGCGCCGTCCGTACCTGACCGCCGTGTTGACCGTGATGATGCTGTCCTTGGCAGGTATCCCGCTCACTGCAGGCTTTATCGGCAAGTTCTACATCATCGCGACCGGCGTCGAAGCTCACCAATGGTGGCTGGTTGCGTCGCTGGTCCTGGGTAGCGCCATCGGCGTGTTCTACTACCTGCGCGTGATGGTCACCCTGTTCCTGATCGAGCCAAACCTGCGCCGTGTGGATGCTGAGCTGCACTGGGAACAGAAAGCCGGCGGCGTGATGCTGCTGGCCATCGCCCTGCTCGCCTTCTTCCTTGGCGTGTACCCACAACCGTTGCTCACGCTGGTGCAGCACGCGGTACTGGGCGTTTGATCGCTTAGCAGTATGTGGTAAACAAAAACGGCACCTTCGGGTGCCGTTTTTGCATTTATGGGGCAGAGAACACGCTGTCTCAATGATTCTAAAGATCGGCCAACACTAAACCATCGAGCGTTTCGCGAAGTCGCTGATGCACCGGCAGGCGAAGGCCAAAGGTGCCGCGCAGCAAATCAAGCAGTTCATCGGCACTCGCTATCGCACGTTTTTCGCTGGGACCTTCCAGGGAGTGCACCGCGTAGTGGCCGTTGTTCAAGGTATGACGCTTACCCGGCGCTAACAGCGCCACTTTCAACTGACCGAGAAACGGCGAACCCGCATGCGTGGAGACATACCAGTTACCGATTTCATAGTCGATGTCTGCCTGCACCTGCAGGTCAAACACATATAAGCCACGCCACTCCCCGCCGACCTGAGCCCACAAGGTGTAGCTGCCTTGCTTGCAGGTCAGGCGATAGGGTTCGTGGGCGGTGGCCTGGATCGCTTCGCCGTCCAGGCGCAACGGGCTGCTCGGCACCATGCCGCCAAAGCCGACGTCGCAGATATAGCGCACACCGTCCACCGTCACCAGGCTCAGGCGGTGGGTCCGCGCGGTGTGTGCGTCCGGCGGCCCGCCCATCACCACCCGTCCGGTGATACCACGTGCGTCGAAGCCCAATTCCTGCAGCAGTTCCAGGAACAGTTGATTCAGCTCATAGCAATACCCGCCGCGTCCATCGAGCAACACTTTTTGCTCGACACTGGGGAGGTCGATCGGCACTGGCAAGTGCAGCAGGGTCGACAGGCTTTCAAAGGCGAACGTACACACATGCCGCAATTGCAGGTCTTGCAAGGTTTGCAGGGTCGGCGGCGGCGGTGCATTGTAGCCCAGGCGTTGCAGATACAGATGGCTATGGGTCAGGCGGGACATGACGCGATCCTTGGGCGCGTGGCGAAGGCGTCACTATGACGTCCCGCGCAGTAATTTGTCATTTTGAATGAACCTTTTTAAACGCTTTCCTATCCATCTATAACAAGACAGGGAGGCAACATGATTACCGCAAAAATCTACACCATTACCTACCAACTGCACGGTCAACCGAAGTCCTTCGTAGTGCGTGCCGAAGTGATGAATAGCGCCGAGGCCTGGCACTGGGCAGCGGTTGATGCCGATATTGCACACGTCAGCCGCATTGGGCGGGTCGGCCATGAACAGGTGAAAAAAACCACCCGGCCCTGGGCCGAGAAGTACGGCATCACCGACGTCACCTGGACACCGCCCAAATAGGCAAAAGCCCCTTCAATGCGACTTGTACCCTAATGGCACATAGTTTTGTGGATAGGTACAGGAGGTCTAGCAGGTGGAGGCTTTCGAACACCAACACCTTGCGCTGCAAAAACACATCGCAAGCCATTGCAACTTCTAAGCGCTGACAGCGATGTCGGCGCTTTTTATTGCGGATTTCATACTCATGTAGTGCTTTGTGTCCCGACTTCCACCACAGCCCCTCAGTCTCAGCTAAGTGTCTCTGCGTATCTTCCCCTCTACGCAAGTTCAGCGCAGATCAGCAGAGGCTACTCGCACATGAATCACATAAAAACCGGATGGCTCAATAAAGTGCCCGAAGTGACACTGTCTTTCTGGGTCATCAAGATTCTGTCGACGACAGTGGGTGAAACCGGCGCTGACTTCCTGGCAGTAGATGCAGGTTTCGGCGCGGGCTGGACCAGCATTGGCATGGCGCTGTTACTGGCGGGCGCAGTATTTTTTCAGATGCGCAAAACAGCCTATTCGCCTTGGATCTACTGGTTGACCGTGGTGCTGGTGAGCGTCGTTGGCACGCAGATCACTGACATCATGACCGACATGCTCGACATCAGTCTGTACGTCAGCACTGCGGTCTTCTCGGTCCTGTTGGCAATCAATTTCCTGCTCTGGTACCGAGTGGAGCACAGCCTGTCGATCCGCGAAATCGACACCCCACGGCGCGAGTTTTTTTACTGGACCACCGTACTCTGCACCTTTGCCCTAGGCACCGCCGCCGGGGATCTGGCCACTGAAGCGCTGGGGTTGGGTTTCACCGTCGGCACCGTGATTTTCGGCGCACTGATTGGCGCGACGCTGCTGGCCTGGCGCCTAAGGGCCAATGCAGTGCTGACGTTCTGGATCGCCTACATCCTGACCCGCCCGTTCGGAGCTTCCCTCGGTGACTTGCTGACCCAGGCCAAGACCTATGGTGGTTTGGGTATGGGCGCGGCCTGGACCAGCGCCATCTTCCTGACGGTCATCGTGCTGTTGGTGGCAGTCGCGCAAATCAGCCTCGGCAATCGTAAAACCGTCACTCAATAACCGTTCAGACATCTCTCAAAGGAATCAACATGCGCTCGTTCCAAACAGCTCTTCGCCACGTAGCGATCATCTCGTCTCTAGTGCTGCTCGGCAGCATGGCCGGCTGCTCGAAACCCGCCGACAAACCCGGCACCGGCGCACCCACCACGTCTGTCAGCACGCCTGCTCAGGCAGGCTCAAAACTGGGTGACCTGAGCGAGTTCCGCGCAATCGCCGTCGACGTTGCCGCGCTCGTCGAAAAGAACGACCTGCCCGGTGCCAAGGCCCGCATCAAGGATCTGGAAACCTCCTGGGACTCCGCAGAAGCAGGCATCAAACCGCGTGCGGCCAGCGACTGGCATGTACTCGACAAAGCGATAGACCATGCGCTCGATGCGCTGCGAAGCAATCCTGCGAAGCAAAACGAATGCACGGCGGCAATGGGTGATCTGCTCAAAACCTTCGATTCGATGAAAGGCAAACCGTGAGCATGCACGGAACCGGTGGCGGACAAACACCGGTTCAAGTGCTTCAATACAGCGGCGATGGTTGTGAGCGTCGCGCCTTTTTCTGCCGGAGCGTGCATGCGGACTTTACTGGTCGAAAATGACCTGATGATTGGCGATGCCATCGAGGGCGCGCTCAACGATGCGAGCTACGCCACCGACTGGGTGAAAAACGGCCTCACCGCCTTGGCGGCTCTGGACACCCAGACCTATGATCTGGTGCTGCTCGACCTGGGCCTTCCCGGCAAAGACGGGCTTGATGTGCTCGACGCCATTCGCGCGCGTAACAACCCTGTTCCATTGATCATTATCACCGCACGGGACGCCCTCGACGATCGCTTGCGTGGCCTCGATGGCGGCGCTGATGACTTCTTGCTCAAACCGTTCCCGATGGCAGAGTTGCTGGCGCGCATGCGCGCGGTATTGCGCCGCCGGGGCGGTAACGCTCAATCGGTACTGAACAACGGAGCAGTGTCGTTAAATCTCGTCTCTAAGCAGGCAACCACCGCCGAAACCACCGACGTGCAACTCTCCAGTCGAGAATTCGCCCTATTGCAGGCACTCTTGATAAGGCCTGGCGCCATTCTGTCACGCAGCGAACTTGAGGACCGTATTTACGGCTGGGGCAATGAAGTGGAAAGCAACGCAGTAGAGTTTCTGATCCATTCATTGAGACGCAAGCTGGGCAACCAGGTCATTAAAAACGTCAGGGGTATGGGATGGATGGTTTCAAAAGGCGCTTGAGGGACTCGGTACAGTTAAGGCTCTCTATAACGCTGTCACTCGCCATCCTGATCGTCGCCTTA
>Ga0209913_1000156_pt1 | contig 69903 bp, 63 predicted proteins | sample PersoiDNA2013203_FD_185805 | JGI IMG/M metagenome (GOLD analysis project Ga0209913, IMG submission 185805) | Permafrost soil microbial communities from the Arctic, to analyse light accelerated degradation of dissolved organic matter (DOM) -... | ecosystem: Environmental > Terrestrial > Soil >...
CGGCCGAGGACGGGAAAGTCCTCGTGCCGGCCGAAGCCGCGGAGCTCGATCGGCTCGCCGTTCAGCAGCAGGCGCTCGCCATCGACGGCGATCGTGCGCAGCCCGACGGCGAGTTCGTAGCGGTCCACCGTCGTGCCTTCGCGCCGCAGCTCGATGGCGAGCGTGACGAGATGCGGGTCGTCCGGGCGCCAGAGCCGTGGCTGCTCGAGGCGCAGCGGAGCCTCGAAGCGCACGCCGTCGAGCGAGAGCTCGACCTCGCCTTCGCCGTGCGCCACCTCGACGTGGAGGAGCGCCGCACCACCGTCCAGCTCCGTCCTCACGCGTACGTCCGCGATCCCGCCCGGCGGCGTCGCCACCAGCTCGACCTTGCGGTGGATGCCCGCGAACGGGAAGAAGTCGAACGCCGCCGGCGGGAAGAACTCCCGCGGATGGCGATGCTCGAGCGGCACCAGCCCGGGCGGGACGCGGTCGGCGGCGAGGCGACCGTCCACCCGCACGACGAGCACGTTGCCTACGTCGCGCAGCGACGGCACCGGCAAGGCGAAGGGCAAGTGGCCGCCCTCGTGGCTTCCGAGCGGCTCGCCGTTGAGCCATACCTCCGCGATGTAGTTCACCGACCCGAAGCGCAGCGCGAGCTCGAAGCCGTCGACCGGCGGCGCGTCGAAGCGCCGCTCGTACCAGGCGGGCCCAAGCTCGTCGCGCACGCCCACGAGCTGGTCGTTCCAACTTCCTGGGACAGCGATTGGCGCGGCGTCGGGTACGCCAGCGCTCCAGCCCGCCGCGCGGCCCACATCATCCGGGTCGAACCGGATCGCCCACACCCCGGAGAGGTCGTAGGCGATGCGGAAGCGATTCGTCTGGGGGCGCAGGAGCCACATGCCTGCAGCTTACCCCCGGTCCCCGACGTGTGCCCCGCCGGTCGTGCTGTTTTCCGGGCGCCCGTCACCCGCGTGCGGCGCGACGATAGGCAACCTCACGCATAGATTGACCGATTGCGCAAGCGGAAAATAACCGGCACGGACCTCGCTGATCCAACGCAGGAAGGAACAGAGCATATGCATGCATCGACAGTGCGGCGTCTCCGGATGCTGGCGCTTACTCTCGTCGTCGGCCTTGCCGGCAGCGTTGTCGGCCTGGGCGGTAGCGCATTCCTGAGCGGATCTACCGTCGCGGCGGCATCGACCAACATCTCGCAGGGCAGGCCAACGACGGCATCATCGATCGAGAATGCCGGCAGGGCCGCTGCGAACGCCACGGATGGCAACACCACGACCCGCTGGTCGTCCGCCTTCAGCGATCCGCAGTGGCTGCAGGTCGATCTCGGCGCGACCGCGTCGGTGACCGGAGTCACGCTGATCTGGGAAGCCGCTTACGGCAAGTCCTTCCAGATCCAGACCTCTCCTGACGCCACCACGTGGACCTCGATCTACTCGACCACCACCGGGACGGGCGGCGTCCAGACGCTGAACATCACCGGCAGTGGCCGCTACATCCGCATGTACGGCACCGTTCGGGCCACCGGCTACGGCTACTCGTTGTGGGAGCTCCAGGTCTTCGGCAGTTTCGGCACTCCGACTCCGACGCCCACCGCGACGCCCACCGCGACGCCGACCGCGACGCCCACGGCGACCCCCGTACCGACGCCCACCGCGACCCCCGTCGGGTGTGGGACTACGAACGTCGCGCTGAACAAGCCGGCGACCGCATCGTCGATCCAGGGCGCCGGCTACCCAGCCTCGGCTGCCGTCGATGGCAACACCGGCACCCGCTGGTCCAGCGCAGCCAGCGACCCGCAGTGGCTGCGGGTCGACCTGGGGTCCACCCAGTCGATCTGCCGGGTCGTCCTCAACTGGAAAGCTTACGGCAAGGCGTTCCAGATCCAGACCTCGACCGACGGCACCAACTGGACGTCGATCTACTCCACTACCACCGGCACGAGTGGCATCCAGACCCTCACCATGAGTGGTAGCGGGCGCTATATCCGGATGTACGGCACCGTCCGCGGCACCGGCTACGGCTACTCGCTCTGGGAGTTCCAGGTCTTCGTAGGCGGCCCGACGCCAACGCCGACGCCCACCGGAGCGCCGACCGCCACGCCCACCGCCACGCCCACCGCCCCGCCATCCCCCACGCCATCCCCCACCACACCCCCCGCCTTCAGCCTGATCTCGCCTGCAAACGCGGCCATGGTCACCAATACTCGCCGGCCCACCCTGACCTGGAACGCAGGGTGGTTCGGTGGCGGGCGGAAGAACGTGATGCTCTAGACGAAGCGAGGCGAACGGAGAAACGCGGCGCTGCTCAGAACCTCTAACGGAATGAAGACCCGTCGGCTGGGTGCGATCGGTGGATGCGAGGCTAGGGAGCTCCGCTGGGGGCGGAGGGGCGCCGGATGAGTGCGAGATCGTGGCGTGAGGCTAGGACGCAGGGAGCATTCGTATCGGGATCGAGATACGGATGAGACCGAGGACAACGTCCTCGTGCTGCGAGATCGTGCTCAGCCGGTGGTTCTCTGTTTCCAGCCCAGTTGCTAAAGCAGCGTCGCGTTCATAGCCGGAAGCTACGGACGCGACCGAGGACAACGCATCGCGTCGCCGAGCGCGGCCAGGCGATGGAGTACTTCGTTTCGTTAGCGGTTCTTTAAAACTCCTGCTCGCTCGGGCGCACGAGCACCTCGTTCACGGCGACGCGACGCGGACGCGTGACGACGTAGGCGATCGCGTCGGCGATGTCCTCCGACTCGAGCCGCTCGATCCCGGCCTGGCGCTGTCGCGCCCACTCCTGGAGCTCGCCGCGGATGTGATCGCCAAGCTCCGTGGCAACGAAGCCCGGCTCCACCAGCGACACGCGCACGTGCCTCTTCGCCAGCTCCATACGCAGCGACTCGCTGAAGGCTCCGACCCCGAATTTGGTCAGGTTGTAGACGCCCGAGCCGAGGTTCGCCTTCCGCCCGGCCACCGAGCTGATATTGACGAGGTCTGCCACCCGTCGCGGCTTCTTCTCGGCCGCCGCGAGCAGATGGGGGAGCGCGGCCTGCGCGCAGTAGAGGACACCCTTCACGTTGAGATCAACCATGCGCTCCCATTCCTCCAGGGGCGCCTCGGCGATGGGCCCAAGCAGCATCACGCCGGCGTTGTTGACGAGGATGTCGAGCCGACCGAACTCTGCGACCGTTCGCTCGACGGCGGCCGCGGCCTGAGCCTGCTCGGTCACATCGACTTCGATCACGAGCGCGCGCCTGCCGCCTTTCTCGATCTCTGCCGCCAGCTGCTCGAGCCGGTCTTTGCGCCGAGCGACGACCGCCACTGCAGCGCCGTGCTCGGCTAGCAAGCGCGCCGTCGCCTCACCGATGCCGCTGCTCGCTCCCGTAACCAGCGCCACCGTACCGTCGAGTCGATCTGCCACCTTCACTCCTCCTTCTGATCGCCTTCGTGCGAGCTAGATACCCATTCTTCCGACGATCCGGCTTGGTTGCTCAGTCCTTCTCGTCACCCTCGGCGAGGATCCGGTAGAGCGAGCGACGCGAGTCGGTGAGGATCTTGCGCGCTTCTTCGACCTGTGCTTCGGTACCCGCCTGCATCACCTGCATCGCGGCCAGGCCGATCTGCCGTACGAGCGAGCCGAGCTCGAGCGTTTGATTGCTGATCCCATCAGCCATCGCCTCCCAAGGAGGAGGCGCATCCTGCGCGCGCCCCTCGAGCGCGGCGCGGCCGGCATCGGTCAGCTCAAACAAGCGCTGGCCTCCACTTTCCTTCGAGCGCACCAGTCCTTCGTCCTCGAGTTGCTGCAGCGTCGGGTAGACGGAGCCGGGGCTCGGGCGCCAGACTCCCTGGCTCCGCTCCTCGATCTCTTGCATGATCTGGTACCCGTTTCGCGGCTCTTCGGCGAGAAGCAGGAGCGCCGCCGTGCGGATGTCTCCCCGGTGCGCCTTGTGGCCGCGGTGCCCTCTCGGCCCGCCGAACGGCGGCCCGGCGAAGTGATGCGCAGCGGCCTCCCGGTGCGAGCCGTGCCGGTGGCGCTGATGCCGCGGTCTACGTTCACCACCCGTAAAATCACTCTCGTTCACAATAAAACCCCCATTTCTGTGGCTAGTCGTTACGTGTATCACGATATATCGTGAAGTATCGCGTGTCAAGCCGCGCCCATGGCAGAGAATCAGCGCCCACTCAGCGTTGGCGACGGGTCGCTCGAGTGAAAAGGCTCACCGCCCGCTCCAGCTCGCGCGTGGTTCGGGAAGTGGCGTCAAGGCCGGTTCGATCTCGTCTCGCAGGTGCTCAAAGGCCGGCGGCAAAACGAGGCGCTCGCCCAGATGCTCGATCGCCTCGTCGATGTCGAAGCCTGGACCGATCGTCGCTATCTCGAACAGGGCTCCGCTCGGCTCGCGAAAGTAGATCGATCGAAACCAGAAGCGATCGATGATCGGGGTGGCTCTCGCTCCGGCCGCGACCAGGGCCTCGCGCCAACTCTCGTGTTCGCGTATCGGAGAGGCCCAGGCTACGTGGTGCACCGTCCCCGACCCTTGGATACCGACACCGACCGGCGCGCTGTCGTAGGCGAAAAGACCGCCACGAGTCTCTCCTCTCACCGCCCAGACCGCATCGCTCCTGCGCTCGAAACCGAGAGTTCCCTCCAACAACTCGCGGCTGCGCTTGGGATCGCGTGTGTAGGCGCGCACCGAGTCGAAGCCCCGTAGCGCCAGCTCATCAGGGATGTCGGGGTGGAACGCGGTCAGTGGCTCATCGTCGGTCTCGACGACGGCCAGCTCCAGCCCCAAGCCCTCGGGATCGCGAAAGCGCAGGCGCGTACTGCTGCACTCGTATTCACAACCTTCGCTCCCCAGCCGACGGGCCCAAAACGCGAGCGCTCGCTCCGAACCGACCCGCCAGGTAAGCCCGTGAATCATGCCGGCACCAGCACGCCCGACCTGTATGCCCGGGTATTCGAGGAAGGTGAGAGTGGCGCCCGAATCGCCTCGCTCAGAGCCGTAGTAGAGGTGGTAGATACTCGGAACGTCCTGGTCGACGCTCTTCTTCACGAGCCTCAGCCCGAGCACTCGAACATAGAAGTCGAGGTTGCGTCGGGCGTCGCCGGTTATCGCGGTGACGTGGTGGATTCCCTCGAGTCTCATCCGGCCCCTTCTGGATCACAAGACAGACCCAATTTAGAAACGGCCGGCTCACGCCACTATTCCCGGCGAACCCGCGAAGGCGACCTTCTTGCTGCCAGGCGGGACGGAAACTCAGATCGAGGGGTCGTCGGTCTCGTGCCAGATGCCACCGGCCAGCGTGAAAGCAAGCTCGTGGTGCTTCGCTCCGCCCTCAGCCCGGCGCTCGAGCTCGTCGACTCGCGCAACCAGATCGGCGACGGCATCGCCGAGCACATCTGGAAGCTGACCGTGCTCGAGATCGGGAGTCTTGGAAATGTGGGCTCCTCGCAGCGCCACGATCTCGCCCGGCACTCCGACCACGACCGCGCAGTCCGGCACCGGCTTGACGACCACGGCGTTCGCACCCACCCGGCTGCACTCGCCGACTGTGATGGCGCCGAGCACCTTGGCGCCGGCGCCGACCACGACCCCGTCGCCGAGCGTCGGGTGGCGCTTGCCTTTTTCGAGGCTCGTGCCGCCGAGAGTGACGCCCTGATAGAGAGTCACATCGGCGCCGATCTCGGCGGTCTCGCCGATGACGACGCCCATGCCGTGGTCGATGAAGAGCCCTTGACCGATGATGGCGCCCGGGTGAATCTCGATCCCGGTCAGCCCGCGCAAGAGCTGGGAGATCCAGCGAGCAAGAAGCTTCAGGCGCCAGCGCCAGAGCACGTGAACGACCCTGTGCCCCCAGACGGCCCACAGTCCCGGATAGCAGAACACGATCTCGAACCAGTTGCGCGCGGCGGGATCGCGCTCTCTAACCGCTCGGATGTCGTGTCGCATCTTCGTGAACACGCGGGCCGCCTCCTCAGTCACTCAGATCGCTGAACAGAGCAGTCGACAGATAGCGCTCGCCGTTCGAGGGCACGATAACCACGATCAACTTGCCCCGGTTCTCGGGACGGCGCGCCACCTGCTCGGCCGCCCAGATGGCGGCGCCCGAGGAGATCCCAACCAGGATCCCCTCTTCGCGTGCGATCCGGCGCGCGCTGGCGAAGGCGTCCTCGTTGGTCACGCGCACGATCTCGTCGTAGACCTGGGTGTTGAGCACGCCCGGTACGAAGCCGGCGCCGATGCCCTGGATCGCATGCGGCCCCTTGGCACCGCCGGAGAGGATTGGTGAGGAATCCGGCTCGACCGCGACGAGGCGAAGCTCGGGCTTTCGCTCCTTCAGGACTTCGCCGATGCCGGTGATCGTCCCGCCGGTCCCGATCCCTGAGACGACGATGTCCACCTCGCCATCGGTGTCGCGCCAGATCTCCTCCGCGGTCGTGCGCCGGTGCACCTCGGGATTGGCCGGGTTCTCGAACTGCTGGGGAATGAAGTAACGCTTGTCGGCGGCGGCCATCTGCTCGGCTCTGCGGATCGCGCCGGGCATGCCCTCGGCGCCGGGTATGAGCACGAGCTCGGCGCCGTAGGCCCGCAGCAGCATGCGCCTCTCCTTGCTCATCGTCTCGGGCATGACAACCGTGCACTTGTAGCCGCGCACCGCGCAGACGAGGGCGAGAGCGATGCCGGTATTGCCGCTCGTCGGCTCGAGCACGATCGTGTCCGGCTTGATCAGGCCTTCGCGCTCGGCGGCCTCGATCATCGAGACGGCGATCCTGTCCTTGACGCTGCCGCCGGGGTTGGAGAACTCGAGCTTCGCGGCGGCTCGAACGCCGCTCTCCTCAGAGATGCGCCTCAGCCGTACGAGCGGCGTATTACCGATCAACTGGGCGACATTCTCCGCGATCTTCATTGTTCTCCTCTTGGGCATTCGTTCATTCGCTTCGCGCTAGTCGCTTCATTTTCTAAAGTAGCTTTGCGAAGTGTACCAATGTGACTACAGATTTCAACAGGCGACCGCGTTCGGGGCGCGTCACGAGAATGCGTTTCTCCCTCGCCGGCCGATTCCACTCCGGGTAGCGAAGCAGGTTGCTGAGCGTGAAAGCCGCGCGGCGCTAGTGCTAGATCGTCACGAGCCCGGCTATCCCGAGAGCAAAGAGAACGATCACTAAGAGCGAGTCGGCCCCGAGCCGGAGGTAACAGCGTTTGGGCCGAAAGATGATGCCGATCGCGTAGACGGATGTGAGGCCGATCCCGAGGATCGCCAGCCAACTGTTCTGATTTCCAGCCGTCGGCAAGACCGGCTTCGCGGCGATGAAGTCGGCGACGAGGAAGAGGCAAACCTGGAAGGCGTTGCCGCCGAAGATGTCGCCCATGGCGAGACCGTGATCGCCCAGACGAACAGCGCCGATTCCCGAGCTGATCTCGGGAAGCGCGGTCGCTAGAGCAAGCACCGTTGCGCCGAAGACGACACCGTTGATGCCGGCCCGGCCGGCGAGGTCGCTACCCGAGACCTGGAGGAATACGCCGGCGACGAGAGTGACGACGCAGGCCAGGGCGAAGTAGAGGGCGACTCGCCAGGTGGAGGTGCCGGTGTGAGGCGTAGCCACGGTCGCATGCGCGACCCGCCGGTGTGGGCGTCCAGGCTGGCTTCCCGGTGCGACCGCCTCCCAGTCCGGCGATTTCCTGAAGCGGTTGATAACGATGATGCCGCACAGCCAGACGACGACGATGGCAATCGAGGCCGGGCTCACGGACCCGATCGCAACCGACGGCTTGAGCAGCGCGCCCATCAGCACAATCGAGACGACGAGGACGACGAGCAGTGCCTCCAGCACCGGGATGAGCGAGCCGACGAGATAGGTGAGCGCACTCTTGCGACCGGCGGTGATATCGCAGATGATCAGCACCATTGTCTGGATGGCGATCCCGCCGATCAGGTTGCCGGCGGCGAGGCCGAGGTGCCCCTGCATGACGGCCGAGACGGTGATCGCCACCTCGGGCAGGGTGCCGGCAATCGAGAGCAGGATCATGCCGCCGAGCGCATCGCCGAGCCCGAAGCGGTTGTCAAGCGCATCGGTGCTCTTGGCGAGGCTGGTGCCGGAGACCCAGGTGGCAGCGGCTCCCGCGGCGAAGATGAGAACGAGGAACGGAGAGGCGAGGTTACTCATGGAAGGGCGCGCGCGCTGAATGCATCGGCGCGCCTATTCTCAGCGGCGGGCCCGCCGGCGTCAAGCGAGCCGCTCTCGCGGCCGCCGCCGGCCGCCTGCTCACACCTGGCGGTTGAAGGAGAAAATGGCGCCCATCAGCAAGGCGGCGCCGAGGACGCCGACCAGCGCGACATCCTCGAGCGTCGTGGTCGTGTGCCCGAAGACGGTCACCCCGATGATCGGATGGCTCGAAGCGAGCGCGCCGGCAGAGATCTCGTCGGCGAGGAAGATGCGGCGAATCGCGTCCACGCCGTAGGTGAGCGGGTTGAGCTTGGAGACGATCTCCATCCAGCGCGGAACGTTGTTGACCGGGAAGAAGACCCCGGCGAGAAACGTGAGCGGGAATACGACCATCTGAATCAGTACTTGAAAACCCTGCTGCGAGCGCATCCGCGAGCCGATCAGGAGGCCGAACCCGGCCAGCGAGAGCGAGAGAACGAGCACGATCGGGATCAGCTCGAGGACGATCTCGAGCGAGAGCGAGATGCCGAACAGCGGCGCAAGCGCGAGCATCACGAGTGCCTGGAAGAGCGCGATCACCGAGGCGCCGAGCGCCTTGCCAAGCACGACGCCAGAGCGGCTGAGGGGCGAGACGAGCACCTCCTTGAGGAAGCCGATCTCGCGGTCCCAGACGACCGAGAGACCCGAGAAGATCGCATTGATGAAGACCGACATGGCGATGATCCCGGGGTACATGAACTTGACGAAATCGACGCCCGCGGCGAGCACGCCGATCTGGCGCTTCAGCCCCTCGCTGAAGACGATCATGAAGATGATCGGCATCCCGAGCGTCGAGGCCAGGCGCGACCGCTCGCGGACGAAGCGAAGCAGCTCGCGATAGGCGATGACCCAGATACCGCGCACGGAGCCGGCCATCAGTTCGCTTGCGCTTTCATACCCGGCGTGTTGACGTAACGGCGAAGCTGCTGGTTGGTGGTGGAACGATCGACGCGAATGGAGCGGCCGGTGAGGGAGAGGAAGACGTCGTCGAGCGTCGGCCGGCGAATTCCGACCGCCAGGATCTTGCTCGAGAAGCTCCGCATCAGCTCGGGCAGGAACTCCTCGGCGCGCGGGACGTTGAAGGAGATCGTGTCGGCCTCGAGACTCGCGCTCAATCCGTAGCGGGCGGATATTTCGGCGACAGCGGCATCGCCCTCTTCCACCCGCAACGTCACGACGTCGCCGCCGAGCGCGTCCTTGAGCACCTCGGGCCGGTCGAGCGCGACGATCTCGCCCTCGTCGATGATCGCTATCCGGTCGCAGTTCTCGGCCTCGTCCATGTAGTGCGTCGTGAGGAAGATCGTCAGCGCCTCGCGCTCGCGCAGATCAAGCACGTACTTCCAGATCCGGTGGCGAGTCTGGGGATCGAGGCCGAGGGTTGGCTCGTCGAGGAAGAGGATGTGCGGATGGTGAAGCAGCCCGCGAGCAATCTCCAGGCGGCGCTTCATCCCGCCCGAGTACTCGCGCACCGAGGAGTCACGGCGATCCCAGAGCTCCATCAGCGTCAGCAGCTCGTGGATGCGTTCCTCGCGAACGCGTTTGGGCACGCCGTAGGCGTAGGCATGGAAGCGGAGGTTCTGAACCGCAGTCAGGTACTCGTCGAGCGTCGGATCCTGGAACACGAGGCCAATCGAGCGGCGGACCTCGGCCCGCTCGCTGATGACGTCGTGGCCGGCCACCGTGGCCCGGCCGGCCGAGGGTGCGAGCAGCGTGCAGAGCATGCTGATCGTGGTCGTCTTGCCGGCGCCGTTGGGGCCGAGAAAGCCAAACACCTCGCCCTCGTCAACGGTGAAGGAGACGCCCTTGACGGCCTGCGTGCGACCGAAGGACCGGCTGAGTTCGCGAGCCGCGATAACGGGCTCGGACGCACTCGGGGTCTTCTGCTTGTGATTCACGGCTTCGCTTCGTTCCGGTGCTTCTCGGCTCGCCATGCGCGCGAACGACGAGCAGGCTGGAGCCTCAGCTCGGACTCTCCGGGTTGCTCAGCGCCGAGGCGTAGTCGCTCGGAAGTGGAATAGAGGCTCCCCAGACTCCCGCTGCGTCGGCCACCGCCTGTGCTAGTCCGCCCAGGGGAACTACTTCGTCCGCCAGCTTCGCCTCGATGATGGCACGAGGCGTTCCATAGGCGATGGCCGTCGACTCCTCCTCGACGATGATCCGGCCACCACGCTCCTTCACCTCGCGCGCGCCATCCAAACCGTCCTTGCCCATTCCGCTCGCGACCACGAGTAAGAGGCGATCGCCGAAGATTCGCGCGGCATCGCTGACTGTCACATCAGCGCGCGGCCGTAGTCCGTCGATCGGCTCCTCTACCGAGACCAGCAGCTTGGAGTCGCCGGCCATGCGAAGGTGGCTTCCTCCCTGCGCGAAGTAGACGGTGCTGGGGTTGAGCTGCTCTCCGCCGAGCGCCTCTTTCACGCCGAGAACGGAGTAGTGGTCGAGGCGATCAGCAAGGGCGCTCGTGAATCCCTCGGGGAGTTGCTGCACCACAACCGTACCGAGGCCAAGAAGCGGTGGTAGCGCAGGAATCAGGTGCGACAGCGACCAGCAGCCGCCGAGCGAGCCGACGACCACGACCGCTCCAGGACCGTCACGTGAAGGATCGCGGGGCGGCGTCGCCGAAGCGGGCGCGCTCATGGGCCCGTGCAGCTCTCTTTGCGCCGCGAGCTCGAGCGCACGCTGCCGCGCAGCAGTCAGATCCGAGGCAACGCGAATGCGCGTGATCAGCTCGCCCACGAAGACCTGAACGGTGTCGCAGGCAAGCGGCCGCTCGACAAAATCGAGCGCGCCCTCGATCAGCGCGTCAACGACCTTGTAGTGGTCGGCGCGGAAATGCCCTCCGAGCAGGATCACGGGAGTGCTCAGTCCCGCCTCGCGCAAGCTGCGCATCAACACGACGCCGTCCATGTAGTCGGCGACGAGGTCAAAAAGCAGCGCGTCCGGGTTGGAGCGGCCACAAAGCTCGATCGCCGCCTCCACCGAATCGACCGTCCCGGTGACCTCGATTCCACGAACGAGCAGCGACTCGCTCAGCAATCGACGCATGAACGGCGCGTGGTCGGCGACGGCAACCCGAAAAGGAGTCAGCTTCTGCATCGATGCTCGGCCTGTGGCTGCTTGTACCTCTCGCTCAAACCGCGGTAATCCGCGGGACCCTCAGCTTACTTCCACAGACGAGCTGAAGGAGGAGCGAGGAGTCAATCTCGCATGCGAGCCCTTCCTGGGAGACGCGCGCGAGCGGGCCACCGTCGGCTCCGATACCAAGCGAGATGCAAACGCCGTGAGCGTCGAGCTCGGAGAGGCGTGCTGCCGCGTGATCGAGCGCATCAAGAAGTTCTGGGGGTGGCTCGTGCGGCCACGGATCCGGCTCTATACGCCGATTCGGGCCCCGTTGTCGCTCGTCGCTCATGCTGCTAGCTCGTCTCTCCTCTCGATCCTTGTTATCGACTGCGATCTACGCTCTTTAGGTAAGCGGCCGCTATTAGCGCGAAAAAGCCGATAGGCCCAAAACAGCTCTCTCGCCCTAGCCCTTACAACCGGAGGGATCAAAAGAAGAGGCCGCCTGGTTCTTGTATCCGATGCGGATCTCCTCGACCTTATCCATCGCGTCGAGAAAGCGATCGAGCACTTCCGGGTCGAAGTGAGCTCCGCGCTGCTCGCGCATCATCGTGACGGCCTCCTCGACGTCGAAAGCCGGGCGGTAGATGCGGTCGCTGGTGAGGGCGTCGAAAACGTCAGCGACCGCCGCGATCCGGCCCTCGAGCGGGATCTCTTCGCCTACTCGCTGGCGCGGGTAACCGCTTCCGTCGAAGCGCTCATGATGCGTCCAGGCCAGCATCGCGGCCAGGGTTAGAAGCTCGGCGTCCGACCCCGACAGGATCCGGTAGCCGATCACCGTGTGCTGCTGCATAACCTCGCGCTCCTCGGGAGTGAGCGTCGACGGCTTGAGCAAGATGTTGTCGGGAATGCCGATTTTGCCCACGTCGTGCATCGGGCTCGCGATGCGCATCAGCTCAACTCGCTCGCGGGGGAAGTCGAAGCGCTCGGCGAGCAGCTCGCAGTAGCTGCTCATTCGCTCGAGATGCCGTCCGGTCTCGAGATCGCGCAGCTCCGCCATGCTCGAGAGACGCCGGACTGTCTCCTCCTGATGCGTGCGCAGCTCCTGCTCGGAGCGCTGCAGGCGTGAGACAGCCTCGCTGAGCGCCGCGGTGCGCGCCTCAACGGCATTCTCCAGCATTGCCTTATGGGCGCGGTTCTCCAGCTCCAGCCGACGCCGGTGCAGAGCGTTGACGATGTTGATCATCAGCTCGTTGGGACGGAATGGCTTGGTCAAATAACCGAAGGCGCCAAGCTTGATCGCGTTCTCGGCCATTTCTGGATCGTCGGCGCCGGTGACCATGAGAGCCGCCACCTCGGGGTGAGTGGCAAGCGTGCTGCTCAGTAACTCCAGCCCGCTCTCCCCCGGCATGTTGACGTCGCAGAGCATGAGCTGGAAGCTCTCCGTTCTCGACTCGAGCAGTTCGCGCGCCTCATCAGCACTAGCTGCTAGCTCGCAGCGAAATCCGTTACGCTCGAGGATGCGCGCGATTAGCTGCTGAACCTGTGGCTCGTCATCGACAACGAGCACATACCCACCTTCGGCCAACGTGTGAGTTCCACCTCCGTTTGGCGCCAGCGTGACCCGAGGCGGCAAAGGATACGCCACGCTGCCCTGCCGACCGAGCCCTTTTTTAACAGTGCCCAGACGGGTTTTGCCTGCTTCTTGCTCTAACACGCCCCTTCTGATCGGCAGCACGAGCGGCGAATGAATGCGCAGCGGCGCTGCCTGACCGGCCAATACGCGCGAACACGGTTACGCGAAATCGGGGAAAGCGGCCGGCGCAAAACGGGAATCGCCAGACAGCCTCGCTGGATCCACAGTTAGAGCAGTTCCCCCACCTGCGGAGGTCCCCCAAATGAACACGGTCACTAGCGGTCAGCGGCTCAGCGCTTCAGAGGCCGAGGCGTTGTGGTGTGCTTGGGTTACGAAGCGAGACGGCGCGGCGCGTGATCGCCTCGTTCTCTCCTACGCGCCGATGGTCAACTACCTGGCTTCGAAGAAGGTGCGCGAGCTTCCCTCTCACTGCGAGCTCGACGACCTCGCCTCCTGCGGTTTGATCGCCCTGATCGAGGCGGTCGATCGCTTCAATCCCGAGAAGGGCGCGACTTTCGAGCAGTACGCCTGGACACGGGTCTCAGGCGCGATCATGGACGAGCTACGGCGCCTGGACTGGGCTTCACGCTCGGTACGCCATTTCGCGCGCCAAGTCGATTCCGCCCGCGAAAATTTCTTCGTCACGAACGGTCGTGCGCCCTCCGAGATCGAGCTTGCCGATGTGCTTCACATCTCGCTCGACGAGATACGTAAGCAGTTCGAGGAGCTCGAGCGTGCCGACCTCTGCTCGCTCAACGCTCCTACCCGCGCCGGGGACGACAGCGAGATGCTCGAGATCGGCGACACGGTCGAGAACCACGAGGCCAGCAGCGAGCCCGAGCCGGCGACGCTGGCGGGAGAGCGAGCGGCCATCGTGCGCGAAGCAATCGCATCTCTCTCCGAGCGCGAGCGCCTGGTGCTCAAGCTAGTCCACGTCGACGAGCTTCAGGGAGCCGAGATCGGAGCGCGCCTCGGCGTCAGTGAATCGCGTGTCTCGCAGATTCTCGCCGGCGCCCGGCAGAAGCTCCGTACCCGGATCGCCGCCTACGACGTTGGCGACTCGATCGCGGCCTAGAATCGCAGCTACCGGTAAATTTACGGTCTCCGTGCACGGACATGCACTGCGCCGGTAATAATCGCAGTGCGGCCGACCGGAGCGACGCGTGGATCACACAGGCAGCGAAGAAGGCAAACAGCCAGCGAAAGAGAACGGGACGCCGTCCCAGTTCTCCGCGGGCGACGAGCGCGGCCAGAAGCATCCCGAGCAAGAGGGTAACTCTGAGAGTGCACGCCGAGCTTTCGATTTGCTCGAGCGCTTCAGCGGTGAGCTCGAAGAGATTTTGCTTTCGCTCGAGCGCGCTAAGAGCAACGCGACCTCCACCGAGAGCAGCCCACGAGCTCCGGAGCAGACTTTTAGTCCCTCGAGCATCCACTTCGACCCGAGCCCAATCTCGGCGAGAATCGATCCCAACGCGCTGCCTCCGGTAGAGAGTCCAGGCGCGGCCTCGCGCTCGACACTGAGACTGACGTCCGAAGCCGGGTTCCTGATTCTCGTCGCCGCGATCTCGGCTCGAACCGGTCTGCGACCGCTGCTGATCGTAGTGGCCGAGGCGGCAGCCTTTCTGATCGTCGCTTCGGTCGAGCTCGCGATCGCGCACGACAGGCGCCGCTACCGGCAGCTTCCCGCTTCGGCCCCCGCGTTCGCGTCTCTACCGGCGCAGGAGACCGGGACAACCTCGGAGCGTCTCTCCGTCACGCTCGATCAGGTCGAGCCACTGGTTTGGCGAGCCGATAGGCACGACGACGCCGCCGAGGCGAACTGGCCGCTGGCGGCTTTCGTGTCGCCGAGCGAGCCCGACGAGGCCGAGAGCATCGAGGAGGCACAGGAAGGCGCCACCGAGATCTCGACTGCGGCGCACCCCGAAGGTGGAGTTGCAGCCGTGCCGGGGCCCACGCCCAAAGTCGAATCGGAAGCGGCTTCGGAACGCGCTGAGGTAATACCGGCCGCCGAGCCGGAGCCAGAAGCTCAGCCAGAAAGCGCCGACGCGATCCCGGCCTCAGAGCCCGAGCTCGAGCATCGCCGGCGTTTCGGTCTATTCCGCCACGAGGCGAGCGAGCCGGCCGGCGAGGCCGAGATCGAACCCGAAGTCGAAGCCGAGACGCCTGATTCCACAACCACAGAGACCGAGACCGAGGCCGAGGCCGAGTTCGAGAGCGCCCCTGAGATCCCGGCCCCAGAGCCCGAGCCCGAGCATCACCGGCGTTTCGGTCTATTCCGCCACGAGGCGAGCGAGCCGGCCGGCGAGGCCGAGCCCGAAGCCGAGATCGAACCCGAAGTCGAAGCCGAGACGCCTGATTCCACAACCACAGAGACCGAGGCCGAGGCCGAGTTCGAGAGCGCCCCTGAGATCCTCGCCGCAGAAACCGAGCCCGAGCATCACCGGCGTTTCGGTCTATTCCGCCACGAGGCGAGCGAGCCGGCCAGCGAGGCCGAGCCCGAAGCCGAGATCGAACCCGAAGTCGAAGCCGAAGGCGAGGTCGAGACTGGGGCCGAGCCCGAGAGCATCGCTGAGATCCCGGCTCCAGAGGTCAAGCCCGAGCGCCACGGTCATTTCCATCTCTTCGGGCGCGAGGAGAAGGCGCCCGACACCGAGGCGGAGACCGAACCCGAGGCCGAAGCGGAGCCCGAGGCCGAGACCGAGCTAGTAAGCGCCCCTGAGATCCTCGCCGCAGAAAGCGAGCCCGAGCATCACCGGCGTATCCATCTATTCCGCCACGAGGCGAGCGAGCCGGCCAGCGAGGCCGAGCCCGAAGCCGAGATCGAGCCAATAGTCGAATCCGAGGTGCCGAACGGCGAGGGCGCACCGCTGGAGGATGCGTTCTGGCAGAGCCCAGTCGAGGAGCCCGGCAGCTCAGCCGGCGCCGGAGATACGACGATCGAGATCGATCTGCCGCCGGAGATTCCGATCGGCGAGATCGAGCGCACGTTGGAAGAGCTCAGTGGGCGCGAGCCGGGCCTACGCCGACGTCGATGGCTGCGAGGCGCCAGCGCCGAGAAAGACGCGACGGAGCAATCGACGGGCGACGAGACGCCAGGCGGCGCGAGCGAATTGCGCCTAGTGGCCGAACTAGAGCGGCGCCGGCGCGAGCGCGAATACTTGCGCAACCTGCGAGCGTCGCGCTGACGCTGTCTCGACCCGATCCGAGGCGAGCGGCATCAACCAGACTCCGCTCGTCCGTACGCCCCCAACAAAGACCGAAGCGGGCGCCGCATGCCCGCTTCAATCCGATCTGGGGGGGAGATCCGTGTGTGTTTTATGAGGCCTGTGGGCCCCCGCCGCATCGGGGCCCCGGCTCTGTTTTGCGAGTGGCCCCCGCCGCATCGGGGCCTATCTCGTGAATCGCGAGTGGCCCCCGCCGCATCGGGGCCTATCTCGTGAATCGAACTATGCTCGGTAGATAGCGCTTCATCTATCCCCGCTTGGTGCTTGACCGCGTTACTTGACCCGCTTCACTGCTCGACAAGCCGAAAAGCCGTGTTTAGGAAAGGCAATTCGGAGCCGAAACCGGGTGATCGAGCGGATCGAGGCTTGACGGAAACCAGTCAGTGAGACGGTTTCTCTTCACTCCAGGCAAGCGCCGGTGGAGACGCCGACGTCGTCGCGGAGCTCGAAAAGGCCGCGCGCGAGCTCGCTCGAGCTGCCGTAGCCAACATCTGTGCCCTTCTTCGCCCCGAACACCGTCAGCTCGACAGCACCGCGCTCGTTCACGACCGGGCCGCCCGAATCGCCCGGTCGCACCTTGCCGCGCAAGCTGGTGATCGAGCGACTGACAACGGTGCCGGCATAGTTCGGAGAGAAGAGGGTCGAGGTCGAGCCGACGCGCACAGGCTCGGCCTTGAAGGGCCCGTCGCCCGGGTAACCGAGCGCCGCGCCGGCATCACCGAAGTCTGGGGAAGCCAGCCGGAGCGGCTTCTCGCCAAGCCCCTGTACGTAGAGCAGAGCGAGGTCGTTGGTTCCATCGAGGGCGACGACCCGGGCGGAGCGCGCAGAGTGTCCCTGCGCCTGAACTTTGATCTTGCTCCCGCCGGCAACGACGTGCGCCGCAGTAACGACGTATTCCTTCCTCGCAACCCAACCCGAGCCGGCATAGTCGATGCCGCACGCCTCCGACTTCACCTTGACCACGCTTCGCTCGCTTCGCTGCAAGCTCGCGAGAGTAAGCACGCTCGAATCAGGCGCCTGCGACGGGGCCGCAGGCCCGACGATCAGCGGGAATGGATCGATACCCGCGAGGGCGCTCATGACGTCTTGAGGCGGCAGGGTTGAGATCAGCTTCGAGAGCACGGCCGACTGCCGCGCTCGCTCGCGCACGATCGAGGTTTGCGGCAGGTGGAAGGCGACCACAGCCATTATCCAGAGCACGGCAATAGCGGTAGCCACCCCGAGCACCGACCCGCCTACGGCATCGATCAGCCTGAACGGCGTCAGCCTGAGTGCATCCCTGAGTACGCCGCCCATAAGCGCGCCCGCAGTCTCCAGAGCGATGGCGAGAATCAGTGCGCCGGCAAGCGCAACCAGCGGTGTGTAGGGCGAGTGCGAGCCGGAGAACAAGACAGGCGCCAGACGCGCTCCGAGGTATAGCCCGCCGACTACGCCAACCAGCGAAAGACCGCCCACGAGAAGCCCCTTGCGCAACCCGCCGAGGGCGAGCATGAGAATGAACGCGACGGCGAGCCAGTCGACGGGGGCCACTAATGAAGGCTACCCACTTTCCAGGCCTCGGACAGGACAAACATCGGTCACCTGGCCGCACTCCGGATCGAGCTACAATGCTGCGGCTCACGGGGGCGTAGTTCAGCTGGTTAGAACGCCGGCCTGTCACGCCGGAGGTCGCGGGTTGAGCCGACTAAAGTCCGCCCTCCTCCGGAGGGCGTTCGACTTTCGTCGGTCGACTTGACGGGCGTTGAGCCACGCCTGCGGCGTGTTGCTCATCGCGAGGGATCCGAGGAGCGGAACGAGCTAGCCGGAATTCGGACAGAGTTCGTATTGTGGGGGTTGGCGACGGCGCTTCGGAAGCCGCGCCCGTACACGCCGGTCGCGGCGGCCTGCGGATAGCAGCAGGCGAAACAGGCGGAAGTGTCGCTACGCCCGCGCATCGATCTAGTCGGTGAGCAAGCTACAATGCGCCGACTCGGGGGCGTAGTTCAGCTGGTTAGAACGCCGGCCTGTCACGCCGGAGGTCGCGGGTTCGAGTCCCGTCGCTCCCGTCTCGCTTACTCGGTCGGCGGCTCCGTACGGCCGGGGAGCCCGGCCTCCCGGAGCCGCCTGACGCCGCTGGCGGCACGATCCTCTCCGAGTTCGTGTTGTTAACACTGCCCTCTCCGGACTCGCACCGCCAGCGGCGCCCCGAGAAAGCGAGACAGCGCCTGGTTTGAGTCCCGTCGCTCCCGAATCCGACGAAAGTCCGCCCTCCTGCGGAGGGCATGACGACTTTCGTCGGCAAGGAAAATCGGCGATGAACCGCGCCTGCGACGCGAGTTACTCGCTTCCTCCTCCCGCCAGCGAGAGAGCGATACGCTCACGGCGGATGGCAGCGAGCCGGAGAGCGGCGACGGCAAGGGCAAGCATCGCCACGGCGACGGCGACGTCGGCGAAGACGACAGAGCGCTCGGTCGAGAAACGCTGGGTCGATGCGAACGTGATTGTGAGGAAAACGGCAGCCGCAGTTCCGAACGGCAGCCCCAGAGCGAGATAGCGGAGCGTTCGGCCTCTCGCCGGATCCAGGCGCCAGGAGAGCCAGGCCGAGACTGCCGCGAGCGCCCCGACATAGGCGAAGATCGCTCCTAGCGCATAGAGACCGGCCAACAACCAGATCGGGGGTGTGTACGTCATCACGGTCACATCTCCGACTCGCTCGGAGCTTCCGAACATCTAGGCGAAGGCTTCGCTCGACATACCGTAGGCGGCGAAGAGCCCGAAGACCGCCCCGGGAATCGCGCCGAGAACGCTCGCGAGCGCGGTCGAAATGAGCGCGAGCCGAGTGCGGACGAGACCGCGGGCGCTCGCCCACTCCAGCGCGAAGCCATGCGGGTCGTTTCCGACGTACGCGCCCGTACTCGTCCCGTCGCTTTGCGCCACCGCCAGATCGGCCTCGAGCTCCGCGGCCAGGGCCCGGGCATCGGCGCGCCGCACACCGAGCCGCTTCCAGGTGCGGCGGCACGCTGCGAGCACTTCTTTCATCGCTCAGCCTCCCTCGAGCTCAGCACAGCGTCGATCGCGCTGCGCGTCTCATTCCATTCCTGCCTCCATCTCTCTAGCGCCGACCGCCCGCGGGGTGTCACGCGGTAGTACTTGCGCGGCGGCCCGCCGTCGCTCGGCTGCTGAAACGGCTCGACGAGACCACCGCGTTCGAGCCGCCCGAGCACCGGATAGATCGAGCCCTCGCCGACCACGTCTAGTCCTCGCGTCGCGAGCCTCTTAGTCATCTCGTAGCCGTAGGCGGGCTCGTCCACTAAAACGGCGAGCAGGCAGACGTCCAGAACGCCGCGCAACAGCTGACTCGTCCGCTCGTACGCAGGTATCATGCGGTGCATGATAGCGCAACTGTCTTGCTTTGCAAGCTAGCCGTTGTGCTCGAGCGCCCAACTCAGTCCGCCTGCCCGCGCTGGGCTCGGATCTCCTGTTTGAGGGTCTAGGTCTCGCCTTCGTCGAGCGAGGCCTCGCCTCGCCATAGAAACGAGTCGTCTTTGATCTCGTTGCGCGCGACGCGCGAGAACAGACACAAGCAAGCCCAGCCCGACGGATGCGCCCGCTCGGAGTACGAACTGCGTACGATCCGGCAGAGCAGTCCAGGCCGTTTGTTGTGGTTCAAGTCGCAAGCCGAGAGGTGATGAGTACGAGTCAGCGCCGATCGATACCCGAGGGCTTTTCGATTGCTGCTCGCAAGGCGGCGCGAGCCGGAACCGCGCAGTTGCACGAGACGCTTGGTGGCTCGCTCAGAACGAGGGTCATCGTCGTGCTCGCCGCGATTCTCGCTCTGAGCAGCGCTGACGTCGTCACCGTTGGTGCGTCGGCCACCCAGCTCCGCGGCGACCTGGCGATCAACAACACCGACATCGGTCTGCTGGTAGCCGTCTCTTCCCTCGTCGGCGCGATTGCGAGCGTGCCCTTCGGCGTGCTGGCAGACAGGATCCGGCGAACGTTCACGCTCGCGGCAGCGATCGTGCTCTGGGGGGTCGCGATGGTCTGGAGTGCCACCTCGTCGAGCTTCGGCGAGCTCTTGCTCACGCGCCTGTTTCTAGGCGCGGTGACCGCGGCGGCCGGCCCATGCGTGGCATCGCTGGTGGGCGATTACTTCGCTGGATCGGAACGCGGGCGCATCTACGGCTTCATCCTCAGCGGCGAGTTGCTCGGAGCCGGCTTCGGCTTCGCCGTCACCGGCGACATCGCCGCTCTATCCTGGCGGCTCGCTTTTTTCATCCTCGCCATTCCCGCCTTCGTGCTGGCATGGGCGGTCATACGGCTTCCCGAGCCGGCGCGAGGAGGTCGGGGAGCGCTCGCTCCCGAACCGGGTACAGCGGCAGCTCGAGCTGCGAGTCGTCACGCCGCCGATTCACAGGCTGCTAGCGATGAGCCTCATGCAACCGACGCTCAGCTGCTCGTCCGCGAGCGCAAGATCGTCCCCGATCCCGAGCTCGTACTACACGGCGACATCAGCCGATTGAGTCTCGTGGCAGCGGTACGGCACGTGCTTCGCGTGCGCACGAACGTCGTGCTGATCGCATCCAGCGCGCTTGGCTACTTCTTCCTGGCCGGAGTGGAGATTTTCGGTGTCGAATTCGTCAAGGGCCAATACAGCATCGGACAGGTGACGGCGAACGGGCTCTTGCTCGTCGTCGGGGTTGGCGCGATCGCCGGGGTCTTAGCCGGCGGAACGCTCGGCGATCGCTTGCTGCGTCGGCGCTATCTCAACTCGCGCATCACCGTCAGCGCACTCGCGGCGGCCGCCACCGTCGTGCTTTTAATCCCTGCCCTCGTCACGCGCAGCGCCAGCGCCGCCTTGCCTTACTTGATCTTTGCCGTCTTCGCACTCTCGGCTCAGAACCCGCCTCTCGATGCGGCGCGCCTGGACATCATGCCGCCGCGCTTGTGGGGCCGCGCCGAGTCGGTACGCACTCTCGTGCGCGCGATCGCAGTAGCTCTTGCTCCTCTACTCTTCGGCGCGGTTTCCGACTACGTCTTCGGCGGCGGCCGCTCGGGCCTGCAGTGGACGTTCGTGGTCATGCTCATACCGCTTGCGGTGAGTGCGCTGCTGCTCTTCAGAGCGCTCCACACCTATCCAGGCGACGTCGCCGCCGCAGCCGCGTCGGCTCGAGCTAGCCCATCCGTCTCGTCGGCGTAGCGACTCCGCCTGCTTCGCGCAACCTGCCCGCACGCGCGGGAAGTACCAAGCGGAGCGTTCGGCACCGACCGTCCCCCGAGTCTGCTTGAAGCGGATATGCTCGCGCGCATGGAGACGACCAAGTACTTACTCAACGAATCCGCGCTGCCAACGCGCTGGTACAACATCCAAGCCGACCTGCCGAAGCCGCTGCTGCCGTATCTGCACCCCGGCACAATGCAGCCGCTCGGCCCCGAAGACCTTCTTCCGCTTTTCCCGATGGAGCTGATCCTGCAGGAAGTCAGCCAGGACGGCTACATCGACATCCCGCAAGAGATCCTCGAGATCTACCGCCTCTGGCGGCCGACTCCGCTCTACCGAGCGCACGCCCTGGAGAAGGCGATCGGCACGCGCTCGCGCATCTTCTACAAGTACGAGGGCGTCAGCCCCGCCGGCTCGCACAAGCCGAACACGGCTGTCGCCCAGGCCTTCTACAACAAAAAGGAGGGCCGCACCCGCATCGCCACCGAGACCGGCGCCGGCCAGTGGGGGAGCGCTCTTGCTTTCGCCTGCGGGCTGATGGGACTCGAGTGCAAGGTCTACATGGTGCGCGTCTCCTACAACCAGAAGCCATTCCGGCGCTCGCTCATCCACACCTGGGGTGCCGAGGTCGTGGCTAGCCCCTCGAACGAAACCAACTCCGGCCGAGCGATCCTCGCCGAGCACCCCGACTCGTCGGGCAGCCTCGGTATCGCCATCTCCGAGGCGGTCGAGGACGCCGCAACCCGGGATGACACCGCCTACTCGCTGGGAAGCGTGCTCAACCACGTGCTCATGCACCAGACGGTGATCGGCGAAGAGGCGATCGAGCAGATGAAGATGGCCGGCGCCTACCCCGAAGTCGTCATCGGTTGCGTCGGTGGCGGCTCGAACTTCGCCGGTCTGGCCTTCCCGTTCATGCGCGACAAGATCGCCGGCAAGGAGATCGACTTCCTCGCCTGTGAGCCGGCGGCCTGCCCGACGCTGACGCACGGGATCTACACCTACGACTACGGCGACACGGCCAAGCTGGCGCCGGTGGCGGCGATGCACACGCTCGGTCACGACTTCGTACCCGAGCCGATCCACGCCGGCGGCCTGCGCTATCACGGCATGGCGCCGCTCATCTCGCACCTACTGCAGCTCGGCATGATCCGCGCCGAGGCCTACCTGCAGAACGACATCTTCGGCTCGGCGATCACCTTCGCCCAAAGCGAAGGCATCATCCCGGCACCGGAGTCGGCGCACGCCATCCACGGCGCTATAACGACGGCGAAGAAGGCCGACGAAGAGGGCAAGTCGAAGACGATCCTCTTCAACCTCTCCGGCCACGGCCACTTCGACATGGCCGCCTACGACAACTACCTCGCCGGTAAGCTCGTCGACGTGGCCTTTGACGAGGCTCAGATGGAGCGGGCGCTGAAGGCGATCGAGTCACTGCCGAAGCCGGCCTGAGCCCGGTTCTTGCGAAAGGGCGAGCGCATAAGCGTTCGCCCTTTCTCTTTCGAAAGACAGGTCCAACGAGTAAGAGGAGAGGCGAGCCGATGTCGGAGGAGAAAAGGTTCAGCGCCGAGGAAGCAAGGAGCGTGGGCGAGCGGATCGGTATCGACTGGGAGCAAGCGCCGTTCGGCGTCGAGCAGTTCCGGGCCGGAATGGATGTCGAGCTCGAGCACGGAGCGCACGATTCGACGACCGACGTGACAGGTGACGACTCGATAATCACCGGGAAGATCGCGCTTGCGCACCTGAACGAGTTCCCCGACTACTACACACGCCTCGAGGCGATGGAGGAAGAGGCGAAGCGCTTTCGCGGCCTCGCCTGAGGCCGGCCGTTCCCCGAAGCTACGCAGCTAGGGTGCTCGTGCGGGCCAAGATGACCATTTGCGTGAGGTAGACAGTCGATCCCAGTGCGGAGTCGAGCGCCTGACGAACTCTGCCCCTGATCTCGGGGCTTCGCTCGAGCTTCGAGATGGCATCACCGGGGCCGGCCACGATCAGCCTGACCGGTTGAAGCTCCTCGCGCAGTGGATAGGCCCCGCCCGTTGGGACGATCTCGAGACTGCAACGGGCGAGATATGCGGCCGCTTCGCTCTCGTGCGAGCCAACGAGCCACTCGAGCGCCGCCTCGTAAACCGTGGCGGCGTCGGGAAGCTCGATCTTCACGGGAGCATCGTGCCGATGAAGGGGTAGGAGTCGCATAGGCACGTAATCGGCCGCTGGGAGAGAAACCAGATACCCGCTCTGCGTCGACCTACGTAGCTCGAATGGGTCGGCCTCCGGACCGCGCAGCGAGCTCGCGAACCACTTCGTCGGCCCAGGCCTGGATTGTCTCCCAGTCGCGTGCGTCCACGGCCGGCATGCGCTTGAACGGAAAACCGAGCTTGCTCCGATCGATCACGCCGCCGAAGACGGCGGTCGAGAAGGGATGCACTTCGGGCACGGCGTCGAGCGCTCGCGCCAGCTCGGCAGCCGCGCTCTTCGGGCCTATGGCGAAAACTGCCAGCGGCAGCGAGGCGAGCTCACCGCGACGGCGCTTCAGCAGTTTGCGGGCATCCTTGTGCCAGCGCCCCATGTAGAGCGCGCCCCCAAGCACGACGGCCCGATAGCGATCGAGGCTCTTCACCTCGCGAGCCGGACTGATCTCGACCTCGACTCCGCTCTGGCGAATGACGCGCGCCACATCGGCCGCTACCTCGCGAGTTGAGCCACGCCTGGTGGCGTAGGCAACGAGTACGGTGTCCATTAACTCCCCTCTCAACCGCTTACGACCCCGATTATGACAACCAGGCCCATAATCACTCCGACCACTCGGGTCATCATCGAGGTGAGCCTGAGAGAAAAGAGAGACGGATGCCAGTGAAACTGCACCGCTGTTCGACGATGTGGGTGAAGATCGGCGCCCATCCGTGCTGGCGCGTCCAGAAGGCGCTCGATGAGGCGGGCATCGAGTACGAGGTCGTGAAGGGCCCGATGAGCCGGTCGAAGCGCGACCAGATCGCTGCGCTCAGCGGCCAGAGGCTCTACCCGGTGATCGAATTCGAGGACGGGAGCGTCTACCGCGAGGAGTCGAAAGGCATGGCCGAGCGCATCCGCGCCGGAAAGCTGTTCGACTTGCCGGCAGCGGGCTCGGAAACGACAGGGTAGGTCCGACCGGCCGGCAGAACGCCGGCAGCATTCGAGAAGAGAGCCACGCCGCTAATGACCGCGGCCGGTGCGCGGCCCAGGAACATCTCGAGGATCGTTCTCGTTTGAGCCTTTGGAAGGGGCAAATCAATCGCCGGCGCGGGGTCCACCGGTGCGAAGGGCAGGGTGAGACGATGTTCCGGAGGAAGGAGGCTCGATCGAGCTCGAGAGACGAGCTCGATAGGACTCCGAAGGAGGAGCTGAAGGAGCGCCTGACGCCGCTCCAGTACGACGTCGTCTGTGAGGGCGGTACGGAGCAGCCGTTCCGAAACGAGTATTGGGACAACCACGAGCCGGGGATCTACGTCGACTTGGTCTCGGGCAAGCCGCTCTTCAGCTCCACAGACAAGTTCGATTCGGGCAGTGGCTGGCCGAGTTTCACGCGACCTATCGACGAGAGCGAGGTCGTCGAGCACGGCGATCATTTGTACGGCATGAGGCGCACGGAGGTACGCGGCGTGGCAGCCGACTCGCACCTCGGCCACGTCTTTCCGGATGGGCCCGCTCCAACCGGGCAGCGCTACTGCATCAACTCCGCGGCGCTCCGTTTCATCCCGCTCGACCAGTTGGAAGAGAGGGGTTACGGCGAGTTCCTCTCGCTTTTCGAGGGAGAGAAGAGCGGTGGCTGAGACCGAGAGAGCAGCCTTCGCGGCCGGCTGCTTCTGGGGCGTCGAAGCGTACTTCAGGCGCGTGAAGGGCGTTGTCCGAACGACGGCCGGCTACAGCGGAGGGACGACAAAAAACCCGAGCTACGAGCAGGTTTGCGGCGAGGGAACGGGCCACGCGGAGTCGGTTCTCGTCGAGTACGACCCCTCGATCGTCTCCTACGAGCGGCTGCTCTACCACTTCTGGAAGATCCACGATCCGACCCAGGTCGATCGGCAGGGAAACGACGTCGGCAGCCAGTACGGCTCGGCAATCTTCACGCACTCCGAGGAGCAGCGCGAGGCAGCCGAGCGCTCAAAGGCCGAGCTCGAGCGCTCGGGAAGGTACCGCACGCCAGTCGCCACCAAGATCGAACCGGCTTCGGAGTTCTGGCGCGCCGAGGAGTACCACCAGGACTACCTGACACAGAACCCCGGCGGCTACTGCCACGTCGATCTCTCGAGCGTCGACTAGCGCTGCGCCTTCCTCGAGGCTTGTCAGGGAGCGCCGATCAGCCCGAGCCGGCCCGCCATGGCGAGCGCGATCCAAAGCAGTCAGAAGCGGTCGAGAGTCGAGAGCTGCTCGAGAGCCCCCGAACTCTCCCGGGCGCCCCGATTCCTCGTCCTTCGAGTGTGCTCATTCCCCGTCCGCTCCGTCGAGCTCATAGAGAAGCGCTTCGACGTGGTTCGCGATCTCGTCGCGGATGCGCCGAGTCGTCTCGGGATCGGTCTGATTAGGGTCCTGCACGTTCCAGTCCAGGTAGCGCCTCCCCGCAATGACCGGGCAGGCGTCGCCGCAACCAACCCTCGCCACGAGATCGGCCCACTCGAGATCGGCGCGCTCGAGCTGGCGCGGTACGTGCCCGGAAAGATCGATGCCCAACTCGCGCATCACGTCGACCACGTTCGGACCAACCCGAATAGCGGGCCTCGTCCCGGCCGAGCGCGCCTCGTACCTGCCTTCGGCGCCGAGTCGGAAGAACGCCTCGGCCATCGGCGAGCGGCCGGCATTGCCAACACATACGAAGAGGACGTTCACAGTGAGTTCTGCTCCTTTCGCGCCCGCTCGCGATCGGCGATCGCGCCCAGAATCCCTTCCAAGCGTGCTGCCTCCGCCTCGGAAAGCGCGTACGCCTGAGGCGCCAACATCGATCCAGTTACGCCGCTCATCATATTGACGCCGCACTATCTGGTTCGGCTCTCGAGGGCTTGACGTACCCCCTCAGCCCGAATATCGTAACGAACGTATGTTCGCCTCTACGGCTCGAGACCGCTTTCGGTGAATCCGCCTGCTCTGCCACGCCTGGTCGTCCACGTCGCCGTCAGCCTAGACGGTCGCACGAACTCTTCACCGCCCGATGCGAGCGGCTTCCCGGCCGATATCGGCCTCTTCTACGAACTTGCGGATAGCTGGAAAGAGGATGCGACCCTAGCCGGTTGCGACACGCTTCTCGCGGCAACGCCCGACGAGGCCAAGCCGCTAGATCCACTGCCGGCTCGTGACCTGAACCTGCCCCTGCTCGTCGTACCCGACAGCCGCGCCCGTATGAAGCACTGGCAGTACTGGCTCAGCCAGCCCTTCTGGCGCGGCGCCGTCGCACTCTGCTCACGACGCACACCGGCCGCCTACCTGGCCGAGCTTGCAGCGTTGGGAGTCGAGACGATCATCGCCGGTGAAGAGCACGTCGACTACAGGCTGGCACTGGTGGAGCTTCGCGCGAACCATGGCGTCGAGGTCGTACGGGTGGACTCGGGCGGTGCGCTCATCGGCGCGCTCTTGCGCTCTGGTTTGGTCGATGAGGTGAGCGTGCTCGCTCATCCCTTCCTATGCGGTAGCGCGCCTGAGCTTTCTTTCTTCCGACCAGGCAACGAGCCTCGCCCGGAGGTCATCTCACTGGCGCTACGAGCCGTCGAAGTGCCATGCAACGACATCGTCTGGCTCCGCTACGACGTCGTGCGCTAGAAGCTCGTCCGGCCCGGGCCTGTCCCTACGGGCCGACGTCCGGCTCAGAGCTCGTTACGGACGATGCCCACCTATGCTGACGCGATGAGCTTCCGCCGGAGTGCCGAGAAGCACGTGATCGCGCTGACTTTCGACGACGGGCCTTCTCCGTGGACGGCACCGATTCTCGACCTGCTCGCCGAGCACAGCGCTAGAGCCACCTTCTTCGTTTTGGGGGCGAACATCGCGGGAGGCGAGCGCGATCTAAAACGCGCGGCCGAAGAGGGGCACGAGCTCGGCCTACACGGCTGGTCGCACCGGCGCCTGATCAAGCTCTCCAGCGCTGAGATCAGCGAGGAGATGCTCACGACACAGGCAGCGATCGCGCGCGCGACCGACGTCGTCTACCACAACTGGCGGCCGCCCTACTTCGAGGCCAACAAGCGGGTGCGTAGAGCGCTCGGCGAGAACGGCCTGGTCGAAATCGGCTGCTCGATAGCGCCCGAGGACTACCACTGGCCGGCAGAACGCAGCGCGGCTTACGTGCTCAAGCGCCTCCAGCCCGGAGCGATCGTCGATATGCACGACGGATGGCCTCCCCAATCTGGAAGCGATCAGACTCGCGCGGCAACGGTCGAGGCGCTCGGTCTGATCCTGCGCGAGATGAAGAGACGAAACCTCCACAGCGTCCCGGTCTCGGAGCTTCCAGCCCTTGCAATCGGCGGCGCAACCTGAGAAAGTGTCACCCGTGTCGCGTCGCCTTCTTCTCGTTATCGCGGTCGGAGCTTTCGGGTTACTCGCGGTCGGCTCTCTGGCGACGGCAAGCTCGAGCAAGGCGAGGGTAAGTAAGGACACCTTCGTCCAATTCCGCATGCCCTCGAACAACGTCTTCTGCGCCTACATCGTCTCGAGCTCGCCGTACGCCAAGTACCTCCGCTGCGACATCATGAGCGGGCTCAAGCCGAAACCGTCCAGCAAGGGCTGCGTCGAGGGCAGCCGCGGCGTCAGCGCCGATATGGACGTGACCGGTCGGGCAACATACCCTTGCTCCAGCGACACCGTCTACAACAAGAGAGCGCCAAAGCTCAGATACGGAAAGACCTGGCGCCGTGGCGGCTTCACCTGCAAATCAAAGATTGCCGGGCTGCGCTGCACCAACAAGAGCGCCCACGGCTTCTTCCTCAGCCGTAAGCACAGCTACCGCTTCTGACGGCTCGTTTCGAGGCGCGGGACTCCACTGTTTGAGTGTATCCGCCTCGGAGCGGGCGATTTGGCACGAACTTGGCGCATTCATCGCGCCTTTTATCGATACCGCTTTACGACCCCGCGGGTCGGTTTGTTTGAGCACCAACTAATCGCAACTCGAGCCGAGCGTCGTCCGGCCTGCCTAATCGTCCGTAGCGGCCAGAGGCTGAGCCCGCGTTGGGGTCTCGGTCGAAGCGGCGCTAGAGGCGAGCAGGCCGATCGCCGCCATCACCAGCGCAACTATCCCGAGCGCAGCCGGAAGCCCGAGCAGCTTCGCCGTCGAGCCGATCAGCGGCGGCCCCACTAGAAAGCCGAAATAGCCGATGACCGAGACCGAGGCCAGCCCGATTCCCGGCGGGACGTCGGGGTGTGAGCCGGCGGCACGAAAGACGGTCGGAACCACCGCCGCGAGACCGGCGCCCATGCCCGCAAAGCCGATGATCGCCGCAACTGGGTGTCCGATCAGGAGCGCAACGGTAAGGCTTCCGGCCGCCAGTAAGCCGCCGGCGCGCGTCAGGGCGACCGGTCCGAACCGCAGCGACAGGCGATCTCCGCTCAGACGCCCGACGACCATCATCAGCGAGAAGGAGAAGTAGCCAAACGCCGCGACAGCCTGGCTCGCGTGAAGCGGCTTGTTGATGTAGACGGCACTCCAGTCACCTGCCGCGCCCTCGGCCAGCAGACTGATGAAGGCGACGATGCCGAGCACGACCAGTTGCCTAGGCGGCTTGACGAAGAAGCGCCGCTGCTCCTGCGCAACCCCGTCGCCGCCGCGAAACAGGAAGGGACTGAACAAGAGGCCTCCCGCCAGCGCGACGCCGACCGCGAGCGAGATGTGCACGCGGAGATCGAGCGCGGCCCAGGCCGCTAGCGCGCCAGTACCTGCGCCCACAAGCCCGCCGATGCTGTACCAGGCATGGAAGGAGGAGAGGATCAGGCGTCCGTAGCGGCGCTCGAGCGCGAGACCGTGCGCATTCATGGCCACGTCCATCACGGCGCTAACAGCGCCGACCACGAACATGACCAGACCGAGAACGATTAGGTTCGGAGCAAAGGCGATCGGTGTGATCGACAGGCACCAGAGAACGAAAGAGACCTTGGTCGCTCGCCGGCTCCCGAATCGAGTAACGAGGCGACCAGCCAGCGGCATGGCCAGGATCGCGCCCACGGGAGCGGCAAAGAAAGCAAACGAAAGGGCAAAGACCGTGAGCCCGAGCTTGTCCATCAGCGCCGGGATGCGGGTTACCCAGTTTCCGCCGATCGCCCCGTTGGCGAAGAAGATGTAGGCAACCGCGATCCGCGCCGCCCGCAGCTGGCTCGTAGTGCTCTGCTTCGCTACCGACTCGCTCAAGAAGTGCTCCCCGGGGGAATGAATCCGCCGCGCTCCAGGCTACCGGCACGCGTCCGAAGAGCGCAGCTACGTCACGTCGTCAGAACGCGCCTGAGCCGCCAGGTGGCAAGCGTAAGTAGCACCGCCGCGTAAGCGCAGAGCACGGCCACATCAAGTGACACGCTCGCCAAGCCGCCGCCATTCGTGAGCAGACTGTTGAAGGCGTCGTTCGCCCAGGCGTGCGGCGTGATGTGCGCGATCTTCCGCATCGTGCTGGGGAAGTACTCGAGCGGCTCCATCGAGCCACCGATGGCGGCGAAAACGAGCCCGACGATCATTCCGATCGGCCCCGCCTGTTGCTCGCTCGCAAACAGCGTCCCGATCAGCACTCCCGCCCCGACCGCGACCAGGCTGAAGGCGAGGATGACTGCTCCCGTTCCAAGCGGATCGCCCCAGTCGACCGAAAAGACGAGCCAGGAGAAGACGACGATCAGAAGCGACTGCAGGAGCGTGATCACCCAGCGCCCGAGCACGATCCCAAGCAGGATCTCGCGCGTGGAGCTTGGCGTGGAGAGCATCCGCCGCGCCACCCCGAGCCGGCGCGTCTCGATCAGCCAAACCGCGCCGCTGAGCGCCGATAGGAACACGAAGAGCAGAAGCTGCGTGCTCGCGCTCTACTGGAACTGCCCCCGCGAGCGCGGGTACTTACCCCCGCTGGCGGCGAGTAGCTGAACGCCAACGGGCGAGCTGACCTTGACCGCACTTACACGCTCGATCGCACTGGCGAGAGTGCCACCCCGTTCGCTCCTGACGACGCGGGCGGCAGTGAGATTGCTCCCTTGTGCAGACACGGCCGCTTCGACCGCGATCCTGACCTGCGGCGCCAGCGAGTCGGGGCGCGCGAAGTAGCGAATCGAAGCGGACTCTCCTGCCCGAAGGAGGCGATCGTAGTTGCTCACGATGACCAATCCGGCCGAGACGTTGCCTCGCTCGACCGCCTTCTCGAGACTGCTCTTGCTGCCGTAGCTCTTGGTGTCGAGACCGGATTGACTGCCCAGTGCCTCAACCAACTGCCGCGCAAGCGGCCCGTTTTCGCCCTTCACGACGCCGACGCGGGCGTTCGAGTTCCCGAAGACGACACCCAAAAGCAGGATCAGGCCCATCGGCATGATCAGGAAGAAGAAGACGTTCGCCCGCCAACGGAATATCCGGATCAGCTCCGTCCTGACGATCGCCAGCACCCTCACGGCTCGATCAGCCTCCTGATGCGTACGAGCGCCATAGCGCCGCAAGCTCCTGCAATCGCCAGCAGAACCAGTACAGGCTCGACAATCACGCTTAGCGCTCCGCCGCTCGAGAGATCTTGAAGGCCGCTCAAGAACCAGGCGTGCGGCGTGATCTTGCTCAGCGTGGCCACTAGTCCGCCGGCCTGAGCCACCGGGAAGAAGGAGCCGCCGAGCATGCCCAGGACGACACTGACGATCGCGAGCCAGGCATTCGCCTGCTCGGAAGTCTTGGCGAGTGTGGTCACAAGCGCGGTCACCGCGGTCGCAGCCAGCACCGCGCAGACGATCAGGGCGCCGACTCCGAGCGGATTACCCCAGTGCGCTCCGAGCGCATAACGGGTGGTCAGAGCCAGCACAACCATGCTCGTCAACCCGAGCGCGAGACTGGTCATCGCCTTGCCGCCAAGAATCGATAGTCGTGGTATCGGAGCCACGAGCATGCGGGCGAGCGTTCCCTCGCTGCGCTCGTTGAGCAGACTCGAAATCCCGAACTGGACGGCGAAGAAGAGGAAAAAGACGGCCATGGCCGCCGCGTAATAGGTCTTCGGATCGAGGTTCTTGCGCGTAGTCGAAATGTCGCCCACCGAGATCGGCGGCTTCGCGGAGGCAACTTCGCCGGCGATCCTGATCATCGCGACGCGATCGGCCTCGAGTGCTCGAGAAGCGACAGCGATCGTGCGAACGTAGCTCGCATACGAAGCGGCGAAGGAGCGAGCCACGAGCGCCCCGATCGCGTTCTTCGGGTCGCCGATAACTTCGATACGAACAGACGAACCACCCCTGGATGCGGCCGACAAGCCGCGCGGGAGCACGAGCGCCGCGTCCAACTTGCCGTTCTTCACGAGCCTGCGAGCTCGGGCTAACGTTCCCGCATCCCGCAAGATCACGGGCGCATCCTTGACAGCGGCGTAGAAACCGCTCGCGGCACGACCGTGGTCGAGATCGACGAGCCCGAGGTGGTAGGTCTGGCTCCCGGCCGAGAAGCCAGAGATGGTGACGCTGAGGGCAAAGGCGAGCGCGAGTGGGGCCACGACCGCCACCAGGAAGGCTGAGCGGTCGCGCAGGCGCTGGCGCAGGTCCTTGGCGGTTATCAGGGAAGCTGCGCGCACCGGCTCGGTTCAGTGCATCAGTCGCGTAGCGCCCGGCCGGTCAGATGCAAAAAGACGGCCTCGAGATTCGGCTCGTCTACCTCGACGCTGTGCACGGAGACGCCGGCTTCGCTCGCCGTGGCGAGGATCTCGGCCAAAGCGGCACTCGCGCTTTCGACCAGAAGCTCCACCGCGCCATCGGCCACCGAGACAGTCTGAACCGCCGCTATGCCCGCGCAAGCTTTCGCCGCGGCCTCCAGCGCGCCGCTGCCGGTGAGTTGCACCTTGTCGTACTCTCCGAGCAGCGCCACCAGCTCCTCGCGCGTGCCTTCCGCCTTGAGCTCACCGTGGTCGATGATCCCGACCCGGTCGCAGAGCCGCTCGGCCTCCTCCATGTAATGGGTCGTGTAGAGGACGGCCATACCCTGACCGCTCAGCTGCTCGACCGACTCGAGGATGGCGTTCCGGCTCTGTGGATCGACGCCGACGGTGGGCTCGTCGAGGATGAGCAGGCGCGGCGAGTGCAGTAGCCCAATACCGATGTTGAGACGGCGCTTGATGCCGCCGGAGTACGTCTTGGCTTGGTCGTTGGCACGCTCGCTCAGACCGATGATCTCGAGCACCTCGGCGACGCGCCCGCGAATCTTCTTGCCCGAAAGCCCATATAGCCGTGAGAAAAAGGTGAGGTTCTCGCGCGCCGTCAGATCGGGGTAGATCGCTAGATCTTGAGGAACGAAGCCGATTGCCGACTTCGCCGCCACGCTCTTGGTTGTCAGGCGCTGGCCGGCGACGGTCACTTCACCCGCATCCGCCTCGAGCAGACCGGCGACGATCGAGATGGCCGTCGTCTTGCCGGCGCCGTTGGGCCCGAGCAGCCCGTAACTCTCGCCGGGCGCGATCTCGAAGCTGACACCGCGAACCGCCTCGATCTCTCCGAAGCGCTTGCGCAGGTTCTCGCAACGAAGGACGGGCTCGCTCGCCGGGCGGCAGTCTTACAGATTGCCCTCGCTCGCGACTGAACAATGGTCACCACAAGCGCGCCATCCTGGCCATCGGCCGAGCCCCGGCGCCGAAGCGACGACTGTCAGTCGATGGGATCGACGTGGGCCGGGTAGGACCCGAACACGCGCAGCTCGCGAGTGAGAGTGCACATCTCCTCGAGCGTCTCGCTCACGAGCGGGTCGAGCGGGAAACCGGCCAGCACGGCGTCGAAGCGGTAGCGCCAGGGCGCGCGCGGAATCGGGCGCGAGACGAGCTGCACCAGATCGATCGCGTGGCGCGAGAACGGCTCGAGCGCGCGGTAGAGAGCGCCAGGCCTGTGATCGGTGAGGAACGAGAAGGCGAGCCGCCAGTCCTCGCCGTTACAGTCCAGGCGCGTGTAGGTGGCCAACGAGACGAAGCGGGTGTAGGCCTCCGGATGATCGCCGACGTCGCGCGCGAGGATCTCGAGACCGAGCGAGTGAGCGGCGCGCTCGCTGGCGATCGCAACCTCGCTCGGATCTCCTTTCTCGGCAATCTCCTGAGCGGCGCCAACAGTGGTCGCAGCCGCAACCGCGGTTGCCCAAGGGATGGATGCCAAGAATTGCCGGCACTGGTCGAGCGCGATCGGACGTGAGCGAACGACCCGCACCTGCTCGAGTGGGATCTTCTCGACTCCGACCAGGCAGTGGTGAATGGAAATCACCGTCTGAGCCACAATCGAAAGCGGCGAGTCGTAGAGCAGATCGTGCGTCTCGGCTACGGGCCCGGCCAGCGAGCTCTCGATCGGCAAGACTCCGAAGTCGACCTCGTTCTGGGCCACCGCTTCGGCGACTGCCGAGAAGTTGGGAAGCGGCACCAGCTCGGCGCCCTGCGGAAAGAGGCGATCGCAGGCCGCGGCGCTGTGCGCACCTTCGCGCCCGGGATATGCGACTCGCTGTGCCACGAACGAAGCCTAGCGGCCGAAGGAAGGGCTCAACGAAAAAGCGAGAACGCCGGGCTCGCCGACTAAGGGCCTATCCCGTTAGAGATGCGCGGTCGAAGGGGTTGAGCCGTGGATGCCAGGGGTCGGACGGGCCGTTAAGGGGCACTGGTAGTGCGTCGAACGGCCTGGGCGGGCACTGGCCACTGGCGCCGCGGGACGGCCGTGCTCGAATGTGTAGACCTGGCGGGATAGGCCCTAAGCGCCGAGAGCTTCGACGACTTTGTCGGTGAACTCGCGCGTGGTCGCCTTGCCGCCGAGATCGGGCGTTGGAGTCTCGCGTATGGCAACCTCGACCGCCTCCCTGAGCTCGCGTGCGGCCACCTCCTCGTCGAAGGCGTACTCGAGCATCATCGCGACCGAACGCAGCATGGCGGTCGGGTTGGCGATCCCTTTGCCGGCGATATCTGGCGCCGAACCATGCACGGGCTCGAAGATCCCTGGGCCGCCGTCCGCGAGCGAGGCCGAGGCGGCAACCCCGAGCCCGCCGGTGACGGCCGCGGCGAGGTCGGAGAGGATGTCGCCGAACATGTTCTCGGTCACGATCACGTCGAACTGCTCGGGAGAACGAGCGATCTGCATGGCCGCGTTGTCGACGAGCATGTACTGCAGCTCGACGTCGAGGAAGCCACTCTTGACGCGCTCGACCACCTGGCGCCAGAGGCGTGAGGTGGCAAGCACGTTCGCCTTGTCGACACAGGTCAGCTTCTTGCGCCGTTTCTGCGCCAGCTCGAAGCCGCGCCGAGCGATCCGCTCGATCTGGGGCTCGCTGTACTCGCAGGTATCGAAGACCATCCCGTCCTCGGTGCGCCCGCGGCGGCCGTAGTAGATGCCACCCACGAGCTCACGCACGATGAGCAGATCGACCTTGTCGCCGTCGCTGGAGGGGCGCAGATTCGCGTAGACGTCGAGTGCGCCGCGCAGCTCGATCAGGCCCAGCTCGGGTCGCACCGCCGCTCCGTCGTACTTCGGCAGGCCGATCGCGCCCAGCAAGACTGCTTCTGCCTGCTTGCAGGCTTCAAGCGTCGCGGCCGGGAGTGGGGTGCCGAACTTGGCGATCGCCTCGCCACCAAACGGGTGCGCCTCCAGCTCGAGCGGAAGCGGCTCGAGCACCCGCATCGCGGCCTCCATCACCTCGGGGCCAATCCCGTCACCTGGTAGGCAAACGACTTTCACGATCGCGAGAGATTGTGTTGGGCCCAGGGAATGAGACCGCCGCGCTCGAGCATCTCGAGCATGAACGGCGGCACCGGCGCGGCAACAAACTCCCGACCGTCCACGGTCACCTTGCCGGCGGCCGCGTCGACCGAAATCTCCGAGCCCGGCTTGGCCGCCTGTGCCGCCTGCGGACAGGTGATCGCCGGCAACGCCAGGTTGATGCAGTTGCGGTAGAAGATGCGCGCGAAGCTCGAGCCGACGACGCAGCGCACGCCCGAGGCTTTCATCGCCAGCGGCACGTGCTCCCTGGAGGAGCCCATACCGAAGTTCTCGCCCACGACGAGCACCGTGTCGCCCACGAGCTGGTCACGCAACGACGGATCAAGCCCTTCGAACAGGTAGGGCTTCATCAGCTCCGGATCGTCGATGTTGAGATAGATACCGGGATAGAGAACGTCGGTGTCGATGTTCGTCCCGGGAACAGGGACCGCTTTGCCCGAGACGATCACTTGTGCCCCTTCAGGTGATGCTTCCGAGCTTCTGGGCGTGAAAAGCAAGTGCGACTAGGACGCAGGAAGCACTCGTATCGAGCGAGATACGGGTGCGACTGAGGACAACGCCTCGCGCCGCTTTGCAGCGTCCAGAAGCCGGAGGGTATTGCTTGAAGGGGCACTAGGCCACCTCCGCCGGGTCGACGATCTCGCCTGCGACGGCCGCCGCGGCGGCGACGTAGGCGTTGCCGAGGTAGACGTTCGCCTCCGGAGAGCCGGCGCGGCCCTTGAAGTTGCGATTGGTGGTCGCAAGTGAGTTCTCGCCCGGCGCCAGGGCGCCGGTGTGCCCGCCGAAGCACGGTCCGCAGGTCGGTGTCGAGACCGAAGCGCCGGCCTCTACGAGGATGTCGATAAGTCCCTCTGCGATCGCTTCGCGGTAGATCTTCTGCGTCGCCGGCACGACGATCATGCGCGTGCGCTCGTGCACACGCTTGCCCTTCACCATCTGCGCCGCCTGGCGTAGGTCGGTCATCGTCCCGTTGGAGCAGTTCCCGACCACCACCTGGTGGATCGGAGTTCCAGCGACCTCGCTCACCGAGACGACGTTCTCGGGGTTGTGCGGCTTGGCGACCAGCGGCCCGAGCCGACCAAAGTCGACCTCGATCTGCTGCGCATAGCTCGCATCGGGATCGGAGTGAATCGCTTCCCAGGGCTTATCGGTGCGCCCATCGAGGTAGGCGGCCGTCTTCTCGTCGGCAGGGAAGATCCCCGTCTCGGAGCCGGCCTCGACGGCGAGATTGGAGACAGCCAGGCGCTCGTCGATCGAGAGCGCCTCGGCACCCGGACCGACGAACTCGAGCACGTTACCGGTGCCTCCGCCGGCGCCGATCTGGCCGATGACGGCCAGGATCACGTCCTTGCCGGTGACGAAGCGTCCCTTCTCGCCGTGCACGGTCACCTGGATCGTCCCCGGCACCGCTTGCCAGAACTCGCCGAGGGCGAGGCAGTACGCGATGTCGGTCGAGCCGAGTCCGGACGAGAAGGCGCCGATCGCCCCGTGCGTGCAGGTGTGCGAGTCGCCGCCGGCGATCACCGATCCGGGCACGACCCAGCCTTCCTGGACGATCAGGGTGTGCTCGATGCCGCCGCGCCCCTGGTCGTAGAAGGCGACGCCGTGCTCGAGCGACCAGTCCTTCAGGCGCTTGATCAGGATCGCCGAGCGCTCATCCTTGGCCGGCGCGAAGTGGTCGGCGACCATCACGATCTTCGCAGGGTCGAAGACCTTGCTCGCGCCCATCTTCTCCATCTGCCGGAAGGCCACCGGCCCCGAGACGTCGTTCGCCAGCACCACGTCGCAGCGCACCATGATGACCTGCCCCGGCTCGACCTGATCGGCGTCGGAGTGAGCGAGCAGGATCTTCTCGGCGACCGTGTAGCCCATCGCACCTACAGCCTAGCGGCGACGGTAAAGCCGTCGCCAAGACTCTGCGCCCGCGGATCGAGCTGAGCTCAGCCGACGCGCTCGTCGGGAAGTGGCGGCTGCTCGACGCTGGTGAGCGCCTGAGCGAGCTGGGCCTCGGCGGCGGGCGGCTGCTCGACGCTGGTGAGCGCCTGCGCGAGCTGGGCCTCGGCGGCGGGCGGCTGCTCGACGCTGGTGAGCGCCTGAGCGAGCTGGGCCTCGGCGGCGTTAGGGGTGTCACCGCGCTCGATCGTGACCAGGAGCTGGCGCAGATTCTCGGCCGTCTCCTGCGCCTTGTGCCTGAACTCGGCCATGCGCCGGTTGAGGTGGACGTATTCACCGGAGCGCTTCTCCTCGCCGACGTCGCGCATGCTGATGAGCAGCAGCCGAGTGCCGTCGGCGGTGGTCAGAGCGGTCGCCATCGTCTCCATCAGCGCCCAGCTACCGTCCGCGCGCCTCATCCGCACCGCGAAGGGATAGGAGTCGCCGCGGTAGACGTCGCCGATCGCGTCCTGGGCAATCGCCAGATCGTCGGGCTCGATCAGAGAGAGGAAGTTGACTCCGGTCAGCGCCTGGAAGTCGTATCCGAGCTCTTCGGCGCAGGAGGGTGAGGCATAGAGGAAGCGCCCCTCGCCGTCCACGAGCACGACGGCATCGGGCATGTTCTCGGCGATCTTGCGCAGGAATTCGCCTTCATTCAGCAGCTGCGCTTCTTCGCGGCGGACGTCGCTGATGTCGAAGACGACGGCAATGGCGCCGCCGATCTGGCCCAAGCCGTTCCTGCCCGGCCCGACGCGAACGCGGTACACCCGCGCGCCCCAGTCGAGCTCGTAACTGACGGTCTCGCCGCGCAGGGCGCGGATGGTCGCAGCGATCGGCGTGAAAGCAGTGTCCTCGGTCTGGAAGAACTCGAATAGGGTCAGGCCGACAAGGCTGTCGGGTACGAGCCCGAGCTCGGCCAGCGCCCCGCCCCGGCAGCTCGTGAAGCGCAGATTGCCGTCGATCGACCAGAGCATGGCCGGCATCTGATCGATCAGAGCCGGCGAAGGAGAGCCGTTCGTACCAGGGCTGTTCATGGGCGGGGTTGCTTCGGCTACGGCCGCGTCCGGCGCCGGAGAATCCTCCTCCTTTTCCTGCTCATCTTGCCCTTCTTCCTGCCCCACACCGGATGCCGCGCGGGCGGCATCGTGCAGATCGCCGGAGAGGTCTTGTCCCTTCTCCGAGCGCCAAGCGAAGCGTGCAGAACCAATCGACTGCATAGGCCGTCACTTTCTTTTCGGCTCGCGGGCGCCGAAGCTTGAAGAAATCTTCGAGCGAGTGCGCCTCAGGCGCCAGGGCGCGTGATCGCGCCCTCGGAGGCCGAGCTGACGAGTGCCGCGTACTTGGCAAAGACGCCGCTCGCGTAACGCGGCGCAGGCGCCTCCCAAGAAGAGAGTCGTGACTCGATCTCCTCGTCGGAAAGCTCTACTCTCAGTTCGCGCGCCTCGACATCGAGAACGATCGTGTCGTCTTCGCGCACGGCGGCGATCGGGCCGCGGCGAGCGGCTTCGGGGGAGACGTGAGCGGCCATGAACCCGTGCGTAGCGCCCGAGAAGCGCCCGTCGGTGAGAAGCGCGACCGAGTCACCCAGCCCCTCGCCGGCGAGAGCGGCCGTGACCGCCAGCATCTCGCGCATCCCGGGACCGCCGACCGGGCCTTCGTAACGGATCACGACCACGTCGCCGGCACTCACCTTGCCGGCCTTGACGGCTGTAAAACACTCCTCCTCGCAGTCGAAAACACGCGCCGGGCCGCGATGAAAAGTGCGCTCGTGGCCGGCCAACTTGACGACGCAGCCCTCGGGCGCGAGATTGCCGCGCAGGATTGCGAAGCCGCCGCGTTTCTGAAACGGCTCGTCGATCTTGGCGACGACCTTCTGGCCCTCGGACTCGCTGGCCGAGAGAACAATCTCGCCCAGCGTCCGCCCGTCCACGTTGCGGGTGTTCAGGTGAAGGAGGTCGCGCTTGGCGAGCTCGCGGGCCACCAGAGCGCAGCCGCCCGCAGCGTAGAGGTCGGTCGCGACGTAGTGGCCGCCCGGAGTGAGACTGGCGATCACAGGCGTCCGCGCGGCGATCTCTTCGAATTCATCGATCTGGAGCGGAACGCCGGCCTCGCGCGCGATCGCGAGCAGGTGCAAGACGCCGTTGGTGGAACCGCCGCTGGCGGCCACCGAGGTGATCGCGTTCTCGAGCGCCTCGCGGGTCACGATCTGCTTGGGAGTGATGTTCTCGCGCACGAGCCTCATCACCAGCTCACCGGCCTTGTAGGCGGCTGTGTCCTTTCCCCGCTCGGCCGCCGGCACTTCGTTCAGCCCGGCCGGGCTGATACCGAGGAAATCGAGCGCCATCGACATCGTGTTAGCCGTGAACTGACCGCCACAGGCACCGGCGCCCGGGCAGGCAAGCGTCTCCAGCTCGTGCAGGTCGTCGCCCGTCATCTTCCCGACGGCGTGCGTTCCGACCGCCTCGAACACGTCCTGGATGGTCACGTCCCTGCCGTGCCACTTGCCGGGCGCAATCGAGCCGTTGTAGAGCACGAGCCCCGGGATATCGAGCCGAAGAAGAGCCATCACGGCCGCCGGAATCGTCTTGTCGCAGCCAACCAGGCAGACCAGCCCGTCGAACATGTGGCTGTAGGCGACGAGCTCGATCGAGTCGGCGATCACCTCGCGCGAGACGAGCGATCCACGCATGCCCGGCGTGCCCATGGTGACCCCGTCCGAGACGGCGATCGTGTTGAACTCGACGGGCATGCCGCCGGCGTTGCGAATACCCTGACGAACGTGCTCGGCCAGCTCGCGCTGGTTGTAGTTGCAGGGCATCGTCTCGATCCACGTCGACGCAATTCCCACCAGCGGCTTGGCGAGATCGTCGTCGGTGAAGCCGATCGCCTTGAAGTAGGAGCGCGCAGGCGCGCGGTCGGGGCCGTCGGTGAGGAGTCGGCTGCGCCTCTTGGCGGGATCGGACGGGAGGTCGTAGAGGCTGCTCATGCCTTTGATCGTAGCCCCTGGTTGCTGCCGCTTGCAACGAGTCAGTAGCGAGCTCCCGACCCGTGTATTTCCCGAACGGTTTTTCAGAAGGATTTAGAAAACGCCGGCGCCGACGGCGGCGACGGGCATGGCCAGCACCCTGCAGTCCGGGAAACGCCGCGCCAGCTCCTCGGCACAGGCGCTCGTTTCTTCGTGCCTTCCCCAGACGATGACCGTCGGGCCCGAGCCCGAGAGAGTTACCCCAACCGACCCACGCGCCGGCTTTTCCTGGAGCTGGGAGAGAATCGGCGCGGCCAGCGAGCGGTACGGCTCGTGCAGGCGATCGTGGAAGGCTGCCGTGAGTAGATCGGCATCGCCGCTTGACAGGCCCGCACCGAGCAGGGCCGCGCGCCCGCCCGAGAAAGCGGCATCGGTATGCGCGACCGTATCCGGGAGTCCGGCCCGGGCCACGATCGTCTCGACGCCGTGCTCGGGAATGACGGCGATCGGAGCGAGCGGGAGCGAATCGGCAACACGGCGGGCATGCCACAACCCCTCTTCCTCCCACGAGAGCGTCGCGCCGCCGTAGAGGCAGGCGGCGAGGTTGTCGGCGTGTGACTCGAGCCGCGTCGCCAGAGGCAACAACTCGGCGGGGTCGGGCTCGACTCCTTCCCAGAGGCAGGCCGCAACGAGGCCGAGTGCGATCGTGGCCGAGCTGGAGCCGAGCCCGCGAGCGAAGGGAATTCGGTTGATGAAGCGGAAGCGCTTCCCCTCCAGCCCCGCGATCAAGGCGAAGGCGCGCAAACCGAGGTGGTTTGAATCCCTCGGGGTTTCGGAGACGCCCTCGCCTCCGACCTCGACGAGGGTGCTCTCCGCCTCACTCACCTCGAGCTCGTTCCAGAGCTCGAGCGCTATACCGGCGCAGTCGAAACCGGGGCCTAGATTGGCGCTCGTTGCCGGGGCTCGAACCTTGACGTTCACTTCGCGGCGCCTGAAATCGAGCGGGAGCCGCCATCGATCGCGACGGGATTGCGCTCCATTACGCCCACCCGAGCTCCGAGATCCCGCGTTGCGAGATGACCGGGAAAGCCGCCGCGATCTCACGACTCTCGGGCAGGCTACCTATCTCGTCAAGGGCACTATCGATAGCGCCGTAGGTCGCCTCGTGCGAGATGACGTGGAGGATGGCACCGCCGTCGATCTGGGCCTGGACGAGACGCGCCACCGAGACGCCGTGAGCCGCCAGGCGCTCGGCGACACGAGCCAGCACGCCCGGGCGATCGTCCACCGCGATCTGGATGTAGAACGGCGAACGCAGCTCGCCCGCCGGAAGCCGGTCGAGCGTGCGCCAGCAGGCGTCGTTGTGAAGAAAGCCGGTGCCCGTGGTGCCGATGATCGAGACCATGTCGGCAATCACGGCCGAGGCGGTCTCGATTCCCCCGGCGCCGGGCCCCTCGAGCGTGATCTCGCGGATCGCGTCGCCCTGGAGCATGACGGCGTTGAACGCGCCCTCCACCGAGGCCAGCGGGTGGGTGCGATCGACGAGCGCCGGCGAGACGCGAGCGTCGTAACGGCCATCGACCAGAGTCGCTCGCCCGACGAGGCGGATGACCATATCCATCTGCTTGGCCGCGGCCACGTGCGCCGCAGTGATCCGCTCGACTCCTTCGTAGCTAACGTCGGCGAGCGTCACCCGCGAGCCAAAGGCCACTGTCGCCAGAATTGCCATCTTGGCGGCGGCGTCGGCACCGGAAACGTCTTCGGTCGGATCCATCTCCGCATAGCCTTGACGCTTCGCGTCGGCCAGCGCCTCCTCGTATTCGGCCCCGAACTCCATCTGGGTGAGGATGTAGTTGGTCGTACCGTTGACGATCCCGAGAATGCGGTGAACGTTCGTCACCACCAGCGCCTCGCGCAGCACCTTGATCACGGGGATCGCGCCGCAGACCGAGGCCTCGAAGCGAAGCTGCACGCCCCCCTTCTGGGCGGCCGCGAAGAGCTCGGCGCCCTGTTGCGCGAGCAGCTGCTTGTTCGCCGTCACGACCGGCTTGCCGCTGCGCAACAAGCGCAGGATGTAATCGCGGGTGGGATCGAGCCCGCCCATCACCTCGGCGACTAGTGAGATCTCGGGATCATCGGCGATCTCGGCGAAGTCGGTCGTCAGCACGCCGGGCGCGGCCGGAAAGTCTCGTTTCTTTTTCAGATCGCGAACGAGCGCCCGGACGACGCGCAGGCGGTGGCCGGTTGCACGCTCGATGTCGTCGGCGTTCTCGTGCAGAAAGCGGTTTACGGCCGCCCCGACGGTTCCGTAGCCGAGCAGGGCGACGGGAACGTCAACGGGCGCCATCGGAACCAGCGCCCATCAGGCCCTCGCGACCGGCCAGCGATCGCAACTCCTTGCCGACTTCCTCCACCGGATGCTTGGCCGCCTCTTCGCGCAGGCGCAGGAAGTTTGGCCTTCCCGCATCCTCCTCGGCGATCAGCTCCTTGGCGAACTGGCCGCTTGTGATCTCAGCGAGGATCTCCTTCATGCGCGCCTTCACGCCCGCATCAATGATGCGCGGTCCGCGCGTGAGATCGCCGTACTCGGCGACGTCCGAGATCGAGTAGCGCATGTACTCGAAGCCGCCCTGGTAAATCAGGTCGACGATCAGCTTGAGCTCGTGGATACACTCGTAGTAGGCGATTTCGGGCTGGTAGCCGGCCTCGACCAGCGTCTCGAACCCGGCCTGCATCAGCCGGGTGGCGCCGCCGCACAGAACCGCCTGCTCACCGAAGAGGTCCGACTCGGTCTCCTCGGCGAAGGTCGTCTCGAGCAGACCAACACGGGCGCAGCCGATACCTGCCCCGTAGGCGAGCGCCTTGGCGAGCGCCGTGCCCGAGGCGTCCTGGTGCACGGCGACGAGCGCGGGCACGCCGGCGCCCGCTTCATACATCTCGCGCACGCGGTGCCCGGGCGCTTTGGGGGCGACCATGATCACGTCGTGGCCGGCCGGCGGCTTGATGTAGCCGAAGTGGATGTTGAAGCCGTGCGCGAACAGAATCGTCGCTCCCGGCTCGAGGTTGGGCTCGATGTCCGCGGCGTAGATCGTGCGCTGGATGTGGTCGGGCAGCAGGATCATCACGAAGGCCGCGCCGCGCGTGGCCTCGGCGGCGGTCTTGACGGGTAGCCCGGCCTCGACCGCTCTATCCCAGGCAGCGCCGCCGGGTGCCTCCGCCACCTCGACCGCGATTCCCGAGTCACGAAGGTTGAGCGCATGCGCGTGGCCCTGGCTTCCGTAGCCGATAATGGCGACTTTCCCGGAGAGGAGGGAGAGGTCGCCTTCGCGGTGGATTGTCGCCATGAGCTTTTCCTTTCTCTTTCTTTGCGCGGTGTTCTCGAGAGTTACTAGTGTCTGACGGCTCGACTGAGGCCGATGCGGCCGGTGCGTACCATTTCCTTGATTCCGTAGGGTCGCACAAGCTCCTCGAAAGAGTCGAGATCTTCGGGATGCCCGACCATCTCGAACACGATCTCTTGCGGCCCGAGGTCAGAGACCCGTGCGCCATAGTGATCGGCGAACGCCATCAGCTCGCCTCGTCGCTCGGGCGGAGCCGCCACGGTGAAGAGGGCGATCTCCCGCTCGACGGCGTCATCCGGAGTGAGTTCGGTGATCCTGAGGACGTTGACGAGCTTGTGGATCTGCTTGGTGATCTGCTCGAGCGAGTGCTCGGCGCAGTCGACACGGAGAGTGATGCGCGAGACGCCCTCGCGCTCGGTCTGCCCGACGGCGAGCGACTCGATGTTGTAGCCGCGCCGCGCGAACAGATTGCTGATGCGCGAGAGCGCACCGGGCTTGTCCTCGACGAGGACTGAGAGCGTGTGCTTCATCTCCCCTCGACCTCCTTCACCTTCTCGTGACTGCCGTACTCGATGATGTCAGCCGCCGAGGCGCCTGGTGGGATCATCGGGAAGACCTTCTCCTGCGAGTCGCAGCCCACGTCCACGACCACAGAGCGGCCTGCTGCATTCTCGGCGAGCGCGCGCTCGAGCGCCGGCACGAGCTCGTCCGAGTCGGTGACGGTGATCGCCACGGCCCCGAAGGCCTCGGCCATCTTGGCGTAGTCGGGAATCGGGCCCGTCAGATCGGTCTGCGAGTAGCGCTCGCCGTAGAACATCTCCTGCCACTGGCGAACCATGCCGAGATAGCCGTTCCTGATCAACACGACGATGATCGGCAGCTTGTGAAGCGTTGCCGTGGTCAGCTCCTTCGAGGTCATCTGGAAGCAGCCGTCGCCGTCGATGCAGATCACCGTCGCGTCGGGCCGGGCCGCCTTCGCGCCCACGGCTGCGGGAATGCCGAAGCCCATCGTCCCGAGACCGCCGGAGGAGATGAAGGAGCGCGGCTGATTGCAGGACAGATACTGCATCGCCCACATCTGATGTTGCCCGACGCCGGTCGTCCAGACGATGTCGTCGCGTCCTTCGGTCAGGTCGCGAATTGCTTCGAGCGCTTCCTGCGGCTTGATCTGATCGCCGTGCTCGTAGCGGAGCGGGAATTCCTCTTTCCACTTCTCGATCCGATCGATCCATTCGGTCGGCCTCTCGTGCCCCTCCGGCATCTGCTTGCGTAGCTCGACGACCAGTCGCGCCAGCGCCGGCTTGAGCGGGGCGCAGATCGGTATCTGAGCCTCGCGGATCTTGCCAATCTCGGCCGCGTCGACCTCGAAGTGGATGACCTTCGCATTGGGGGCAAAGGCGGACACGTTGCCGGTCACGCGATCGTCGAAGCGGGTGCCCACGGCGATCACGAGATCGGAGCGATTGAGCGCCAGGTTCGCGAACTTGGTGCCGTGCATGCCTGGATGACCCGCAGAAAGCGGGTGCGAGTCGGGAAAACCGCCCTTGCCCGTCAGAGTCGTGACAACCGGAATGCCGGTGAGCTCGGCGAGCTCGAGCAGCTCTGCGCAGGCCTCACCGTTGATGACTCCGCCGCCGACGTAGAAGATCGGCTTGTCAGCTTCGAGAATCGCCTTCGCGGCCGCCATGATCTGTCGATGGTTGACCTTGCTCGACGGGTTCCAGCCCGGCAGGTCGACATGGTCGGGGTACTTGAAGTCGAGCTCGGCGACCTGGGCGTCCTTGGTGATGTCAATGAGCACGGGGCCGGAGCGGCCGGTCTGAGCAACGTGGAACGCCGCCTTGATCGTCGCCGGAATCTCGCTGGCCTTCTGCACCAGCCAGGAGTGCTTCACGATCGGGAGGGTGATCCCGGTCGCGTTCGTCTCCTGGAAGGCGTCGGTGCCGATCTTTGTAGAGGGCACCTGGCCGGTGATGCAGACGAGCGGCGTGGAATCCATCCAGGCGTCCGCGATCGCGGTCACGAGGTTGGTCGTACCTGGCCCCGAGGTTGCGATCGCAACTCCCACCTTGCCGCTCGCGCGGGCGTAGCCCTCGGCCATGTGGCCAGCTCCCTGCTCGTGCCGCGCCAGCACGTGGCGCAGCTTGCTTCCGTTTGCCGTCGCTCGATAGAGGGCGTCGTAGGTGTCGATGATCATTCCGCCCGGAATTCCGAAGCAGACGTCGACGCCCTCGGCCTCCAGCGAGCGAATAATGGCGTCAGCTCCCGTCATCCTGGTCATCCGAGTTCCTCCGTGGAAAGATCGTTGCCCCGCCGAGCAAAAAGGAGCTCGGCGGGGACCGTTTCGCTGAATTCGCGCGTGGTCGCAGCGGTTCCCGCCTTGACCATATCCGCTGTTCGCACCCTTCTGCGCAGTGCTTCGCAAATCGCCCCGTGGAGCGTGCTTGCCCAAGCCCCCTCGTTCAAGCCTTCGGCGAGCAATAGCGGGGCGCCGCTCGATGGGTAGGCGACCTTGCAAGAGGTAGTGCTCATAGCCGCCCCCCGGGATGCGGGAAGCGAAGCCAGGCCACTCCTCGGCTCTGCTGCCATCGGGTTGTCTGATCTCGTGTCCATTTCCACCGTTTCGTCTCGTCGCCTTCGGTCGTCTGAGGACGCACCTGTGGCCTTAGTCCGGTCTGTGTGTGGCGCCGTAGCGCGCTGTCAAGTCCGCTCCCCCTAGAGGGGGACGACAGTAACGACGACGAGAATCGTCACCAGGCCGACGGGCACGCAAGCGCCGCGAGAAACCTGACGAGATGCAAAGTCGACCTTCATAACCGTACGACTAGTTTGGCGAAGGAAGTTGGAGCCTGTCAAGCGCCGAGGCGCTTAGGTCACGCCAGCCGCCGGCCGAGGACGTGAGATGGAGCTAGGCGGATTCGAACCCGTCTCTCGTTTTCTCGGGGCGCCGCTAGGTGTGCTTCGCCGGAGGGGGCAGTGCTTCAGCACGGCCCCGTAGGGCGAAGTGCGGCTAGCGGCGTCAGGCGGCTCCGGGGAGGCCGGGCTCCGCGGCCGTACGGAGCCGCCGGCCGAGGACGCGAGATCAGCCCGTCATCGTGAAGCTGACGAGCAGCAACCCGTCACCGAGCCCGAAAGCGAGGTGATCGTCGAGCGTAGCCAGGTAGCAGTCGGCCGCACCGACGAGCGCGTGCACCGACACGACCCAGACCTGCTTCTTCCCGCTTCCGAGCAAAGCCTCGATCTGCTCGCGAAGGCTACGAGCGACGTCGTTCGTTCCGACATGGATCTCGCCGGGCCGAGGATCGCTCTCGCGTCTCGTCTGGTAGAACTGGCGCAGCTCGTCGTCGGCGAGTAACCAGCGGCTGAACATTTCTTCTGCCGGCTGCTCCCACGGCTTCAGCTCTTCCAACTTCATCTCCCAATGCTTCACCGGCGGCTTCAGCTTCTGACCGAGCGAATCAAAGTGGCTCTGCAGCGTTTCCTCGACGCTGCCTTCGACAGGAAGCACAAAGACGTTGTGGTCGTAGCGCGCGATCGTGAGCGCCTGATGAAGCTTCGCGTAGCCCCACAAGAAGCCACGTAGCTCACCGATTTGCTCTTGATCGAGATCCGCGATAGCCATGATTCTCTGATTCTCGTCTTTCTGCAGGACGGGGTCGAGAGGAACTGCGCTCGTGGAGGTCGATTCTCTGCCTGTGACATCCGACCTGGTGTTTGATGAGAGTCGCTTCAACCGGTATAGTCTTGGAACCGATGGCAAGCGCAGCAAAGACACCGTTCACGTCTGGGAAGACGGCTGTCTCCATTCGCTCGGCTGCTCTGGCCTCGGCTAAGCGCGCTGCTGAAAAACGCTAGCCGGCGTCTTTCGTCTTCGCACCGACTAGCAAGTACATGAGAGGCGACAGGCCGGGTTATTCGCAACCCGGGTTGAGGGTACGTGCCATAGAGCGAAGGGAACCAGACGTGGCAATGCGATCGTTGTACGAGCTGAATAATTCGACCAGAGAACGAGACGCCTGCGGCATAGGGTTCATCGCCGACGTCCACGGTCGTCCCTCGCGCCGTGTGCTCGATCTGATTCTCTCGGCGCTTCGCCGCGTCAAGCACCGAGGCGCGATCAACTCCGATGGCCTGACCGGCGACGGCGCCGGCGTTCTCATACCGCTCACGCCCCGCCTGGCTCCCACGGGAGGCCTGGCAATGGTCTTCGCGCGCGACGAAAGCGATCTCTCGCTTGTCGAGCAGGCGTGCGAGCTCGAGAAGATCGGCTTCGCCGGCTGGCGCGAGGTGCCGGTCAATCCGTCGCACCTGGGCGAGCGCGGGCGCCAGACGCAGCCGAAAATCATGCAGGCCCAGCTCATCTCGCCCGCAGGACGCAGCGATGACGACGCCGAGCTGGCGGCGCTCCGAGCCCGTAAGCGCATCGAGCGCGAGCAGTCGGGCCTGTACGTCGCCTCGCTCTCGTTCCGCACGGTTACCTACAAGGCGCTCTGTGCGGCCGATCAACTCGCCGGCTTCTATCCCGACCTTGCCGATCCGGATCTCGAGATCCCCTTCGGCATCTTCCACCAGCGCTTCGCCACCAACACAACTCCGACCTGGGAGCGCGCCCAGCCCTTCCGGATGCTCTGCCACAACGGCGAGATCAACGCCGTGGCTGGGAACGTCAACTGGATGCATGCTCGCGAGCATCACCTCGGCTCCGCAGACGACGCCTCCCTCTACCCTGCGATCGAAGATCCGAGCGCCGATTCGCGAACGCTCGACAACGCGCTCGAGTTGCTCGTGCGCGGCGGTCGCGACGTGCGCCACGCATTGGCGATGCTCGTGCCCGAGGCCTGGGAGGCCAACCCGGAGCTGGACGACGGGGTGCGCGACTTTTACCGCTATCACTCCTGCCTGATCGAGCCCTGGGACGGGCCGGCCGGAATCGTCTTCACCGACGGGCGAGTCGTCGGCGCTGGTCTCGACCGCAATGGGCTGCGCCCGCTGCGCTATCTCGTGACCTCAGACGGGCTCGCCGTCTGTGCCTCGGAGGTCGGGCTCGTCGATTTGCCCGAGGGCGTGACGGTCGAGTACGGCATGCTCGGTCCGGGCCAGATGATCGCTGTCGACCCCGCTCGAGGGGAAGTTCTTTCCAACGCGCGGATCAAGCAGGATCTAGCGCGCCGTCGCCCCTACGGCGAGTGGTTGAGCGAGAAACTGACGCCGCACCCGATCGGCGAGGCGAACGGGCGTTGCGACGAGGACCTCGTTTCGCGCCAGGTCGCCTTCGGCTTCACCAGCGAGGAGCTGAACGTGATTCTACGGCCGATCGGAGCCACGGGTCACGAGCCCACCTCATCGATGGGCGATGACTCTGCGGTGACGCCACTCGCAAATCGCGCGCGCCTCTTCCCCGCCTATTTCAAGCAGCGCTTCGCCCAGGTCACGAACCCGCCGCTCGACCACTTGCGCGAGCGGATCGTCTTCAGCCTGCGAACGCTTCTCGGCGCCCGCGCGCCACTTCTGCGGGAAGATCCCGACGCCGCGACGCTGACCGAGTTGGAGAGCTTCTTCCTCTTCCCGAATACGCTGAGCGAGCTCAACACCCACCGCCTCGACGCCACCTTCACACGCGACGAGGGGCTCGAGGCGGCCTGCAAGCGCCTGGCCAGCGAGGCCGCCGAAGCCATCCGAAGCGGTGAGGAGCTGCTTCTGATCTCGGACACCGGCATCTCGCCCGAACGGGCCCCGCTGCCGATCCTGCTCGCGGTCGGCATCGTGCATCAGAGCCTGGTGGCCTCAGAGCTACGTACGAGCGCCTCGATTCTGGTCGAGAGCGAGGAGCCGCGCGAGACGCATCACTTCGCCCTGTTGCTCGGTTTTGGAGCGGATGCGATCTGCCCGCGGCTCTCTCTCGAGACGATGGCGGCGCTGGCAAATGCCGGCAGGCTCGGCAGAGACGGCTCCGACCCCATCCTGGCTCAGCAGCGTTTTCGCCGCGCGATGGAAGACGGCGTTCTGAAGGTGATGTCCAAGATGGGCATCTCGGACGTGGCGAGCTATCGCGGCGCTCAGATCTTCGAGGCGATAGGTCTTGCCGACGAGATCATGGCCAAGGCCTTCGGCCGCACCTCCTCGGCCGTCGGCGGTATCGGCTTCGCTGAGCTGGAGCAGGATGCCTGGCAACGAATCGAGGCCGCCTTCGCCGAGCGCCCACAGTTGGGGAACCCCGGCTTCATCAAGATGCGTCGAGGCGGCGAGGAGCACGCGACAACAGCTCCGGTCGTGAGCGCATTGAAAGAGTCGGTCACGAGTGGGCAGCGCGAAGCCGCCTACCTGTTGCGCCGCGCCGTGGCCGGTGGCGGTTGGGAGGTCTACGAGCAGTTCGCGAAGGCGGTTAACGATCGCGAGCCGCTCGAGCTGCGCGACCTACTCGAGCTCGTACCGGCGGGGCCGCCTTTGCCGCTCGAGGTGATCGAGCCGGTCTCGGCGATCGTCAAGCGCTTCTCGGCCGGCGCGATGAGTCAGGGCGCGCTCTCCGCCGAGGCGCACGAGACGCTAGCCATCGCTCTGAACATGATCGGCGCCCGCTCGAACTCGGGCGAGGGCGGGGAAGCTCTCGCTCGCTTCGGGACGGCACGGAACTCGGCCATCAAGCAGGTCGCCTCGGGTCGCTTCGGTGTCACGCCGGCTTACCTACGCTCGGCCGAAGAGCTGCAAATCAAGATCGCCCAGGGCGCCAAGCCCGGCGAGGGCGGCCAGCTTCCGGGGCATAAGGTCTCGGCCGAGATCGCGGAGCTACGCCACACCGAGCCCGGGATCGCACTCATCTCGCCGCCCCCGCATCACGACATTTACTCGATCGAGGATTTGGCCCAGCTGGTCTTCGATCTTCGCCAGGTACATCCGGGCGCGGACGTGTCGGTGAAGCTGGTAGCCGAGGCCGGGGTCGGTATCGTCGCCGCGGGCGTGGTCAAAGCACTCGCCGACGTCGTCCACATCGCCGGCTGTGACGGCGGCACCGGCGCCAGCCCGCTCTCCTCGATCAAGAACGCCGGCGCGCCCTGGGAGCTGGGTCTCGCCGAGACGCAGCAGGCGCTCGTCTCGGAGGGTTTGCGCGGACGCGTGCGCGTGCGCGTGGACGGCGGTTTCAAGACCGGTCGCGACGTCGTCGTGGCGGCCCTACTGGGGGCCGACGAGTACAGCTTCGGCACCTCGCTGCTCCTGGCCGAGGGCTGCCTGATGGTGCGAGCCTGTCACCTCGACAGCTGCCCCGTTGGAATCGCGACGCAACGGCCGGAGCTGCGCAAGCGCTTCGCGGGAACACCCGAGAAGGTCGCGGCCTACCTTCTCTTCGTGGCCGAAGAGGTTCGCCGCCAGCTTGCCGCACTCGGACTGCGCTCGCTCGACGACGCGATCGGACGGACGGAGCTTTTGCATCAGCGTCCGACCGGCAACGGGCGCAAGGACCTGATCGACCTCTCGCCGCTGCTGGTAAAGGAAGGCGGCGGTCCGTTCCGCTACAACGAGGAGCCACGGGTCATCGCCAGTGGCGGCGAGCTCAACGATCGTCTCGCCACCGAGGCGGCCGTGATTCTCGAGCGCGATCTGGAGCTCGAGCTCGACTACACGATCACGAACGGCGATCGCACGGTGGGCGCTCGCTTGGGCGGAGACATCGGCGATCACTTCGGCTTTGGCGCGCCGCCTGGCTCGGTAACCGTTCGCTTCCGCGGAGTCGGTGGGCAGAGCTTCGGCGCCTTCCTCGCCGGCGGGATCACCTTCGAGCTCACCGGCGCGGCTAACGACTATGTCGGCAAGGGCATGAACGGCGGAACGATCGTCATCCGGCCGGGAGCAGAGATTCGAGGTCATCCCGTTCTAGCTGGCAACACGCTGCTCTACGGTGCGACGGGCGGCCGGCTCCACATTGCCGGACGTGTGGGTGAGCGCTTCGCCGTCAGAAACTCCGGCGCGGTCGCCGTCGTCGAGGGCACCGGCGGGCATCCGTGCGAGTACATGACCTCTGGAACCGTCGTCATCCTGGGCGAGTTCGGCCGCAACCTGGGCGCCGGAATGAGTGGTGGCCAAGCCTTCGTCTACGACCCGGAAGGGCGGCTGGAGACTCGTATGAACCCGGATCTGGTTGTCGCCGAGCCGCTGGGGAAGGCGGTGGCCGCGAGCCTGCGTTCGCTGGTCGAGCAGCATCTCGAGCTCACCGGCTCTTCCCGCGCCAAGGCGCTACTCGACGACTGGGATACCGCTCTGCGCGACTTCAGACGAGTTCACCCCAAGGGAAACGTCGCCCGGCTGGAAGACGAGCACGAGGGCTCCACGCAGGAGGCCGAGGAAGATGCTGCCTCTGTCGCCGCTAACGAGGGATAGCGACTAGCTAGGAAACCGCGTCGCCGGCGTCGGCGATGCCCGCTCCGTACGCGTCCCCGGAAGAGATTGGATGCGCGAAGTCGAGATGGCAGTAGCCTATGTCGCAGGGCGTACCGTCGATAGCCGCTGTCGTGTTGTTCGGATCGTTGGGACCGGTGTAGTTGGTGGCGTTACCGCGGGCGGTCTGCTGCAGGCGAGCTAGCAGCGCGTCGGGGTTGTTCTGCAAACTCGGATGGGCTGCGAGGACAAGCACCGCAACGCCGGCGACGTTCGGCGCGGCCATCGAGGTTCCCTGCGACCAGGCGAAGCCTTGCCCGCCGATCGTGAAGCAGGCGGAGTTGTAAGAGGCCGAAGTCTCGGGATCGGTGCAATAAGCCGAGTTCGAGTCAACCGCAGAGAAAGTGCCGTACCCTCCCGCGAGGACATCCTCGGCGCCGCCGTCGAAGAGCGCAATGTTGAATTTACGCGCTCCGCCCGGCGCGGCGAGATCAATCCGCGAGCCGTAGTTCGAGTAGTAAGCGAGCTGGTCTCGAGCGCCCACCAAATTCGCTGGCCAGCGAACCGAGGGATCGGCGTCGGGCGCGTTGACGACCTCGTTCCCAGTCGCCGAGACGGTGATCACGCCCGGGACTCCGCCCGGCACCAGCAGCATCCCGCGCAGCTCGGAGATGTATGGCAGAAGCGGTTCGCCTGGGTAGACGGTTCCGATTCCCTCTGAGTCAGTGGAAACGCGACCGGCACCGACGAAACTCCGTCCCGCGACCGTGACGTTTGCACGGTCGACGCGAACGTGCTCGTTCCCGGCCGCGGCGATGATCGTCGTACCGCGCGAATGGCAGTAGTTGACCGCATCGGCCCAGAACAGGTAGTCCTGGGCGTCGTAGTCGAGCGTCGGATCGTCGTAACCCTCGATCGACATGTTGAGAATATCGGCGCCGTCGCGGCACGCATTCACCATGCCGCCGACGATCCAGCTCGTAAGTCCGCCCCAATCGCCGGCTAATACCTTGTAGCTGCGGATGGTCACGTTCGGTGCGACGCCGTTCGAGCCGAAGCCGTTCACTGCCGCTCCGATCCGGCTCGCAACCCAGGTTCCGTGACCGTCGCGGTCGCCGTTGCGGCACTCATCGAGGATTCCGTTGTCCTTGAGGAAGCCGCGCCCGTAGTCGCGGGTGATCGACTTGCAGTCGAGGGCGTTCTCGGACGTCCTCGAATCGAAGTTCGTACGCAGCTCCTTCGTGTTGCCCTGGACGCCGGTATCGAGCACCGCGACGACGATCGAATCGTCACCTTTCGTCGTCTTCCAGGCGGCCGGGACGTCCATGCGGTTGTCGTCCCACTGGACGATTCCCTCTGCGTTAGGAGCCGCCGCATCGTGCAGCGGATCGGGGAAGGAGTTGGTCTTGACCTTCGGCACGAAGGCGGTCGGGAGCTTGCTGTCACCGGCGAGCCGATTGTCCGACGACCCCCAGGAGATGTAGCGATCGACAAAGACAGCATTCACCTTGGGGCTGGCTTCGACCTCGTTGCTGAAATCGGCGCTGTTGGTGCGAACGGCAACCGCGGAGATCTCGGGCATCACCGTCGCCACATCGCCGCCGGCATCTGTGACGATCTTCTGCATGTCGGCTGCCGAGGTGCCTGGATCGAAGCGAACGATGCTCTCGGCCGAAGGCGAGTCGTGCGCGGTCCGGGAGGACGAATCGTAGGAGCGCGAGCCGGCGCCGGCGGTCGTCGTGCAAAGAACACCGACGCAAGCCAAGGCGCCGGTCAGGAGAATCACTCGCAGACCGCGCCGCGCGCAGGAACGATGGAAGCGGGCCATCGCTTTTACTTCTCGGAATCCGCGGCGGCCGGCAATGTACCGAGATCGAGGTATTCGTCTCCCCCGGAAGAGGTGTTTTTCTGCCAAATAACCAGGGAAACGGCGGAAAAGTCTCGGCCCGGTCAGATGGCCGTCTTCAGTTCCTGAAGAGTTGGACCGACACTCCCGGCGGCGCGCCCGCGCCCTGCCGCGCGCAGAACCCGGGCGTAGGCTTCGGCGGCGCTCTGGCCGCCGGCCATGACCTCGCCGGTCGATTTCATCTCCGGGCCGCGAACGGCGGCCCCGGCGAAGCGATCCTCAGGGAAGATCGCCTCCTTGGCCCAAACGCGGGTCGGCTGTGCCCGCTCGGGTAGGCCGAGCTCCTTCAGCCGCGCACCCAGCATCAGTCGGCAGGCGGCGTCGACGAGGGGTATCCCGGTGGCCTTGGCCACGAATGGCACGGTGCGCGAGGCGCGCGGGTTCGCTTCGAGCACGTACAACCGCCCATCGCTGATTGCGAGCTGAAGGTTCAGAAGGCCTCGGATTCCCAGCCTGCCCGCGATCGCGTCCGCTAGTTCTCTGATCTCGCGCTCAAGCGCCGGGACAACCGACGGCCCCGGTACGACGCAGGCCGAGTCGCCAGAGTGCACGCCCGTCGGCTCGACGTGTTCGAGCACGGCCGCCACCCAGGCGTGTTCCCCGTCGCAGAGCGCGTCCACGTCCAACTCGATCGCGCCCTCGAGATATTCGTCGACCAACACCGGCTCGTCGATCTCGAGCGCCTCGGCATCGCGGACGACTCGCATCCCGCGGCCTCCGAGCACGTAGTGCGGGCGCACGAGCACAGGGGTGCCGATCTCGCGCGCCAGCTCTCGCGCCTCGGCGCTGGTCGAAGCCGTCCCCCAGCGCGGGGCGAGCAGGCCGAGCTCGGCGAGCACCCCGCCGAAGGCGCCCCGGTCCTCGGCCGCCTCGATCGCGGCCAACGGATCTCCGGCCAACGGCACGCCCTCGTCAGCCAGCTCCCGCGCCAGCTTGAGCGGCGTCTGGCCGCCGAGCGTCACCACTACCGCCTGCGGCTGCTCATGCGCGACGACGTCGAGAATGCGCTCGAGCGTCACTGGCTCGAGGTAGAGGCGGCTGGAGATGTCGTAGTCGGTCGATACCGTCTCGGGGTTGGAGTTGAGCATCACCGCCTCGTAGCCGAGCCGGCGGAAGCTCTGCGCGGCGTGCACGCAGCAGTAGTCGAACTCGATCCCCTGCCCGATCCGGTTCGGGCCGGAGCCGAGGATCAGGATGCGCAGTTTCTCGGGCGCCTCGGCGGTATCGCCCTGCTCGAAGGAGAGGTAGAAGTAGGGCGTCCGCGCCTCGAACTCGGCGGCGCAGGAGTCGACCGCCAGCCGTCCGGGGCGCTCGCGGCGAGAGCGAACTTCCTGCTCGGAGACGCCAAGCGTGCGGGCTATGCGCGAGTCGGGAAGTCCGAAGCGTTTCGCCGCGGGGATGTCGCCGCTCGCGACGAGCTCTTCCTCCGCCTCGCGGATCGAGTCGAGCTCGTACTGGAAATAGGAGTGCGCGCCCGGGAACTCGGGAAACGGAAGTTCGTTTTCGAGACCCTCGAGTGCCTTCAGGAAGGCCTCCGGGAAGGTACGCCCGAGCCCGAGCGCCTCGCCAACGGCGCGCATCTCGGTGCCCAGCACCGGCTCGGCGCCGAATTTCTCCCAGTCGAAGCGAGGCGCCTTGACGGCGACGTAGTCGAGCGCGGGCTCGAAGGCGGCCGAGGACTTGCCGGTGATGTCGTTCGGGAGCTCGTCGAGCGTGTAGCCGACGGCGAGCAGCGCCGCCAGCTTGGCGATCGGGAAACCGGTCGCCTTCGAGGCGAGCGCCGAGGAGCGAGAGACGCGCGGATTCATCTCGATCAGCATCAGCTCGCGCGTATTCGGCTCGTAGGCGAACTGAACGTTGGCGCCGCCGGTGGCCACGCCGACCGCTCGGGCGCAGGCGAAGGCCGCGTCGCGCAGGCGCTGATACTCGGCGTCGGGAAGTGTCTGCTGCGGCGCAACCGTCCAGGAGTCGCCGGTGTGGACGCCCATCGGGTCGATATTCTCGATCGAGCAGACGATCACGCAGTTGCCGGCGCGGTCGACCATCACCTCGAGCTCGAACTCCTGCCAGCCGTGCAAGGAGCGCTCGACGAGCACCTGCCCGACCGGGCTCATGTGTAGTCCGCGCGCCACCTGCCGCTCGAGCTCGCTGCGGTCGCGAGCCAGTCCGCCGCCCTGGCCGCCGAGCGTGAAAGCGGGCCGGACGACCGCCGGCAGCGGGCAGCCATCGAGCTGCGAGAGCGAGGTGACGATCACGCTCGCCGGCACCGGCAGCCCGGCCGCGATCATCGTCTCACGGAAGATCGAGCGGTCCTCGGCGCGGCTGATCGCCTCGACATCGGCTCCGATCAGCTCGACTCCGTAGCGCTCGAGAACACCGGAGCCCGCCAGCTCGACGGCTAGATTGAGCGCCGTCTGGCCGCCTAGCGTGGGCAGTAGAGCATCGGGGCGCTCGCGGGCGATCACCTGACCTACCGCCTCGGCGTCGAGCGGCTCGAGGTAGGTGGCGTCCGCCCACTCCGGGTCAGTCATGATCGTGGCCGGGTTGGAGTTGACGAGCACGATCCGGTAGCCCTCGCTGCGCAGTACGCGACAGGCCTGGGCGCCCGAGTAGTCGAACTCGCACGCCTGCCCGATTCGGATCGGCCCCGAGCCGATGATCAGGATGCTCTCTAGATCCGTCCGCTTCGGCACGTCGAGGCGATCCTTTCGAAGAAGGGAAGAGCATCGAGCGGCCCCGGCGCCGCCTCGGGATGGAACTGAACCGAAGCGAAGTCCTCACCCTCGAGCCCCTCCACCGTGCCGTCGTTCAACGACATGTGGCTGACCTCGAAGCGATCGGAGCGGGCGACCGCGAAGCCGTGGTTCTGCACCGTCACGAGCACGCGCTGGCTGTCGCGCACCCGTACCGGGTGATTGGCGCCGCGATGGCCGAAGGGGAGCTTGAAGGTCTTGAGGCCGAGCGCGAGACCGAGGAGCTGGTGCCCGAGGCAGATTCCGAACAGCGGCACCCGCCCGATCAGCGCCCGCACCGTCTGGACGGCATCCTTGAGCTGGGAGGGATCGCCGGGGCCGTTGCCGACGAGCACGGTCTGGGGCCTCAGCTCGAGAATCGCCTCGGCATCCCAGTAGCCCGGGACGAGGACGACCTCGAGGCCCTTATCTGCCAGCCGCCGCACGATCGAGCGCTTGCAGCCGAAGTCCATGACCACGCAACGGGGCCCTTGGCCGAAGCTCGCCGGCTCGTGGGCGCAGACGTCGTAGGCGAGCGACGAGCGAACGACTCCGTCGGCGTCCATCTTGTCGAGGTCGATATACGGCTCGGCGAGCGCTCGCTCCAGTAGCTCATCGGCCGGAGCCTCGCCCAGGGCGCAGCGCATCACTCCGCCCTCGCGAATGCGGCGGACGAGGGCTCGCGTGTCGATGTCGTCGATCGCGACGGCGCCCTGGGCTGCCAGCCAGACGGCGAGCGCGGGCCGCGAGCTACGCATGACCACACCCGCGCACTGAACGGCTGCCGACTCCATTCGCACCGGATCGACGCCGTAGTTCCCGATCAATGGATAGCTGAAGACGAGTACCTGAGCCGCATAGCTAGGATCGGTGACGGCTTCTTCGTAGCCCGCCATGGCGGTCGTGAAGCAGGCCTCTCCGGCGCTGACACCGGGAGCGCCCACGCCGCGACCTTCGTAGACCGTTCCGTCCTCGAGGACGAGAGTTGCTTTCCGCATAGGAGTTTGCATGATAAGCGAAAAACTGCATAATACGCGAATGATCTCGACTGCGATTACTGGAACAGCCGGTTACACCGGCCAGGAGACGCTCGACCGCGTTCTCCTTCACCCCGAGCTGGAGTTGATTGCGCTCGGATCGGACACCTTCGCCGGCAAGCCGGCGAGCGTGCTCGACCCGCGAATCGCGCACAGCGCCGTCTCCGAGCTTGGGCTGGTCACGAACGAGCAGGCGCTCTCGAGCGGCGCCGAGCTGATCTTCCTCTGCACAGAGAACGAACGGGCGGCTGCCGTCGAGCCCCCGGACGGCGCGGTGGTGGTCGATCTCTCCGGCGCCCACCGGCTCAAGGACGCGTCCGCTTACGAGCGCTGGTACGGCTTCGTCCATCCCAAGCCAGAAGCTCTCGACGACTGGTGCTTCGCGCTTCCCGAGCTGGCACCGCCGACCGGAAAGCTCATCGCCAGCCCCGGCTGCTACGCGACCGCTGCCCTGCTCTCGCTCGCTCCGCTCAAGGACGATCTCGACCCCGAGACGGTCGTCGTAGACGGCAAGTCGGGTGTGACCGGCGCGGGACGGAGCCCGAAACCGGCTTTGCATGCCGGCGCCGTGCTCGAGACCGTGGCGCCGTATAAGATCGGCGCCCATCAGCACGTGCCCGAGATGGCGCAGTTCCTCGGCTTCGCGCCCACCTTCGTCCCCCATCTCCTGCCGATCAGGCGCGGGATCGTCTCGACCTCGTATCTGCGCGGTATCGGCGCCGAGGCGGCGCGCGCGAAACTCGAGAGCACCTACGCCTCCGCGCCGCTCGTAAGCGTGCTCCCGGAGGGTGCCGTCCCCGACCTGCGCCGGACGCAGGAAACGGACTGCGTCGAGATCAACGCCTTCGCCGACACGGTGACGGGCGCGACGATCATCGTCTGCGCGCTCGACAACCTCGGCAAGGGAGCCGCCGGGCAGGCGGTGCAGAACGCCAATCTCGCGCTCGGGCTCGATCAGACGGCCGGGCTCAGGATCGGAGCGCTGAGCGCATGAGCGTGACCGCCGCCAAGGGCTTCCTCGCCAGCGGCATCCGCTGCGGGGCGAAGACGGAGGGTCTCGATCTCGCGCTCGTCCGCTCGGCCGGGCGCTCGGTCGGCGCCGCGCTGTTCACCCAGAACCGGGTGCAGGCTGCGCCGGTCGTCGTCTCGCGCCGGCATCTGAATCAAGCGCAACCGCAGGCGATCGTTCTCAACTCCGGCTGCGCTAATGCCGCCACCGGCGAGCGCGGCGAGCTCGACGCCCTCGCCACTGCCGGCGAGGCAGCCCGGCTGCTCGAGCTCGGGATCGAGGAGATCCTGCTCTGCTCGACCGGCGTGATCGGGGTCAGGCTACCGCTCGACAAACTCCTTCCCGGCCTCACCGACGCAGCCTCGGCGCTCACCGAGACGGGCGGCTCAGACGCTGCGCGGGCGATCATGACCACCGACACACGCCCGAAGGAGACGAGCGCCTCGGCCGCCGGCTTCACCGTCGGCGGTATGACCAAGGGCGCCGCGATGATCCATCCCAAGCTGGCGACGATGCTTGCGGTCGTCACGACCGACTATCCGCTCGAGCCCGGCGAGCCAGAGAAGTTCCTGCGCCCGGCCGTCGAGCACAGCTTCAACCGCATCTCGGTCGACGGCGACTGCTCGACCAACGACACGGTGATCTTGCTTGCGAACGGCGCCAGCGAGATCGAGCGCAGCGAGGCCACGGATCGTGAGCTCGAGCGCCTGCTGGGGCAGGTCTGCCACGAGCTAGCCGAGCAGATCGTGAAGGACGCGGAGGGGTTCACGGTCCTGCTTGAGGTGAACGTACGCGGCGCCGTCAGCGAAGCTCAGGCAGCGGCGATCGCGGCTCGCATTGCCTCCTCGCCGCTCGTCAAGACGGCGGCCTTCGGCCACGACCCCAATTGGGGCCGGGTGATGATGGCTGCGGGCTCGGCGCCCTGGAACGACGGCTACGCCGATCTCGATCCGAGCAAGGTGACGCTCGCATTCAACGGAACCGAGGTGCTGGTGAACGGCGCGCACATCGACGCCACCCCGGCGATGGACGGACCGAGCTGTGTGATCGAGCTCGATCTCGGCCTCGGCGGCGGCGAGGCGAGCTACCTCGCTTCCGACCTCTCCTACGAGTACGTGCGGCTGAACGCGGAGTACACGACGTGACGAGAATCGTGGTCAAGCTCGGCGGCGCCGTCGCCCGCGACTCGGTCTCCTATCCGCTCGCGCTGGCCGATCAGGGGAACGAGGTTTGCATCGTGCACGGCGCCGGGCCGCAGATCTCGCTCGAGATGGCAAAGCGAGGGATCGAGGTCGCTTTCGTGAACGGCCGGCGCGTGACGACGCCCGAAGCGCTGGTGGTGGTACGCGAGGCGCTCGAACAGGTCAACAACCATCTCGTTGAGGCCATCGGCGACCGCGCCGTTGGCTTGATGGGCGACGAGATCGGCCTCGAAGCCGAACAGGTTCCCGAGTTGGGGCTGGTCGGCAATCCGCTGCCGAGCACTCCGCCCGCGGTTGTCGAGGCGCTCGGGGCCGGCCGCGTACCGGTGGTCGCTCCGCTCGCGCGCGGGCCGCTCAACGTCAACGCCGACGAGGCCGCGGCGATGCTCGCGGTCGGGATCGAGGCCGAGCGCGTTCACTTCGTCACCGACGTGCCCGGACTTCTGATCGGCGCCGAGGTCGTCGCCTCGATCCACGCCGACGAGGCCGAGCGGCTACTCGCAAGCGGCGAGCTGCGGGGGGGGATCATTCCCAAGCTCACGGCCGCGATACACGCGGCTCGCCAGGGAGTCGTTGCCGAGATCGGCGAGACGGCGGTGACCGCGTGACCAAGCTGCTCGAGAATCACGTGTTGCCGACCTACGCGCGAGCGCCGGTCACCTTCGTCGAGGGCGACGGCTGCTGGCTGATCGACGACAACGGCGAGCGCTACCTCGACTTCGCCGGCGGCATCGCCGTGATCGGTCTCGGACATCGCCATCCGGCCTCCACCCGCGCCGCGCACGAGCAGCTCGACCGGCTCTGGCACGTCTCCAACCTCTACTGGACGGTTCCGATGATGGAGCTGGCCAAGCGGCTCTCCGATCGCTTCGGCGGCGCCCAGGCCTTCTTCTGCAACTCGGGCACCGAGGCGGTCGAGGCGGCGATCAAGTACGCGCGCAAAGCAACCGGAAAGGTGGGCATCGTCGCGCTCGAAGGATCCTTCCACGGCCGCACGATGGGAGGCCTGTCGATCACGGGACAGCCGGCCAAGCGCGACGCCTTCGAGCCCCTGCTCAGCCAGGTCAGCTTCGCCTTCCTGAACAACGCGCTCTCGCTGCGCGCCGCCGCGCTTGCCGACACGGGGCTGATCATCATGGAGCCGATCCAAGCCGAGGGCGGAGTGCACCCGGTCGATCCCGAGTTCGCGCACGCGGCTCGCTCGCTCGCCAACGAGCTCGGCGCGCTGCTCTGCTTCGACGAGGTGCAGACCGGCGTCGGCAGGACGGGCTCCTTCTTCGCCTTCGAGAAATTCGGCGTTCGGCCCGATCTGGTCACGCTCGCCAAGGGGCTCGCCAACGGCCTCCCGATCGGCGCGCTACTGGTGGCCGACGGTGTCGCGGGCGGGCTCGAGCCAGGCGACCACGCCTCGACCTTCGGCGGAAACCCCGTTTCGTGCGCCGCCGCCGGCGCCGTCCTCGATGCGATCGACGAGGAGCTGCTCGCCAACGCTCGGGCGATGGGCCAGCGCCTAGCAGACGGTCTTGGCGAGCTTCCCGGCGTCTCGGATGTACGCGGCGCCGGCCTGTTGATCGGCGCGGATGTCGAAGGCGCCGCCTCCGACGTCGCGGCGAAGGCGCTCGAGCGTCGCTTGCTCATCACCACCTGCGGGCCGAGCTCGATCCGGCTGACGCCTCCGCTCACCGTCTCGGCTGGACTGATCGATCAAGCCCTCGCAACTCTTCGGGAGGTACTGGCATGAACAAGAGCGATCGCCACGCCGTGATCCTGCGCCTCGTCCGCGAGCGCGAGATCGCGACCCAGGATGAGCTGGCTCAGGCGCTCCACGAGCTCGGCCACGAGGTCGTGCAGACGACCGTCTCGCGCGACATCACCGAGCTGGGCCTGATCAAGGTACGGGGCGCGAGCGGCAGGCTCGTCTACGCGCCGGCTGCCGGAGTGAACGGCCAGCGGCGCCAGACACAGCTCGCCGAGGCCTTCAAGCGCTGGGCTCTGAGCTGCGAGTCGAGCGGGAACTTGGTCGTCCTGACAACGCCGCCGGGCTTCGCCGGAGCACTCGCCCAGGAGGTCGACGACACCCATCTTCCGCACGTCCTTGCCACCCTTGCGGGCGAGAACGCGATTCTCGTCGTGGCCCGCGAGGGAGTGACGGGCGCCGAGCTTGGCGAGGAGCTCCGCCGCGAGTTCCTGGCCGGAGTTGAGATCGAGAACGAGACGAGGAGTTGAGATGAGTCGAACTGCGGTCCTTTGTTATTCCGGTGGCCTGGACACCACCTGCGCGATTTGCTGGCTGAAAGAGGACTACGGCTTCGACGACGTCGTGGCGGTGCTGGCCGACGTCGGCCAGGAATACGACCTAGAGCAAGCGATCGAGCGCGGCGAGGTGGCCGGCGCCAAGGAGATCGTCGTGCTCGACCTGAAGGAGCGCTTCGCAGAGGGCATCGTCGCTCAGGCGATCAAGACGAACGCTCTCTACGAGGGACGCTATCCGCTCGTCTCGGCCCTCTCGCGGCCACTCATCGCCGGCGCGGTCGCCGAAGTGGCCGTCGAGCACCAGGCCGAGGCGCTCGTACACGGCTGCACCGGCAAGGGCAACGATCAGCTCCGCTTCGACTACGCCTTCAAGGCCAACTACCCGGGCGTCAAGGTGATCGCTCCGCTGCGCGACCAGGTGCGCACGCGCGAGGAGGAGATCGTCTTCGCCCAGGAGCGCGGCATCCCGATCACCAACACCAAAGAGTCGCCGTACTCGATCGACGAGAACTTGTTCGGACGCGCCATCGAGTCTGGAATGCTCGAGGATCCCTGGACGGCTCCGCCGGAGGACGCCTACCGGCTCACCTCCGACCCGACCAAGGCGCCCGCTCCGAAGGAGATCGTGATCGGCTTCGAAAACGGGGTTCCGGTCTCGCTCGACGGCGAGAAGCTGCCCGTCTACCAGCTCGTCCACCGCATGAACATCGAGACCGGCGCCTACGGGATCGGCCGCATCGACATGATCGAGAACCGCGCGGTCGGCATCAAGAGCCGCGAGGTCTACGAGGCGCCGGCCGCGATCGCACTGATCGAGGCGCACAAGGCGCTCGAGGATCTCGTTTTGACCAGAGACGAGCTGCGCCTGAAGCACTATCTCGAGGTGCGCTGGACAGAGCTTCTCTACGAGGGCAAGTGGTTTAGCCCGGCGCGCGAGGCGATCGATGCCTTCGTCGACCACACGCAGAAGATGGTCACCGGCGAGGTGCGGCTGCGCCTGCAGGGCGGTCAGGCCGTCGTCGCCGGGCGGCGCTCGGACAACGCTCTCTACGCCGAGACGCTCGCCTCCTACGGAGCGTCGGATACCTTCCCGCACGAGGCGGCCGAGGGTCTGATCACTCTCCTCTCACTCGAGACGGAGGCGGTCGCCGCCCGGGCGAGAAAGAAGGGTTAGGTCTGTAGTGGCGCTCTGGTCTGACAGAGTCGAGAAGAAGCTCGCGTCCGAGGTGGCGGACTTTCTGCGCGCGCCCGATCGCGAGCTCCTTCCCTACGACTGCGCGGCCTCCAAGCAGCATGCCGAGCGCCTGCACGGCGCCGGGCTGCTCACCGATGAGGAACTGACGCAGGTGGAAAAGGCGCTCGACCGGATTGCCCGTGAGGGCGGGGTGACCGGCGCCGACGAGGACGTCCACTCTGCGATCGAGCGCCTGCTCGGCGAGCTAGGGCGCAAGATTCACGCCGGTCGCTCGCGTAACGACCAGGTCGTGGCGGCCATGCGCCTCTACGTGCTCGAAGCCAGCGAGGAAGCGGGCGAGGCGATTCGCGGGCTTGCGGCCGTACTGCTCGACCGGGCCGAGGCCGAAGCCGAGACGCTCATCCCCGGCTACACGCACATGCAGCGCGCCCAACCGGTCACTCTCGGGCACCACCTGCTCGCCTGGGTGGAGATGCTCGAGCGCGACCTTGTGCGCTTTTCGGCCGCCACGGCTTCGTCCAAGCCGAGCCCGCTCGGGGCGGGCGCTTTGGCTGGCTCGACGCTGCCGCTTCCGGCGCCCGAAGGGCAGATGCGGAACTCGCTCGACGCCGTCGGCGATCGCGACTTCGCACTCGACTATCTGTATGCGGGCGCCGCCTGCTTCTCGCACCTCTCGCGGATGGCGATGGAGCTATGCCTCTGGGCGACCGCCGAGTACGGCTTCCTGCGCCTGCCCGAGGAGGCGGCGACGGGCTCCTCGATGATGCCGCAAAAGCTGAACCCGGACGTAGCCGAGCTGGTGCGCGGCAAAGCGGGCACAGTTGCCGGACGCCTCGCCGGTCTGCTGGCTGTGCTCAAGGGCCTGCCGCTCGCCTATAACACCGATCTCCAGGAAGACAAAGAGGCGGTCTTTACGACCAGGCGCGACCTGCGTGGCGCGCTCGCCGCGCTCGTCGTGCTCGTGCAACACGTCGAGTTCCGGCGCGAGCGGATGAGCGAAGCGGTCTCCGATCCGCTGCTGCTCGCCACCGACGCCGCCGAGAAACTCGTCGCCGAAGGGGCTCCCTTCCGCGACGCTTACGGCGAGGTCGCCCGCTCGGTTCGCGACGGCAACTTCAAGCCGCCATCCTCTGCCGCCGAGAGTGTCGCCAGGCGCCGGGCGCCCGGGCCTGGCGCGGTGAAGGACGCCGTCGCCAGCGCAAGGAAGCGGCTCTCGCTGACGTGAGCCCGTTCGTCATTCGCCCGGCAACGCCCCGGGACGCGCGCGCCATTCTCGAGCTCTGGCGCCTGGCCGGTGCCTTCCCCAGCCGCACTGACGACGAGAAGAGCATCTGCTCTCTCATTGCTCGCGATCCGCATGCGTTGCTCGTCGCCGAGGATGGAGAGGAGGTGGTGGGCTCGCTGATTGCCGGCTTCGATGGCTGGCGCGGCACCCTCTTCCGCCTGGCCGTGCTCCCGCAGCGTCGGCGCTCGGGAATCGGACGGGCGCTCGTAGCCGCGGGCGAGCGCAGCTTGCAGGAGCGCGGTGCTGTTCGCATCAACCTCTACGCGATCAAGACCGAGGTTGCCGCCGCTGCGTTCTAGAACGCAGCCGGCTACGAGGACGACGACCGCACGCGCCGCCTCGTCAAGAACCTCAGGTCTTAGCTTCGAGCCGACTAGACTCGCCGCTCACCGCGACCGACTCGACGGACTCGTCCGGCTCGAGCAGGCGTGCCGCCGCTTCGCTGATATCGGCCTCGGTCTGGGCGAGCGTGCCGAGCTCCCCGCTCGCGGCCAGCTCCCACTCGTCGAGCAAGAAGAAGAAATCGGTGAGCCGCTCGGTGCGGTTTTCGCAGCCGAGCGAGAGCGAGGCGATATCGGCACAGGCGTCGCGTACTCGGAGCTCGCCGCCAAGCAGTCGCTTCGCCACTCTTCGCGCGGCAATCAGCGCCGCTTCCTCGCAGGTTGACTGCGCAATGCCGAGCTCGCTCATTGCAGCGATGAGCAGCTCGGGCCCCTTCCCGTCCAATTCCTCCGAGGGAGCCTCCGCCAGAACCCTGAGGGTGGGCGTATCGAACCCGTCGGCGAGCAAGGCCGAGGCGATGAGCGATAGCTTTTCCCCAGGGATCCGACCGAGTGTCCACTCGGCGAACACCGTCGCCGGATCCATAGTGCGCGAGCATACGTCTACAGACCGAGTGCATCAAGTCGGGTGTGATCGAAGCCGATTCTCGCGAGTCCCGCCTCGAGCGTCACTCCACGCGAGATCGGTAGCGATCTGTAAGTTCTATTAAAAGGCGGCAAGGGCCCGAGTCTGGTCGGGCCCTTGCCTGTCTGGGGAGTCCTATTCCTCGCTCGGATGAACCTCGCTTGGAATAGGAAGCGCGACGGATTCGCTCAAAACCGCCGGCGCTCCTTGGGTCATCACCGAGGCGTGTGCGCCCGGGATGACGATGTGTGAATGCGATTCGGTTCCATAGCCGCCGGGAACCGGGATGTAGAACTCGGGGTAGCCCCACATGCCGTGCTCGTGCACGTCGAGGCCCTCTGTCTCAACCTGTGGCGAGACCCGGATGCCCCAGACCTTCTTCAGCGCCCAGAGGACGGCGAAGCAGGCGCTGAACGTCCAGGCACCCACGGCAACCAGGCCGAGCGCCTGCACACCGAGCTGGTGGAAGCCGCCGCCGTAAAAAAGGCCCTTCGTGCCCGTGGCGGTGATCCCGACCAGGCTGGGAGCGGCGAAGAGCCCGCAGGCCAGCGTGCCCCAGACTCCCGACATGCCGTGCACCGAGACGGCGCCGATCGGGTCGTCGATACCGAGACGCTCGATGAAGAGCACGCCGACGACGGCGATCATGCCCGCGACGATGCCGATCACTATCGCGGCCCAAGGCGCTACGAAGCCCGAAGCCGCCGTGATCGCCACCAGTCCTGCGAGCACTCCGTTCAGCATCATCGACACGTCTGGCTTCTTGAGCACGAGCCAGGCGGTGAGAATGCCGCTGACGCCGCCTGCGGCCGCGGCCAGGTTCGTCGTCACGGCCACGTAGCCGAAGAAGCCGACCTTGTCGCCCGTGATGACGTTCAGCGTCGAGCCAGGGTTGAATCCGAACCATCCGAACCAGAGGATGAGCGTCCCGAGCACGGCGAACGGCATGTTGTGGCCGGGAATAGCGTTTGCCCTCCCGTCAGTGCCGAACTTGCCGATACGCGGCCCAAGCAGGATCGCGCCAGCAAGCGCCGCCAGAGCACCCTGGTAGTGGACGACCGTGGAGCCCGCGAAATCCTGCATCCCTCGCTTGAACAGCCAACCGTTCGCATGCCAGATCCAGTGCGAAGTAACGGAATAGATCAGCGTGAAAACAACGCCGAAAGCGAAGTAGACCCAGAGCTTTGCGCGCTCTGCCATCGATCCCCAGACGATTGCCAGCGAAACACCGGCGAAGACGACCTCAAATAGGTATCCGGCAGCTCCCGGCACGGTCGTGAAGAAGCTGAACGGCTTCGACCCGACCGAGACGAGTGCTTCGATCGAGGGGAAGAACCCACTCGTGCCGATGAAGCGGCTGAGTCCGCCGTGCCCGTCGCCGAAGGCGATTCCGAATCCAACCGCCCAGTAGACGACCGAGCTGATGCCGAAGATGAGAACGTTCTTGCCGGCGATGTGCGCCGCGTTCTTCATTCGGGTCAGGCCGGCCTCCAGAAAGGCGAAGCCGGCCTGCATGAACATGACGAGCATGGCCGCTACAACCACCCAGACCGTGCTCGCCGCGATCGCGAGTTGTGAGTTCGTCATTAGACGCTCACCTCCACGTACTCGTGCAACGGCTTACCGGTGCGGTTGTGCCTGACGTCGTAGACCGGCGACGTCCAGACGAGGCCGTCACCCGACTCATTCCCGCTTCGTGCGGCGTCGGCAATAGCCTCGACGACCGCCTCCGCCTTGCTTTTCGGGACGATGAATGTGAGCAGCGCCTTCGGCAGAAAGCGCGACTCGAAGACCCGTCCGCGGTACTCGTGCGCGATCCCGCGCTGGCGCCCGTGTCCGATCGCCTCGACGACGGTTACGCCGACATGCCCAGTCTCGGCCTCGACGGCGTCGATCACCGTCTCGACCCGGTCGCGGATAACAACAGCTTCGACCTTGATCATGCCCCTGCACCTCCTTCGTTGATTGAGTGATCCGCTGGGGAAAGCCGATACGGCTCTCCCCAGCCTTTCCGTCTGCTTCTCCTACGCGTCGTAGTAGAGGGCGAACTCCGCCGGATGCGGGCGCAGCCGCACGAAGTCGACCTCGTTCTCACGCTTCCAGTCGATCCAGGTGCGGATCAGGTCCTCGCTGAAGACGCCGCCCTTGAGCAGGAACTCGTGGTCGGCCTCGAGCGCGTCCAGCGCCTCGGCCAGCGAGCCAGGCACCTGCGGGATGTCGGTCGCCTCTTCGAACAGGTCGAAGTCGGCCGGCTCGCCTGCGTCCAGACCCTTCTCGATGCCGTCCAGGCCCGCCATGAGCATGGCCGAGAAGGCGAGATAGGGGTTCGCCGACGCGTCCGGAGGACGGAACTCGAGCCGCTTGGCCTTCGGCGACTCCGAGTACATCGGTACGCGGATGCAGGCCGAGCGGTTTCGCTGCGAGTAAACGAGATTAACCGGAGCCTCGTAACCGGGCACGAGCCGCCGGTAGCTGTTCGTCGTCGGAGCGCAGAAGGCGAGCAGCGCCGCGGCATGCTTGAGCAGACCGCCGACGTAGCTGCGCGCCAGCTGCGAGAGACCCGCATAACCGGACTTGTCGGCAAACAGCGGCGTGCTCTCCTTCCAGAGCGACTGGTGCACGTGCATGCCCGAGCCGTTGTCGCCGAAGAGTGGCTTGGGCATGAAGGTCGCCGTCTTGCCGGCGCGCCGAGCCACGTTCTTGACGACGTACTTGTAGATCATGACCTGGTCGGCCATCTTCAGCAGCGAATCGAAACGCATGTCGATCTCGCACTGGCCGGCGGTCGCGACCTCGTGGTGGTGGTACTCACAGGCGATTCCCAGAGCCTCGAGCGCCAACACCATCTCGGTGCGGATGTCCTGCAGAGTGTCGTGCGGAGCCGGCGGGAAGTAACCCTCCTTCCCGCGGATCTGGTAGCCGAGGCCGGGCTTACCGGTGTTCCAGTGCGCCTCCTCGGAGTCGATCGCGTAGCCGGTGCGCTGGGGCTCCAGGTCGTAGGCGACCGAGTCGAAGATGAAGAACTCGAGCTCGGGACCGACGTTGACGGTGTCGGCCACGCCGGTGGAGCGCAGATACTCCTCAGCCCTGCGCGCAACGAAGCGCGGGTCCTTGTCGTAGGGCCCACCCGTGATCGGGTCGCGAACGTCGCAGATGAGCGAGAGCGTCGGCGCCGCGGTGAAGGGATCGAGAATCGCGGTCGACGGATCGGGCACGAGCAGCATGTCCGACTTATCGATTGCCTGCCAGCCTCTGATCGAAGAACCGTCGAAGCCGAGTCCCTCTGCGAACGCCGACTCGTCGAAGGCGTTGAGCGGGAGCGAGACGTGCTGCCAGCGCCCGAGCAGATCGACGAACTTGAGATCGACGATCTTGGTGTCGACGCCCTCGGCGAACTCGAGCGCATCCTTCGGGGCCGCCGAGGTACCCGCCTCGAGGTACTGCTTGAGTTCGATTTCCATGTCCGCCATTTGGGTTTTCCTCCCCATTCGTTGGTCCAACAAAAAAGGCCCAGAACCTGACCGGTTCCGGGCCCACCAACGAAAAAAGGCCCGGACGAATCACGTCCTTAGGCCCCATTGCCTTGACGAGCACCTTCGTTGGCGCTTCGTCTGCTCCTTAGGATGCCGGGACGGAAACCGCTTGTCAAGTCGCGGCAGGAGTACGAGCCTTCGCGATGCCGCCGAAACGCAGGTAGCGCACTTGGTGTTTTCCGCGCTGCGGTTTGTACTCGGCGTGACGCCTCGAAGTGACGCTGCGACTAGAGTTTCGGTTCTAGGTATTGCTCTTGCAGTCGACGGAGGGAGTGAATCAGGTGGCCAAGGCAACGACGAAGGATCGGGCGACTTCGGATCCCGCCGACCGCAAGCGCGTTCTCGAGAGCGTGCAAGCCGACGGCGTACAGATGGTCCTGCTCTGGTTCACCGACCTCGAGGGGCACCTGAAGAGTTTCGCGATCACTCCCAGCCAGCTCGAGGAGGCGCTCAACGACGGGATGGGCTTCGACGGATCGTCGATCACCGGTTTCAACGCGATCGAGGAGTCCGACATGGTCGCGATCCCCGATCCGAAGACCTACGCGATGATGCCCTGGCGCGAAGGAGAGACGAGGACGGTGCGCATGATCTGCGACGTCGTCACCCCGCAGGGCGAGCCCTACGAGGGCGATCCTCGCCACGTGCTGCGGCGTGCGCTCGAGCGGATGGCGTCGATGGGCTTCGACACCTTCAACGTCGGGCCCGAGCTCGAGTACTTCCTCTTCAAGGACTCGAAGGGCACCGAGCCGCTCGACGAGGGCGGCTACTTCGTTCAGACGACGATGGATGCGGCAACCGAGCTCCGCGCCGAGACGACCCGGGCGCTCGAAGGGATGGGCATCGGCATCGAGTACTCGCACCACGAAGTCGGCCCGTCTCAGCACGAGATCGACATGCGCTACACGAACGCCCTGGCGATGGCCGACGCCACCGTCACCTATCGCCTGATCGTGAAGGAGATAGCGGCCAAGAACGGCGTCTACGCGACCTTCATGCCGAAGCCGCTGTTCGGCGAGAACGGCTCGGGCATGCACATCCAC